>Ga0209831_1004498_pt1 | contig 10908 bp, 14 predicted proteins | sample Maine_Asex4_meta_FD_187451 | JGI IMG/M metagenome (GOLD analysis project Ga0209831, IMG submission 187451) | Marine algal microbial communities from Maine, USA - Maine_Asex4_metaG (SPAdes) (version 2) | ecosystem: Host-associated > Algae > Red algae > Unclassified | place: Maine, USA | collected...
ACGAGGCTGGGTCATCGGCCTCCTGGGAGCTTGGAGGCGTCAGCTGCTGCTGCAGGAGCGCGCCAGAGCGGCGGACAGGTGCAATCTCATCCTCAAACGTGTGGGTGCTCCTGCTTCCGGCACTGCCGGTGCCCGTCGACATGATGAGACAGGCCGGGGCGTGCTGTGGAGGGGCGCCCCAGGAAATCGCAGGGGAAGGTGGAGAAGATGGCACGAGAGGGCTTGGGGCTGAGGTGGACTCGAGGAGCACGCCTTCGTCCGCGGACGTCGGCCGCCGTTGCCAGCACATCCGTTCTTGGCGAGCCTCCTCGAGCGGGAACGGTCGGAGCAGCCGGCTGTACCTTTCTGAAACGTTCAATGCCGCCACGAAAGCTGACAATGTGCTCTCGACAGCTGCCGCCTGCGCCACCGTGGCCAGCAGCTGGCTCGCAGCCGGATATAGACGCAGACTCTAAGTTCATTCCGATTCGGATATACTCCGCGCCTTCAGCTCCGATACAGATCAGTATACTCATACGATCGTAATAAGAGTAGGATAAGGGATTCAAGCTTTGGGGCTGATTCCGGAAGAATGAAGTACTCTGCGCGGATATATCCGTCTCAAGTTTATCCACGTAAGCCCCTGGTCGAGATCCATACCTGAGACAAATGAGGCGGGGGGTAGAGGGTCTTCACCATGTCTGCGGGGAGTTGCGGAGGGTCCCCCGAAAGGGTACCGGCGGCGGAACGTGCCGCGATAAAGCGATCGCCACCTCGGCCTGCCGCCGTGAAGAAGGCGGGAGAGCACAGCCGAACAACTGCACTCGAGGCGGGGCGACCGCTCTGCCAAGCTGTCACCGCCGTCGCTGCAAAAATGACGGGCACGGCCGGCACCTCAACTCCGGCATGACGCACACACAACTAGCGACAGCGGCGCGAGTGTCTGTCGGTGTCCGTCGCGCAAGGCTCGTCCCGCTCGCATGAGCGGCGCCCTACTTCTCCCCTGGTCGGTGGCACCGAATGCCTACGTCTGGCCGCCCTTTGACACCTTCTGCAACGTGGGGGTGGTGCGGTGGTCCCGCGGTGGCGCTGCTGTGGAGACAGGCGTTGCACACACCGGCCACCGTAGACTGGCCCGGACTGGGAACTGAGCCTCCCATTGGTCGCCGTCATGTTGATTGATTGCACATCCGGGGAAACTGGCGGACAAACAACACGGATTGAAAATGCGAGACTTACTAACACAAGGGCTGAGAGGGAGCGCGCCAAGATTTTGGAGGCGTGCGGTTCCCGCGGGCGGTTTCTCATGAGGGCTTACGCCTCGCGTCCCGCTCGTGGTTGCCCCTCTCCACCAGGGGTTGTCATGGATATATCCCCGAGGATTATATCCGTGCATTACATCCGTATCCACTTCGGATACGAGCAGAGGACGCATATCCAAAATGCAGTATGATAAAAGGAGAAGAGGATATATCTATCCTGTCTGATAGAAATTGCGAGATTATATCGGATCCGTATCCCAGATATATGAGTCAGGATACAGGGATATATGTGGCGCTTTACTTTAGAAATCTCAGTTTTTTTGTGCAGTGCCGAACGGAGCTAGGGGCATTCAAATGTCGAGGCCTCCAGGGCCGCTTGGTTCAGAAGTAGCCTACCAATCCATGCGGACTGCCCCTGAGAGACCGATTTCGTGCAAGGCTCTCCGTCGGGGTGGAACGTACCTGACATTTGTTCTTGGATAGATACAAGCGCTACGTGACAAGGAGAGAAGCATGAAGATCGCAGGGAGCACCATCAGAAAAAGCACGTCAAAGAGCATAAGGTGTTATTCTCATCTTGCAAACTGGTCAAGCCTCATAAGATGAGAATTCTAAAATAAAGCGCCACATATACGGTTATGAGACTTCCCGCGCCTGGAGAATTTGAGTTCAACACAGTCGATCTCTCTTTTCGCGTGCCGACAATCGGGGGATTAAAGTCCGAACATTTGGCAGCGACAAGCGGCGATCCGGCCCGACCCGGGTGAAACCGTTCAAAAACGCGACTCGGCCCGATTGCGTTGTTGTCAGAGAGTAACACGAGATTCAGAACGGTCATTCTGACGTCCGTTTACACAAACAGCGGGGAAACGCCTGGACGAGGCCCGTTGGGGCGATGAAATCAAGTGAGGATTTCAAGTCGCACTGACGTCCATTTAGCACTCGAATAACGGTTGGATGGCGTTCTTCTCGGGCTCTAATTGAGCTGTCTGTCGGACTTGGAGGATTATAATCGCATCCAATAATCGTATCCGGATACGAATATAATCTTCTGAATTATCCGGTTTTGGAGGCAGATATTGTGATCCGGATCTCAGCTGAGGGAGTTATCCGTAGTCAGATACGAAGAATCGGCGTATATCCGTATCCTATTACGGCCCAAAAAACATATTCTGACAACCCCTGCTCTCCACACCAGCCGCATTGGGTATTGCCTCCTCCCTTCCTTTGCTTGCTATTGCACGCTCCCCATCCATCCCCGGCGGCCATTCCTCCCGCCCCCAATCATTACACCATGCCTTCTCCTCCCGGACCCCCTCGCCCGGCTGCCGCTCGACGGGCGGCATCTTTCTCCCCCCCCGCTGCCGAGGTGACAGACCGCCCCTTTCATGCCGACATGATGCGGAGCAGTGACGTCTGGACTGAGGAGGCGGCTACGCAGGATGCCGTTGTCCGGCGGTCACCCTACGAGGGCCCGGTGCCCTCCGCCGTCCTCAGCAGCTCTGATGTGACGCGTGACGACCTCATGCAGATGTGTGACAAACGGGCCATCACGTACGGCGAGGCCGACTCGATCGCGGCTCTGAAGGCCTCCCTCATCAAGTTTAACCAATCTCACAACGTGCTTTAGACGGCTCGCATGATGCAATTGGCGCTTCACGTGAGTCGGGACGCGCAAGTCGGGCGAGGACACCTTTTGGGATTCCAGGCGGCCACGGCGTACCGCATTTCTCCTCCTCAAGACTACACAGCTCCCACTCTCGTCTCCGAGGACGTCCCGCTGCTGTGTGCCGTCGGCGGACCCGCCGCAGCCCGCCGCACCGGCTCGATGGCGGCGCTGCCTATGACCTCGAACACCGTGGGGTGCGATTGCGGCGCTTTCTCTGCCAGTTTGGGTTCCGAAGCGAGCCCATTCGTCGCTGGCTCGGGTGGGGCAGCCGAGAATTCGGCCGCCGGGCAGCGTGCCTATGCAGCCGACGACGTGCCCAGCGGCTCCGGGCATGGGCGCGTTGCCGTGGCAGCACGAGATCACCCGGCCGGCGGTGAGAGGCAACGGCCCTCGGATATTGCGTTTGAGCTGGCCTCAACGCTGCGCGCACGGGAAGAGGCCAGCGACGGCGCCACACGCAAATTGGAGAACAAGATTGACACCCTGTTGGGCATGGTGTCGGACGTCAAGGAGACCGTCCAGGAGAACACTCAGTGCACCACCGCGTACCACGCGCGTATGGAAGGCTCAGTCGGCGCTCTCTTGTGTCGTGATTCTGACCAACGTGTGACCCCCCAGGCGCTTGTCAACCGCCCCCGCAAACGCGGCAAGACTGCCGGCGCCCCGCCCTTCCCCAACATCATGGCCTCTTCCTCCGCGGGCAACACAGGGAGCAGCGGCGGTGGATTGATGGCCGCTGCTGGATCAACGACGGGCCAAACGCTGTTCTACCTGGAGCTGCTGCACGGCGTCGGAATGAAGCCCGAGCTCATCACAGCCACAATTAAGAGAACGGGCTTCATGTCGCAATTGATCTGCATTGTGCGCCTGTGTCACGTGTCTGCGGGGAAGCCGGAAGTATTCGGCACCCTTGTGGTGCGCGGGCTGTACACGCAGGCGCTGTGTAAGGCGCGCTTCGCCGCCGAAGAAGGCCGGCCCGTGGCGCAGATCAACATCAAGAAGGCGGTGAAGGTGAAGAGCATCGCCGAAAACAAGGCGGAGGACTACTGGTGCGTTGCCAACTGGCTGTTCATGGTCGCGGCAGAGGTGGTGGGCGAGTCGGCAACGGAGTCGACGACCAGCAAGCTGGGCTCCACCAACTGGGACATCCAGGCCAAGGTCAACGCCGGCATCAGCGCGCATGCCTTGGCAACGCACGCCCTGCGGGACGGGAAGAAAGCCAAGTACGGCTTGCTGCGGACGTTCACCTCGGGGCTGACGACCCTCAAGGTGCTCGATAACGGCGTGGAGGTCATTTTGTCTCGGTCTCCGTTCAAGGAGCGCCTGGCTCAGGAGAAGAGGAACATTGGAGAGATGTACCTCGTGGAGCGTTCCCTGATTGGCATGACCTCTTGAATTGTTTGCTTTTTCTCGACTCCCTGAACATCATAGAAGCGACCACCAGCACGCTCTCCGCCTCAGCCCCCTTGTCCACCTCCGCCCTCACAATTGTCCCGGAGCGCCCGCCGGCGGCCCCCGCCCATTCCCCCTGGTCAGCCACCTCAGCAGAGCGGCAACCAACACCGCCCCATGACGAGAGCGCCTAGACGACCGAGCCGCCCGCCACCGAGGGGCCGACGCCCCCGTCCACGCACCGGCCGCCCTCCATCACCCGCTCGTCGTCGCCGCCCGTCTTCGTTGATCTGCGGACATCACCGCCCGGCCCCGCTCTTCTGTGCCGCCGCCGCCGCGGCCGTGGCCGCCGGTGCCGGCACGCGGCTCTCCGCGACGGCTCATGGAAGCGGTCGTCCCCGGCGCCCTGGCGCCGCCGCTCCGCATCTCCCTCTGTCGTACCCCGGCGGCGCTCGGTGAGCCCCCCCCCCGCCAATGCTGCCGGGCGGTTTGTCGGGGGGCCGCTCGTCGGGTCCTCATGGTGCGGCGGGCACGCTCGACGGCCGATCGGGGCCGCGCCGGGTGCGGCGTGCAAACTCTTCGTCGCCCGGGCGGTCGGAACTGGCGACGACTCGCCTCCGCGCCCGTTTCCCTGCTCCCCCCCCCTGCCGGCACGCCGCCGGCGCTGCGTCGCCAATCTCGACGACGTGCTGGCGGAGTCTCTCGGCGCGGGGGAAGGCCCGCTGACACGCCGGGAGCTGCCGGCGACGCCCGCCCGTCGCCGATCCGCCCCCCCCAGAGCTACTGCGCGTCGCCGAAGTGCGAGCGCGTCGCCGCGGCGGGGTGATCGGGGCCGCCCAAGCGGCATCCGTGCTGATAGACGGGCGGCGGGTGGCGGCTCGCCCATCTTCGGCGGGGGGGGGTTGTTGGCGGAACCGACCCAAAGGCTACGCGTGTCGCCTGTCCCCGCGTGATCCCCTGTAGAGAGAAATGAAGCTAAACGTCGTCGGTCAACTCTTTCTCCACCCCCGAGGCTAGACCCCGGGCGTGGCCCTACATACCCTTCCAGGCGTCCCTAGTACTCTTCGCGGCTGCCCGCTGGTGCTCCCTCTCACACCGCACCCCGCAGCCCTGCCCCACCCCCGGCCACACCGAGCGCCACCACGTTCACACGACGAGTGCCCGACACTCCAAAGAACTCCGCAGGACCGTCGCCACGATGGAATTTTACATCTTTGCTCGAAATTCATTGTCCGGACCTCTCAGTGAGATGACGTTCTTGGTCCACCGACGGTTCGTGTCAGATGCGAGAGGGACTCCGCTCTGCTCCTTCAAAGATCTAGGGCTACTTTTCCAATGAATAGGGACGCTGAAATCTAATCGGAACCACTGCCCCCGGGCGAGGAGCGTAGACCATTTGCTGATAGGTGCCAGTCACTACTCGCGGGCGGAAGGAGGCGACAATCTGCCAGCGAGAGGTGGCGGCAACCTGCCGGCGGGGCGGCTGCTACCTGCGCAGTGGTGCTTATCGTGTGTTCACGCGCAAACGCTCAATTCTTGTAAAAAGCTCCGTAAAAAGCTTGCGGACCCGTCTGGATGGCGCCGGAAAGGGCGATTTCGCCCTCAACAAGTTTCGCAGCGGAAGAGCGCATCGTCCAGTTTGTCAACTTTACACCATCCGAACCGTCTGGAGGCGCTGAGCACGGCCATAGCCTTCCCTCAGCCCGGTCGCCGGTTCCCTGCGCTTCGCAAATAGTTGCCACGTCCGCATGTTACGGAGGGGACCTAGCTACAGAACAACCATGTCGCTTACGCCGTAGGCATTGACCATCTCCCCACATTCAGCAGCCTGTGCAGCTGGCCAACAACGAGTCGCGCGTTTGCGACTGGAGAACGAGCGCGCAAAGACCGACCACCGCCGGAAGATGTGGCTCGTGAGGTGCTCAGGTCGGTCACGCTCCTCGCCGACGACGTGGTGCACCAACGATGCCCCATGATGAGAAGGTAGCCGAATGGCCAGGAAGGGGAGTATGGAACGCGGCGGAGCTGGTGGTAGGGGTGGGGGTGGAGAAGAAGGGGGGGCCGCCACGATCTCAATCTCGGCCAGCTCCCGAGGGCAAGTCAGAGAGTACGGGTGGGCCGACTGAGCGTCCATCGAGCGCCACCCGTGCCAGGGAAGAATGGGAGAATCAGGGATGGGTCCACGTGCGGTGAGCGCAGTGGCAGCGAAGAGACCAAGTGCTGCGACTGGAAAGCGGGCAGCGACGGTTGAGGGGCAGCGACAGGAGAGGGGCGGCAGTAGGCGTGGAGAGAGCTGCGGTCGTGGTCAAGTCGTCGGAGGCGGGGGGCGTGCCGGCGGAGGGTGCAGCCGTGAGGGAGAGGGAAACAGCGGGGGAGGGGGACGGGGTTGCGGTGGGGGAGGGGAAAGAGGCGGCTGAGGGGCACGGCGCTGGGCGGGGGGGGTGGCCGGCGCGCTCCTCGTAGGCCTATGCCAGTGCAAAGGCCCAGACGGACGCCAAGTCGCCGGTGGAGGTGGCCGAGGCCGCCAAAAATTGCGTGTTCCAAGTGGCGGATGCATCCGCTCCGCCCGGCTCCCCAAGGAGCCAAATGAGGCAAAGGAGTGTCGTGGCGAGATGGTCCAGGGCAATTGACAAATTTATGGAATTGTTAAATATACACAGCACTGCCGCACAGCCTCTCCATATTGCCCATTCCACCAAACTGGGCCCAGTTCCCAAGAACTGGGGGTGCGTTGCCTACTCCGCACTTGTCGTGTGGGCAGTTGCAGTCGGCCGTTAGCCTCGCGCCGGCGGGGCTGGCACATGCGGCCTCCCAGGTGCACGGTGGCGGCAACGGGCAGGGTAGGGGATGGGACGCCCGCATCCTCCTCACCACCACCGCCACTACGACCACAACCATCACCATCATCATCAAAACCGCACGCCCCTAACCCCAACAACTGGTAGGGTGCTTCCTCTTCGCGTCCGCCCTGCCCCGTGCGGCGTTGTGAGCGACGTGGCCATGGTAGCGGTCTTTGCCGCCGCCACTGCCGTTGCGACCGGCTTTGCGACTGCTCGGGACGGGGTGGTGTCTACAATCGGCGCTTCACGGCGGCCGGCGGCTGGCGGAATACTCCCGAGAGCTGGATATTATCTCACCGACATCGTGCTGGCGGGCGGTGGTTTGTATCATTCACGCCTGGGGCACCACCTTTATGGATCCATTGGACCGCCTCCACGGGACCCGGCGCGTATGGCACCAAAAAAGCTCTTGCATGTTCAGCTTAGGTTTTGCAGTGAGAGGAAGTAAGACACACCATCTATAGAGCTTGACCAGCAAGCACACGGGCCAGGTTTCGTTAAACTCGAATGAAATGGCCAACTATTTGCTGCTCAGTGATGCAGCTCGCGGCAAACGCCTGCAGTCGAACTCCGTCCTGCAGCAGGTGCGGGTTGAAGTAGACCAAGTTGCGAATAATGACCTTGAGGTCATTAAAGACACCTTCAATAGACTGGAAGTCCGGGAAATAGGGAGGCAGCCGCTAAAAAGGGATGCCGTTGTTCTCGAGAAAGCCGTAACCTGCGGCGTCATGAATGGGCGCGTTGTCAAACAGCAAAACACACGAAGGGGTCTGCAGGGCCCAGGGAACGCCTGCGGTGAACCGCCCCATCTTTTAGATGACACGGCCGAGGAATAGCCGCCAGTCGTGACTGGTCAGGGCGACCTCGGCCGTGACAGAGTGAAAACCGAGAATGCGCCCGTTCGATGATACCGACATGGTTGCTCTGACACGATCAACGTGACGAGGTCTGGGTCTCGTCGACAGACACGAGGAACCCACTGCCAATCATTTCTCGTATGACTGCATGTTCACGTCGTCGCTCAGGGTTGGCGGCGCGATACAAACGAATGATGAATTTTCGGGTACACCCGAGACGGTGCAACATGCGGTCGACCGTTCTCTTGGACACCCTGAGGTGTGCAAACTCATGGACAGCCCGCATCGCCGTCATCATGGCGGAGCGCGCGCGCAGCAACGCGAAAGGATGGTCGCGTACCAACGCCACGACGGCGCGGAGGAGGGTGTCGTCTTCCCAGCAGGAGTCCTCATGGCGGTTCTAGCGCTCTGGCACCCGCCAAACGCTCTGTTTGGCGCGAAATTACCGCAACCAGCGTTGGAGTTGAGTGGAGCGCACGCCAATGACAGCTGTGATGATGACCCGGGGCACATTGTGGTTGACCATCGAAACTGCAGGGAAGCGCAACGCAGGAGTGTACATGGCAGTAACGATTCTCCTCAAAAACCACGAGCCCGTTCAGCTATCGCTCAGTCATCGAGAGCACCACCGGCTGGTCCCGGACAGCTGCGACCACCACCACCTGGACGCCCCTCACCTCGACCACAACCGCCGCTTCGTCGAATGCCCCGACCACGATCTTGCTGACCGCCCCGGACACCAACGGGAACCCACAACACGGATAACCACCACCGCCTTGACCGCCAAGAAAAACGACGACAACCGCGATAACCGCCCCCGAAACCAACGGAAAACCTTGACACGGACCACCTGCACCGCCTTGACCGCCGAGCGATATCCGCCAGCAAAGAAGAAGGACGGCCGTGCGACGCACGCCCACCGCGTATTCGCACATCACTGTCACAACGACCGCTGACAGAGAGTCGAGAGCACCACTACGGGGCGTGAATGCCCGCCGCCGCGGTGGAGGTGGAGGCGAGGATGAGGACGCAGGGTCATCAGAAGGTGTGGCCCCAAGTGCACGGGGAGATAGTGAGAGGCTTGCACACGGAACACGCACAAGAGAAGTCTGTTGACGGAACGGCGGACCAGCAGTCCTCGTCCGCCATTGGTCCAGCGTGTGGAGAAAAAAAAAGTGGAAAAACTTCCCTCTGTAACCTCCGAAAAAAGTGGTGACATCAGAATTAGGGGATGTGCCGTACACCCTCCGCCTGCAAGCAGTCTGCATCCCTTTCCTAAAGGTCGATTCCACGCATTGAGGAGCTTAAGCGCGACTCGTATTGGCGCGCACAGAACTCGGCAATGGAACGAGCCTTGGCACTCCACATGGACGCGTTCTGGAGCCTACTTCATCAGATTTTTTATGACACACTTTCAGGCGGCTACGACGATATGCTTGAGAGATAGACGTTTTTCCTTGCATCCCACCGTTGTCTTGAACGCTTTTTTGTGGAATAAATGCTGCCCCTTGAGAGCAGGCCGCCCCAGGCGCGCGCGGGCGCACACACCGCGCGCACGGGAACCAATACACCTGTCACTGTGCCGTCGTGTATGTATGTACCCCTTGCTCTTCCCAGCTCCCCTCTCCCCCGCAGCTCAGCCAGCCCCGCTCCTCCCCGGCCATCTCCCCCTGACGCTCCCCACTTATGTTTTTGTGTCCCGCTGCTCTCGTCTCCGCCCCCCCACCCACTTTTGCCCGGCCCCCGCTATACTCCCCCCATTGCCTCCTTCTTTCCCCGCTCCTGCGGGACGGAACCATGCCGCCGGGGGCGACGCTCACAGGGACTGTCACAGGCTGTCACAGGCTGTCACAGGGACTGTCACAGGCTGTCACAGGGACTGTCACAGGCTGTCACAGGGACTGTCACAGGCTGTCACAGGGACTGTCACAGGCTGTTACAGGGACTGTCACAGGCTGTCACAGGGACTGTCACAGGCTGTCACAGGGACTGTCACAGGCTGTCACAGGGACTGTCACAGGCTGTCACAGGGACTGTCACAGGCTGTTACAGGGACTGTCACTTCTTGCGCTGGGCCGTATCTGGGACTGCCCCCTGAGCGTCTGCTTCTCCATCCAGCGGGCGGGCGCGCCGCTCCCTCCCGCCTCACCCTCCAACGGCGGCGAGGGCGGGGGGGGAGGGGGTGCCGCTGGGGGTGCCCCCGCCGCCAAGGCCGTCCACAACACCGTTGCGGCGGTGCGGCGGGCCGACATGGTGGCCTTCCCGTGCGCCGCCGACCCTCACGACGAGGACGCGTACGACAATGCTAATATTGGAGCGCGCGGGGCGGCGGCGCCACTGGCCCACCACATGTGGGTGTTCTTCTGCCACGTCATCACCCACCGGGAGCAGGGGACCATCTTTGGCCCGGCCTATGGGCACATCCCAACCCTCCTGGGCAAGTGTGCGGCGGCGGCGGCGGACTACGCGGCGGGTAAGGCGGTGGGGCTCAACCTCGACCGCCCGTGCGCGGGGAGCGAGCTCACCTGCACCGGCGCGGGCGTCTACGGCCTGGCGGCGGGTATTGTCCTGGTGGGGGACATGGCAATGCGGGCCGCCGCCGAGGCGGCCGGGCCCTCATGGCTGGCGGCCGCGGCGGCGGCGCCCCCCGCCGTCGCGGCCAGCCTTGCGGGCGCCGCCGCCATGCACGCGGCGGCAGAGCAGACCAAGGGGTGGGCGTCGGCGGCGGGGGTGCCCCTCGACCGCCTCTTGCTGTACGTGGTGGACGTTGTGGGGCCCGCCGCGGCCGTGGCGGTCGTCGCGGTGGAGGCGACGGGGGGAAACCAGCGGGGCGTCGCCCACCTTGGCTACTCGGCGTGGGCGGCGGTGGACGAGGGGCCGGGAGTGCCGTGCGTGGCGGCGGGCGAGGG
>Ga0209831_1004500_pt1 | contig 10902 bp, 9 predicted proteins | sample Maine_Asex4_meta_FD_187451 | JGI IMG/M metagenome (GOLD analysis project Ga0209831, IMG submission 187451) | Marine algal microbial communities from Maine, USA - Maine_Asex4_metaG (SPAdes) (version 2) | ecosystem: Host-associated > Algae > Red algae > Unclassified | place: Maine, USA | collected...
ATTCATCTGTGAAATTAATTCCTTGCCCATTTTCCATGACCTCCGCATTTTCCTGAATGATGGAGCAACCATCGGTAAAAAATAAAAGCTCACCTTCTTCATTGCAAATAGCAGCATTTTGTTTTGTTAACCAATACAGATTATTACTAATCTCCACATCCATACTTCCGCCATTAAAATTGAGTCGAGGGTCTTGTCCCATGTTAAAGCCATAACCATAAGGCCAGACATAGTCGTACTTTTCTTGAGCATACATGGCGTTAAGCCAAGAGAGGAAGCAGAGCAATAAAAGAATGGACTTATTCATTTAATGGTAAGACTAGATTTAATTTCTACTCTTAAGTTAAAATAAAAAGTAAGCCTCTCCAAAGTAGCCTTAAGTTATTTAAGTCGCCTTTCTCACTTCAGCAACCTAATGCACAATCATTACCTTCCCCAAATAAAACCGAGGAACACTTCTATCCCGATTAAAGAGCTCAATAAAATATGTGCCATCCTTGAGAGAAGATAAATTCAGCGACTGGAATTGCGGATCTCTAGTTTCATACTTTAATACCAAGCCACCATTGACATCATAAACCAGAACATCAAAGACTCCTCTTAAGTCTTCAGAACCTTGTATCCAGACCTGACCAGTACTAGGTGTCGGGTATACCTTAATCTCCTGCTTTACATAGATTTTCTGATCAATAATCCGTGTAATGGTATTGTCACATTTCTCCTCTTCATCTACGCGGTAGCGAGGGAAATTGGGTAAGCCCACGCCTCTAAAATTTTCTGGTAATTTCAAGCCATTTTGAACAAAACTACATTCAGAGCCAAGTTCATCCGGATTAAAAATTATGTGATTAGAATTAGACGCACCAGGTGAAGTCATGTAAATACGACAATCAGGGCCCAATGCCATTAAATAAAAAAGTGTCGGAGATGGATCCTCTGTTCCATTGTAAACATCTATAAGATGAATTCCTTCTTGTTGAATGTTTTCTTCCCACGTATCAATCTGATGTAGATCATAAAATGAGGCAGTATATAAAAATCTACTATTTGGGGACCACTCGACACTACTAAAAATGATTTCATTCGTATCAATCTCAGACTCCGGATAGATATAAATCTTTTTGTGATTACTTATTTCCCCAGATCCGCGATCAAAATCGTAAACATTCAACTGATCATAGTAACTATAAATGGCTAATTTTTTTCCATCTGGACTAAATCGTGCGGTGCCGCTTGCACTAGATCTAAATTCATTAAAATATTCTCCCGTACTTTGGTCTGCTTGTTTTTTGACCCCTGTTGAGTCAATTAGAAAAATGGAAAATATAGAATCATTTACAACTGGGTTAACGAGCCACCAATCTTTCTTGTTTTCATGTGCAATGCCGGTTAAGTATGAGGTTAGTAAATTTCGTTCTTCTTCAACATCGATATTTTTTTCAATGACTTCTCCTTCACCTGAATTATCGACGATAGAGTACAACATTTTTGTTGGGTTCTCCCCTTCTTGAAAAATCACATACTTATGAAATACAAAGTAATGATCTTCTAAATAGTTATTAGATAGAATCATGGCATCTTGAGGACCACTATCACCAAATTCACAATCTTCAATAATAAAATTGATGCCGCTTCCATTTGCTATAACCTCTGCATTTTCTTTTATTATCGCACAACCATTGGTAAAAAATAAAAGTTCACCATTTTCACTACAAATGGAAGCGTTCTGTTTTGTTAACCAATAAAGATTATTTCTTACTTCAACATCAAGTTTTCCTCCGTTAAAATTCAGTCGAGGATCCATACCTGTAGAAGAAAAACCATACCCATAAGGCCAAACATAGTCGTACTTTTCTTGAGCACACATGGCATTTACCCAGTGGAGAAAAAAGAGTAAAAAAAGAACAGACTTATTCATTTAATAATATGACTTTTTGAACATCTATATTTCCAGTGTCTGACTGAGTTTTAATGAGGTAAACTCCAGAATTATAAGTTGATAAATCTAAATTAGTATCAATTTTTTCATTCATGGTGATCTCCATCATTAATTCTCCTTTAAGATCGAAAACAATGATTCTTCCTGAGAACGGATACTCAAAATTAACTCGTGCAAATCCAGTAGTTGGGTTTGGTGAAATTTTAAATTTCTTTACCGATCCTAAACCAGAATTATTATAAGCTCTATTATCTATGCAGATGTTTTTTTCATAAGAAACATCAACAGCATTTAAAATAGACCTATTAAGGTAAACTAAATCGCCAAATTCCGTCGTACATAAACCAGCTAAGTCTATTGTATTTTGTTCACGTATAAATGTTTCAGGGTTATCAAAGTACTTTGATTTCTGAATCAATGCATCTTTCCAATGTTGTTCCCAAATATTATTAGTTTCTATAGATTCCAACTCTATTTGAAATAACTTCATAACATCCTTTCTAGAAATTGTTTTTGAGTGAATTTCAATGCTATCACTGTTAATATGCATTGCAATATCCTTGATGATATCCAATTGTTCAGCATTATCTAAGGTGTTTTGAAATTCTTCTTGAAGTTCTGCAATAAACTCCATGCTTGAAAAATCGAACATTCTAATGTTTTCATAAGATTGACGGAGGTAACCTGCCCATACAATGGCTTGTACAGATTTTTCAAATTGATGCAGAAATTCATCTGGGATAATATCATGGTCAAGATCTAACACTTGAAATAAACTAGTCTGATAAACATTATAATTTTCTTCTCTTTGATTCTGAAGAATATCACTCATGTAAGAAAAAATTCCCTCATCATTCTTTGGAGAATCGTCTGCACAAGCAGGTACACTTGAACTTGAATCATCATCAATAAACCAAGAAATAGGATTAGGATTGTCTGGTTCATTTTTATCAATGATTGAATTATAAGTAAATGTTGAGGCTTCTATCTCTTGAATACTCATTCCAATTGCATTACAAAATCCATTTTGATGAAATTTATTTCCATGAAAATCTTGTGCTCCTATCACTCCATGAATTTCAATGTCTATATCAGTTGAAAGGAAATCCTCTCTAATAATTTCCAAGGAAACATTATGTTTAAATCCATGAAAGCCAAGTTCCAAGTCAATGTAGTCATTACACTTAAATAATCCCATTTCAGAATTATCAACATAGACGCCAGTCTCATTTTCTGTTCCTATAATCACATTCTCTTCTACATCTATATAATCAGATCCAATGACTTGTATTCCTTGCAGTGCATCAGATCCGCTTATATTAATTTCATTATTTTTTATGCCGTAATGTGTTGAAACTTGAGATGAAATTCCAAAAATGGAATTACTTACATGAAGAATATTTCCATTAATTTCTGACTCATCGCTCGAGACTCCCATAGAGTTAGAAAGTGCAATGCCTCCGCCTACTTGATCACATAATCCATCAACATAAATAAAAGGATTATCATTTATTGTTCCGACATAGTTTTCAGCCATGACTCCTGTGCAATAGGCTTTAATACTTGGATTTTGAACAATTGATGCTCCCGTTGAACCGTTGACCCTAATTCCTGTCCTTCCATAAATTCCTTGATACCCAACATCGTTTCTTGAGATAAAGACACCATTAGATCCATTTGCAAATATGCCATGTCCTTGTTGCTTATAAGAAATACTATTCCAGACTATCATATTCCCAGTTCCACCATTGATTGAAATTCCACTATAAGCATTAATGGTTACATCAACAATGCTGGAAAAACTACTAGGCGTTTGTATAATCCTTATACCAATGCCATCGACCGTAATTGTTCCATCAAAAATCGGCAATTGAGCAAAATAACCATCAGCATAAATTCCATAAAAGCCATTGCTTATATTAACACTACTTATCAACTCAACATTTACAATATTATTCAATTCAATCCCTGCAAAACCCAAAGTGTGTTGATTTATATTCGTATTCCAAATTTTAACGTTACTAAAATTTTCAGCTTTAATGGCTGTATGCGTTTTCTCAAATAATACTTCAAAAGTCTCAAGCCTAGAACCTCCCAATACCTGCACACCATCCCAGATCTCACCGCAGGTTGTGAGTACGGAATTCTCCTTGATTACTACTTCAGAGAAATTATCAATGACCATAGAAGCATTTTCAGAAAAATTAAAAGTGACTCCATTAAACGTATAATCAACATCAATAATTAAATCCTGATCTATAACCAATTCAACCTGATTAAGTTCCTGAGGGTCTAGCTGGTATTCCGTAATAACTTCTGACCAGCTCACGATGTCATCTAAGTAGATCTGCGCAACATCATAGGGGCACACGCATCTTCCTTTGGCGGGATTTGGACTCACCACAGGTGTGAGAACTGGGCAGAGTTCTAGGTGATTTTTCATCACATGGACTTGGTTGTCAGTGAAATTATTTCTGCATGTCCGGAAAGATGTAGACATAAAATTATCCAAAGATGGATTATATGAATTACCTAGTGGATCAACTAAAGGGATTTGTTGTTGAGGAAAATATAAAGGATTGAAAATTGGTCCTTGATCAAGTTGACAATTCGACACACCATGTCCTTCTTCAATAAATTGATTCGAAGGTGGTGTATCTGGAATAAAATCACCTGCATCATTTCCATTATTCATATGCTCTGCACAATAGTTTCCAGTAACATAGGATGATGAAGCACAACTATAGGTTTCATAAACGATGTCAGGGCATGCAAAACAAGGTAATGCATTAGCATTGCATACGTTCGAAGGCCAAATTAAATGGTTTTGTAGTGACCCGGTAGCTGTGTGTAATAAACCTAAGGCATGTCCCATTTCATGTACAATCGTAGAACTCTCAATTGCAAGCTCATCAAAAAGAACAATTACATTTGATGGTATACTACCAGCTCTGGCTTTGGTAGTAAAAGCTGACAAACCTAAATTATCACCAATGAAAATATTAATTCCATCAGCGATGACCGGAGCTTGACTTAAAAAATCACACCAAGTGACCTCAATGGCTGGAAACATGGATGAAATTGGTGCAGCCCCATCATAAGCAAGCTGAGCCAATGCTAGGTTGTCAATAAATAAACTGCCATCAGGATCTGAACTTGGCTCTTCTATATATTCTTCGTCGCATTCAAAATCAAAATAAATTCCATGAGAATTGTAGGCGCTATTAAGAATCCCTTGAACCATAGGGAGTTTAGCCTTATCGTATCCATCTGTTCCATCATCCTTCCTAAAAATCCTAAAATAAACTTTAACCGTATATTCATTTTGATCAAAATTAGTATTCAAGTCAAAATAAGTTAAATCAGGTAATCCATTCACTGTGCAGGTTGGATCCTGTGCCATCAATTGCAGTGAAAAAAGACTTAACAATAAAACAATAAACTTAGTGGAAAATTTCTGTGTGTGTGTGTGTGTGTGTGTGTGTGGAACATAGAGATTGATTTTAGAGTATAACATATAGTTAATGAAAAAAATCAACGATAGGTAAACAAAAGTCTTAAAGTTTATCTTAAGTCTTTTTAAACTACATAGAAGTCTGACTTAGCTTTTGTACCATATGCTCTAGGCTGTTTGCAATTCCTTTACTTCAAATAGAATTTCTGATTTCATTGCATCGAAAATTTTGAAGATGGTACCTATGGTCATATTTGAAGTGCCATTTTCAAGTTTTGAAATTTGTGATTTTGTAACTCCGATTAATTCGCCTAGTTGATCTTGAGTTAGTTTCTTTTCCTTTCGAACTTCTTTAATTAATTGTCCGAATTGAATTAGTTTAATTCTTAGTTCATAATCATCTCTTTCCGGCTTTCCTATTTTGCCAATTAATTTATCCTCTACATCCTTAAGTTTATATGTCTTCATGTTTATTTTTTTGACTTTAAATAATCTGCTTTAAGTTTTTTAGCCCTGTTAAGTTCTTTTCTAGGTAGTTTTTGAGTTTTCTTTATGAATCCATGAGTACATATAATAAGAGACTTTGTGTCCTTATCCCAAAAAGCCAAAAGTCTGATTTGTGAGAATTAAACTTGGTTCTGAATTCCCATATATCCTTGTCTATTTTCTTTAATAATTTGGGATCTTTTTTGAATCGTGCAATTCGTATATTTTCTAAAATTTTTGCCCTTGTTTTAGTATCCAGCGCGGTCAAAAAAATTAAAGCTTGTTCCAAAAACTCAACATTAAACATGTATTTCTCAGAATTACCCTTCTCTTTCAAAGATAACTAAAGTTGACATATATGTCAACTTTAAAATGTCGTTTTTTTAGATTTGGTCTTTTGACCCAGATTCTAAAATGCTATACTTTTGAATTCCACTCAATCAAAAAATCACCTCACGAAAGAACTCAAATATCCCAAAACCCCAAAGTAATGCAGAATCACAAAAACCACAATAATCAAAAGTATCCGATAGGCCCAGACATTGGCTTGCTTGTTTTCTGAGGCAAATCTAGCCGCTAGGTAAGCGCCGATACCTTGTCCCGCTGCAATCGAAAGTCCTGCCTTCCAATTCACCATTCCGTGATACCAAAAAATGGCAAGCGCAACAATGGTATATACAAGTACTATGAAAGCTTTTAAGGCATTTCCTTCCACCATATTAAACCGCCCTAGAACGACAATGGAAACAATAAAAAACACCCCCATGCCCATCTGAATAAAGCCTCCATAAATTCCTAAAAGCAAAAAGACCGGGACCAAAATATAAGCCGGCAAATTAAAATCCTCGCTGTGCTCTCGTAGCATGCGCTTAGGGTTAAGCAAGAGGATAAAGAAGAGAAAAACAATGAGAAACTTGAAGATAATCTTGAACTGCTCGTTGCTGACCATCAGTGCAAGCCCTACACCAATCAATGCGCCTAAAAAGGTGCTAATAATGTAAAGTTTACCTTTCTCAAGTTTCAATTTACCTTTCTTATGAAAGGTGTAAGTGCTGGTAATTCCAGCAAAAATTATAGTTAATCGATTGGTACCGTTGGCTACATTTGCCGGCAGGCCCATCAACTCCATTAAAATAGATAAGGTAATCACCGAACCGAAACCCGCAAAAGTATTCATGACTCCAGCAACTAAGCCACCAAGAAAACCAATGAGTATTATGAAAGAATCCATTAATTTTCTGGCTTAATCCTCAGGCGCACGTTCCTGACACAATTCGATCAAGACACCATTGGCAGATTTAGGATGGACAAAACAAATCCATTTATTATCGGCTCCTTTTTTAGGTTCCTCATTTAATAGCCTGAATCCTTCAGAGGCCAATCTTTTCATTTCTGCTTTTATGTCCTGTACAGCAAAGGCCATGTGGTGCATGCCTTCTCCCTTCTTCTCAATAAATTTTGCGATGGGACCGTCAGGAGTGGTGGACTGAAGTAATTCAATTTTATTAGGACCATTCCTAAGAAAAGAAGTCAAGACACCTTCCGATTTTACCTCCTCTCGTTTATAAGGTTCTGCACCCAAAATTGCGGCGTATAATTTCTCCGCTTGATCGAGATCTTTAACGGCAATACCGATGTGTTCAATTTTCTGCATGTAGATTTTACCAATTTTTAAATTACTTAACCCAAATAACTTCAACCTCAACGGCCGTATCAAAAAATGGATCTCCATTACAATCAACAAATCCACCAATACCACCTAAGAAGCAAACATCATCGCAATCTTCATTCACAATCCTCACCCCTCCATCATTGAGGCAGTCGCCATCTGCATAAGCATATACGCGCTCACCTTGAAAGTCGTAACTAGTTATAGACGCATTATTACAGGATGAATTATCCGAACGAAAATCCCTGTTTAGGTCATTGATGCAATCTGGTAGATCTCCATCGCCACATGAAAAACAAAAAAAGATAAATAAAAGAAAAGATAAATTTTTCATAATCATACATTAACTAATCTTTAAAACTACCAAGTTTTCGTTACTTAATTCATAAACTCTCCGTGTAGTTTCCTTTACCTTTGAAATAACTTAGTTTTAAAGCATGGATAAAAAAATCATTTTGATCATTATCGGTTTGATGAGTACTGCCTTGATTGGTATTGCCATAATGCAAGCCTTTTGGATCAAATGGCAGGTAGATCTGAATGAAACAGCATTCGAAGATAAAGTGACCATGGTGCTCAATCAGGTAAAAGTCAAACTGGAAGAGGATTTTAAGCGGAAAGAGGAATCTAGTGATCAGTTTACACTTAAGAGTCCTATTCGAAAACCCATCGTAAATAAAATCTTAAATCCAGATGTTGACGATTATAAAACACGCCAGTTAAGAAGACAGTATAAGAGTACCGCGCTATTTTTATCTCCTCAGACCAAGTTGGAAAACATTGATAAGAATAAGCTGGATGACTACATTGATGAGGAGTTAAAAAACAATGGCATTCACCTAGATTATGACTATGGTATTTATTCTAATGACAATGAAGATTTTTTAATCGTAAATGGTAATTTTCAAGTAGCACATCCCGGTGAATCTAGCAACATAGAAACACAAGAAAATCGATCCTTGTACAATTCAAAATATGCCATTACCCTTTTCAATATTGAAGCCGAAAGTCCAGGTGCTCTTAAACTATTCTTTCCCAACAAGACCGGCTACCTCTGGTCCAAAGTTTGGGTCTCGCTTATAAGCTCTCTTATCTTTACGGGACTCATCCTATTTTGCTTCTTTTATGTAGTGTGGATCAACTTTCGTCAAAAGAAGGTTTCAGAAATGAAATCAGATTTCATTAATAATATGACGCATGAGTTTAAAACTCCGATTGCAACAATATCACTCGCAACTGACTCGATCACCAGTGATAAAATCATTCATGATGAATCAAAAATCAAAAGATTCGCAGGTATAATTAAGCAGGAAAATAAAAGGATGCTTAATCAGGTAGAAAAGGTTTTACAGATGGCGACCATCGACAAGGAGGAATTTAAGTTGAAATTAAGCATGATTGATGTGCACGACCTCGTTGAAAATGCGGTCCAAAACATGAATTTAAAAGTCGAACATAGAGATGGTTCACTCCGGGCCAATCTAGCTGCTCAACAGTCCATCATAGAGGGAGACCGAAACCACATTTCCAACATCTTGCATAATCTCCTAGATAACGCGGAAAAATATTCCAGCGAAAAGCCCGTTATTGAAATAAGCAGCAGAAATGTTAAAAAAGGTATAGAAATTACTGTTAAAGACAATGGAATCGGAATGACCAAGGATTCCGTTAAGAATATATTTGACAAGTTTTACCGTGTTCACACGGGTAACAGGCACGACGTCAAGGGCTTTGGTCTCGGTTTAAGTTACGTAAAAGCCTTAGTTACTGCCCATAAAGGAACTATTTCGGTTGAAAGTGAATTGGAAAAAGGAAGCAGCTTTCGGGTGTTTTTTCCGTTTAATCAGTAGCTGTTAAGATTTTTATTAAGAAAAGTGTGACTAAAAGATGTTTTCTACATCATAATAATATATTTTTGTCACAGATTTGAGTCAATTCCTAAGTGTTCTTGCGTGTATCACTGATTAATTATTGTTATTAAAAAAATTATAACTCAAATTCAAAACATGTCAAATCAAAAAATTCTACTTGTTGAAGATGATATGAACTTTGGTGATGTCCTAAAATCATACCTAGAAATGTATGATTATGATGTCACTTTAGCGGTGGATGGAGAAAAAGGAATGGAGAAGTTCGACGGTGGAACATACGACCTATGCATCTTTGATGTCATGATGCCTAAAAAAGATGGATTTACTCTTGGAAAAGAGGTCCGTGAAAAAAATAAGGAAGTGCCCATCATTTTCCTTACAGCAAAAACATTAAAAGAAGATGTTTTAGAAGGCTTCAAGATTGGTGCAGATGATTACATCACAAAGCCTTTCAATTCTGAAGAGTTATTGTACAGAGTTCAAGCAATCCTAAAACGTACAAGTAAAGGTCTTGGTCCTGATGAGGATATCAAGGAATTTATCATCGGAAGATATCACTTCAATTATCCCCTCAGAATTTTAAGTTTTAAAGGAGATACTGGTGTTGAAAAGGATAAGCTTTCTCCGAAAGAAGCGCACCTTCTTAGAATGTTCTGCATGTATAAGAATGATGTTCTTTCCAGATCTTTGGCCCTAACCAAAATATGGGGAGAAGACAATTATTTTACAGCAAGAAGTATGGATGTCTTTGTTACTAAACTTAGAAAGTATCTTAAAAGAGATTCCAATCTAGAAATTGTGAATATTCATGGAAATGGTTTCCGCTTAATTGATAGAACCGACGGAGCTGTAGATTAATTTTTATTCAGTTTCATTTCATGCTTTAAAAATTTAGCCGTGTGGTTGTTTTTAATTTTGATGATTTCCTCTGGGGATCCCTCAAATATTATTTTACCACCGTGAACACCACCTTCTGGTCCGACATCAATGATATGGTCCGCAACCTTTACAACATCCAAATTGTGTTCGATTACTAAGATTGTGTTCCCTTTATCAACCAGTTTATTCAGTACAGTTATTAACTGCCTGATGTCATCGAAGTGTAATCCAGTAGTAGGTTCATCCAAAATATATAGGGTGTTCCCCGTATCCTTCTTGGATAATTCTTCTGCAAGTTTTACTCGCTGTGCTTCACCTCCTGATAGAGTTGTTGCTTGCTGACCTAAAGTTATATAACCCAGGCCTACATCTTTAAGCGTCTTAAGTTTTCGATGAATTTTGGGAATCTTTGAAAAGAAATCAGTGGCTTCTAAAACGGTCATTTTTAAAACATCTGAAATAGACTTTCCCTTATAGATGATCTCGAGGGTTTCTCTATTATATCGCTTTCCTAAGCAGGTTTCACATTCAACTAAAACATCTGGCAAGAAGTTCATTTCGATTGTACGCATTCCCCCACCATGGCAGGTTTCACACCTACCCC
>Ga0209831_1004502_pt1 | contig 10901 bp, 9 predicted proteins | sample Maine_Asex4_meta_FD_187451 | JGI IMG/M metagenome (GOLD analysis project Ga0209831, IMG submission 187451) | Marine algal microbial communities from Maine, USA - Maine_Asex4_metaG (SPAdes) (version 2) | ecosystem: Host-associated > Algae > Red algae > Unclassified | place: Maine, USA | collected...
GCTATCGCTTTCGTCGCCTGCGCCGCCTGAACGGCCGTCAGGCGGCCTGCGAGGAGATCTGGCTGGACGGCAGCTATGCCGAGTCGATCGACAGGTCCGATGTCACCGAGTCGCTGTACCACTTCTACCGGGAGAAGCTCGGGTTCTGGATCACGCGTGCCGAGGACCGGGTCGGCGTGGCCACGCTTCCCGACTGGGCCCCCCCCGGTCTCGCCAGCGCCGGGAGCCTGCACTGGGGTTACGTGGAACGCCTGTCGCGCGACAACGCGGGGCGTACGGCGGAGTATTCGCGCACCTGGTTCGACCCCGTGAACGTCCGGTTCGTGGCCCGCTGACATGAGCAGCGCACCGACCATGCGCAGGAAGATCCGCTACGCGCTCGTGGGCACCGGCATGATGGGCCGGGAGCACATCCGCAACCTGGCACTGCTGCGCGAGCTCGGCGAGGTCGATGCCGAGGTGGTGGCCATCGTCGATCCGAACGAGGCGATGCGCAGCTCGGCGCTGGCGCTCGCCCGGCAGCTGGGCAACGACCGGGTGCGGGCGCACCCGCATCACGGCGCACTGCAGGTCGGGGACTGCGACGCGATCGTGCTGGTCAGCCCGAACCACACCCACCGCGAGCTGCTCGAGGCGCTGCTGCCGCTCGGCACGGCGATACTGGCGGAGAAGCCGCTGTGCACCACGCTCGGTGACTGCGAGACGCTGCTGCCGCTGATCGAGCGCCATGGCGCGCCGTTCTGGGTGGCGATGGAGTACCGCTACATGCCACCGACCGCGCGCTTTCTCGAACGGCTTCGCAGCGGCGCGGTGGGGCAGCTGCGCATGCTGTCCATCCGTGAGCACCGCTACCCCTTTCTCGACAAGGTCGATGGCTGGAACCGCTTCGGCGCCACCTCCGGCGGCACGCTGATCGAGAAGTGCTGCCACCACTTCGATCTCATGCGACTGATCACCGGCAGCGAACCGGTACGCGTGTTCGCCAGTGGCGCCCAGGACGTCAACCATCTTGACGAACGGCTCGAACAGGGCGTGCCGGACATCCTGGACAACGTCATGGCGATCGTCGACTTCGCCAACGGCGTACGCTGCGCGCTCGAGCTGTGCATGTTCTGCGAGGGCGCCGATCCGCAGGAGCAGCTCACCGCGATCGGTGACGTGGCCAAGCTCGACGCCTTCATCCCCGGCCCCGCCCGGTTCTGGCCGGATGCCGGCGAACGTCACGGCTCGCTCCTGCTGAGCCCGCGCTCGCAGGGTGCGCCGCAGCGCGACATCGTGACGATCGACGAGCGTCTCGCGGCGGCCGGTGATCATCACGGCTCCACCTACCACCAGCATCGACGCTTCGCCCGCACGGTGCTCGACGGCGCGCCGGTCGAGGTCACGGCGGCCGACGGCGCGGCGGCGGTCCGCATGGGTGCCGCGGCGCAGGAATCGATCCGTACCGGCCTGCCCGTGACCCTGTCCGCCTGAGCGCCGGCCCGCGCCGCCTTCAGAGCGCCGGCCGGCGCCGCTCGAACGGCCCGCTACCTGGACGCTGCGGCGAACTCCTCGTCCAGCTGCGTCTCGCATTGCGCCACGGCATCCTGCGCCGCGTCGATCCACTCGCGCCCGAAGTTCTCCTCGTACCATTCCCAGACCGGCTGGGCGGCATCCTGGAAGGCCTTCTTCTCCTCCTCCGTCGGCGTGTAGATCTCCCCGCCCGCCGCCCTGAACGTCTCGTAGGCGGCGAGGGACTTCAGCTTCGGCATCTCGCGGGTCGTCCACTTCAGCTCCTGGAAGCCGGTGTAGACGATGCGCTTCTCCACCTCGGTCAGACCCTGGTAGTTGCCCTCGTTGATCCACCACATCGCGCCCATGTAGGCGTGGCCGTCGAGCGAGAGGAACTTCAGGCTGTCCTCGAACTTCATGCCGACGATATCGGTGATGCCGTTCTTGGTGCCGTCCACTACGCCGGTGGCCAGCGAGGTGTACACCTCGGGCCAGGCGATCGGGGTCGGCGAACCGCCCAGCGCCTCGACCAGCTTGATCTGGATGTCCGCCGGGATCGTGCGCAGCTTCAGCCCCTTGACGTCCGCCGGGCTCTTCACCTGCTTGTCGGTGGTGGCGATGTTGCGCCAGCCCCCGGTGTTGCCGATCGCCATCAGGCGCACCGCACCGACATCGCGCAGCACCGCCTCGCGCAGCTTGGCGGTCAGCGGCCCGTCGAACACGCACTCGGTCACGGCATCGTTCGGGAACAGGTAGGGCAGATCGAGGAACTGCGCCGGCGGGTACCAGCTGGCAAGACCGCCGTTGGTGGTGATGAAGATGTCCAGGCGTCCGTCCAGCAGCGCCTCGGAGCACTCGCCCTCGTTCGAGCAGAAGCGGCCGTTGGGGTAGATCTCGACCGCGAGCGATCCGTTCGATGCGCTCTCGACGTGGTTCTTGAACACCAGGGACCCGTCGTAGTCCTCGTCCTCCTCCGAACCGAGGAAGGCGATCTTCAGGGTGGTGGTGTCCTGGGCCTGCGCCACGGCCAGCGGGCCGAGCGACAGGCTGGCCAGCACACCGGCGCACAGCAGCTTCAGGGCGGGACGGTTGATCGAGATCGACATGCGTTGCTACTCCGTTCCGACGAGGACGTCGGTGTTTCAGTGAAGCCCCAGCAGACGGGGCATGAACAGGACCAGGTCTTCGAAGAAGGTGATCAGCAGGATGACGACCACCTCCACGGCCAGGAACGGCAGCATCGCCCTGGCGATCACCTCCACCCGTTCCTTGGCCACGGCGGCGGCCACGAACAATACAAGCCCCATGGGAGGCGTCGCCAACCCCACCGTCACGTTCACGCACATGACGATGGCGAAGTGCACCGGATCCAGACCGATCTGGGTGACGAACACCTTGCTCAGCACCGGCCCGAGAATCAGGATGGCCGGACCCGCATCGAGGAACATGCCCACCACGAACAGCATGATGTTCAGCATCAGCAGCAGCAGCAGGGTGTTGTCGGTCATGCCGAGCATGAAGTCCGCGAGCATCTGCGCCGCCCCCACCTGGTCCGACACCCACGAGAACGACTTGGAGGCACCGATCAGCAGCAGGATGATGCCCGAGGAGATGGCCGCGCGCAGGAAGATCTGCGGCAGGTCGCCGAACTTGAGCGCCCGCAGGACGAACAGCGCGACGATCAGCGCGTAGAAGGCGGCCACGCCGGCGGCCTCCGTCGGGGTGAAGATGCCGGTGAGGATGCCGCCGAGCAGGATGACCGGCGTCAGCAGGGGCCAGAACGTCACCTTGCCCGCCTGGTAGATCTCCCGCGCGCTGGCCCGTTCGTTGGCCACCGGGAAGTCGTAGCGCTTGGCCAGGTAGGTCACCATCAGCATCAACCCGCCACCGATCATCAACCCCGGCACGATGCCGCCGGCGAACAGGGCCGCAGGGGATACGCCCATGATGAAGGCGTAGATGATCATGATGCCCGAGGGCGGGATGATCGGCCCGATGACCGAACTGGCAGCCGTCACCGCGGCGGCGAAGCGGCGGGTGTAGCCCTGCTTCTCCATCGCCGGGATCATCATCGAGCCGAGCGCGGAGGTGTCGGCGACCGCCGACCCGGACAGGCCGGCGAACAGCACCGAGCTCAGGATGTTCACGTGCGCCAGTCCGCCGCGCAGGTGGCCGATCAGCGTCTGGGAGAAATGCACCAGGCGTGCGGTGATGCCGCCGGTGTTCATCAGCTCGCCGGCCAGGATGAACATCGGCAGGGCCATCAGCGGCACCGACGACATGCCGGAGAACAGCTGGGATATCACCGAGTTCAGGTCGCGTACGCCGAACTCGGACCCCAGGTCGTTGGCGATGACGAGGCCGGTGGTGCCGAGCAGCCCGAAGACCACCGGCATCGACAGCGCCAGCGACAGCAGGAAGAGCCACAGGAACGCGATCTGCATCAGTGCTCCCTCCCCGTCATGTGGTCGGAAACCCCGGCGACGTTCATCAGTCCCAGAGCCTCGATGCCGAATCCTCGATGCTGCGGATCGGCCGCGCCTTGGTCGCCTGCGGATCCAGGAACGCCTGCAGGTTGCGCAGCAGCAGCTCGAGGTTCGCCGCGATCATGAGGGCGATCGAGATCGGCATGATCGTGTAGATGGTGCTCCACTGGATGCCGATGATCGGCACGCGCATCGGCATGGCGAAGGGCCGGATCTCGCTCAGGTTCAGGCCGCAGACCAGCGCGATGAACCGGCTCAGCGGACCGGGATCGACGCCGATCTTGCGCAAGGTCAGGTCGAGGCCGATCAGCAGGATCAGCAGGATGAACAGGTGCATCAGCACGGCGTGGACGCTGGCCCACCTGGGCGGCAGGGAATCCTTGAGCAGGTCCAGCGTCACGTTCGCCGAGCGCCGGTAGGCCAGCGGTGCGATCACGAACGCGAGCGAGGGCAGCATGATCAGCATGCCGCTGTCGGTCCAGGGCGAGGAGATGCCCGCCAACCGCGCGATGACCCCCCACACGACGGTGCACAGCATCGCCACGACCAGCGCGGCACCGATCGGCCGCAGTGCGGTCTCTATGGCCCGGTTGAGGTTGCGCAGCAGCGCGATCGCGATCGACAGCGGACCCTTCATTCGGCGAACCCTCGGGCGAGCATTTCCACGGCGAACGCGACGGACCCTCGACGGTCCGTCGACGGCCCCTCAACGGTGCGGGCGTCGAGGCCGCTTCATGCCCTTCGATCACCGCAGTGGTGACTGAATGTATCAATTATAAAACAATGCGTCAACCGCCTTTCCGTGCCGGCACGACGGTCACGCCCGCAGCGACGGGGCGTCACACGAACTTGAAATCGATCGCGCGCCGGGCACGGGCCAGCTGCTGCAGCATGTGCTCGCCGCCGCGCACCGCCACCCCGACGGCGAGGATGTCCAGCACCACCATCTGCCCCAGACGCGACTTCACCGGCGAGAAGATGTCGCTGTCCTCGTCCACGTCCACGGTCAGCGTCACGTCGCTCTGTTCGGCCAGCGGGGACATCGTCGCGGTCACCCCGATCACCCGGGCCCGGGATTCGCGCGCGATCTCCACGGTGCGCAGGATGTCGCGCGAGCGGCCCGAGTGCGAGATCGCGATCACCAGCGCGTTCTCGTCCAGCAGGGCGGCCGAGGCCTGCTGGATGTGCGGGTCCGAGTAGGCGATCGCGGGCTTGCCCAGACGGAAGAACTTCAGCTGCGCATCCTCGGCCACCACCGCCGAGCCGCCCGAGCCGTACAGCTCGACCCGGCGACAGCCCTCGTACAGCGCGATCGCCTGCTCCAGCGCCTCGTGATTCATCTGATTGCGGATCTGCACCAGGGAGGCGATCGCGCCGTCCAGCAGCTTGCCGGCCAGGTCCCGGCTGCTGTCCTGAGCGGTCACGTCCTGATAGAAGAACGTGTCCCGGCTGGCAAGATCCTGGGCCAGTCTCAGCTTGAACTGCTGGAAGCCGACACAGCCCAGCGCCCGGCAGAAGCGGATGACGGTCGGCTCCGACACGCCGGCGCGTTGCGCCAGCGTCTGTATCGAGCACTGCACGCAGCCGTCGGCATCGGCGACCACCACGTCGGCGACCTTGCGTTCGGACTTGCGCAGCCCGTCGTAGGCGGACTTGATCTTGGCGAGCACGCCACCCGGCCCGTCAGCGATCGCTCAGGGGTCCGTGGATCTCAGGGGGCCCAGTACACGGCCCGTTCGCACCCCGCCCGCCCGATCACCCGCAGCAGGCGCGCGATCGGCAGCTCGCCCTCGCGCAACGCCCGCTCCAGCAGGGCACGCTTGTCCTCGCCCGCCAGGTGCAGCCACGCGCGTCGCGCATCGACTAGCTGCGGCGCGCTCATGCTCAGCCTGGGCTCGGGCTGCGACGGCGGACGCGTTACCACCACCCGCTCGCCGCTGTCGCCCCGCATCGCCTGCTCCAGCTCCGGTGCGTCCGGGAACAGCGAGGCGGTGTGGCCATCGTCGCCCATGCCCAGCAGCAGCACGTCGAACGGTCCGGGCATGTCGGCCAGTCCGGCACCGATGCGCGCCAGGGCCGGGGCCACCTCGCCGCCGGTGAGCAATCCCTCGTCGTGCAGCGACACGAACCGGGCCGCCGCCGCCCGCCCCTGCAGCAGCGTGGCGCGCACCATGCGCTCGTTGCTGCGCTCCGCCTCCGGCGCCACGATGCGCTCGTCGGCCAGCGTGACCCGCACCGCCGACCAGTCCAGCTCCAGGTCCGACAGGACCTGGAACATCGGCACCGGCGTGCTGCCGCCCGACACCACCAGCGAGGCGCTGCCCCGTGCATCGATCGCCTCGCGCAGCGCCTGCGCCACGTCCTCGGCCAGCGCCTGCGCCAGGGCCTGCCGATCGGCACGCCGGTGCAGGACGATGTCCTCGATGGTCTCGATGCCGTTCGTCTGCGCGTCCATGTTCACTGTTCCGCCCACTTGAGACCGTCGCGGCTGATCAGCGCGCGCGCATCGGCCGGACCCCAGGTACCGGCCTCGTAGGGGGACGGCGTGTACTCGTACTGCTCCCACGCCGCCCGGATCGGATCGATCCAGTGCCAGGCGGCGGCCACCTCGTCGCGGCGCATGAACAGCGTCTGGTTGCCGCGCACGATGTCCAGCAGCAAGCGCTCGTAGGCGATCATGCGCCGCTTCCTGAACACGTCGTTGAAGTCCAGGTTCAGGTTCACCGGCTGCAGCTCGATGTCGTCGCCCCAGGCCTTGACGTAGATGCGCATGCGGATGCTCTCCTCGGGCTGCAGGCGGATCACCAGCTGGTTGGGCGTGGCGAAGCCGTCGGCGGTGGGGAATATCTCGTGCGGCACCTTCTTGAAGTTGACGATGATCTCGGTGTGCTTGCCCGGCAGCCGCTTGCCGGTGCGCAGGAAGAACGGCACGCCGCTCCAGCGCCACGAACCGATCTCGGCGCGCAGCGCCACGAAGGTCTCGGTGGTGCTGTCGTCGGGGATGTCGTCGTTGTCCCGGTAACCGGGTACCGGTCCGGAATCGTAGGCGCCGGCGGTGTACTGGCCGCGCACGCTGTTCTTGATCGCGTTCACGCCGGTCAGCGGCTTCAACGCCCTGAGCACCTTGATCTTCTCGTCGCGCACCGCATCCGCACTGATGCTGACCGGCGGCTCCATGGCCATGATCACCAGCAGCTGCAGCAGGTGGTTCTGCACCATGTCCCGCAACGCCCCGGTCTGGTCGTAGAACGCACCGCGCCCGTCCACGCCCAGGTCCTCGGCGATGGTGATCTGGATGTCGTCGATGAGCTCGGCACGCCACAGCGGTTCGAAGAACGAGTTGCCGAAGCGCAGCGCCAGCAGGTTCTGCACCGTCTCCTTGCCCAGGTAGTGATCGATGCGAAAGATCTGGCGCTCGTCGAACACCTTGGCCAGCCGGTCGTTGATCTCCTCGGCGCTGGCCTCGTCGCGGCCCAGCGGCTTTTCGAGCGCGACGCGGCTGTCGGGGGTTATCAGTCCGGCGACGTGCACGCCGTCGGTGATGGCGCCGAACAGCGACGGTGCCACCGACAGGTAGAACACCCGAGCGTGCTGCTCGCGCCCTTCCAGGCGCCGGGCGAGCTCGGTGTAGTCGTCCTGGCAGGTGACGTCCAGCGGCAGGTACTGGATGCGCGACAGGAAGCGTTGCCACATCTCCGGCTCGAACTGGTCGTCCGGGATGAACGGCCGGACCTCGACGTCCACCCACTCCCGGAAGGTCTCGTCGGTGTACTCGCTGCGCGCCGCCCCGATGACCCGCCCGTCCTCGGGGAAGCTGCCCTCGCGCAGGCGGTAGTAGAACGCGGGCAGCAGGGACCTGACCGACAGGTCGCCGGTGGCACCGAACAGCACCAGGTCGAAGGGGGGAAGCGCTTCGTCGGAGATCAGATTCATCGGTCGGGTGGCGTTGCGTGGTGTCGTGTAGCTTTACTACGGCGCGAGCGGCAGCATTCGTGAAGGTCGGACAAGGCGCCCGTGCGCGAGCGTGAACGCTCCGGCATGCGATAATCGCGGACTTCCGGTAACAAGTCTACCGACGCATCGTTCCCCTATGGCAACTCTCGATTCCGCCGTCGCGACCGTGACCGAGCGCGTGCGGCAACGCAGCCGGGCCACGCGCGGCGCCTACCTGGCCCGCATCGACCGGCTGTCGAAGCGCCACCCGCAACGCGGCGCGCTGTCGTGCACCAACATCGCCCACGCGGTGGCCGCGGTGCCGGCCAGCGACAAGCTGATCCTGCACGCCGAGGCGCAGCCCAACCTGGGCATCGTCACCTCGTACAACGACATGCTGTCGGCGCACCAGCCGTACCACGACTACCCGGAACGGTTGAAGGATGCCGCCCGGGCCGCCGGGGCCACCGCGCAGGTGGCCGGCGGCACGCCGGCCATGTGCGACGGCGTGACCCAGGGCCAGGACGGCATGGAGCTGTCGCTGTTCAGCCGCGACGTGATCGCGATGAGCACCGCCGTGGCGCTGTCGCACAATATGTTCGATGCGGCGCTGTATCTGGGCATCTGCGACAAGATCGTGCCCGGCCTGCTGATGGGCGCGCTGGCCTTCGGACACCTGCCGGCGATCTTCGTGCCGGCAGGCCCCATGACCACCGGCATTCCCAACAAGGAGAAGGCGCGCACCCGGCAGCGCTTCGCCGAAGGGCTGGCGGACCGCGCGGAGCTGCTCGCCTCGGAGAGCGCCTCCTACCACGGCCCCGGCACCTGCACCTTCTACGGCACCGCCAACAGCAACCAGATGCTGATGGAGATCATGGGCCTGCACCTGCCAGGTGCCGCGTTCGTCAACCCGGGCACCCCGCTGCGCGACGCGCTGACACACGCCGCGGCCGCCCGCGCGGTCGGCATCACCGCCCGCAGTGGCGAGTACACCCCGGTGGGCCACGTGATCGACGAGCGCGCCATCGTCAACGGCATCATCGGCCTGCTGGCCACCGGTGGCTCCACCAATCACACCCTGCACCTGGTGGCCATCGCCCGCGCCGCGGGCATCGTCATCGACTGGGACGACTTCGCGGCCCTGGCCGCCGTCGTGCCGCTGCTCACCCACATCTATCCGAGCGGTCAGGCCGACGTCAACCAGTTCCACGCCGCCGGCGGCATGGCGCTGGTGATCCGCGAGCTGCTGGGAGCGGGCCTGCTGCACGCCGATACCCTGACCGTGGCCGGCCCCGGCGGCCTGGCGCGCTACACCGAGGACCCGGGCCTGGACGAGGCGGGCGAGCTGATCTGGCGCGACGGGCCGACCGAGTCGCTCGATCCGGGCATCGTCGCCCCGGTCAGCGCGCCGTTCCTGAGCGACGGCGGCCTGAAGCTGATGTCCGGCAACATCGGCCGCGCGGTCGCCAAGATCGCCGCGGTCAAGCCCGAGCACCGCGTCATCGAGGCACCGGCGGTGGTGTTCCATTCGCAGGATGCGTTGAAGCAGGCATTCGAGGCCGGCGAGCTGGAGCGCGATTTCGTGGCGATCATCGCCTGGCAGGGTCCGCGCGCCAACGGCATGCCCGAGCTGCACAAGCTCACCCCGATCCTGGGCGTGCTGCTCGATCGTGGCTTCAGGGTCGCGCTGGTTACCGACGGGCGCATGAGCGGTGCGTCCGGCAAGGTGCCGGCCGCGATCCACGTCTCGCCCGAGTGCGTGCTGGGCGGCCCGCTGGCGCGCGTGCGCACCGGCGACGTGGTCATCGTCGACACCGACAACGGCACGCTCGAGGCGAAGGTGGACGAGGCGGATTGGGTGGCGCGCGACGTCACCGCTCCGGACCTGTCCGCCAACGAGCAGGACATGGGGCGCGAACTGTTCGGCGTGTTCCGCCGCAACGTCGGCACCGCCGAGACCGGCGCGATCAGCGTCTACGCGGATGCGGTGAGCGAGACCGAGGCGCGCGACGCGGACGCCGCCACCGCGGCGGGTGCCGTGGCCGGCGTCATGGCGGAGGTGAGAGTGTGAGCGCGGTGATGGACGTTCGCGAGCTGATGCGCACCGGCCCGGTGATCCCGGTCATCGTGGTCGACGACGTCGCCACCGCACGGCCGCTGGCCGAGGCGCTGGTGGCCGGCGGGGTGCGCGTGCTGGAGGTGACGTTGCGCACCCCGGTCGCCCTCGAGGCGATCCGTGCCATGAGCGATGTGCAGGGCGCCATCGTTGGGGTCGGTACCGCACTCGACGGCGACGATCTGGCGCGGGCACAGCAGGCCGGTGCCCGCTTCGCGGTCAGCCCGGGTTACACCGAAGCGCTGGGCGGGCATGCCGCGGATCTGGGCATGCCGCTGCTGCCCGGCACCGCCAACGCGGCCGACATCATGCGCGCCCGCGATGGCGGCTACACCGCCGTGAAGTTCTTCCCGGCCGTGCAGGCCGGCGGCGTGGCGATGCTCAAGGCGCTGGGCGGGCCGTTCGTGGACACCGTGTTCTGCCCGACCGGCGGCATCTCGGCCGCCACCGCGTCCGATTTCCTGGCGCTGCCGAACGTGCTGTGCGTGGGCGGCAGCTGGCTGGCACCGAAGGCGATGGTGTCGGCCGGGGACTGGGACGGGATCACGGCGCTGGCGCGCGAGGCGTCGGGGCTGGGCGCGGCCTGACACCGGGGCAGCTTCCCGGGTTCGTTCAGGCTCGGAACAGCTCCGCCACGCGCTCGCGCAGCAGGTTCTTCTGCACCTTGCCCATCGCGTTGCGGGGCAGCGCCTCCAGCGCAAGCACCCGCCTGGGTCGCTTGTAGCGGGCGAGCGAGACATCGAGTGCTGCCAGCACCGCCGCCTCGTCGATGGCAGCGCCGTCGCGGGGCACCACGAAGGCCACCACCGCTTCGCCGAGGTCCGGGTGCGGCGCACCGACCACGGCGGATTCCGCCACGTCATCGAGCTGGTCGA
>Ga0209831_1004503_pt1 | contig 10896 bp, 7 predicted proteins | sample Maine_Asex4_meta_FD_187451 | JGI IMG/M metagenome (GOLD analysis project Ga0209831, IMG submission 187451) | Marine algal microbial communities from Maine, USA - Maine_Asex4_metaG (SPAdes) (version 2) | ecosystem: Host-associated > Algae > Red algae > Unclassified | place: Maine, USA | collected...
GAGATAGATAATAAAATTGGCATCGAATTTCTGATATAAGCTCATATACGCTTCTGATTATTAAATTTATTTTTTCAACATATAATACATTGAAAAGAAAAAAACCACTTTTTACCGTAATAATTCCCACCTATAATAGGGCGAAGTTATTAAAAAAAGCGATTCAAAGTGTTATTGATCAGACTATTTATAATTGGGAATTGGTGGTGGTTGATGACGGATCAACTGATGATACAAAAGAAGTTGTTACTGAATTTAAAGATGAAAGAATTCAGTATGTTTTTCAGGAAAAGAAAGAACGTAGCGTAGCTAGAAATATTGGTATTAAAAAAGCCACCGGAAATTATATTTGTTTTTTAGATGACGATGATTATTTTTTAGAAAATCATTTGGATAAATTTAATGTCTTTCTCACTAAAGAAAAATTTCCCGAGATCATATTACGATCCGGATATGGTAAAGAATTTGAAAACGGCGAGAGAATTAAAACAGCTAATTACAACATTCAACAGCACAAAAATCCAGTACACTTTTCGGCCTATAACATGTGTGGTGTCTGGAGTTTATGTATCCCCGTTGGTTTTCTACAAGAAGATATTTTTCCAGTTAATTTTCCACATTGGCAAGATACGCACTTGATACTTCGATTGCTTTCCAAGTATCCTTTCCAACAAATCGATGCTCATACTTATATCTATCGAATTCATTCACAAATGGGGTCCGTCCATCATTTTTCTAAGGCAGAATTTGCTAAGCGGATGAAATTGAACCTAGACGCGATTCAGGATTTATTTGATAGGTATGACATGAGTGATTTTTTACCTGAAGAAACGAGATCTTTTCTACTCGCTGAAAAGCAAATGCAATACGCAATAAGGAGTATTTTTATTCTAGGAAGAAAAAAAAGTCTACTACTTTTGTCCAAATCTTTAAAGCAAAAAATTAGTTGGCGCCTCTGGAAATCATACGTCATTTATTGTTTAGGTTTCATCTATCCGTCGTATTTGACGAGGTGATAATTTTAAGCGATTATTTTATGACACGATCATAAAGATTTTTAAGTAACAGTGCGTTATCCGCAATTGAATATTTTTTCTCAACATGATGTCTCCCATTACAAGCAAATTGCTGATACCCATCATTATCCATTTGATAAAAGGCCTTTATACTTTTAGCAAGCTCCACAATATTTTTTTCCGGACTTAACAACCCCGTCTTCTGGTGAATCACTTCATCTGGAATATCACAATGAGTTGTTGAAATGATCGGCATACCAGTTGCCTGAGCATCCAATAAAACGACTGGAGCACCCCCTTCACAATCTCTATCTTTGGCGTAGCAACTTGGATGAATAAAGACATCATATTCTCCTAGCTTTGAATACAATTTTTCGTAATCAATAGCGGGTAAAAAATGTATATGCTCAGCTAATCTTAATTTTAAAACATGTCGTTCCAGTTTTTCTCTACGTTTCAATTCGTTATCATTCCCAATAAAAGTTAAGTTAATATTAGGACAATCCTTTAGGATATGAGCAACGGCATCAATGGCATATTGATGTCCTTTCTTTTCAGTGAAAGAGGCGATCTGTACCAGTTTTAGTTGATTAGACTTTTTATTTCGTGAAAGGAATGGAATCTTGTCAGGCTGAATTCCTAAAGGGACGACCGCAATTTTTTCAGTAGGACATCCATGTTTTAATAAGATAGTAGCACCATGATTTCCTTCACAAATAAATTGATCTGCTATTTCGAAAAGTTTTTTAAAACGTTTTTGAAATACCGGTTTTACATGAGGAAGCTTTTCATAATCCCATCCATAAAAAGAAATAAAGAAAGGAACCTTTAATTGGCGGGCGATATTTTTAAAGAACCAAGCGTTGTCACCAAAATGAACATGTACTAATTGTATCTTCTCGCGTTTCCCATAGTCAACAATTATCTTTTCCAGACTTCCAAAAACAGACGGCATAGATCGGGTGGCTATTCTTTTTAGCAAACCAGGAAATTTATTTTTATTCTGGGGATGATCTGTTTGATCAAAAGCACCAGAAAGATTGTCCGCAAAATGAAATTGATTATTGTAGAAATTATTTTTTAAATATCTTTTTGCACCAATGTGGATCTCACAGTCGGGGAGGGCAGCCATCAAGTTGTACGCCCAATTTTCGGTTTGGGGAAGATAGTCATTGAAGAGGTGGAGTACTTTTAGTTTATTCATCTAGGCCGGACTTGTATTGTTTAATAAGATTAGACAAATCATTGATTACCTGATTGTTAAATTTTAATGAAAGATAAAAGTATCCAATAAGTGCAAATATACCTGAAAGCAATAATTTTATAAAATGAATGTTTATTGGTATTACCTTAAATAAAGTCCAACCAAGAATACCGATAAAAAAAGAAATTATTAGTGGACGAATTAATGGTTGTACTAATTCGATAAAAGATGCATTTATAATTTTACCAGCATAATAGAAAGAAGGGAAGCCAGTAATAAGACTGGTAATCGCATAACAGAAGGCAGTAACCTCAATTGATTTAAATAGATAAACTGATCCAATAATCACAAGGATAGTAATGCTACTTATAATAAAATTTATTTTGAATAATAGTTTGTTTTTGTCAAACACGTTGTAAATTAAACCAACAAGTGCACCTACGCTTTGAAGCATTCCAATGATGCATAATATACTTAAAACAGTAGACATTTTTATCCATTGCTCTCCAAAGAGAAATAATACGGTAGGTTCTGCTAATACCGCTAAAAGTGTCATTAAAGGAAAAGCAATAAATGCGATTATCCCTGATACCTTGATATAGCCTCTTTTGATTCCTGCTATATCGTTTTGCATTTTGGACCACGAAGGGAAAAGAACGGTACTAAGGACAGACGTAATATTTGCCATCGGTAATAACATTAGCATATAAGCCCTGTTATATAGCCCTAGAGAGGCTGCACCAATTACTCGACCGATAAAAAAGTCATCACTATTCCTAACTAAATAACTTAATATTCTATTTCCAGTAGCAGGAATCCCATATTTTAAAAGCGTCAATAAAGATTGAAGGGAGAATCTGAAAACCGGTCGCCATTTTATTACTATCAATGCTCCGATACTATTAATAGTTGTCCAAACTAGCATTTTTCCAACTAGACTAAATATGGACATTCCATTTAGCGCCATCCCAACTCCAACCATAGAAGAGATACATAGGGAAGTTACTTGAACTTTAAATATCGTTTTAAAATTTAATTCTTTTTGTAATAAGGCGAGCGGAATAATACCGATTGATCCGATGAAAAAATCAATTCCAAGCCAAAAAGAAATCTGATCTAAGATCTCTTCATTATAAAAAGTATTAAAAATTTCACCAAAAAGTATTAATACTATAGATAAACTTAAGGCTACTAAAATCTGAAACCAAAAAGCAGTTGAAAGATATAAATCATTGGGATCTTTCCTTTGTATGATCGCAGCGGATAGACCGAGATCACTAAAGATTTTTAAGAAACTAATGACGATGAATACCATAGCAAATTTGCCAAAATCATCGGGAGAGAGCAGCCTCATCAATAGTATTCCAACTGCAAAATTAATTGCTTGAGTTAAAACTTGAGTTTTGAAATTCCAGCTTAAGCCTTTTATGGTTTGCCCTTTTAAATTCATTCCCCTTTTTTAGCTGCAATAATATTCATCCACGTTCAATTTTCTAATTTATTAATTTTGTATAGCAAAAAAAAATACCTTCTATTAATGATTCTATGATTGCAAACCATCCTAATGGTGCGCACGATTTAAACAATGCAACGTAAAGGTTTTAGGTTTTTACAAAATACCTACATTCTCCAACATGATAATTAGCGTAGTTTAGAAAAGTATTTATTTTCTTTTCTGAGAGAAATTCGTCTACGGCCTTTTTACAGCCGTCATAGCGACCATAATCATCAATAATTATGATTCCTCCACTTATTACTTTTTCAAAAAGAAAATCTAGGCAAACTTTAGTAGAACTATACCAGTCCGCATCAAGTCTTAGGATAGCGATTTTATCGATTTGATCAATTGCTTTTGGAAGTGAATCTTGAAACCAACCTTTATGGAAATGTAAAAAATCAGAATCATAACCAATTTTGGAAAGGAGTAATTCTTTACAGATTTCAATTGTTCCATGACCTCCTCGGCTATCATAAATTCCTTTAAGCGGTTTTAATTCTCCAGTAAGATTTTCTACTTTTTTACCAAATAATTGTTCCACATCTTGAACCGCTACTTTACCATCAATTACTGGGTCGGGTTCGCAAATGTCATCAAAAGAATCAAACAAATAAATAGATCTTCTTTTTTTTCCATGCTGTAAATTTGCTAAAGCCATCATACCAATAGCTCCTCCTTTCCAGACACCACATTCTACAAAGGCGCCTTCCAATTGGTTTTTTTCAAAAAAAACAGCTTGCTCATAAAGTGTGGAAAGTTTTAAAAAAGAAAGCATCGTATATTGCTTTACAATAGCTACGTTTTTCCTTGATTCTTTTACTAAGTCAAGCTGATATGTCCTAGTAAGGTCCTCCTTAATTAGTCGGTATCCCATTAAAGAAAACAGACGTTTTAGTATTTTTTTAAAAAAAAACATATAGTTATTTTGAAGGAAAAGATTTATAAAAAACGCTTTGTTGGTACATCGGGGTAATCTTTTTAGAAGGCCAATTCTTCTTTTCTAACAAGAAATCAAAATACTTCTTTACACTTGATTTTGCCATATTTGCCATTTTAAAATTTAAAGTCTTCTCTGTATCATTATTTTCTATCACTACTCTTTCTTGATATAATATTTCCCCTTTGTCAATTTCGGTAGTTAGATGATGTAGGGTAAATCCTGTTCTTTTTTCTCCGTTTTTAATGCACCAATAATTAGGAGCAGGTCCTCGATAAAAAGGAAGCAATGAAGTATGAAGATTGATAAATTGATCAAGTTTTTCAATTAGACTTTTTTTAAAAATTTGATTAAAACCTGTACATAAACCATAAGAGTTATTAATAATTTTATTGAGGAAAAATGGAGAATCAACATTAGACACAAAAATGATTGGAAACCCAAAATGTATATATTTTGACTTTATATTTTTTTTCTTTCTCTCTAGAGAAAAAAGATCTAAAATTTTTAACGGATTTCCCTTTCTTCTGGTTGGTGTTAGCATCTTTATTGAAAAAACTAAAATAATATTAAGGTCCTTTTGTAGCGCTTTTTCGTGAAAGTATTCTACAAAAGGAAAACCGAAAATCGGATCTAAAAAATGATATAATGTTTTTTTGTTTTTCATGGGCAAGCTGCGCCTAATCAATTAATCAGTAAATCTTTTTTTTAGGTTTTCAATATGGTGAATTGTTGATGATTTGTTGATAAACAGGTGAGAAGAAATAATCTCAGCACCAAATCCCGCTTTAAAATTCACGACTCCTTCGTGCCCACCACTTGGATTAAAATCATACCACTGATATCCTTCTTCCGCAGCATGCTTAATAATATGATGCTGAAGAACATGAGCTGGTTTCAAATGGAAATGGGTACTCAAGCTCGCTCCGTGCCAATATACAACATGTTGGTTACAGTAGAAGCATAGACATCCTGATATGATTTTTTCGTCCTTGTAAGCAAGCCATAGTTTGCAGACGGTTGGACTTAATTGACTTAGGATTTTAAATAGATCCCAGGAATAGTTATTGCTGGCCTTTTCTCCCCATCTTTTTCTACTATCTTGGTAAATATCATAATAGTGTTTCCAGTCATTTTTAGAAGCAACGCTAATCTTAACCCCTTCTCTAATTCCTTTTTTTATTGATCTAGAATGACTCTTAGACCAACTTCTAAGAATAGATTTCCATTCTTGCGATAACGCTATTGTTTGGGTGAAATCCTTTTCGGTAAAAAAAGTATCCTCCAATATTGAATTGAAAGGATTCATTCGTATTTGAAGCGCATTAAAATTGTGGAGGTAGCGCTCCAAAAGAATTACTTCTTCCTTAGATAATTGAGTATTGGTGATAATGCCTCCATACGTACCTACCGGTCCAGAAAAATATTCTTTTATAAATCCTTTTAACCTTTTTCGGGAACATAGTGGTAGCAATGCTGCGCTTCCACTTTTAAAAATAAAATGCCTTGCTTCTATTTCCCAACCGAAATGATCCTTCCAAACCTTATACCAGTCAGGCGTATGAAAAAAAGTAGCCGAAGGGCAATTGTCAACAAAATCCCGCCACTCCGATTCATCGATCTTTCTTACTTGCATACAGAAGAATAAAATTCATTTAAACTTTTAATGACTAGTTCAATATTCTCTAAGTCGTAATACAAAGGCAATCTTAGCAACCGCTCACTCTCTTTAGTGGTAAATAGATCTTCTCCATTAAATCGACCCGATTCCATTCCTTTTTTTGAGGAGTGTAGTGGCACATAATGAAATACGGTGCTTATCTTTTTCTTTTTTAAAAACTGAATCAGCTTTGAACGTTCCTCCTTATTTTTACATTTAATAAAATAAATATGGGCATTATGTTGTAAAGCTGTTGCAAATTCTTTGGGTTTAATTCCTTCTAAATTACGATTATAGGTTTCCCAAAAAGCGATTCTTTTTTCAGTGACGATAGTGGTCTGCTGAAGTTGTGCATATAAAAACGCAGCATTTAATTCACTCATCAAATAACTAGATCCAATATCCACCCAAGAATACTTATCTACTTCTCCTCGTATAAATGACTTTCGGTTCGTTCCTTTTTCACGGATAATCTCCGCTCTTTTTACTAAACGCTCATCATTGATCAATAAAGCACCTCCTTCACCACAATGGATATTTTTGGTAGAATGAAAGCTAAAAGCACCTAAATGGCCAATCGAGCCTAGATGTTTTTTATGGTAATAAGAATCGATACATTGAGCAGCATCTTCTATGACAAAAAGGTGATGCTTTTCGGCAATAGCCATTATCTTATTCATCGCACAAGCCACTCCGGCATAGTGCATTACAAGTATCGCTTTAGTATTTTGGGTAATGGCTGCTTCGATGAGCGCTGCGTTGATATTCATGGTGTCAGGATCAATATCAACATAAACGATTCTCGCACCTCTTAGAACAAATGCATTGGCACTAGATACGAATGTAAAGGAAGACATGATGACTTCGTCTCCAAGTTGAATATCACAAAGCAGCGCAGAAAGCTCTAATGCGTGTGTACAAGAGCTAGTTAGTAAAACATCATTCGCTTTGGTAAATGATGCTAAGAAGGATTGACATTTTTTTGTAAAACGCCCATCTCCAGCTAGATTTCTACTGCTGATCGCTTCTTTTATATATTTTTCCTCGTCTCCGGAGATATAAGGAATATTAAATGGTATCATTACTTTTGAAAAATTATTTAGTAATAAAACAATGATACAAATAATTACTTAAGCTTAACTTAATTATTTGGGGATATTACAAAAATACGATCCAACCTATCTGTAATCAGATAGGTTGGATCGTTATAAATGCCGGGTTACTTACCTCATAATAACCAACTTGCTAAATCCGCGATTGAAAAAACTATCCGTGTTTGTTCTATGCAGATCATAACTTTCTCCGTTAGCTTTCTCGGTAATAATCCGGTAAAGATAAGTACCATTTGCTAAGCGACCACCGTATTCGTCTGTCCCGTCCCAGGTATAATCAGTTAAATGAGTTCCTACTTTTAATGGACCTATTTCGTCTTGGGTAATTTCTTTAACAACTTGTCCCGAAACAGTGAAAATTTGGATTTTAAAAAATTCAGGAAGTTCTTCTCCTGTAAGCGTATAGGCAAATTGAGTAGAAGTGGTAAATGGGTTTGGGTAATTTACCATATTAGAAATCGCAGAGCGAGTAATGATTTCGAAATTAACTTTATAATCTAAATTACCTGATTGATTACCAGTAGCGTCTTCTGCCTGAACTAATAATTCATAGATGCCATCTTGATCAAATATTGGATGAAGTTCTACAGCAGCAGTATTTTTACCACCAGGGGTATTTGGAGAGAAAGTAATAAATTCACTATTAAATGGAATAAGCGTGACTGTCTGATCAGGATACTTAATGAAAATATTAAATATAGAGGTGTCCGAAAGAGACAAGAATGGATTTTCATCTATTAGCGAAATAGAAATATGAGGTTTAGGAGAAACGATATCGCCTTGCATGATATGCTGCCCGTCAAAGGTTACATTTAACAACGGATTGATTTTATCTTTACTCACAAAGAAGTCATTAACTACAAAATTATTAGACTGCCGTAATTCAGGTTGGTCATTATTTGGATTCACCTCAAAAACGAGTTGTTGGACTCCTCCAATTACCTTTGTATCAAAACTAAATTCAGTATTAATGGATTCGTTCGAGTTTAAAGGTGGATAACGTTTTGATTGGATAATTTGATTGTTAGCATTATCGGTCAGAGACATCTGTACTAATAGACTATCCATACCATAATCACTGATGTTTTCAACAGCGACTTCAAATTGCATTTGTTCTCCTTGTTGTAAGGTATCTCTATTGAAAACGAAATGTTCATTTGCATTTACAGCAGCGTCTGGTAGACCTCTATAGATCACTCGCCAGTAGTCTAATTGATTAGGTGTCCTTTCAATGTTATCAATAGCGGTATAAGTCAATTTTAGATAAGGGTAGATAGCTGCGTCAACAAAATTTAGGGTCGTATCCTTAGAGGATAGTCGGTCTAATAATAAAGTTTGATTATTATTTTGATCAACACCAAAAACACTGATATAAGAAGTATCAGCGATCACATCATCTATTTCACTGACTTGCCACTTAATCCGATCCCATTGTCTGGCAGGTCCAATTATGGTAGATCTCATAGCACCCGATTTTTGACTAATAGGAACAAAGACTTCGGTAAAGATTTCTTCATTTATCGTTGCGGCAATTTCTTCTCCTAATACATTTGCTCCTTTTCTGTAAATAAAAGTATAAGGAACTGTTCCTTTCTCTGCTAATTCTCTAACACTCAAGGCTCCCTGACCTTCCAAAACACTGAAAATATTTTTCCCAAGGGTAATAGAATCTTGTGCCCACGCTTCAGGGGCAAAACTAAAACCTGGCTTTTGTACGGTAAAAAGAAAAACGTAACTATTATTCGGAATGACATCATCTAAAAAAGTCATTAAAGTTGATCTCTCTTCAGCCGTATTGGTTGGAAAGGAAAAGACCCTGGTTGAACCAACGTTCACACTTCCGTAATCACCACCAGGAGGATTTAGCCATCCTCCTCCAGTAACCGCATCACCGACCACAATTGATACACCTGCATTGAAAAAATTCCAAGGACGGACGGATGTGGCGGGATTATCTAAATTATAAATATATTCAGGAGGATTTATTGGATCATATAAAAGATTCTTAATACCAATAAAGAAACCATTTACTCCAAAAGTTAAATCACGATTTTGACCTAAAGTCATACCTTCAAACTCATCTTGTTTATACTGAAAATAGTGGGACTGATTCCAACCTTTTTCACTCTCTGATAAATAAATAAACGAACTGTTGGCCCAGATAAAACCTTCCTGAGCACTAATACTATCGGGGCTAACTCGCCAATAATAAACAGTGCTGTCTTGCAACGCAATCCCCGGAGCCCACTTTAATACACCTCCTCCTTGAATGATTTCAGTTCTGATTTTTGTAGAACTATTAAATAATTCAGTCGTATCCATTTCCATCACATATTTTCTGGGAGAGCTTAACGCATTAGATGTGGATGCTTTTAAGGTTAGATTAGTATTACCCACAATAGCAAACTCTGTTGGATAAACAGGTACGGCACTTTCATCAAATATATAGAAGGACATTCCTCTACTACCATTTGAACTAACAAGCGAATTGTTTAATTCTGCGGTCGGTGCAGGTAATTCCTCCAAGTCATTATTTACATCTACTTCAATGTATAATTTATTTTGACCGACTGCTGCTTTTTTGTAAGAGGCAACAGTATAAGTGTACGATTTACTACTGCCAGGAGATTTAATTCTATCTTGTGCAATTGTTAGGAGATTCCCATCTGGTAATTCTTGTCGTACGATAATATCAATAGAATCAGCTACCCTGAATCCAATATTTTTTAATTTAAAATTGACTGTTATACTATCTAGAGACGAAGTTAAGTTAGAGGGTTCTAAATTCACTGAACCAGCATCCACGACAAAATCTGGACCTTCTGAGGGATTAAGTTTTATCGCAGGGTCACCTTGTAGTGTAAACTGCTGGGCTAGAGGCCCGAGCGTTATGTTGTTGTTTGTATTATAAGTTTCTACGGTCTCTCGTAGAATATCTCCCATTCCTCGACCGTACAGTGATCCACCAGCTAACTCATAAAAACGGGACATAAAAGGATTCAAACCAGAAATATAACCCAAGCCAGTCGTCGCACCAAAACCAATTGCTCCTCGGTCTTCGTAATATACAAAACGCTCACTAATTCCCCGAGTTGCTGTATGTATGTTTCCAGAATAACATCCTAGTGAAAACATTAGTGGATATTTTTCATAATTTTCGTAATTATCCGGATTGTCTATATTAAAATCAAAGGTTCCTACTCCTGAATGCCCAAAAAAGGTAAGGATCGATACCCCTTGATTAATGGTGCCAAAAATATTTTCTGATTCAGAAATTTGCACCGGATCATTACTATTCTTAAACACCGAAGTAACCTCCGCCCCAAAAGTATTGTTCTCAATAATATTCTCCATTCCTTCCAGATGTCGACGGATCACATCCCGTTCCCCGGTATTACCTCCACCACCCAAATGCAATATCTGTTTCATCCACGCTCGCTCTTCAATCGTCTGACCACTATTCTTTTGC
>Ga0209831_1004504_pt1 | contig 10895 bp, 9 predicted proteins | sample Maine_Asex4_meta_FD_187451 | JGI IMG/M metagenome (GOLD analysis project Ga0209831, IMG submission 187451) | Marine algal microbial communities from Maine, USA - Maine_Asex4_metaG (SPAdes) (version 2) | ecosystem: Host-associated > Algae > Red algae > Unclassified | place: Maine, USA | collected...
TGCCAACAACTTCGGACAGATCGTGCGCTGGTACCCGAACGACGACGACCACGCGAACGAGGAGTTCGCATGGGACCTCTACGTCATGGCGGGCAATCCCGAAGTCTTCGACGATGCCTACGCGGGCTCGGAGAACGTCAACGCCGGCAACCTGTTCAACTCCCCGGACGGCATGCAGTTCGACTCCACCGGCCTGCTGTGGATCCAGACCGATGGGGATGACGGCAACGAAGGCGAGTTCGCCGGCATGGGCAACAACCAGATGCTGGTGGGGGATCCGGCCACCGGCGAGATCGTGCGCTTCCTGACGGGACCGAAGGGCGGCGAGGTCACCGGCCTGACCTGGAGCGCCGATCGGCGCACGATGTTCGTCGGCATGCAGCACCCGGGCGGCACGTTCCCCGACGGCTTCGAGGGCATGCCGCGTTCCTCGATCGTGGCGGTCAGGCGCGAGGACGGCGCCAGGCTCGCCTGACACGATCGGCGGCGGCACGAGGCTGCACGACGGCTGCACGACGGCTGCACGACGGCTGCACGGCGGCTGCACGGCGGCTGCACGGTCTCCCGATCGAGGCACAATCGGTGTCCGACCGTGACCGGATCGTTCCTCGTGCAGATCATCGACGCTCATCACCATCTCTGGATTCCCGAGTCCACCGATCCGGACATCGGCTACGGCTGGTTGCGCGATGTCGGTGCTCCGAAGCCGTTCGGGGATCCGACCTCCATCCAGCGCGATTACGAATGGGCGGAGTTCGCCGCCGAGAGCGACGGGCACACCCTCGTCGGCTCGGTGCACGTGCAGACCGACGGGGCGGTCGATCCGGTCGCCGAGACCGCCTGGCTGCAGTCGGTGTTCGACACCACGGGCCTGCCGCACGCGATCGTGGGTCTGGCCGACCTGAGCTCGGATGCGCTGCCCGACCTGCTCGACGCGCACGCCCGCCACGCCGCGTTTCGCGGGGTGCGGCAGATCCTGTCGCGCCTGGATGCCGACGCGGCCCGCTCGTTCGCGCCGCGTCATTTCCTGCGCGCCCCGGCGTGGCGCGCAGGGTTCGCGACGCTTGCCGCCCGGAACCTTTCGTTCGACCTGCAGCTCTACCCCGAACAGATGGTGGAGGCGGCGGAGTTCCTGGACGATCATCGCGGTGTTGCAGTGATCATCGATCACGCGGGCTCGCCGCACGATCGTTCCGAGGCGGGGCTTGCGCTCTGGCGCGACGGCACCGCGCGGCTCGCCGCGCTCGGCGATCACGTGTCGGTCAAGCTGTCCGGTTTCGGCATGTTCGATCCCGACTGGACGGCGGATTCGGTGCGCCCGCTGGTGCACCACCTGCTGGAGCACTTCGGGCCGGGCCGGACGATGTGGGGCAGCAACTTTCCGGTCGATTCGCTCATGGCGACGTACGATCACGGTGTCGGAGCGATCCTGGCCTGCCTTGGCGAGCTCGACGACGTCGCGTGTGACGCGGTCGTCAGGCAGAACGCCGCACGGGTCTATCGCCTCGATCCCTGAACATGACCGGGCTTGCATGCGGCTGTACGGGCCGATAGGATCGTGCCGCAGGACGCGCCGGTCGTCGTTGCCCGGCGGTCGCCCGGCCCGACCAGGCTCCACTCTTCGCGCCCGGGCCGGCACGCTTCGCGACACGGCGGAGCGCGCCATCCGGTACTCCCCAGGTCCCGAGGAATGGTTCGGCCATGAGCACTGGCAGCGACGACCGGTCCCGTACCGAGCTGGATGAAGAGCAGATCATCAGCTACATCTACGATATCGCGCTGGATCCCGGGAATCTGGACGGGTTCATCGACAGGCTGGAAGCCGACGCGCGGAGCAGCTCCGATACATCGCTGGAGCTGGGCCGGATCCAGACGCTGAGCGCGTTGCTCGAATCGCACGTGTCCCGCGCCGAGGAGTTCCTGGACCGTGTCGCGACCCGGGAGGAGGGCAGTGCGACGCAGCGAGCGCTGGCGCCCTTCGATGCGAAGCCTGCGTTGCTGGTGAATGCCGCCTTGGAGATCGTCGATGCCAACCGGGCCGCGATCGATGCCTATGGGATTTCCCTGCACGGCTCCCTGGATGCCTTGCCCTTCGAGAGCCACGATGTCGACAGGCTGATCACGACGCTGCGCCAGATGTTGCGCGATCGCTCGGGCAAGGGCGTCCTGATGGCCCTGGACATGCCCTTGTCCGACGATGCGCAGCCGCCGCCCGCCCTGATACATGCACATTGGCTGGATCTGCCATCCATCCACGCTGTCGAGGTGGCCGGACGCGGCGGTTTCACGCTGCTCGTGTCGACGGATGTCAGCTGGCCTCTCGCGCTCGACCAGACGTTGAGCGAAGTGTTCGGGCTGACGTCCGCGGAGAGGGACATCGTGCGCGCGTTGGTCGAGGGGGGGTCGCTGAAGAGCATAGCCAGCGCGCGGAACAGGTCGCTCGGCACGGTCCGCACGCAGGTCAAGTCGGTGCTGTCCAGGACCCGCACGCACTCCCAGTCCGAGCTGATCCGGGTGACGCTGTCTCTCATGGAGATCGTCAAGAGCTCGCCCCTGATCGGATCGCCGGCCCTCCCGGCCGACACGCCTTCCACGACATCGTCGGAGCCGTATGCGGAGTTCGAGACGCTGCTCCGGCCCGATGGGCGGCGGCTCGATTTTCTGGTCCAGGGAGATTGCCAGGGTCGGCCGCTCCTGTTCAGCCACATGGGGTACGGGCTCATGCGCTGGCCTCCCGCCGCGTTGCGGATGGCTCGGCAGCACGGCATCAGGATCGTCTCGCCGATCCGGTCCGGGTTCGGCGGCAGCGATCCGGTCGATCGGTCGGCCGACATCATGAAGATCACGCGCGACGACACGCTCGCCGTCATGGATCATCTCGACATCGACACCTGCACCTATGTCGCGCAGGGCAACGACCTGCTCTTCGCGATGGATCTGATCGCCCACCACCCCGGACGCGTCAGGAACCTGATCGGTCTGGGGCCGCGGTTGCCACTGCCTGCCGACATACAGTACATAGGAATGGGAAGGTGGCACCGTTTTCTGCTGTCCACCGCCAGGCATGCGCCACACTTGCTGTATTTTACCGCCAAGGCCGCGTTCACCCTGGCGCAGAAGATCGGCCGTGACCAGATGTTCAGGAACGTGCACCGTCATTCTCCGGCCGACCTCGCCGTGCTGGAGGATCCGGATATCTTCCCCACGTTGTACGACAGCTCGGTGGTCACCGTCAGCCAGGATGCGCACGCGGCGTTCGCCTATGCCAAGGAGCTGTTCGAGTCCGAGTCCGACTGGAGCGAGCTGGTCCGTCGAACACGCGACACGCCTGCCTGGTTCGTCAGCGGCCTGCAGGATCCGCTCGGTGATCCCGCGACCATCGCTGCCTACCGGGAAGTGTTTCCGTGGATCCAGATAGAGGTCATCGAGAAGGCGGGGCAATTGATCTTCTTTCAGGAGTTCCGCAGGCTCGTGCCTCGCATCGCGCGATTCGTTCACGCCGAGTGACGAAGCAGCGCCGAGGCGCGGTGATCCTCTCGTACGATGCTCGTCCATACCCCATCTGGTGTATGCCGATTTTCCAGCATTCGCGGTATTCCCGTTCGCCCCTCGCGGCCCTAGCCTTTCACTCTTCGTCGAAGAGGGAAATGCGGGCATGCTGGGACTACTCGATCTGCTGTCGACCCTCGGCTTCGCCTGTGCCGGTGCGTCCATCGCGTCGCGCAACCGGATGGCGCTATCCGGTGTCCTGCTGTCCGCCATCCTCGCCTCCACCGGCGGCGGGACCGCACGTGACATCCTGCTGGGGAGCGGCACGCTCTTCTGGATCGAGTCGCCGGCCTACCTGCTGGCCGCTCTCCTGTCCGTACCCGCCACGCTGTCGATGGGAAGGGCGGTCCGTGTTCCCGCCACCGTCCGCCGTGCCATCGTTTCCGCAGGAACCTCCGTGTTCATACTGGTCGGCGCGCTGGCAGCGCTCGATGCAGGCTGCGGCTGGTCGATCGCGCTGGCGATGGGCATCCTGACAGGCGTGGGTGGCGGGATCATCAGGCAGCTGGTCTGCGAACGCAGTCTCGATGCCGATATCCGCAAGAATCTTTGCGCAACCGCCGCGGCGGCGCTGTCATGCGTCGGCCTGATGATCCTCGAAGCAAGCCTGCCTTGCTCCATCGTCCTGGCGGGATCGATCCATTTCCTGGCCGCGAGACCGGATGCTTCCGGAACGGGCGACGGCTCCGGAGCGCGGGTGACGAGACGTGGTGGACAAGGCGTGCGTGGTGTCGACCCGGCTGATTCCCGGGGGGAAGCGCCGGTGCCGATCGGCTAGCTCGTGCGGCACCGGCGACCGAGGAGGACCGGGCCCGTCATCGGCACGAGCCCGGTTTCCCGGCCGGTTTCCCGGTACGAACGCCGCCATCTACGGCGGTCTGTCGGCACCGGTCGACCGGTATCAGGCCCGGGTGGCCTGGCTGGCGCCTGCGGTGGCGTCGTGGCTGTACGCGCTCGCCGGCGCTCGCGCGCAGGCCGCCGGCGCTGCCGTCTGATCGACACCACGGTGCCCCGGGGTTTATCGTTCCGTCTCACCGTCGATTCGTGGACACCGCACCGATGAAGCCTTCGAACCCGATCCGCGTCGGCGTGCTCGCCCTGCTCGCCGCCAGCCCTCTCGCCCACGCCGACGGGCCGGTTCCCGTGACGCTCGGCATGGACGGGGAGCGGCATGTCCTGCTTCGCGGCGGCGACCCCTATCGGGTGCGCGGCGCCGGCATCGAGTTCGGCGACAAGGCGCGGTTCAAGGCGCGGGGCGGCAACAGCTTTCGTACCTGGCGCACCGAGAACGGCGAGCAGACCGGTCGGGAAGTGCTCGACGAGGCCCATGCGCTCGGTCTGACCGTCGTCATGTGCCTGGAGATCACCCCCGAGCGCAAGGGCTTCGACTACGACGACGAGGCGGCGGTGCGTCGGCAGTTCGACGCCGTGAAGGCCGAGGTGATGAAGTACAAGGACCATCCGGCGCTGCTGGCGTGGATGATCGGCAACGAGCCCAACCTGTTCTTCGAGAACCCGAAGGTCTTCGACGCGATCGACGACATCGCCGCGATGATCGACGAGATCGACCCGAACCACCCGAGCACGACCGCGCTGGCAGGCTTCGATGAGAACCTCGCCTCGCTGATCGAGACCCGCGCTCCCGCGCTCGACTATCTGAGCATCCAGATGTACGGCGACATCGTGAACCTCCCCGAGCGCATCGGCGATGCAGGCTTCGACAAGCCGTTCATGGTGACCGAATGGGGCACCGTCGGGCATTGGGAAGTGGCGACGACCGCCTGGGAGGCGCCGATCGAGCCGAACAGCACGGCCAAGGCCGACAACTACCTGAAGAGTCACGAGGTCGCGATCGCCGGGAACCCGCGCATCCTCGGCGACTACGTCTTCCTGTGGGGCCAGAAGCAGGAGCGCACGCCCACCTGGTACGGCATGTTCCTGGAGGACGGGTCGTCGACGGCGGCGATCGACGCCATGGAATACCTGTGGACCGGGCAGTGGCCCGACAACCGCGCCCCGACCATCACCGACATCACGCTCGACGGCCGCACCGCCATCGATTCCGTGACGCTCGCGCCGGGCCGGACCGTCATCGCCAGCGTGATGTCGGAGGATCCGGACGGCGGGCCGCTCGACTGGCAATGGGTGCTCAAGGACGAAAGTCGGGCGGACCAGGTGGGCGGCGATGCGGAGAGGGTTCCCGAGGTCGTGCCGGAGCGCCTGCAGGGCGGTGCGGGCACCGCCGAACTGACGGCACCGATGGTGCCGGGTGCGTACCGGCTGTTCGTCTACACCCGTGACGACGACGGTGCCGCCGCCCACGCCAACGTGCCATTCCTGGTCGAGTGAGCCCTGGTCGATCGAGCGGCGCGGACGGCGCTGTCACGGCGTCGCCCGACGCCCGGTGGGCAGCAGGCTTCCAGGCGCTCGACGACGAGGTGACCTGCGACGAGCTGCCGGTGGCCGGAACCCTCCCGGGCTGGCTGGGCGGCAGCCTGCTGCGCGTCGGCCCGGCCCGTTTCGAAGCCGGCGGGCGTTCGGTGGCGCACTGGTTCGACGGGCTGGCGATGCTGCACCGCTTCGGCTTCGAGGCGGGCCGGGTCTCCTACCGCAACCGCTTCCTGCGCTCCGAGGCGTTCGACGCGTCCGAAGACGGAGGCATCCGCCACGCAGGCTTCATGACGGACCCGTGCCGTACCCTGTTCGGCCGGGTGCGCAGCTGGTTCCGCTCCGATGCGACCGACAACGCGAGCATCGCGGTGCGGGTGGTCGACGGGATCGGTACCGCCATGACCGAGACCCCGCTCGCGGTGAGCTTCGACCCCGCCACGCTCGACACGTTCGGACGCCACGCATGGGGCGCGGGCGACGGCGGGGCGGGCAGCCAGGTGGCCACCGCCCACCCGCTGCACGATGGCGTCGGCGGCTACACGGTCACGGTCGCGATGGGGCGTCGCTCGGTCTACCGCGTGCTGCTCGATGACGGCACCGGTGCCGCGCGGCGCGTGCTGGCGGAGGTGCCTTGCCGCCGACCCGCCTACCTGCACTCGTTCGGCATGTCGGCGCGCTACCTGGTGCTCACCGAGTTCCCTCTGCGGGTGAACCCGCTACGGCTGAAGTTCTCGGGTGAGCCCTTCATCCGCAACTACCGGTGGGACCCCGCGCAGGGCACGCGCTTCACGGTGCTGGACAAGGCGAGCGGCGAGGTGGTGAGCGTGGCGACCGGGCCGGCCCGCTTCGGGTTCCACCACGTGGATGCCCACGAGAGCGACGGGTGCCTGTGCGTGGACCTGCTCGCCTACCCGGACGCCACCATCATCGAGCGCCTGCGGCTCGACCGGTTGCGCTCGGAGGAGCCGCTCGACGCGGTGGCGCACCTGACCCGGTTTCGCCTGCCGTTGCGCGAGCCTGCCGGTCGTGCCACGGCCGAGGTGCTGTGCGAGGTGCCGATCGAGCTGCCGCGCACCGACGAGCGCCGACGCCGTGCCGGACTGCCCGCCGGCGTGGTGTGGGGCAACGGCCTGACCCGGCCCGGCCACTTCATCGACGACGTGACGCGCATCGACCTGAGAACGGTACCGCCGACGGTGCGCCGCTGGCACGAACCCGGGTGCTACCCCGGCGAGCCGGTGTTCGTGCCGCGCCCGGGCGGCGATGCCGAGGATGACGGGGTGCTGCTCAGCGTGGTGCTGGATGCGGGAACGACACGCTCCTTCCTGCTGGTGCTGGATGCCGCTACCCTGATCGAGGTGGCTCGCGCGACGCTGCCCCACGCGATGCCGTTCGGGTTCCACGGGGAGCACGTCAAGGAGAAGGATCGATGAACCGCTTCGTCCTCGCCGCTCTCGCGACCCCGGCCCTGTCCGTCGGCCTTGCGCCGCTGTTCGCGTCCGCCGACACGGGCGCTTCGTCGAGTGATTGCGGTACGGTCGAGTACACCGTGCGGGGCCGGAACTACTGCACGCTCGATTCGGCCGAGGGCTTTCGCGAACGCGGCATCGCCTCCTGGTACGGTTCGATGTTCCACGGCCGGGATACCGCGAGCGGCGAGCCGTTCGATATGCACGCCCTGACCGCCGCGCACCCCTACCTGCCGTTGCACACCTCCGTGCGGGTCAGCGACGTGCGCACCGGTGCGACGGTTGTCGTGAAGATCAACGACCGGGGCCCGTTTGCCGACGATCGCGTCATCGACCTGTCCCGTGCGGCGGCGCAACGGCTCGGCATGATCGACAGCGGGACCACCGAGGTCACGATCGAGGCGCTTGGCGCGAAGTCCGCGCACCAGGTATCGAGCGCCGATCCCGCCGCCGCTCCCGCAGCGTTCGTCCAGCTCGGAGCGTTCGCCGAACGTGCCAACGCGGACGCGCTCGCGCAACGCGCGCAAGCGTACGTCTCACAGGTCCCGGACATCGAACACGACGTGGAGAGTGCGCTCTACCGGGTGCGCGTGGGACCGTTCGAGGACGCCGCCTCGCTGCGCGCAGCACTCGAGGGTCTGGCGGCGGCCGGCCTCGATGCCCGCACGGTGCGAGCGACATCGCGTTGAGTCCCCGCCTCGCGACGTGACGCCCGCTCGAGCAGGAGGGGGAAGCGCCTCGACGCGGCCCCGGTGCCGATAGCCGCTCGCCGAACGCGTGCGACGCCACGACCGCATCGCGTACCAGCAGGTCGAACTGCACGGTCAGCTCCACGATGTGCTCGCGGGTGGTGAACGCGAAGCGGGAGCGACCCGGACAGGCCACCGCACGCCGCGTGTAGGGTCAATAATGTATTGTTCATGGATCGAACGCGCCATGACCGGGGTTGCACCCGGTGCACGGTCGGGTCCGGCTCCCCGGTCGATCGGTGCACGGGTTCGCAAATCATCTGTGATAGCCTCGACAGAGATGGGCCGGCGGCATGGCTTCGGGTGCCGACTGGTCATTAGGGTAGTCGCGTCGGATCGGGGCCCGCGACGCCTCCATCGTCTCTTGCGCCGGGACCGTACGTTTCGGGTGCTGCCGGTAAGCGAGCTGTTGGAACGGGGCCAGGAACATGACCGACATCGTGGTTCGCGGCAGCCTGTCCGCCGAGCACTACCTGCGCGACCGGGTGGACGGGCAGTTGCGCTGGTACGGCGACAAGAGCGCGTCGGCCAAGCGCTGGCACCACGGTCTGCAACTCGCCACGGTGGTGCTCGCGGCGAGCGTGCCGGTGCTGGCGCTCGCCTCCGACGACGTGCGGGTGCGGATCGCGGTCGCCGTGATCGGTGCCCTGACCACCGTGGCCGCGGGACTCGGCTCGCTCTACGGCTTTCGCGAGCAGTGGGTCGAGTACCGGAGCGCGGCCGAGGCCCTGAAGCACGAGAAGTACCTGTTCCTGACCGGAGCGGTGCCCTACGCCGCTGCCGGCTCGTTCTCGCTGTTCGTCAACCGGGTCGAGTCGATCCTGCGCGAGGAGCGGGTCACGTGGCGCGGGAGGAAACTGGACGATCCGGTCGAGGAACCGGTGGGCGAGCGCTCGCCGGAGACGGCGGTGCCCGACAAGGCGCCGCAGCCACCGCAACCCGGAAGTGCACCGGCACGCGCACCCGCGCCCGGACCGCGAGGCGAGGCCCGCTCGCTCGCGAAGGAGACCTGATCCGTGGCATTCGTCCACGACATCGATGCCGACCGGCCGCGCAAGATCCTGACGCTGGACGGTGGTGGCGTGCGCGGTGCGTTGAGTGTCGAGGTGCTCGCGCGCATCGAGGAGATCGCGCGGCAGCGTGGTGCCGATACCCTGTCGGACTACTTCGACTACATCTCCGGCACCAGCACCGGCGCCATCCTCGCCGCCGGGCTCTCGCTCGGCTGGTCGGTCGAACGGCTGCGAACCTTCTACGAGACGCGCGCCGAGGAGATGTTCGACAAGTCCTCGCTGCTCAGGCGCCTGCACCATTTCTACGATGCGGAGCCGCTCAGCGCGCTGCTGCGCGAGGAGATCGGTCAGGAGGAGGACGGCAGCGACGTCACGCTCGGCAGTCCCCGGTTGAAGACCCTGCTGATGATGGTCATGAGGAACGCCACCACCGATTCTCCGTGGCCGATGTCGAACAACCCGCGCGCCCTGTACAACGACCGGAGCCGTGCGGACGTCAATCTCGCCATGCCGCTGTGGCAGCTGGTGCGGGCCAGCACCGCGGCGCCGGTCTACTTTCCGCCCGAGTGCGTGCGGGTCGGGGAGCGCGAGTTCCTGTTCGTGGACGGCGGGCTCACCTGCTACAACAATCCCTCGTTCCACACCTTCCTGATGGCGACCAGCGCGCCGTACCGTCTGGGCTGGCCGACCGGCGAGCAGCGGATGCTGCTGGTCTCGGTCGGTACCGGGACCAACCCGACGGTGAACGCCGGGCTGGCGCCGGGCGACATGAGCCTGCTCTACAACGCCACCACCGTGCCGTCGGCGCTGATGTTCGCCGCGCAGAACGAACAGGACTTTCTCTGCCGCACGTTCGGCAAGTGCCTGTGCGGCGACCTGCTCGATCGGGAGATCGGGCACATGCGCCACGTCCACGGTGCGCCGGGCACGGGGCCGGTCGACCCGAAGCTGTTCACCTACGTGCGCTACAACGCGGATCTGACCTCCGAGGGGCTCGAACGCCTCGGGGTGGGCGACATCGACCCGGGCAAGGTCCAGAAGCTGGACGCTGTCGAGGGCGTGCCGGACCTGCAGCGGGTGGGCCGGGCGGTCGCGGCGCACCAGGTTGAGCCGTCCCACTTCGACGGGTTCGACGCCTGATGCGTCGGGCGTACCGCAAGCGTGCCGGGACGGCCGTGACCGCCGTGCGCCTCGATCTCGACACCGACGGTCTTCTCTACCGCAAGTGGGGCTCGGAGCAGCGCGGCAAGCCGGGCGACTGGCTGGTGGACAACGGCGGTGACGTGTACACGGTGGACGCCACCTCGTTCGCGGCCACCTACGAGCGCATCTCGCCGGGGCGCTACCGCAAGCGGGCGCCGGTCTGGGCGGAGCGTGCCCAACGGGCGGGCGAGGTCCGGACCCGGGAGGGGGTGACGCGGCACGCGGCCGGTGACTATCTGGTCGCCAACGATGTCGACGGGCAGGATGCCTACGCGGTGTCCGCGGAGAGGTTCCACCGTCTGTACGAGCCGATCGAGACATCATGACGCGCTTCGATCAGGACCTGTTCATCAGCTACGCCCACATCGACAACCAGTCCTTGTCGGTCGAGCAGGAAGGGTGGATCAGTCGCTTCCACCTGTCGCTTGCCGCGATGCTGAGCATGCGTCTGGGCAAGAAGGTGCGCATCTGGCGCGACGACAAGCTGCAGGGCAACGACGTGTTCGCCGACGAGATCGTCG
>Ga0209831_1004507_pt1 | contig 10890 bp, 6 predicted proteins | sample Maine_Asex4_meta_FD_187451 | JGI IMG/M metagenome (GOLD analysis project Ga0209831, IMG submission 187451) | Marine algal microbial communities from Maine, USA - Maine_Asex4_metaG (SPAdes) (version 2) | ecosystem: Host-associated > Algae > Red algae > Unclassified | place: Maine, USA | collected...
TTGCCAGCTACTTGATCTGGTGTATATTCTGAAAACTGCCAACCTATCATAAATAATTTGATTATTGATTATTAATTATTGGCAAATTAGCCGTTGTGGAACACGTTTAAAAAATAGTTAATAATCAGTAATTAATAATGTCCACGCACTTACTGTATGTCAAAGTTAATAAATCTAAACTTAAATAGTAAACGTATTTCTAGTAGGGAAAGTTGAAAATATTTTTATCTATCGTATAAATGAAAAAATTAACCTAGCCACTTTTTCTTGCTGCTATCAGCAAAGTACTATTTTCACCTAATTAGAATGATTCCCAGAAACGCCTATTGCTTGTTTTGTTAATTCATAAACAGTAACAGACGTATCTGGGTGAAAATTTTTATATATAGGTTTTCAATGGCTAATTTAGATACCATCCAATCTTTTCTATGGAAGCTAATTAAAGTATTTAAACTATCCCTTGAATAGCCTCTAGCGTCTTTCCACTAACCGCCACCACAGAAGATTTAGGAATCGTATCTCCGCCATCCGGCCAATGGCTCGTCAATTCTTCCATACTTTGAGAATACTCACCGGGATGCTGAACACTTAAAAATAAAGTTTTACCATCGGGTGCGAAAAAAGGCCCCGTCAATTCTGCATCGCTAGGGGCACTAGCTATTTGAATAACTTGCCCTTCTTTAGGTCCTGTTCGGGGTACTAAAAACAAGCCATTGTTTTTAAATTCTGTATACGGTTCTTTGTGCATTAAACTACCAGATATATCGGAAGTGAACCATAAATTACCTGCAGTATCAAATGCCATATTATCTGGACAAGCAAAACCCGTATCTTTCCCACCTGCTAGATAACGTTCTGGTTTAAAAGTTAAGGCTGTATAATCCCCCCCTTCTTCTTGAATTTTCAAAATGGAACCGTACCAGTTTTCACTTCCCGTATTGTTGGTTAAAGAAACCAATACATTGCCATTGATGGGATCTATTTCAATATCTTCTGGTCTATCTAAACCCGTACCGCCTACATATCTTGCCGCTTCTCTCAATCGAACGAGCACCTCCGTCTGGTCTTTAAATAATTTTTGTAGTATTGGACTTTCTGACCTATCTAGAGACATCCATTTCCCCAAACGCACGTTTGCCACATACAAAGTGCCTTTATCTAGAGAACCCGGTTCTGAACTAATAAATTTATACAAACATTCATTGACGGAATCATCTCCAGAATAAACGACCAATCGGCCATCAGGTAATTCCTTGACCGTCGCACATTCATGGGCACATCTACCCAATGCCACATGCTTCTGTGCTTTTCCTGTACGAGGGTCTACCTCTACCACCCATCCATAATGTTCTGGTGGATTATCGAACTGTTTATGCCAAGCTAAAAAGGCTCTTTTCTCAATTAAGCTACCATCCTTGAAATTGCGTTCTCCATAAAACATATCATAGTTCTCTTCGCAAGTCAAGATAGTTCCCCATGGAGTAATCCCGCCTGAACAATTGGCTAAAGTCCCCATAGCGGATTTTTTTCCTGCAATGGGTTGGTCCCAATTAAAAGGAATTTTGGTTTGACCTGTAATCCTTTTATTAAGGGGATCATTTGGAACTAAAGCCCATTTTCCTTGATTATTTTTCTTAATTCTAAGAATACTCCCCCCTACATTGTACTGCTCTTTAGCGACTTGTTTTTTTGTTTTTTCTCCTTCTCCTGTATAGTTTGACACAAAGAATGGATCGACATATTCATGGTTGACCCAAAGGATTCCGTCATCAGGTTTTGCGGTATCAAAAGGCAAAAAAGCGGTATAGTCATTATTAAAACCAAAGAAATCTTTGCTGTTAATTGGCTCCCCCCACTTTATAATTACATCATAATCTAACCCTTTCGCCAATTTTAATTCATCCGCATCAGAAGGGCTAATACCTTTGAATTCTTGAAAAAATAGTTGTTGTGCCTTTATTATGCTTGGCGCTAAAGAAGCAACCAATGCTCCTTTTCCTAAAAAATCTAAAAGAGTTCTACGATTCATTGGTGTTAAGTGCTAAGTGATCAGGCAGGTTTTGTAAGGGCTTGTAGATGTGCCAGATTTTTGAAAATCTGGCACATCTTGACTAAAGTAGCCTTAATCAATTACCCATGTACAATTTTTAGCATAATCACTACTTAGAAAAAAAGAAAATTAAACTATTCTGTCTTTAATAACAAAGAAAATTTATAAAAGTTAGGAATAAGTCGTTTTTGGTCAGTATAATAATCTAAGCAAGTGGGTGAGAAATTCCATGTTGTATTCCTGCAAATATGATAAATTAATAGCGTGGATAAGAAGGAGATACCTTGAAGGTATCTCCTTCTTATTGTTCGAAAAAAGATTATCCGTCATTCCCACGATCCTTCTATTTAGAGCAAAAAAAAATGGCAACTGATAAGACATCAATCACCATTGGGAACTGCATTTAACAACTAATTTTTACCAACGAATGTCTAGTTTTTAACTAGACCAATTTCGCTATATCTCTTATTAAAATACTATTTCTATTGAAATAGATTAAATTTTCTTTTCTAAGCTCGTTTAAAACAGAAGTAACCGTTTGTCGAGAAGTACCTGTGATATTGGCAATATCTTGCTGCGTAAGCGTATGCTTAAATAGCGTCTCAAAACCTACTTTTCGACCTCTATCAGATGCTGCTTCTTTGATGAAATCAATAATTCGAGTTCGAGCATCTTTAAAGATGAGCCCTTCTAAGCGATTCTCGGCTCTTCTTAATCGCCCACCCATCATGGCTAATACATTGCTGCATAACTCAAAATTGGTCTGCATGAGTTTTTTAAAGTCCTCTACTTTTAAAGAATAATAGTGAACTTCATTGTTCATAGCCTGTGCAAAATCAGGTCTATGCGTTTCTCCTATAATCGCCATTTCTCCAAACATCGCTAAAGGATGTAAGACGGATTTGATAACTTCTTTACCATCGGAAGAATGCGTACTAATTTTTAGACTGCCTTTTACTAGAAAATAGATGTAATCAGAAGTATCTCCTGCTAGAAATAAGAAGCTATACTTGGGAACGATATGCTTTTCAACCATTTCCTCTAAGCGTTCTTTCTCTACCTCGGATAACATACTGAAAATAGGAAACTTGCCAATAATAGAAGCGTTTTTTTGTGCTAACATATTCTTTTCTTTTTAGTCGGATAGATTGTGGGCAGAACTCCTACTGTCCGGGATTAATACTTAAATAAGTAAATGGAGTTGATAAAGTAAAGGGCGTCTCTTATTTGCTTTTGTATACTAATAGACACAGTTTTCTTGTTCCCCCCCTATGCTTGGGGTGTTTTTTTAAAAATAAATTGAATATTTATTAAAATAGAGGATAACGCTCACCATCAGCCAAGAAGAAAATGTTTTTTTTTGCCTGCTTATTTATCATTTATCGGTATGATTCGATTTAAGTCGTTCTATTTATAACAAATCCCTACTTTTGCACCTTTTCTTACTAGAAAGAAGTCAGAAGTCAGAAGTCAGATCGTCAATTTCATTGACTGTCAGAAGTCAGATTTATGGCGTGTTCAATCACGTCCCAAATCTGACTTCTGACAGAAAAATTTATTTTTCGGTCTGACTTCTGACTTCTATGACTTCAATAACCTAATAACGGTGAAACAGAAAATAGCAGCATTTAAAAAAAGAAGTAGTTTAATTTTTCTGTTTATAGGCATATTTATACTGGTCTGTCTAATATATTTTATGGACACCCGTATTATCCTAAAGTCCTTTGAATTAGTGGGGACTAAAATTTTTCTTGTTTTTACAATCGCCCCGCTTTGGATGATTTGCAACACGCTTTGTTTATCTACCTTATTAAAACATCAAATCCCTTTCCATAAGCTACTGTACAATCAAATAACAGGAGATGCCTATAATGTCATTACTCCTTTTGCAGGTTTGGGCGGCGAACCCTATAAGGTAAGACACTTAACAAAATGGGTTTCTATAGATATCGCAAGTGAAGGCATCCTTCGAGATAGGCTGATTCATTCTTTATCTGGTTTAATGTATACAGGTATAATGACCTTAATTGTTGTTACATTTATGCCTTTAGAACGAAAACTATTTTTTGCTTTCACAGGCATCGGCTTATTATTAACTATTTTTTCTGCACTGTTGGCTTTCCTTATTTTATCGAATGTACCAAATAAATTTTTAGGGGGTCTGCTAAAGAAATTAAAGCTATTAGAAAATTTTCGTAGTAACCCGCTCAAGCGGAGTACTTTTATACAAGCTTTATTATTTAAGCTACTAGGTAGGGCCTTAAACCTATTAGAGTTTATGATGATTTTTTTCCTACTAGGTATTCAACCTGCTTTTTTAGAAGTCGTAACTATCTCTGCTATGCTTGCACTGAGTGGCACTATTTTATTTATAGTTCCGCAAGGGATTGGCGTGAATGAAGCAGGTATTAGTGGTGCTTTTAAATTGGTGGGTCGCTCTGCAGATTTAGGTTTAAGTGTAGGCTTGATACGTCGGGCAAGGGTGTTATTTTGGGCGTTTTTTGGGGTAGGGCTGCACTTGTTAGTTACTTTAATAAAAAGAAAAAAGATATTTGGCAGAAAGCTCCTTTAGTATTGATGAAAAAATAAATAGGTCTTTTTGTTTTTAAATTGAGTTCTTTTTTGAATATGTTTTCAACCCATTAAAAAAAGAACTCATTTTAAAAAACGACCTATTTATTTTTTCATCGTTACTCTATTTAAAAAAACACATTCCATTGATTCTGCCTAACGAATGGTCACTTCCCCTCTAACCATTTGCACAAATTCTTCAATCGTTTTTTCTAGATCAGTCGATTTTTCTAAGGCTCTAATAAAAGCACTTCCGATAATCGCTCCGCTACTATAGCTACAAGCAGTCGCATAGGTCGCATGATTAGATATACCAAACCCTATTAGTCGAGGGTTCTTTAATTTCATATCGGTAATGCGATTAAAGTAGGCCAATTGAGTATCTGAAATATCTTTTTTAGCTCCCGTAATAGCCGAGCTAGACACCATATAAATAAAGCCTTTCGTCAAATCATCAATCTGTCGAAGCCGATCCTTGCTGGTTTGTGGGGTAATTAAAAAACTAATTCTTAAATTTAATTCCTCAAATAAAGCTCGGTAAGTTTCTTCAAAAACATAAACAGGCAAATCAGGTAGAATTAAACCATCTACCCCCACCGCATGGCATTTTCTAAAAAAACGTTCCTCTCCAAATTGCATGATTTGATTGAAGTTCCCCATCATAATTAAGGGAATCTGTGTGTGCTTCCGAATCTCCTCCACTTGCTGGAACAATAATTCTACGGTCATGCCATTCTTCAAGGCTTGCAATCCGCTCGCCTGAATGGTCGGCCCGTCTGCCAATGGATCGGAGTAAGGAATCCCTATTTCAATTAAATCTACGCCTGCTTTTTCCAAGGCTAGGATTATACGCTTTGTATCCTTTAAATTCGGATGACCTGCGGTAAAGTAGATATTAAGAATATTTTCTTTTTTAGTAGCAAATAAATTATCGAGACGATTCATGGAGAATTGAGAATTGAGAATTAAAAATTGAGAATTTACTAAATGTAAGTACGACGTGCTTATTATCACATAAACGATAAAAATCCGTAGCATCAATTAACATCTATAAAGAATTGAGAATTGAGAATGGAGAATTGAGAATTTACTAGACGTAATTACGTCATAATGCGTCTAGTAAATTCTCAATTTTCCATTCTCCATTCTCAATTCTTAAAACCCATATCCTATTTTTAAATAAATAGAACGAGGATTAATAGGGAATACGACAAAAGAGGCATCTGGGTTTTGTTCTATGTACTCGGAAGTCGCAATATTTGAATTACTGCCAAATTCATTGGGTCCAAAGAAATTCATTAAACCCACACTATTAAAAATATTATTAGCGGTTAAGGCTATATGCAATTGGGTATTGACTTGATATTCTATACCTGCATTAATAGTCGAAAAAGCGGGTAATTGAAATCCATTAGAATAATTTGCTTGTCGCTTACTCATATATCGCCAAGCCCCAAAAGCAGCAAATTTACCATTTCTATAAGTAGGTTGTAGTTCTAAAATTAAGTCTGGATTATGCGGTAACTCATTGCCCGAAAAATCGGTCAGTACATCGTCATCTTCTTCTAGCGTACCATTGGCATTATAAAATTTAAAGTCCGTTGCTTCTGCATGTTGATAAGTCGCAGCAATATTTAAATCAAAATGACTGGACAGAGAAAAAACACTTTCGAGTTCTAAACCGATGCTTGTTGATTTATTAAACTGCGGGGGCGTGAAGAAAATACCGCCACCTGTTTGATCAAATACAAATTCTGAAAAAGCAATATTATTTAGTTGACTCCAAAAAGCAGTAGCAAATAAACTATAAATAGGTTTTATTATTTTATAACCCAATTCTGCTTGTAAAACGTCTTGTACGACTCCTGCCTTGTCGATAGGAATACCATCAAAATTATTAAAATAATAATTCATCTCTGGTGCTTTATGACCACTAGAAAAGCGAGCGAATAATGCCATGTCTTGACTTAGCTTATAATTCCCTCCTAAAGACCAAGACAAATAATCATAAGTAAAATCAAAAGGATCTTGTGTAGTTGCTAACAATACGGAATTATTATAAGCGGTAGCAGGATCTCCATCTATTCCACCAGGGGCAAAAGAAGGGGCAGAACGATCTTTTTCGCCTTTGTGATGAATGCGTTCATAACGCAAACCTCCATCAATAGATAAACGATCGGTTGGCTCAAAATGATCGTTTATATAAAAAGCCAATTGTTGAATTTTTGCATCTCCTCTATTATATAGTAAGCCTCCATAATTAGAAATTCCATTGGCATCAGATAACTGAATGACGGGTTCTCCCGGATTTTCTAAGCTTACGGCTAACATCCTAGGTGTATTTTCGTATGTCGCATAAGCATAACTTGCAGAGGTAAAACTTTCGATATCAGAATAAGCAAAGAAGCCACCCAGTGTCAAATGATGTTGTTGAAACTGACGACTTAATGTTAATTGCTCCATTATCTCCGTTGCTTCATCTAGTTTCTTCCACGGTGCGATACCCATAACCGCATCATTTGGTAAATTTCCTTCCAAGTATTCAAAAGAAGCGGGTTGACCTTGAAAGGGGCCTAGTATGCCAAAATTATTAATACTAGCAACTGTCGATCCATCTGTGATATCCCTAAATACGACTTGCCCCAATGGAATGTTTTGAAAGGTCGGGTCAATGCCACTCAGTAAATATGGAAAAAACCCTTCTAGCCCTAAAGGTTGATTAGCGATAGTTGCGTTCCAATTGGCGCTCTTTTTACTCCATTTCAAATTAGAGCGAATGATCCAATCCCCCATCCCTCTAGAAACATCCATGCCTATGGTTATATCTTTAGTGGCAATCCCTTTATTGGAATTGTAGTCATAAGTTTCTGCTGCGTCGTTTTGTGCAAAGCGACCATCTGTAATTGTTGTTTGTACTTTAGGTAATAATAAGGCAGTCGTATTAAAATTTTGCTCGAAAGCGGGCTGTGGATCTCGCCAATTTGTAGCCGCCAGTCCACCATAGCGATTAACTTGATCGTTCAAATATTTAGCATAGATTTTAAGATTGCCTTTGGGGGTTGCTTTGGATAAATTCCCCTTCAATTGCCCTCCTTTCCCCCAAGAAATATCGGTATTTCGAGGGCCTTGATCATATCTATAAAAACCACCTACATTATATAACCAATTAGAATTCGCAATAGGACCATTCAAATTTATATCATATCTAACCAAGCCATTATTATCTCCCTGTAAACCGCCTGTTATCAGCATGTCCCCTTTAAAAGTAGTATTCCCTGTTTTAGAAATAAAATTAACAATTCCGCCGGGTGCATTCGTACTCGTAATAGCTGCCGCACCACCCCGAACGACCTCCAAACGTCGGGTCGTTAAATCTACTCTGTGAAATAAATCAGGACTATAATAGGTCGTTTGATAGTTGGTGATTGGTAACCCATCTTCTTGCAAAGACATGTAGTACCAGCCAATATCATCCTCCGCAGAAGCAGAAATACCTCTAGAATATACCCTCGTGAACACCTCCCCTGCACTAGCATCTACAAAAAGCCCTGGTATTGCTTTTAGCAAATCTGCTGTACCTCTTGCACTCTGTTGCTGTATGTCTTTTTGGGATAAGGTGCTACTAGCAATAGAAGAAGTCAATTTTGGTGTTTTTTGAAAAGCCCCAGTAACGATTATTTCATTTAATTCTAAGGGATCGGGTAATAGCGTCACTTCTATAGAAAGCGAGCTTACTCCGACCTCTATAGTTTGCTCTATGCTTCGTTTTCCGATATACGTAATGAATAAAGTATATTGTCCTTGTTGAGGAATCTGTAATTCAAAAGTGCCATCTTCTTGGCTTAATTCCCAAATATTTAAAGAGGGTACTTGAATGCTGGCTCCGCTTAGCCCTTGATCTTGACTGTCCACAACTTTACCAACAATAGTGGTTTGTGCTTGCAGCCAAGTACCAAAAAGCAAGAAAAAGAAGATAATTAAAAAGCGTGTATTTTGAGTTCTCATTGTTGTTTATTTAAAAAATAGGGGGTTGTGTAAAAAAAATGTTTCAAGCTAACCTTCTACAAACCCGCTTAAAAAGCGCAAAAATACACACTTATTATACATCATAAAGCGAAAAAAAAGACTCTTTTTAGGAGGAGAATTTTGATTTTAAAAGTTATTTCTTAGGCATTACTACAATAAAATGTTAAATATTCTTCTAATTAATTATTTGTCAGTATATTGTATCAAGATTTGCTTTTTATTCGGCAATATCTATTGTTGATTATGCGATTCACTACTTCAAAACAAAACAAAGTTCCAAAACCGTTTAAGTATCACTTAAACTTAGAGGAGGGGAGGCTTTCAGTCTCTTACTCCTCTTTTTTTTTGGAGCAATGCGTATTTTCGCAGAAATACACAATACCATCGTTTTCTTACACCCTCATTTCAAACGAACTACTATATTGTACAGGTTTATAAGAAATTTCCTTATCAACAGGAATCAGCGTACAGTGAATAACTATTTCCGTTCCAAAAACCAATTGTAATTGTTTAACGAGAGTTATTTCCGTTGCTTCATTCGTCCAAGCTTTCAAGTGTAGTTCGTGGTTTTTCTTTTGATGCAATTCAAAGCCTACCAATGGTAAATTCATTAAAGCCCTAGATATATCTATATTGTTAATAAATCGACCTTGCTTGGTGTAAAAAGGAACAGGTTTTCTAGCCTGTAAATCATATAAATAAGGGATGCCATGTTCTATTTGTAGGCGACAAAAATCACCTGTTCGATAGCGAAGTAAAGGTAAAAAAGGATTATTACCTCCTGTCACAACTAGCTCTCCTTTTTCACCAAGTGGAAGCAATTTATCTCGTACGGGATCAAAAATTTCTAGGTATAAATCTGGTCGAATAGCTTTATATTTTCCAACCTCCGCAACGGCAATCATTCGACATTCGGTCATAGAATAAATATCTAGGACAGGGCATTTAAAATAAGCTTCTAAGGTGTGGCGTAATCCATCCGATAATTGCATGGCAGAAGAAACTAATGCCTTTGGTCGTAGCCTCGGTTGTAATTTATACAAGGCAAGAAAAGCAAAAGGATCGCCCGTTAAAATTTCTGGATTGTAGTGTTCTAAATAGGCTATTCGGTCATTTGCTAGATTCCAGTCCTTTTCATTTAAATTTATTTTTAATACCCCACTACCTTGTAAATAAGTAGACAAGGAAGCGTAGGTAAGGGTTGCGTCTTGCGCACAAATCATCGCAATCGCCACTTTGTCTAGCTCATTAGATAAGTGAATGTCTAATCTGTCTAGTATAGATTCCAATTGCGGAATCCAGCAAGCCTGAGCAATTGGGTTGAATAATACATCCATTGCTGGACCAGTCGTGCCAGAGGTTTGGTAAACTAGAAGGTCTTTGATAAGGGCTGTGTTCGCCACAAACTGCCAAGGGTATTGGCAAATATCTTTGCGAGCAATTGTTGCCTGTTCCTCAAACTGAGGAGATCTATCTTGGTAAAAGGGAACTTCTTGGATGCACCAATTTAAATAATTTTCTAGCCAAGTAGGGTAGGTGTTTTCTTCCCAAAATACTGCTTGTGTTCGGATTCGTTTGGCATAGTCCTGTACTTGTAGCAAATGCTGGGCAGTTAAGCGATCACCGCTTTCGAAATTAAAATTAGGTGCGGTAGATGCTTGCTTTAATTCATTTAAAAAAGCAAGATTGGATAAAGTTGGAAAACGCTCTTCATCCGAAAGGGCTATTTGTGGTTTTTTATTCACGGCTATAAGGATTTGCAGCTTCTCTTGCTTTCTTCTCTGCCATTTGCTTCCTAATTTTCATCATTCTATCGTAAGCCGATTTAGATTTAACCAATACACCATGTCGTTTGATGGTGCTAAGGGCGGCAAAACGATCAGCGGCTTCGGCAGCCGTTTCGCCATCAGGAATAATGCTAGTACTTTGTAAAGCCAAACGCACAAATTCTTCTACTCGATCCTCTTCTTCCAACCATTTGTTTGCTCTTACATATTCAGATACAGTTGCTAGTTCTTTATAAAAATAGTGTTTTAGTTGTCGGATGCTAATATTTCTTCCTTCAAAACCTTTATAGCTTATTAACCAGCAAGCTAGATGTATAGCCAATAGATGTTCTTTTTTTTTGCTGAGTTTTGTGATGTCTTGAGTACTTGGAATTTCTCCTGCTAAAGTAGTGTAGTTGCCAGTTACTTTTCTAAATATATCGGCGATTAGGGCCTGTGTAGCCAGCTTGCCACGAC
>Ga0209831_1004509_pt1 | contig 10885 bp, 7 predicted proteins | sample Maine_Asex4_meta_FD_187451 | JGI IMG/M metagenome (GOLD analysis project Ga0209831, IMG submission 187451) | Marine algal microbial communities from Maine, USA - Maine_Asex4_metaG (SPAdes) (version 2) | ecosystem: Host-associated > Algae > Red algae > Unclassified | place: Maine, USA | collected...
CGGCAGCGACAGTCTAATGACGCAGGTCGTGCGGGACGCGCAGCACGTGGCGCACGAGCACATGCACGCAATGATGACGCAAACGATGAAGGCGGCGCTCTTCCTCGGTGCGCCCGCAGAGGGCGGCGTCGGGGCGGCATTGGGTGGGGTGGCGGCGTCGGGTCCGGCGGCGGGGGGCACCGTGGACGCGGAGGATGGCATGCAGGCTGGGGAGAATGGGGAACGCGGTGCGGCGGCGGGGGCGGCAGAAGACGGCGGCATGGTCACAGGCAATGGGGAGGCTTCGCCGGTGCCAGCCGCCACGAGCGCATGAGCGTGGGCAGGGTGGGTGCGGGGCGGGGAGGGCTTGCGTGGCGGGTGACGCTCGGACGTCGTCGCCCATGCTTTTTGCTCGCTATGAGAGGGGTCCGTGCGGGTGCCATTGCACGGACCGCTCATAGGATGCGGTGTCGGACGTGGCCGCGGCAGCCGGCGTCGCCAGGCTAGACCCACCGGGCTGCGCAGGCCTCCATTGCACATAGTTTGAACAGTGGGCGCTCGGCGTCGACACTTTGTACCCTACCGGTAGCCAGGTATACCTGGCATTGAGCCCTGTCCCGCATTGTGTGCACTGCGAAGAGCCGAGCGTTGGTCGTCTGGACGTCGGGTCGGCCGTGGTTCGGATCCCGCAGTCTAGACAGTAGACCCAGCACTGACGGAATGAGAAAGGGACTGACACTGGGCAGCCGCCTGGAGGCGCGCCAAAGCCAGGCCTGCGTCTTTTAGCGCCGTATGTGCGGCACACTCTTCATGACAGGGGTGAAGTAGCACGTTCAAAAAAAAAAGATAAACAATGCATTCAAGCGAAGAAGAAAAAACAGGGCAGGAAAAAAAGGGGCCCCGCGCGACTGCAGTCACAGCACCGCACCCCACCGCCGACGCACAACAGATACAACTGGTTCACGCCGCTGCCGCCACCCGCACGCATATGTACGAAGGGCGCGTTTACACGTGGGGCAGGAAGTTGCCCTTGAGCAGCTGCTCGACAGAACCCTGGTTGGTCATCCATTGCTGGTGGATCATCCCGCCAATGCCGATCATGGCCAGGCGGCCGTTCTTCACCTCGTTGACGGCAAACGCGGGGTTCTTGCCGAGGTTGAGCGGGTCAAACCCGAAGTACCCCGGCTTGCGGTCCCCACCGTTGATCATCTGCACGACAGCGGGGGTGGTCAGCGCCTCCCAGATGACGACGGCCATCAGAATGTGAACCATGCCGCCAACCTTGACACCGTAGTCGTGGCCAGACGTCGCCAGGTGCGGGGCGTTCTTGTAGAAGGGGAAGGTGAAGAACTCCTGGACCAGCAGGCCGAGGCACGCCAGCATGCAGACGCGGCCGTGCTTGCTACGGGAGCCCAGCGCAACAGAAGCAGGACAGTCAACACAAAAGCAGAGAAAACAACTGGACGTCAGTACCAAATACGAGGCGCGGACGGAGTGGACGGCGCGCGAAGCTGCTCGTTCTGCATGGACCGGGTCAATGAGAGACGAAGCCGATAACAGAGGCAGTTCAACATACATCTCAGCCTCCTGCAGCCACTTAATCGGCAGGTACGCCGAGATGTTGAGCGGGTCGAACTCTGTGTACAAGTCAGGACAACCAGAGGAGCCAGCAGAAGCCAGGGCGTGAACAGGAGCAGGTCGTCACAACAGTATTAAACCACGCCTCAACAACGACATCGCCCGCGCGCTGAGCTGGCACTCATCCCGGTCGGAACGCCCAGTGAGTAACACACAAACCATCCGCAAGCCGGCTACGCTCGTGCGTCGACCTCGATTTCAAGCGAACCGCGAGATCTGATACGCCCCTGCACGAGTCTGCCCGCCTCTGTAGCCTCACATCGGACACGCCGCACCCCCTGCGTCGGTCGCAGACTGGCCCAAACGCTTGTCCGCTCAAAAACACAAAAACGTACCCACATTGCCGGGCATGCTCGGGTTCTCTGCCAGCACCGGCGGCACCTCCATGAAGGGCACCGACTTGGACGCCCGCATCGTCACGGTGGACACGGAGCGCGCAACGGCGCGGGTCGACACCCGCGCGGGTGCGCCGCGGCGGAGGACCGCCGACACGGCCGGGACAAAGGTGCTCACAAACGCCATGGTGAAAGTTGGGGGGGGGGCGAGTCGGAGGACAAGAAAGCGCTGGGGGGAAAGGTGGAGATGGTTGGAGTGGGGGATGAGGCGACGGGCGGAGGTGCGGGCAAGGTGTGGATGGCAGCGGCGTTTGGCGGGGACGATGATGCAAGCAAGATGGCGCCAGAGGCAAGTTGATCGCTCCCTGTGCTTCTTCTACAGAGCATCCAGTGGCCCAGACCGGCACGCGGCGGGGGGAGTGCCCCTCCTGGGCAATCCCCGCATCACCCCCCCACGCTGGAGCTCCACAGCCCCCCCCAGAGGAACAGAGCGACCCGCCGCCCGCGTGCAGCGAGTCGCTGCTGACTGGCGGCGGGCCGCCGCCCATCCTGCGGCGGGCGTGCGGCGACTCGGGCGCGCCTCCGAGTCCCGAGCTGCGTGCGGAGATCAAGCCACCAGCCCGGACCAACCGATGCGGCTTTGCCGCCACAACTGTGGTGGTTGGTGCAGATGGCCCAGAGCAGTAGATCTTAAACCAGGTACCTGGAAGACCTTGAATTTGCTTGTATCTAGCTTGCACCGGTTGGTGTGAGGTGTCAATTCCGACCCTCTGAGGGCCGTTTTCTCGTACAAGTGCCGTACAAAGGGGGACTCCTGGGCGCACAACACTGTGCCCAGAGCCCATTTGAGCACCGTTCGCACCGCAGAAGAGGTGCATGTGAGTCTATAAAAAACGAGCCCTGTCCGTCGTTTTGCGCATCGATGGCGGCCACAATCGAGTTTCTTGCATCCAGACTCTGTTATCTGAGACACTGCTTTCGTGCAAGCAGCTTGCAAGAGATCTGTGCGGATTCGTGCAGAGATCTTGCACCGGGTGCAGTCCTCTTGCACCAAAGTGGACATTCCTTGCATCACCTGGCAGTGTCTGCTTTTCTCTGTGCTCATCACAGCTGGTAATTCTCCCGACCAGTACACCTACAATGTGAATAGTCACCCCAGTCACCTACACTACCCTACCCTCCCCGCACCTTCATCCCCCCCGCATCCATGACACTCGTGCTGTCAAAAACGGAAGCATCGTAGCCCCACGCCACCCAGGTCGAACGGGTGACATTCACGCCCCTCAGATGAGCGGAAGCTGGTCTCTGCCGTCTCCAAAGACGCGAGAAGCACCCCATCGCATTGGTGCGCCTGTACTTCCGTTGGGGGGTGGTGGTCTGGGGTTGGATGCTTGACGTCTTGTATACCACGTGTAGACTGCCCTGATGGGCAGCGAAGTGGGTTACAACTGCTGTGGCGCAGTCTCTGTGGACGGGCACTGCCCCTGGATGCCGCAGCTTGACTCTTCTCTCTCGAGAAACGAGCCAAACGAGCTGCATGTAGCGCCTCTACGACCGTCGTGCAACCAGATACAATCAATCTGCACGGCACCATGCAAAACTCATGCAACGATTCGGTACACTCCGTGCATTGTGCAAGAGCCATACAAAAACTTTGTACGAAAAGCACCCGATCCGAACAAGAAGTCGAGGTTTGCATCAGCTGGTATCCACTTGTATTCAAGGAAGTTCAAGATGTCCTCCCTCCCTTTGCGCTCAATAAGTAGCACCCTTCATAATGCCGGCTGAATATAATGTCTCGAGTGCGAAGACAACGAGATCCGCTGCGTCGCCATGGACGAGACAGGTCAGGCGTGGTGCCAACGGAGATGCGGCGTCGTCTCTGCCGCCTGATCGGTCACAAGGGCGGAGACACGCACAGCGGCTTGCGCTTGCCAATGCCTCACGTCGGAGCTCCCTTTGCAGTTTTCAGAGTTGTGGTGGTGGGCTCCCAGCCTCTGTCGCCCACTCTGGGGGGGAGGAAGGGGGGTTGCCGCAGATGTCGGTGGTGGTGCCAGCGGGGCCTATTTGCGGATTTGACGCGCCCGAGCGTCTGCACGCGGCCGCCGCCACTGCTGACGGCGCGTCTGAGCTGTTGGTTTGGGAAGTCTTGGACGGCGATAGCCGATGCAGAAGCCGCCCGTCTCTCCGTCGTGTCGTCGGGCGGCGGCGACTTCGGGTAGACCGCGGGCGTCGGCGCGGCTGGCCCCCCTTGACATGACACCTATCGAGGTCGACGGTGGTGGCGAAAACCAGCGGCATTCGCTATGGATCAGGACGGCCTGTATCCACGAGTGGGGATATTTGCAGGGAAGCAGTGGAAGTGGCGTGCCTGCGGCTCCCTGCGCCTTCGCGCCACTGCATGGAGCATGATGCCCAGTCAAGTGAGTTGCCGCCCCACCTCCGCCACAGACGACCCGAGCGCCGCCGACGGATGCCGCGCATGCACGTGGAACTACCGTTGCGTCGTCCCGGTACCGCGCGTGTGCGTGAAACTATGGGTGCATCGAACGGGGATCGTCGACCTGCTCGGCAGCGGTGTGGCTGACGAGCCAGTGAGTAGCCGCCCGTGAATGCAGGCGCAAGAGCTTCCAGTTGGGCATGGGGGCGAGCGGCGCCGGTCGTTGGAAGGTGACGGTGGGCGCACAGGCGCGAATGCGGCGAAGAGTAGGAAGGGGGAGAGGAAGGCCCATCATCGTGATGACATCACACATTGTGGCTTGGTTCTCGCTTACAAAGGAAGCGCGGTGTGGAGAGGGGTCGGAAGCCCCTTCAGTTCTGGTTCACATCGGCCATAAATTACTGATCTCAAGAAAATGGCGGCAGCAGAGCGGTTGCAATGATCGTGCAGCGTACTGTTGTTTGCCGAATTTCGGCCCATGCGAACAAGAACGAGAACGGCAGAAACAGCCGCCTCGGCCAATGGGCGCGACAGAAAAATGACGTGTACCAATCAGATCACGTTTGTCCCCAGTCCTGTTCCTGTTCGAGTGGGCCAAAATTCACAAGACAGCAATACGTGGACCAATGGAATCGCCCCATTTTCTAAATAAACCCTACAGTTCAGGCCGACATAGACTTTTGTCTGGAATCGCACTTCAGCATCGGAGAAAATCTCTGGAATTTCACAGATCTGTAGTACGAGGAACAGAAAATCACCATATCTTCTTCCACGACCTCATCCCGCGTGGCAAGCGTACGGCGCTTCCACGGGAAACCACCTGGGGTCATCAGGTTTTTGCCTCTGAGAGTACAGTAGTTACGATTTTAGTTGTCTGCATACATTGCTGGTAGCTGACGTTGTTCCGTGGCAAGCCACGTATGTGCCCTCTGTCTCTGACGTGCCCCGTCGAAATGACGCGGCACGCGGCGTCTCATCGTTGCCGCTGACGCGCCACCGACGCCTCTCCTCCATGGGCCGAGAGCCCACGTCAAGCCACCCGTGGGCCCTGACAAGCCGCGGTCACACCCGTGTCGTTGCGGTCTGTCTCCCTCTCGCGCGGCCCGCACAGGCCGCTTTGCCCACACTGCAGGGGATGGCGCAGCGGCGGGGGGGGGGCCCGGAGCGCTCCAACCGCCCCGGGCGGCGACTGCCGGGGACACTGCGGCGGCGATTCCTGTGTCGAACTCCCCGGGGCGGCGACGTTCCCCCTCGCACCGCGCCGCCCGCCGCGGCCGCCGCTCCCCGCGCTCCACACGGCAGCCCCGCGCCGGCCCGTCGGCTGCAGCGGCGGCCTCGTGGTGCGTCTGTCGGTGGCTGGGGCGCCGCCCACCCCTCTCACCTTTGCCGCGACGCTTCTGGCGCGGCGCACGGCCGCTCGGTGGCGCGTGATGCGCACGACGGGCGCGGTGAGCGCTGGTGTCTGCCGCCGCCGCCGCCGAGGTAACCTTCCCCGTCCGGCCGCGGTCACCACTACGCGGTCGTTGCGGCGGTGGCGGCGGCGACGGTGACGGCAGCGGTGGCGGTGCGTTGCCCGCACGTGGTGCCGCCCTGCCGCTGGCGCGCCGCGTTGCGGCTGCAGCGGTCGCGCGTACAGCGGCGCGCGCAGGGGCGTGCCGGCGCGTGCCATGCGCTTCGAAACGGGGCGGTGCGGGGTGGGGCGCGCGCTCTGCCGAGGGCTTTGTCTGTCGCGTGCGCGGTGGGGCGGCCCGTGGTCAGTGGCTCCCGGGTGTGCTTGCTTCGCCAACCAACACGACCGTGGTGTTTGCTTTGCATTTTTGATTCGTCCCTCCCAGTGGCTCCTGCTGAAGGTCTGAGATGGTGTCCCTTTGCAGCAGCAGACTGCGACATCCGCGAGGGCCACGTCAGAACTAACCACATTCTGGTCGCCTGCTTCTTCGTCTCCTGTCCTCGCCCTGCTTTGCGGGCTTTCCTCGCCCTTTCGGGGTCGCTATGTGTTGGCGATTCAGACGGCCCTTCTCGTGTACGATTTGGTCGGCCGTTGTTTGCGTCACCTCTTTCCCCAACGCTGACGTTTCGCGGCATGGCCTTGCGTCGCTAAACAATGAGACGAATAAAGTGGCACGGTCAGCGCAAAAAGGGGACGCGCAGCAGACGGCCATCAACAGGACCTCACCGTACACGGTTCGGACGTTGGCTTCAACGTCTGTTGGTTGCAAACAGACGGACTGTTCTCTTTCCACTCTTGTACTCTTCGTTGCTCAGACACATTCGATTGCACAGGTGGCCTTGCCGATATGGGCGTTGGCGTTGTTCGATCTGACAACCAGCTACACGTGTTTCGATGTTGTTGATTAACGGCACCAGTATGTTTTTATCGTACGGGAGGGGGAAGGGGGGGGAGTCCTATACCGACGAAAGCCTGTACAGAGGCGTCGTCCACCAATGAACAAACCAAGAAGAAAGAAGCCAAACAACACCAAAATGAGAACCAAAAAAACAGAGGAAATATATTGGTACATGGCCAGTCTCACGATGCGGCCATGCAAACCCGGAACGACGCGGCGTAGTCAACGAGCACCGGCAGGTTCTCGACAAACACGCCGAGCTGCCGGTCCAGCTGCGCCACGGAGGGTGCGCCCAAAAACTTGACGCCCTTCACGTAGCAGTTGCTCATCGACGCGCACGCGTCGGTGGCGGCGGTGAGGTCCGCCATCCCATCTCCGAGCGCGAGCACGTTGGCGCCCCGCCACGACGGGTACAGCCTCCTCAGCTGGTCGTGAAAGGCGTGCACCTTCCACCTGCCAACGTCCTTTGGGAAGTGCGCGCCATAAGCGTGGCGGGCCGACACGACCGGGATGCGGGCGGCGGCAATGTACTCGGCCAGGCGTGGCATCAAGGCGGTGGTCGCGGCATTGACCCACCCGAGCGCCGAGTTGGTGACAATGACCACGGCGCCCTCGCGGGCGGCAGCGACCGAATGCGTCAGCGCCCGCACCGCAGCAACGTCCAGGGAGGCCAGGGCAGCGGCCAAGCCAGGTGGCAGCACCGCTGGCGCCGCGCCGAGGCGCAGGGAGTTCAGGACGCCGCCGGCGCCCGATGCCAGCGCCGAGGTGGGGAAAAGGCAATCGTCAAAGTCGACCAGGAACGTTGTCCGCTCCTTGGCACACGTGGGGTTGCCCGTGGGGTCGCACGCAGGTGGGGGTGCGGGGGGAGCAACATGGGCGGCGTACTGGGGGGCGTGTCTTGGCTCGACCTTGGTCAGGAGGGGCGAGTCAGAGACGGGCACCGCCGTGGCTGCGTCTACACAGGCCATGGCGACAGGGGGGATCGAAAAGGGGGCCCGGAAGAGCGTGGCCCGACTACAGAGCCCGAAACGACCACGATTGAGCCGCAGGCCCGGGCGAAGACCGAGCAAGAGGGGGTGCGACGATGGCGTGGAGTGACGGGCGCGAACAGGGATGGCGGGGATGTTCGGGATGAAGGGGCAAGTGGGGCGATGTGGCCGCTGTCCTGGTCACAATGGCCAACGATGGTGGAGGGTGGGTGGGCCCCGATGGCCGTATATAGCTCGGTGCACCCCCAAGGCGGCGAGTGGCTCGTGCACGTGGCCGACAGAAGAGCGCGTTGGCGGCGATGAGGTGCGGGTCGCAAGCCGCAACCAGTACAACGAGGCCACCCAATGTTATGTAACGGCGCCCGGCCGCTCACGCACGCACTGCCGCCGCGGTTGAGTGGTAGCCCGGACACTGGGCCCCGTGGCATCAGGAAAGCACCGTGGACAGCCCCCCGCTGCGTGTGCCGTGGGCCTGTCGTTCGGCAGACACGGCAGCGGCGTAACCCCCCCGCACGCGTACAGTCAGGCGGGCGTGGGCGTGTGCGGTGGCCGCACTCCCTGTCCCCCAGTGGGGGTCGACTCGTGGCGGGCGCTCCCCCCTCCCTCCTCTCCCCCCCCGCAGACGGCCTCAAGCCGGCCACCTCCACTGTCATGCGCTCGACACGATAGTGCCCAGACGGTGCTTGGGCGCCCACGCGCTGGCAGCGGGCGTCGGGGACTGATGCGCTGTGCGTTTGGGGGGCAGCGCGAACACAGCGCTGCACACGCTAGCCGGACCGCGCCATCACCTCGTGTCCGGCGGCGGTGGTGGGGTCCACGGGGGGCCGCCACGCGGCGCCGAGCCGCCAGCCCACCTACCTGCGCTGGACGCGCCCGCACGGCCAGTGTCATCCGTCTAAATTGCGACTACCGTCGGACTGCAAGCACCGGAGGCTCAGGCTCGCGCGGGTCGACCTCCCCCCAGTGCTGGCACGCGTCACACACAGGGGCCGGTAGAGGGCCAGCTGGGTCCCTGCTGTGTCGTGCCCAGACGACGGTGTCCTTTCATGACCTGCGCAAGGGACGGGACGGTGCAATTGTGGCGTAGCGAGCCAATGACTGCCCATCGGCCTCTCGGCGGTGGTGGTGGAAGGGAAAAAACGGGTCATCGCGGCGGGTAACAGTCGGCCAGGCGCCGAGGGGGCTGCCAGTCGCCTGTCAATCTGAGTGACCGGCAGCCGGCTTGGCTGTTGCCCGCGTCACGCGAGGCAAGCAACTCGTGGCTGGTTTCTTCCCCGGACAACCCCAAACCCATGGTCCGCCTGCCGCGGCTGTCGGCGCTGACCGTCGAAAGGGCCGCCAGCGATCGCTTCAGGCCAATCATATCTGGCGCAGATCGTCCATTGCGCGCGCGCGTGGGGACCACCCGCTTCCAGACGCTCCCTCAGCCGGGCCGCCCCAGCCACTGTCGGACGCGGCAGCCTTCCACGTTGCTCGTCGCCGTTTCGTTCGCGTCCATTGAGGTCGCAGGCGTCGGTCGCCCACTCGATATTGGGGTCCCAGGAGTGCCGCAAAGGCCGCGGCATTTTCGGCTCCGGACCGGCTGGTCAAGGATCAAGGACGGCGACTCGGCGGTGTTGGCGTGGGGAGCCCCTCACGTCCCTCTGTTCCGCCTGGATGGCGCGGCACATGGGTCTTCTGTAAAGAAGCAGTCGATCCCGGTGTGGTCCACCCCCCTCCTTCCCAGAGACTGTCAGTATGATCTGACTGGTGGGGCCTTGCACAAGGTCTACGTTGCGATGGCCTCTGCTTGCGCATGGTGGTCCGCTCAGGCGCTGCCCGCGCAGTGTCCCCGGTGACTGTAAGAGCAGACTCGTTGCCAGTGTTCTTTGCGCAACCATTTGATTCGAGTTCAGGACACCGCATCAGCTCAAGACACAACTGCAAACGCTTGGCATCGGTCCTTGAAGTGAAATTCTCTGGACTTTCCCTGGCCTTTAGGACAGGGTGCTCTCAAAGTGTAGTGATGCACACATATATTTAGATAACGGGACTTGATCTCCGTTTCAGAGGTGGCAGTCTGCATTCGTGTCCTCAGGGATCTGAGGGCGTGTCAGCTAGGGTTGCCCAATTGGTTCGCGGGGCCGAACCAGTTCATCCAATGTGTTCGGTGGCCAATAACCAGTTTTTAAACTAGTTGGTGGACCACGGCCGAGCGCCAGCCACACATGAGACTGGGCTCATCCCGGGCGAGGACGATCCGGTCTCCCAGTCCCTTGCACCACACTCCTCCCCCTCCCCCTGTCATGTTCCGTTTTCTCTGTCGCTCTCAGTGCCACACCTTGCGAGCCCGTTGCAGTTCTACCTCCCTCCTCGCCCACCCGCCGAACGCTCTGTCGTCGGTTGGCGCCTTGGTGCCATGTGCTGCACCAACGCTGGCCTTGGACTTGTCCCAGGCATCCGTCTACTGCACCGCTTTGGGCAGTGACATCTTCCCTCGTCCTCATGTCGACCCACATGGTGTGATACACGGGGAGATGCTGGTGTGTATCTGTGAATGATATGTCTGTAGGTGAAAATGTGGACGTCAGTCGAACTGCCAGTATGTATGATGGTCAGTGGAGTCAGTCGGTGAGTCAGTGAAGTCAGTTGCAGAGTCAATGGAGTCAGTGGAGTCAGTTGGAAAGTCAGAGGAGTCAGTGGGAGAGTCAGTAGAGTCATTTACTGAGCAGGGTAGTGTGCGTGCGTTCTGTGTTTGCGCACAGCACGTCTGACACGAGCATCTGTCTCCTCTGCGCGGCGTTTCCTTCTCTTCTGCTTCTTTGTGCATGATGTATTTTTGGCGTGTGCAATGGTCCTCGTCGTTGCTTTTCTTTCCCAGATCTACTCGAGGCTGCTAGGTACATACATGCTAGGTACATGGACCTTCACTCTTCCCGGGTGGTTGCGTGTTGCGTACGTGACCGTCCCTTTCCTGTGCGGGCGTGAGTGGTGTGATTGCACGACATGTGTGCGGTGTGGTTGCACGACTTGTGTGCGGTGTGGTTATACCTCAGGTTATACCTCTCGTTACACGACTCGTGTGCGGTATGTAGTTACACGACTCGTGTGCGATGTGTGAGAGACGAAGACACCAGTCGTCGGTTCAGGTCGTGCACAGGTCCTCAAGTTGGATCG
>Ga0209831_1004510_pt1 | contig 10884 bp, 12 predicted proteins | sample Maine_Asex4_meta_FD_187451 | JGI IMG/M metagenome (GOLD analysis project Ga0209831, IMG submission 187451) | Marine algal microbial communities from Maine, USA - Maine_Asex4_metaG (SPAdes) (version 2) | ecosystem: Host-associated > Algae > Red algae > Unclassified | place: Maine, USA | collected...
GAGGCGGTGTCGATGACCTCCTCCTGAACCTCGTCGCCCGCCAGCCACGCCACGCCGCCCGGCGCGACGGCGAGCAGGCCCGCTATCCGCCCCTGCCCCGTGTCCCGAATGGCAAGCAGGTTGCCCGTATCGTGCCAGCCGCGCAGGTCCTGCGGGTCGGCGGGGCCGATGTTGCGGGCGAGGTCGGGGGCGGTTCGCGCGAGGTCGGCGTAGCGCCGCGCGACCATCCCGGTCGCGGCCTCCACCTCGCCGAACGGTTCGAGCGTCACCCTGCCATCGGGCGGCGTCATCGCGTCATGGCGCGCCGCATGGACCGTGACGTCGAGGATCGCATCCGGACGGTTCGCGGAGAAGGCGGCCCAGGCTTCCGGCGTCATCGACAGGCGCAGATATTGCGGCCCGAAGACCGACCACTCGGAGGCGACGGCATCGACGAGGGCCGCCGTTCCCTCGACCTCCTCGCCGTAGCCATGCGCCACCACCTCCACGAAGGGCCGCGATACGTCCCGCCCGAAGAACCGGATGCCGCCCAGCAACGCGCCCATCGATGTCCGCACGAGGCGGTGAGCGTAATCGCCCTCCGCCACGCCCGGCAGGTCGATGTGATCCGCAAAGCCTTTCGCGAAGGCGGGATCGTGGATGCGGGCGCGTTGCTCGGCGAACCACGAATCCATCCGAGCGGGGCCGTCGCGATTCCCGTGGAGGCGGCGCGCGAGGGCATATTGTCCGGCGAGCGATGACCAGTCTTTCGTGTCCATGGCGGTCTCGTATATCGGGATGCACTCCGGCAGGTCAGCGGACGGGGACTCGCCCGCTCGAAAGGGATGATATCCGCATGGGGCCCGTCCGTCCCGCGTGCTATCGTCCGTCCGGAAGGGGAGGCGCCGGAAGGGGAGGCGCCGGAAGGGGAGGCTAAGGATGAAGCGTATTCCGGGGATATTGACGGGATTGGTCGTGGCGGCGGTCGCGCCATCTGCCTCGGCCTGCGGTGCGGTCGATGAGCCGTGCACTGTCGAGGGCGGCATCTATCATGCCGAAGCGCCCCCCGGTGACGGCCCGCACGGCGCGGTCGTCTTCCTGCACGGCTGGGGCGGGCGGGGCGAGGGGTTGCTGCGCAATCGCGGTCTCGTCGAGGCGATGCACGCGCGCGGCTATGCCATGGTCGCGCCGCAGGGGATGCCCCGGCGGGCGGGCGACAAGGGCGGGTCGTGGAACACGCGGCAGAACCCCGGGGGCCGCGACGACATCGCCTTTCTCGCCGCCGTGGCCGCCGATGCCGCCACGCGCTTCGACCTCGACCCCGCGCGGATCGTCCTGTCGGGGTTCTCCGCCGGGGGGATGATGACGTGGCGGGTCGCCTGCTCCGCGCCCGATACGTTTTCCGCCTATGCCCCCATCGCGGGCCTGCTCTGGCGGCCCTTGCCCGAGACATGCGCGGGACCGATCAGGTTGCACCATACCCACGGATGGTCCGACCCCGTCGTCCCGCTCGAAGGGCGCATCGTCGGCAGCGGCATCGCGCAGGGCGATCTCTTCGCCGGTCTGGCCCTCCTGCGTGATGCGGGCGGATGCGGGACGGATGCGCCAGACGGCTTCGCGCGGGAGGGGATGTACCAGATACGCCGCTGGACGGATTGCGAAGGCGGGTTCTCGCTGGAAATGGCGCTCCATCCCGGGGGGCATTCCATTCCGCGCGGGTGGACCGCACTGGCCCTCGACTGGTTCGAGGGACTGGAGTAATTGGCCCCATCGGTCGCCGCGACTGGTCCTCCCGTCCTTGGGCGGCCCATGCGAGGCTCCCCGTCGAAAGGGAGGCATCGCCCATGTGTACCACCAGCGAAGGCACCGCCACCGGCACCGTCCTGATCGAGAACGACCGGACCCGCGTGACCGAATGGCGCTTTGCGAAGCGGCACGACAACACCGGCTGGCATCGTCATGAGCACGACTACGTCGTCGTCCCGCAATTCGACGGCACGCTGGAGATCGACCAGCCGGACGGCACGCGCATCTCGGCCCCCATGAAGACAGGCGTTCCCTATTTTCGCGAGGCGGGCGTGCACCATGACGTGCTGAACGGCAACGATTTCGAGTGCGCCTTCATCGAGGTGGAGTTCCTCTGACCGGACCCGCCCCTACGTAGATCTGCTCCACCAGTTCCTGATTTCGGATGTAGCGTTCGGCGGATGTTTCGGGTTCCTCGCCCCGCCGCCACGCCTCCAGCGTCGCGCGATTGGTGAGATAGACGCAATCGCCGCCGAAATGCCGGTCCTGCCATGCGAAAATCTGCTCGATTTCCGCGTTCTCGCCGAAGGCACGCAGCCACAGCCGCCCGTCGCCATCCAGCCGCAGCGTCCCCCCCGACCCCTCGATCCACATCTCGCCAAGGGTCAGGCGGCGGTTCTCGGCGGCATGGTCCGACAGGCGGTTGCCATCGAAGACCCCCCGCGCCCCGCCCTCGAACTCGAAGAGGATCAGCGCCGCATCCTCGCCCGCGATGGCCGGGTTCAGGCGACTGAGGCGCGCATCGACCGACCCCACCTCGCCCATGAGATAACGGAAGGTGTCGATATAGTGGATCGCGGTTTCGTGGACGAGAAAGCGCGGCATCCGCTGAAAATAGGGTTGGCGGTCGAGATAGGCGTCCGGTCCCTGCCCGTCACCCGTGCGCAGGCGAAAGGTGATCTGGTAGGGATCGCCGAGCGCGCCCGCATCCATCAGGCGTTTTGCCTCGCGATACCATGGCTGGTAGCGGATGTTCTCGTGCACCGCGAGGCGGCACCCGTGTTCCGCCGCCACCGCAATCGCCTCGCGCGCGCCTTCCAGCCCGCCGCAGAACGGCTTCTGGCACAGGATATGGCCCACATGCGGGGCGAGGGTGCGGATGAGGCCGAGATGCGCGTCGGGCGGGGCGGTGATGTCGACGATATCGGGGCGCAGCGCCTCGACCATCGCCATCGGATCGTCGAAGGCGGCGAGGCCGGGATAGGCCGCGACCATTTCCGCCGCCCGCGCCTCGTCCCGCTCGCACAGGCCCGCGAGGGTGACGCCCTCCATCCGGCTCCATGCATCGAGGTGGAAGCGCCCGAAATACCCGGCACCGACGACCGTTACGGTGGAGAGATCAGGCATCGACCCGCGCCAGCGCCTCCCTCACCGCCGCGAAGACCGCCCCTGTCCCCGCATCCCCGCCGAGTTCGCAGGTCACGAGTTGCCCGCCCGCAAAGGCATCCTCGACCGCCCGCCGCAGCGCCGCCCCCGCCCGCGTCGCCTCATCGCTCGCATGCCGTGCGCCCAGCCAATCGAGCATCATCGCCGCCGACAGGATCATGGCGGTGGGGTTCGCCAATCCCTTGCCCGCGATATCGGGGGCCGAACCGTGGCAGGGCTGGAACACCGCATGGTCGTCGCCGATATCGGCCGAGGGCGCGTAGCCCATGCCGCCCATCAACGCCGCGCCCAGATCCGAGAGGATATCGCCGAACATGTTCTCCGTGACGGCCACGTCGATGGTCCAGGGCTTCTGCACCATCGTCATCGCGAAGGCGTCGACATAGGCGTAGTCCGTCGCCACCCCGCCGAACGTCGCCGCCCGCTCGCGGAAGATCTCGCGCCAGAAGGCGAAGGCCTGGAAGACGTTGGCCTTGTCCACGGATGTCACTTTCTTCGCCCCGCCGCGCTCTTCCGCCAGCCGGAACGCGAAATCGAACAGCTTTTCGCAGACGGGGCGCGTGATGACCATCGTCTCGCGCGCTTCGGCATCCCCGTCGCGCGTGCCGGGGGCGTAGGGGGCGAACAGCCCCTCGATCGATTCGCGGATGATGACGTAGTCGATGTCGTGCGCGCGCGGATCGGCGAGGATGGCGCGTACCCCCGGCACCGGCTTGACCGGGCGCACCCCGGCATAGAGGCCGAACTCGAAGCGAATGTCGATCTGCGGCGTCATCTCGCGCCCGTCGGCCTGTCGCACGTCGGGCAGGCCCATCGCCGCGAGCAGGATCGCGTCGGATTCGCGCGCCGTTCGAATCGAATGGTCGGGCAGGGCGGTGCCGTGCTTGAGGTAATACGCCGCCCCCGCGTCGCAGGGCGCCCAGTCGAAGCCGAAACCGCCGATCCGTGCGGCCACGTCGTCGAGCAGGAGGCGGGTCGGCTCCGTGATCTCCTCCCCTATGCCGTCGCCGGGGAAGAGGGCGATGCGAAAGGTATTGGTGCTTGTCACGCGGATGCTCCGAAAATGTCGAGAAGGGGGGTAATGTCGTGAGTCCAGTGGGGGAGGGCACGCCCGGCAACCGGGCTGTCGAACGACTCGATGGTATCGCCCAAGAGACAGCCGAGATAGGCGGTCTTCAGGTCCGGCCCGCCGAAAGCGAGGTTGGAGATATTGCGCAGCCGGTCGGACCGCGCCACGTCCAGATGCGGGCGTCCCATCGTCCCGGCCTGGAATGCGGCCTCGACGGTGGCAAGGTGATCGGCGTCGGAATCTTCCAGCACCGTCTCCACCCGCCCGTCAGGCCACACCCTCAGCACCCGGTTCGACACGATCGACACGACGAGGAGCGAGCCGTCCTCCATCTGCGCGATGCCGTCGGGAAAGGTGCCCGGGCCGAACTCGGCGAGCGTGCGCCGGTTCGCCAGCCCGTCCTCCGTCACGTCGAAGGCGGTCAGGCGCCGGGCGAAGGTCTCGTTGATCCACAGTGTCCGTTCGTCGACGGACAGGAGGCATTCGTTGGCGTAGCCCAGCCCGTCCGCCACCTTGCGCGTGCGCCCGTTCTCGTGCACGGCGACGAACCCCGATCCTGCGTCGGGCCGGTAGTCGAGCGCGCGGGGGATCATCGTCGTCGACACCGTGATCCACACCCGCCCCCGGCTGTCCGGCATCGCGAAATTTGCGGGGGGCATGGGGGCGCCGTCCACCCGGTCGGTCACGAGGGTCGCGGTCCCGTCGGGGGCGAGGCGATAGATGCCGCCCGCCTCCGGCCCCAGATGCGCGATCAGGAAGCTGCCGCCATCTTCCAGCGCGATCCCGTTGGGAAAGAGCGCGTCCGGCACGCCCGGCCCGGTCCGGCTCACCCGATGCGTATGGACCGCGCCCGTGGGCGAAATCGCGCTGATGCCGCCCCCCTCCCCGCACCAGGGCGCGAAGAGCCAGCCGGAGCGATGGGCGATCACGCATTCGGGGCGGATCAATCCACTTCCGCGTGAAACCAAGCTTTCAGGGGTGACGTACATCGTAAAAGCCATACTTGTCGTTTGGGCGAATGTCCCGCGCGGCACTCGTGGACCGAAACTATGGGGTAGAAATATGTTCGTTGTCACGGTCGATTTCGAGGTTGAATGCGGGGAGACGGAAGTCTTTCTGGAGCGCGTGCGCCGTCAGGCCCGCGACAGCCTCGAAAAGGAAAACGGGTGCCACCGCTTCGATGTCTGCGTCGGTAGCAACCGGCCCGAACGCGTGTTTCTCTACGAACTCTACGATGACGCCGATGCCTTCGCCGCGCATCTCGCATCCGATCATTTCCTCGACTTCGACCGCGCGGTATCGGCCATCACCCGGTCGAAGAACGTCAACTCGTGGCAACTGACCTGAGCGTCACGTCTTCGCCAGTGCCCGCTCGCGCATCCAGATGTAGAGGCCGCTGCACAGGATGATCGCGGCCCCGACGATGTGCCGCTGCTCGGGGGGCTGGTGGAAGATGAGCCAGCTCGACGCGGTCATGTAGATGATCTGGACATAGACGAAGGGCGACAGGGTCGAGGCGGGCGCGCAGCGATGGGCGACGACCAGCAACTGATGACCGCCCCAGCCGAACGCGCCGATCAGGCAGAAGGCGAACCACGACACGGTATCGGCGGGCCATTGCCACTCCGTCAGGGCGAAGGGCGCGATCAGGATCGTCGCCAGCCCGGCGGAGTAGAATTGCTGCGTCGCCGCCGAATCGACCCCCGCGAGACGCCGCGTCAGCACCATGTACATCGACGCCATGAAGACCGCGCCGACCGAGAACAGGATGGCCCAGTGCACGTCCGCCCCCCACGGCTCGATCGCGACCAGCGCGCCGAGGAACCCCACCCCGATCGCCGCCCAGCGCCGCGGCCCCACCCGCTCGCCCAGCAGCGGGATCGACAGGGCGCAGACGATCAGCGGCGTGGTGAAGAACATCGCGGTAGTCAGGGTGAGCGACAGGTACTTGATCGCCGTGAAGTTGCACACGGTCGACCCGAGCAGGAAGACCCCGCGCAGGATCTCAAGCCGCATGTTCTCGCTGTGGAACATCGAGCGGCCCTCGTGCGGCAGCACGAGGAACAGCGTGATGAGCGCGTGCCCCGCATAGCGCACGAAGACCACCTGCAAGGGCGCCAGCCCCGCGAGGACCAGCCATTTGGCGCTGGTATCGATGCCGGTGAAGACCAGGAAGGCGAGCAGCATCAGCCCGATGCCCTTGAGGACGCGGTCCTCGACCGGCTCGACGCTCATGGCCGGGCCGGGGGCGACGGGGTCATGCGGTCAGGCCTTCGGGTTCGGGCAGGCCCGCGGCCCGGGCGGCGGCGGTGACGGTATTGGCCAGCAGGCACGCGATGGTCATGGGGCCGACGCCGCCCGGTACGGGGGTGATGGCCCCGGCGACCTTCACGGCGCTCTCGAAATGCACGTCGCCGACGATGCGGTGCTTGCCCTCGCCCTTCTCCGGCGCGGGTACGCGGTTGATACCGACATCGATGACGGTCGCGCCCGGCCTGATCCAGTCGCCCCGCACCATCTCGGGCCGTCCCACCGCCGCCACCACGATATCGGCCCGGCGCACCACGTTCGGCAGGTCCGGCGTGCGCGAATGGGCGATGGTCGGCGTCGCGTTGGCACCCAGCAGCAGTTGCGCCATCGGCTTGCCGACGATGTTCGAGCGCCCGATGATGACTGCCGTCTTGCCCGACAGGTCGCCGTGATAATCCTTGAGCATCATCAGCGAGCCGAGCGGCGTGCAGGGAACCATCGATTTCAGCCCTGCGCCGAGGCGACCCACATTGACGACGTGAAAGCCGTCCACGTCCTTTTCCGGCGCGATGGTGTTGATGACGAGATCCGAGTTGAGATGCGCGGGCAACGGAAGCTGCACGAGGATGCCGTGGACGGCGGGGTCGGCGTTCAGTTGCTCGACCATCGCCAGCAACGTCGCCTCGTCGGTATCGGCGGGCAGCTTGTGCTCGAAGGAGGCCATGCCGGTCTCAAGCGTCATCTTGCCTTTGTTGCGCACGTAGACCTGACTCGCCGGATCCTCGCCCACCAGCACGACGGCCAGCCCGGGCGTGATGCCGTGCTCCTCGACCATGCGCGACACGTGACCGGCGACCTTGTCGCGAACGGTGGCGGCGAAGGCTTTTCCGTCGATGATGTGAGCGCTCATGGTGTGATTATCTCTCTGCAATGCCGTGCCGGGTCTGGAGTCCCGCCGCGCGACGGACTAAACCTGTTCGCCATAGCGCATTAGGCATCGGGGCGGGTCATGGCAACCATCGGATTCATCGGCATCGGAAACATGGGCGCCGGCATGGCGCGCAATCTGGTCAAGGCGGGCCATGACGTGACGGTCTTCGACCTCGATACCGAAAAGGCGCGCGGGATCGAGGGCGCGGCGCTCGCCGGGTCGGGCGAGGAAGCGGCGGCGGGACAGGACGTGATCGTCTCGATGCTGCCCGCCGGGCCGGTGGTCGCCTCGGTCTGTCGCGACACGATCCTGCCGAACGCGGCGCCCGACACATTACTGATCGACTGCTCGACCATCGATGTCGAGACCGCGCGGATACTGGCCGAAGAAGCGCGGGTCGCGGGTTTCACGATGCTCGACGCGCCCGTATCGGGCGGGGTCGCGGGGGCCGATGCGGGGACGCTGGCCTTCATGGTCGGGGGGACCGTCGGCGGCTTCGCGCGGGCCGAGCCGTTCCTGGGCGCGATGGGCGCCAAGGTGGTGCATTGCGGCCATGCGGGGGCGGGGCAGGGCATCAAGATCTGCAACAACATGATGCTCGCCATCCAGATGATTTCCGTTGCCGAAGGCTTCGCCCTCGCCGAGAAACTGGGCCTGTCGCCGCAGAGCCTCTATGACGTCTCCAGCGCCGCATCGGCCCAGTGCTGGTCGCTCACCACCTATTGCCCCATGCCGGGCGTCGGGCCGAAGACTGCCGCCGATAACGGCTACGAACCCGGTTTCGCCGCCGGGTTGATGCACAAGGATCTGGGGCTGGCGATGGAGGCGGCCGAGGCGGCGAGGGCCGATGTCGCCTTCGGACGCGCCGCATTCGACGCGTATGATCGCATGGTCGGGGCGGGCGAGGCGGGGGTCGATTTCTCGGGGATCATCCGGCCGAAGCGCGGGAAGACCTGACCGCGCCTGTTTAAGATTGGTTAACGCGATACGCCGTATGGTTTCGGAATTGTCCTGAAGCCTCACGGGAAGACCCATGCGCCTCGCCGGTATCATCGCAGCCATCACTCTCGTCGCAGTCGTCGCCGTCCTGTCCCTCGTCGGCGGCACGCCGGGGAGCAAGGCGGACGACGCCATCGTCCTCGCCACTGCCGATATCTGCTCCGTCGATATCGCGACCGTGCCGGTGATGGCGACGAAGACGCGCAAATTCGTGACGATGCCCGCTTATAACGAGCTGGTCGTCACCCCCGCGCGCTACGGCACGCGCATGGAGACCGTCACCCTCGTCCCCGAACACCGGGAGGGCGCGACCTTCTTCACCGAACCCGAGCGCGTCATCGTCAGCGAGCCGACCCGCCGCCTGCGCGTCATCGAGCCGGTCTTCGAGCTGTCGCCCGATATCGACGGGCGCGTCGTGGTTCGCCCCCGCGTCGAGAACGGCGTGCTGGTCGAGACCGGGGAAGACCTGCCCCCCCTGCCCGAAAGCCGAATCGTCGTGACCGAGGCGCGGATCGAGGCGGTGCGCATCAATGCGGGCCTCAAGATGATCGACGCGAAGATCGTCGACGAGGATGGCGACGGCGAGACCGTCCCCGCCGAGACGATCGAGGTCGAGGTGCGCACCGTCGAGGCGCATCCCGTGGTCGAGACCGCCGCCATCGCCGCGATGACCGAAAGCGCGGAGGTCGAGACGGTCGTCACCCCCTCGCGCCGGATGAAGGCCGATGCGGTCTGCACCATCGCCGAGCGTCCGGCCCTCTTGCGCCTCGTGCAGGCGGCACTGACTGAACGGAGCATCGATGCGGGTACTCCCGGCGAATGGACCCCCGCGACCGTGGACGCCATCGCCGCCGCACAGGCCGAGGCGACGGGATACGTCTCGACCGGCCTGCTGCTCGAAACCCTGCGCGAATGGGTGCCGGGCGTGGACGTGCCGGTTTCCTAGCGCCCCATGAGAGGCGTTGCCAGCGCCCCGCGCCGTCGCTAGAACCCGGCGCATGACACTCATTGCAGTAGCTTGCGGCGGCGCCCTCGGGGCCAGCCTACGATACCTGACCGGCGGTTGGGCACTTCGCACGTTCGGGGCGGGGTTTCCGGTCGGCACCCTGACGGTGAACGTCGCCGGGTCGCTGGCGATGGGCATCCTCGCGGCGCTCTTCGTCGCGCGGGGGCAAAGTGGACCGCTGGCCGCCTTCGCGATGACGGGCGTGCTGGGCGGGTTCACCACCTTCTCGGCCTTTTCCCTCGATGCCGTATCCCTGATCGAAAAGGGCAGGATGCTGGCCGCGCTCGGCTATGTCGGCGTCTCGGTCGTCGCCTCCATCGCCGCGCTCTTCGTCGGTCTGGCGCTGACCCGCGCGGTGCTGTCATGAGGGGCGAGATGGTCGCCATCGAGGCGGGCGATGACGGGCGCAGGCTCGACCGCTGGCTGCGCGAGCGCTATCCGCAACTCAATCAGGGGCGCATCGAGAAGCTGCTGCGCAAGGGCGACATCCGCGTCGATGGCGGCAAGGTGAAATCGAATTTCCGCCTCGAAGAATACATGACCGTCAGCGTCCCGCCCATCTCCGACGATCCGGGCGCCCCGACGCGCGGGGGCAAGCCGACGATCTCGGAGGCCGACACCAAGCTGATCCGCGATATGGTCATCTACGAGGACGAGCATATCTTCGTGCTGAACAAGCCCCCCGGCATTCCGGTACAGGGCGGCACGGGCCAGACGCACCGCCATATCGACGGGTTGCTGCCCGCGCTGGCCTATGGCGGCGACCGGCCCAAGCTGGTCCATCGCATCGACAAGGACACGTCCGGCCTTCTGCTCCTCGCCCGCACGGGGCTGGCGGCGCGCAGCATGACGGCGGCGTTCCGGTCCAAGGCGGCGCGCAAGACCTACTGGGCCGCCGTGATCGGCGTGCCCAAGCCGCGCGAGGGGACGATCAAGGCCGCGATCATGAAGATGCCCGGCTCGCAGGGGGAGAAGATGGCCGTCGTGGATCGCGACGACCTGCCGAACCAGCCCGATGCGAAACGCGCCGTGACCGATTACGGCACCATGGACGTCGCCGCCCAGCGCGCCGCGTGGCTGACCCTGCGCCCGGTGACGGGGCGCACGCATCAACTGCGTGTACATTGCTCGACCATGGGCCACCCCATCGTCGGGGACGGCAAGTACGGACCGACCGCCGACGAATCCGAACGCCGCCTGACCGGGGCCGTCAGCCGCAAGATGCACCTGCACGCCCGCCATATCCTCATCCCCCACCCCGAGAAGGGCCATGCCCCCCTCGAAATCCGCGCGCCCCTGCCCGAGCACATGCTGCATAGCTGGGACCTGTTTGGATGGGACGCGAAGCGCACGGATGACGACGAGTACCTGCGGGACTGGGAGGAATGAGCGACCCGAGATTGATCGTCTTCGACTGCGACGGCACGCTGGTCGACAGCCTGTTCGCGATACACCACG
>Ga0209831_1004512_pt1 | contig 10883 bp, 10 predicted proteins | sample Maine_Asex4_meta_FD_187451 | JGI IMG/M metagenome (GOLD analysis project Ga0209831, IMG submission 187451) | Marine algal microbial communities from Maine, USA - Maine_Asex4_metaG (SPAdes) (version 2) | ecosystem: Host-associated > Algae > Red algae > Unclassified | place: Maine, USA | collected...
CGCGCTGGCTGCCGGGGACATAGGCGGTCGCGCCGCTCGCTTCGGTGAAGGGGTCGAGGATCACCGTCACCTGCGCATTCATCGCGAAGGACGCGTTGAGGCCCATCGGGTGCGTGTCGGGCGCGTGGAAATCCCAGTAGGGATAATCGACATGCGGTTCCTGCCCCGGCCCGCCGGGGAGGATGCGGTTCGCGGCGATGGACCCCATGATGAACTCGGTCCCGAGAAACCGGCGCAGGATGCCCATCAGCACCGGATGCGCCGCCATCTCCGAGAAGACGGGACCCTTGGCCAGCAGGTTCCACACCCGGCGTTGCAGCGCGAGCGTCCCGTCGGCTTCCGCCCCGCCCTGAAAATGCGTGACCTTGCCCGCATCCGCATCGGAATGCGTCATCACGATGCGCCGCGCCTCGGCGATCTGCGCCGCCGAGAACAGGCCCGAGATCATGACCGCACCGCCGCCGTGCAGCAGCTCCTGCGCGATGGTTTCGGGGTCGGCGGTCTCTGGTGTGAAGCGTTTCATCGGCGGGGTCCTCCTCGGCGGCGCGGCTTGACCGACGATTGCGCCTCGCGATAGCGGTTGCAACGGGTTTTAACGAATGGGAGCGCGGAAAATGGGCGAAATCGGGATCGGCCTGATCGGCGGCGGCTACATGGGCAAGGCGCATGCGGTGGCCATGAGCGCGGTCGGCGCGGTGTTCGACACGCCCCTGCGGCCCCGGCTGGCGATGGTCTGCGGGTCCTCCCCCGCCTCGTCGGAGCGGTATCGCGCGGCTTTCGGGTTCGAGCGGGCGGCGGATGACTGGCGCGCGCTGGTGGAGGACGCGAGCGTCGGCGCGGTGGTCATCGCCTCGCCGCAGGCCACGCATCGCGAGATCGCGCTCGCCGCCTTCGCCGCCGGAAAGCACGTCTTCTGCGAAAAGCCGCTCGGCGCCTCGCTGGACGACGCCCGCGCCATGACCGACGCGGCGGAGGCATCGGGCCGCGCCAACATGATCGGCTTCAACTACATCCGCACCCCCGCCTCGCAATACGCCCGCGCGCTGATCGCCGAAGGCCGCATCGGCGACGTGACGTGGTTCCGGGGTGAGCATACGGAGGATTTCTACGCCGACCCCGAGGCCTCCGCGACGTGGCGCAGCGAGGGCGAGGCCAACGGCACGCTCGGCGATCTCGCCCCGCACATGATCAACGGCGCGCGGGCGCTCATCGGCCCCATCGCCGAAGTGATGGCCGATATCGTGACCGTCCACCCCACGCGCGGGGGCGTGAGCGCGGCCAATGACGACACGGCGCAGATGATGGTACGGTTCGCTTCCGGCACCACCGGCCACCTGTTCTTCAGCCGCACGGCGACGGGGCGCAAGATGGGCTACGCCTACGAGATCCACGGTACGAAAGGGTCGATCCGCTTCGATCAGGAGGACCAGAACGCGCTGCATCTCTATCTGTCCGAAGGGCCGGAGGCCGAGCGCGGCTTCCGCCGCATCCTGACGGGACCGGAGCACCCCGATTATCTGGCGTTCTGTCAGGGGCCGGGCCACGGCACCGGCTATCAGGACCAGATCGTCATCGAGGCCCGCGATTTCCTCCACGCCATCCATACGGGCGAGGCCGTCTGGCCGACCTTCCGCGAGGGACTGGAAGTCGCCCGCGTCATCGCCGCCGCCCGGGGGTCGAGCGCGGCGGGGGGATGGGTGCGGGTGGAACGAGGAAGCGGTTAGATTCGCCGGGCAGGCAGTATCCGAGCATGAGGCGCTAATTCCCGGTCCGCCCCACGCTCTCCACCTGCGCGATCAGCGCCAGCGCATGGCGCAGGGCGGCGCCGGTGGCTTCGGCCATCGCGGGCAGGGTCATCCATTCGAGCGCCCAGGCGGTGCCGGAGCGTTCCTGCTCGTGCACCATCGCCTGCGTCAGGGCGCCATGCTGCGCGGAGACGAAGCGGGCCAGCGTGACCAGCGTTTCGGCCCGCACGGGGTTGCGCTTGTGCGCCATGGCGGAGGAGCCGCCGCCCCCCGACAAGGCGATATCGTCCACCCCCTGCTGCGCCATCAGGGCCACGTCCTGCCCCAGCTTGCCCAAGGATCCGCTGACCAGCACCAGCCAGTGCCCCGCCTCGACCATGGGCGCGCGGTCGCTGTGCCAGACCGGGCCGTGGCCGAGGCCGAGGATGTGCGCCGCTTCCGCCGCCGCCCGCTCGCCCTGCTCCGCCGGAGCGTCGCGCAGGCCGACCGGCCCGCCGATCTGCGCCCTTGCCAGCCGCGCGCGCAACGGGTCGAGCCGCGCCAGATGCGCCGTCAGCGGGCCGCGCCAGCTTTCGATGCGGGCGGCGGCGGGGATGGGCAGGGCCGCCTGCATCCGCGTGCGCCCGGTCATGCGCCGCCCCGCCGAGGCCCGCACCAGACCGTCGAGCGCCTCGACCAGCGCGTCCAGCCGCTCCTCCAGCAGGGTCAGTACGGTCAGGAGCGTCAGCACCATCGCGGTGTCGATGACGTCCTGACTGGTCAGGCCGGTATGGATCGCCGCCGCCTCCCCCGGCGTCAGCCCCGCGCGCAATTCGCGTATCAGCGCGGGCACCGGCACCCCGTCGGCATCGCTGCCCCGCGCCAGTTCCCCGATATTCGGCGCGTAGCGGGCCATTGCCGCGAGCGCCGCCCGCGCGTCGGCCCTCTCCACCGCCTCGACCGCGAGGAGGGCGCGCGTCCATGCCTTCTCCACCCGGATCATCTGTTCCGTGAAGACGGCGGCCGAAAACTCCGTCGCCGTCCGGGGGTCGCGCAGTATTTCGCCGAACAGGCCCGACCCGGCAAAGGTGCCGGTCAGAGGAGCATCCGGTAGCGCGCGAACCCGTCCGCCCCGTCCCCCGCCCGCTCGATGGCCAGCCCTTCCACGTCGGCGAGGTGGCCCTGCGCCTGCGGTCCCGTGTCGAAGACGACCGAGGTGTCGGGCATCGGCGCAAAGCTCCAGTTTCCGTCGGCGCGCGGGCTGATGGTCTTCCGCTCGACGATGTAGCGCACGATCACGTCGCGGTTGGTGTCCGGCCCCTCGAAGATGATGGTGTCGCCCCGCGCGCCGGGGAACGACCCGCCCCCGCTGGCGCGATAGTTGTTGGTCGCGACCACGAAGCGGGCGTCGGGATCGACGGGTTTGCCCTCGAATTCCAGATCCACGATCCGGTGCGCGTCGGCATCGGCCATCACCCCGTCCCCGTCGAAGCGCGACGGCTGCGACAGGTCGATGCGATAGGTGACGCCGTCCATCACGTCGAAATTGTAGGACGGAAAGTCTGCGTTCAGCAGCGGCTGGTCGGCCTTTCCCGGCTCGATGCGGTTGAACATCCCCGCCGAGCGTTCCAGCCAGTCCCTGACCTGCGCGCCCGTGATTTCCACGGCCCGCACGGTGTTGGGATAGAGGTAGAGGTCGGCCACGTTGCGGATCGCCACGTCGCCGGCGGGCACGTCGGTGTAGTAATCCGCGCCCCCGCGTCCCCCCGCCTTGAAAGGTGCGGCGGCGCTGAGGATGGGCAGGTCCTCCCACTCCGTCCCCTTCATCATCTCGGCGATGTACCACATCTGCGCCTGACTGACGATCTGGACCGAGGGGTCGTCGGCCACCAGCGCGAAATACGAATGCAGCGGCGCATCGGTGCGCCCGACCGAACGGCGGACATAGGCGAGGGTTTCCTCGTGCTCCTGCGCGACGCTGGCCAGCACGGTTTCGTCGTCGCCCACGGTGGGGATCTTCGCGCGGCCCTCGCCCTGCTCGTAGATCGGGCGCGCCTCGCTGGTGGAGGTCAGCACGCGCCACGCATCGCCGTCGCGCTCCAGCATCAGGTCGATCACGCCGAGATGCGACCCCCAGAAACCGGCCATGACGGCGGGCTTGCCGTGGATGGTGCCCTTTTCGGCGTCCACGCCCGAATGGTCGGCGAACTTCTCGCCCGGGAAGACGAGGTGGCTGTGCCCGGTCATCAGGGCGTCGATGCCGTCCACCCGCGCCAGCGGGACCGAAGCGTTCTCCATCCCGTCCTCGTGCTGCGCCGAACCGATGCCTGAATGCGACAGCGCCACCACGATATCGGCCCCCGCCTCGCGCATCTCCGGCACCCACGCCCGGGCGGTCTCCACGATGTCGCGGGTGGTCGCCTTGCCGTCGAGGTGACGGCGGTCCCAGGCGACGATCTGGGGCGGGACGAAGCCGATCAGGCCGATGCGGATGGGGTGTTCCTCGCCCGCGCCGTCCTTGAGCATGCGGTCGAGGATGACGTAGGGTTTCACCAATGTCGTATCCTCGCGCGGGGTCGCGCCGCGCTCCTTGAGCACGTTGGCCGACACGATGGGGAAGGCCGCGCCGGAGACCGACTTCATCAGGAAGTCGAGACCGTAGTTGAACTCGTGATTCCCCAGTGTCGAGGCGTCGTAGCCGAGCGTGTTCATCGCCTCGATCACCGGATGCAGCGCGCCGTCCTCCATCCCCCGCTCGTAGGCGATGTAGTCGCCCATCGGGTTGCCCTGGAGGAAATCGCCATTGTCGACCAGCATCGAGTTGGACGCCTCCGCCCGGATCGCGCCGACGATCGTGGCGGTGCGCGCGAGGCCGACCGTGTCGGAAGGCTTGTCGCCGTAATAGTCCCACGGGAAGACGTGGACGTGCAGGTCGGTCGTCTCCATCAGGCGCAGATGCACCTGGTTCGCCGTCGCCCGCGCCGAATAGGGGTGCAGCACCGTCAGGGCCGTCGCCGCCGCCCCGCCGCCCAGAAATCCGCGCCGTCCGATGATGCCGTTCGCGTCCATGCCGCCACTCCCGTTTGCCCTGCCTCGTACCGGGGACAGCAAACCGGGCGCGGGGGGCGGTGTCAACGCCGGGACGGAGCGCGGGGCGGGCGGGCGACTTATTTTTCGAGGGATGGAACTCCCGGCCCGCGACCGGGTTGTGGATGCGGAAATTCCGGTGCGCCGGGATACGCCATCGATCGCGGCGGCATCGGCGATCCAGCCAGGGATGCCCGCGTCGACCGGAAAGAGACCATGTCCAAGGAACACAAGAAGCCGAAGAAAGAGGAGCCGAAAGTCTCCAACACCGCCAATTTCCGCGCCGAGGCCGCCAAGGACAAGAAGCCCGCCCCGGCGCCCGTCAAGAAGGGCGGCCTGAACCCGGCGCCCAAACCCGTCGGCAAGAGTTCGTCGAAGGGGAAGTAAGGCGGTTCGGGGGGATTTCCTCCCTTCATCCGGTGTCATACCCCGCGCAGGCGGGGTATCCATCTATCGACACGCCCTGACGGTTCGGTTTGTGCAAGCATTCGGCAAGACAGGGCCTATCGCACCCTTCGCAAGCCGTCCCGACCGCCGGGATACGCGGAACCGTGGACTCCGGCCTTCGCCGGAGTGACGGCGTTCGGGACGGCGATGCAGATCGCCTACCCCCGCACCTCGCACCATCGGCGAACCGGCGCGGCGGTCGGGGCGACCAGGCGCGCCCGCGCGCTGAGAGGTTGCAGCAGGCGCTGCACCCCGCCCTCGGCCACGAAGGGCAGCATCAGCGCCTCGTAGTCGATGTAGTTGTCCTCGTTCCACGACAGCGATTTGCGCACGTATTGCGGCGCCGCGTTCTCGATCGCCCGGCCCGCGCGGTTCACGATGTCGAGGTAGTTCTCCTCGTGCACCGGGTCCTCGCGCATGTCCGCCAGCACGAGGGGGCGCCCGTTGCCGATGAACTCGGTCGGGTGACTGCCGTAGAGCGAGAACTCGATATCGTGCGCGCGCCAGTCCCGCGCCTTGATCACGCACAGTTTTTCGAGGCAGGACGCGAAATCGGCGGGCGAGAACGCGCGCCAGTGCGGGATCGTCTCGCCCTCTCCGCGCGGCATGTCGAGCCATGCCTGCCCGATGGCGCGCAGGTCCGGGCAGCGGATGCGGTCGAAGGGCAGCGCGTCGTCGCCCCGGTCCAGCACCGTGACCTCCCGCGCGGGGGTGCGGCCCTGGAATTCGCGCAGGGGTCTGTGTCGGACGATTGTCATGGCGATGCCTCCGACCGGGGCGGGGTCGGGGCGGGGTCGTCGTTCGCCGGGGCATCGCGCGGCTCCGGCTGGGTCGCCAGCGCGCCCTCCATATGCACCACCATGGCGCGCAGCTCCCCGCGCATCCGGTCGAGGTCTTCGGGGACCAGCCCGGTCGCGCAGACCACGCCGTCCTGCTCGACCGCCGCCGCCTGTTCCAGCGCCGCGCCCGTTTCGGTCGGGGCGACGGTGACGACCCGGCGATCGCCCTCCCCCCGCTCGCGGGTCACGAAACCGGCACTGTCCAGCTTGTCGAGGATCGGCGTGATGCCGTTGGGCGGCAGGTTGAGCCGCGCCGCGATATGGCGCACCGGGCTGGCCCCGTCCTGCCACAGGACCAGCATCACGAGGTATTGCGGATAGGTCAGGCCGATGGCCTCCAGCCGCGGACGATAGGCACGCGTGACCGCGTTCGTCGCCGCGTAGAGCGCGAAGCAGAGCTGATCGTCGAGGCGCAGGAACAGGCGATCGGGCATGCGAGACTTTCCGGAAATTGCGTTAAGTCACACGCATTCAATGCACGCGTGAGGTTAACGAAACGTTAATCGTGCAGGGTTTCGGGCGAAACACGTTAACCTCGCACCCGGATAGGATGCATGGCCGCCGCGGTCGTCCTTGCCACCCGGAAACTTGGCCCGGGCAGGAGGAAGGGGCGCTATCCTATCGCCCCGATGCATGCTATCTGCCGTATCGACGTGGATATCGGCATTCCCCGGAAGGCCCGAGCCGCATACCGGGACCGTGTAAGGAAGACTATCTGTGCGCATCGAAGAAACCGAACTGGCGGGGCTGATCGTCCTGACGCCGCGGCGCTTTGGCGACGACCGGGGCTGGTTCACCGAGACCTGGAATGCCGCGACGCTGCGGGATGCGGGCGTGGACCTGGATTTCGTTCAGGACAATCATTCCTTCTCCGCGCGGAAGGGAACGCTGAGGGGCCTGCACTACCAGTCGCCGCCCCGTGCGCAGGACAAGCTGGTCCGCTGCACGCGCGGCGCGATCTTCGACGTCGCGGTCGACGTGCGCGTCGGCTCGCCGACCTTCGGGCGCCACGCGTCCGTGGAGCTGACCCCCGACACCGGCGCGCAGCTTCTGGTGCCCAGGGGCTTCCTGCACGGCTTCGTCACGCTGGCGGACGATACCGAGGTGCAGTACAAGTGCACCGATTTCTATTCCGCCGAGTGCGACGGCGCCGTCCGCTGGGACTCGGCGGGCATCGACTGGCCGGGGGCGGATGCCCCGGTCGTCTCGGCCAAGGACGCGGGCGCCCCGGCCTTCGCCGACTGGACGTCACCGTTCCGCATGGAGGATTCCGCATGAAGATGCTGGTAACGGGAGGCTGCGGCTTCATCGGTTCCGCCGTGGTGCGCCAGGCGATCGCGCGGGGCCATTCGGTCGTGAACCTCGACGCGCTGACCTATGCCGCCTGCCCCGACAATCTCGCCTCCGTCGCGGGGTCGGACCTCTACGCCTTCGAGCATGCCGATATCCGCGACCGCGCCGCGCTCGACCGCATCCTCGCCGAGCACAGGCCCGACGCGGTCATGCATCTGGCCGCCGAAAGCCATGTGGACCGCTCGATCGACGGGCCGGGCGACTTCATCGAGACGAACATCACCGGCACCTTCAACCTGCTCGAAGCCGTGCGCGCCGACTGGACCCGGCGCGGCAAGCCCGCCGACTACCGCTTCCACCACGTCTCGACCGACGAGGTGTTCGGCACGCTGGGCGAGACCGGGTTCTTCACCGAGGACACGGCCTACGCCCCGAACAGCCCCTATTCCGCGTCCAAGGCGGCGAGCGACCATCTGGTGCGGGCGTGGCACGAGACCTACGGACTGCCGGTCGTCATGTCGAACTGCTCGAACAATTACGGGCCGTTCCACTTCCCCGAGAAGCTGGTCCCCGTGGTGATTCTCAACGCGCTGGCGGGCAAGCCGATCCCCGTCTACGGCGAGGGGACGAACGTGCGCGACTGGCTCTATGTCGAGGATCACGCCGACGCGCTCCTCCTGGTGCTGGAGAAGGGCGAGACGGGGCGCAGCTACAATATCGGCGGCGAGAACGAGGCGCGCAACATCGATCTGGTGCGCATGATCTGCGCCCTGCTCGACGAGGCCCGCCCGGCGGACGCGCCCTATGACGACCTCATCACCTTCGTCACCGACCGTCCCGGCCACGACGCCCGCTACGCCATCGACCCCGACCGCCTGCGCACCGAACTGGGCTGGCGCCCCTCCGTCACGCTGGAGGAAGGGCTGCGCCGCACGGTGCGGTGGTACCTCGACAACGAACCGTGGTGGCGGGCGTTGCAGGAACGCGCGGGCGTCGGCACGCGGCTGGGGACGAAGGCATGAAGCTGCTGGTCTTCGGCAGCACGGGGCAGGTCGCGACCGAGATGAAGCGCCGCCTCCCGGACGGGATCACGGCCGATTTCCTGGGCCGGGACGCCGCCGACCTGTCCGACCCCGCCGCCTGCGCGCGAATCGTGGCCGGGTGCGACGCCGACGCGGTGGTCAATGTCGCGGCATGGACGGCGGTGGACAGGGCCGAGGCCGAGGAGGACGCGGCGACGGTGGTCAACGGCGAGGCCCCCGCCGCGATGGCCCGCGCCTGTGCGGCACGCGATCTGCCGTTCATCCACGTCTCGACCGATTACGTCTTCGACGGACGCGGCGAGACCCCGTTCGCGCCGGACGACGCGACCGACCCGCAGAACGCCTACGGACGCTCGAAGCTGGCGGGAGAAACGGGCATCCGCGCGTCGGGTGCCCGCTTCGCGATCCTGCGCACGAGCTGGGTCGTCTCGGCCCATGGCGCGAATTTCGTGAAGACGATGCGGCGGCTGGGGGGCGAGCGCGACGAACTGCGCGTCGTCGCCGACCAGATCGGCGGCCCGACCCCGGCGGCCCCCATCGCCGACGCGCTCTTCGCCATCGCGCGGGCCATGGTCGGCGGACAGAGCGGCGGCACCTACCATTTCGCGGGCGCCCCGGATGCGAGCTGGGCCGATTTCGCGCGGGCGATCATGGAGGAGGCGGGGCTGGCCTGCCGCGTCGAGGGCATCCCCTCGTCGGACTACCCCACCCCCGCCGCCCGCCCCCTCAATTCGCGGCTGGACTGCACGTCCCTCGCCGCCGATTTCGGCATCGCGCGCCCCGACTGGCGGGCGGGCCTGAAGGACATCCTAGACGAAACGGGAGCGGACGCATGAAGCGCAAGGGCATCATTCTGGCCGGGGGGTCCGGCACGCGGCTGTGGCCGATCACCATGGGCGTCTCCAAGCAGCTCCTGCCCGTCTACGACAAGCCGATGATCTACTATCCGCTCTCGGTCCTGATGCTGGCGGGGATCGACGAGATCGCCATCATCACCACGCCGCAGGATCAGGCGCAGTTCGTCAACCTGCTCGGCGACGGCGGCCAATGGGGCCTCGCCTTCACCTATATCGTCCAGCCCTCGCCCGACGGGTTGGCGCAGGCCTATACCCTCGCCGAGGACTTCCTGGACGGCGCGCCCTCGGCCATGATCCTCGGGGACAACATCTTCTTCGGGCACGGGTTGCCGGAGGTGCTGGCCAGCGCCGGGAGCAACGAGGGCGCCACCGTCTTCGGCTATCGCGTGGCAGACCCGGAGCGCTACGGCGTGGTCGGCTTCGACGGGACGGGCAAGGTCGATGCCATCGTCGAGAAGCCGGAGAATCCGCCCTCGAACTACGCGGTCACGGGCCTTTACTTCCTCGACGGCACCGCGCCCGCCCGCGCCGCGCAGGTCAGACCCTCGGCGCGCGGCGAGGTCGAGATCACGACCCTGCTGGAAACCTATCTCGACGAGGGGGCGCTGCGGGTCGAGCAGATGGGGCGCGGCTTCGCGTGGCTCGACACCGGCACGCACGAATCGCTGCTGGACGCGGGCAACTTCGTGCGCACCCTGACGGAGCGGCAGGGCCTCCAGATCGGCTCCCCCGACGAGATCGCCTTCCAGTCGGGACGCGTCGGCGAGGCGGAGATCCGCGCGCGGGTCGACCTGTTCCGCAAGAACGCCTACGGCGAATACCTGCGCGGCCTGCTGGACTGACGAGGGGCACGCGCCGTCTTGCCCGGGCTTTTGACACCCGAACGGTCGGAACCCGTGAGCAGGTGGATACCCCGCATACGCGGGGCATGACGGCGGCGAAACGGCAGGATATTCCACTGCATCGACGAAAGCGGTGTCGAGATCCCGCCGGGTGTTCTCGATCACCCTGACGGCTTCGGCCACGCGGATCGAGGGGGTTGGATGGATGATCGGCCTCGCGAGAGACACCGAATCCCCGTATGAAACGCCTCCTGTTCAGGAGTGGTGCATCGGCCCCCGGATTTACGGGAACAGGGCGGGCCGGAGCGGCCTGCACGGGCTTTTTTCGGGTTGGCATCGTAGTTGCGAGGGAGGCTGCATCACATCGCTACTGCAAAGGATACACGACAATGAAAACGTTTCTCGCCACCACCGCCCTTCTCGCCGTCACCGTCGGCTCCGTTCCCCACGCCGAAGCCACCTTCTTCGGCACCGAGACGTTCAACGACCCGTGGCCCGCGGCCAGCACCGGCGGTGTGACCCCCGGTCAGGGCATCATCATCAACGGTCAGCCGGCAGGCGGCAACCAGAGCTTCGGTCAGACGACCACCGCGTTCGACCCGTGGCCCGCAACCAACAACACGGTCTTCGGCGGCGGCAACCAGACCTTCCAGACGACCACCGCCTTCGACCCGTGGCCCGCAGCCAACAACACGAACTTCGGCGGCGGCAACCAGACCTTCGTCACGGCTCCAGCACAGGCCCCGACCTT
>Ga0209831_1004513_pt1 | contig 10883 bp, 6 predicted proteins | sample Maine_Asex4_meta_FD_187451 | JGI IMG/M metagenome (GOLD analysis project Ga0209831, IMG submission 187451) | Marine algal microbial communities from Maine, USA - Maine_Asex4_metaG (SPAdes) (version 2) | ecosystem: Host-associated > Algae > Red algae > Unclassified | place: Maine, USA | collected...
AGTTTTAAGAGTATATCCGTCTGACCTGAGTCATCCGGAGCGATCTTCATCGCTATAGCCTTTAAAACAAAGATTCTGAAGACTCGACTCACCGGTAAGGGTGAGAGATTTACTTCTAGCTTCAGGCACTTCGTCTACATCGATTGCGGAGCAACCAACGCATCCCAAGCACCCATGTAAGTTACTTGATTCAATTGTTAAAGAGCTTGTAGTGATGCGGAGCAATTCCGCTTCAGCTAGTCCGAGGAGTCTAACACACTCTCTGCGGAGATGACCAACTTTTTTTCAGCGCTGCTTGCGTTTCCGCTTGCTTGCCGAGGAGCGAGAGTTTACCAAAGAACTTCCCGACCGTTACGACTTTTTTCGTGCCTTTCTTCGGGATGGCCATCTCTGCAACCTTCCCTTTCCGCTTCGAGCTACTTCACTCTCTGCGAGCCGGCAACTCTATCATGCTGCAAGTCGGCGGTGTGATCTTTTTCGAAGCTGCCGAGCCGTCGTGGCCGGTCGCTTCGAAGAAGATGGAGCTTAACACTGCTTCATCTCCTTTCGGGTAGTTTCTTTCGAGCCGTTCCCCCGGCCGACGAGAACGTCGCCGGTTGGAGAGAGGCAAGTATAAGGCCGCTTCTCGTCGCGTCAACCTCTTTTCACCACATCGAACGACAGCGACCTGCCCTGCCTACACGTCGGCCAGATAAACGATAGCGGCGCGACGCTTGCCGACCTGAAGCACTATCGACGGACCGGGCGACAAGAGGGCCCGTCCGTCCTCGATCCGCAGGCCATCGATCTTCACGGCCCCCTGCCCGACCATGCGATGACTCTCCGAGGTGCTTCCGGTCAGTCCCGCATCCACGAGCACATTGGCGATCGCACGCCCCGCACCCACCACCGCCCGATATTCCGGCAGGTCCCGCGGCAGGGACCCCTCGCGAAAGCGCTGCACGAAGGCGGCCTTGGCGCGCTCCGCCGCGATCGGGTCGTGGAACCGGCTCACCAGCTCCAGGCCGAGTTCGTACTTGGCATCACGCGGATTGCCACCGGCATCGATCCCGGCGCGCAAGGCGGCCAGCTCGGATGATGGACGCAGGCTCAGCAGATCGAAGTAGCGCCACATCAAGGTGTCCGGTACCGACATGAGCTTGCCGAACATCTCCTCCGGCACGTCGTCCACGCCTATGTAGTTGCCGAGCGACTTGGACATCTTCTGCACACCGTCGAGTCCCTCCAGCAACGGCATGGTGAGCACCACCTGCGACGGCTGGCCGTGCGACTTCTGAAGCTCCCGCCCCATCAGCAGGTTGAACTTCTGATCCGTACCGCCGAGTTCGACGTCACTGCGCAAGGCCACCGAATCGTAGCCCTGCACCATCGGGTACAGGAACTCGTGCAGGGCGATCGGTTGCTGCCCCGCGTAACGCCTGGCGAAATCGTCGCGCTCGAGCATCCTCGCCACGGTCTGTCGCGAGGCCAGCCGGATCAGGTCGACCGCCGACATGCTCGCGAACCACTCCGAGTTGAACCGCACCTCGGTCAGTTCCGGATCGAGCACCTTGAAGACCTGCTCCTTATAAGTCTCCGCGTTGACGCGGACCTGCTCGTCATCCAGCGGCGGTCGGGTGGCGTTGCGGCCGCTCGGGTCACCGATGCGACCGGTGAAGTCGCCGATCAGAAAGATGACGGTGTGGCCGAAGTGCTGGAACCGGGCCATCTTGTTGAGCAGAACGGTATGGCCCAGGTGCAGATCGGGGGCGGTCGGATCGAACCCGGCCTTGACGCGCAGCGGGCGCCCGAGCTGCAATCGCTGCTCGAGCTCCTCGACCCGCAGTATCTCGTCGGCACCGCGCGCGTAGTCGGCGAGCTGCCCCTCGACGTCACCGATATCGATGGATCCGGCTGTCGTCATCGTCAATGCTGCTCCTGGGGGTACCCGACCGGCACGTGCCAGTGGCGACACCGATCGACCGACGACGGCGAAACGGGTTCGATGTAAATTGCGGCACCCGTGTCCTACACTGGTCAACCGGGCGCGCCGCGCTCGCGGACTATAGCCGAATCGCCTGCGCGATCGCCTCGGTCCGCCCTCTCGCCCACCATATCCGGGTCATGGCCTTGCGAAGCGATCGTTCCACCGTACGTCCCGCACTCGTGGACTTCTCCGTCTCCACCTGGAGCGATGCCGCGCCGCGCCGCCCGGGCAATCGACGTAGACCGGTCGCCGGGGCGGTGCGCCTGTCGCTGGAGCCGGGCGTGGAGCGCCACCGCCAGCTGCTGAAGGTGTCCGCAGGCCTGATGTTCGCCGTGGCCGGCATTCTCATGACCACCGCGAGCAACGGTACCGTGGACAGAAGACCGGCATTGCCGGTGGCGGTAGCGGCCATCCAGCCCCCCGCCTTCTTCTTCGGCGACGAGCACGACGCGCTTGCCGACACGGCCGGGGCGCTTGCGCCCGCCGCGCTGCCGGGCGCTGCACGCGCGAACGGAGTTCCGGCCGGCACCGATACGCCCGCTCCGCCACCGACCGGACCGGTACGCGATGGTGATCCGGTACCGATCGTCGACCACCCGTCGCTGATCGCCACGCGCGAGCGCGCCACCACGCCGCGGGACACGTCCACCACCCGAGTGGTGATCGCGACCGGTGACACCCTGTCCGGCGTCCTGCACCGACACGGGATCAAGGCCGATCGCATGAACCTGCTGCTGGGCGACGAGGTCGTCGTGCAACACCTGTCGTCGCTGCGGATCGGCCAGGAACTGACGTTGACCCACCATGCCGACGGGCGCTTTCACAGCCTTTCCACACGCCTGGGCAACGAGCGCAAGGTCACCATCCGTCAGACGGGTGACGGATTCGCGGTCGCGGCGATCGATCTGCCGGTCGAGAAGGAACGTGTGGTGTCGTCGGGCACCATCGAGCAGTCGCTCTACCTGGCAGCGGCCCAGGCGAACCTGCGGCAATCGACCATCATGGAACTGGCCGACATCTTCCAGTGGGAGCTGGACTTCGCACGCGACATCCGTGCCGGCGACCAGTTCAGCGTCGTCTACGACCGGCTGTACCGCGAGGGACGATATATCGGCGACGGCGACATCCTGGCCGCGGAATTCATCCGCGGCGGCAAGCATCACGAGGCCATCCGGTTCACCACCGACGACGGCGTGTCCGGCTACTACTCACCGGACGGCCGCTCCAAGCGACGCACCTTTTCCCGCCACCCGGTGGACGTCGTGCGCGTGACCTCCCACTTCGATCCCAATCGCATGCACCCGGTCCTGCACCAGATCCGGGCTCACCGGGGCGTCGACTACGGCGCACCGCACGGCTCGCCGATCCGGGCGACCGCCGACGGCACGATCCGGCATTCGGGCCCCAAGGGCGCCTACGGCAACACGGTGGTCATCGGCCACGGCCAGAAGATCGAAACGCTGTACGCCCACATGTCGGCGATCGCACCGGCCGCAGCGTCCGGCAAGCGCGTCAGGCAAGGCGACATCATCGGCTACGTCGGGCGCACCGGTCGCGTCACCGGTACCCACCTGCACTACGAATTCCGGCGATCCGGCAAGCACGTCGACCCGCTGAAAGTCGAACTGCCGGCAGCGGAACCGCTCGCTCCGCGCTACCGGGAAGAGCTCAGGGCGGTCAGCGAACAGATGATCGCGCAGATGCAGAGCGTACTGCCCGACGGCGAACCGGCGACCGGAGGGCGACAGCTGGCCAGCATCGGGCAGTGAGCAGGGTCGTCGCGTCTCCGCCCGCCGGGCGGAGACATCGTCCGGTTCAGACCGAGAACGACGAGCCGCAGCCGCAGGTCGTCGTCGCGTTCGGGTTGCGGATCACGAACTGCGAACCTTCGAGCCCTTCCGTGTAGTCGATCTCGGCACCGGTCAGGTACTGGAAGCTCATCGGATCGATCAGCAGCTTCACCCCTTCCTTCTGCACCTCGGTATCGCCCTCGTTGAGCACCTCGTCGAAGGTGAACCCGTACTGGAAGCCCGAGCACCCGCCGCCGGAAACGAAGACGCGCAGCATCAGATCGGGATTGCCCTCTTCCTCGATGAGCTCCTTCACCTTCAGCGCGGCGGCTTCGGTGAACACCAGCGGGTCGGGAAACTCGAAATCGTCGATGCTGATCTCGGCATTCATACGGAAATTCCTCTCATTCTCAGATGGCGAGTGTACTTGACCTACCGAACGGGTCAACTATTCACCCGGCGCTGCGACGATGATGGCGTCCCGTGCGCGGATATCAACGAAGTCGGGGTGGCGTTCGCCATCCGGACGGACCGAGATGGCCAGCCCGCCGGGTGGCGGGACATCGACGATCGCTGCGTCCACCGATACGCTCACCGTCTGGAAGAACCTCAGATCGAACGGCACCGCCCGCTCGCCCGTGTCGGGCACCAGTACCCGGTCCTGCCCCGCCTCCGGACCGTCCGGCACGCTGACGCCGAGCGTGCCGCTGACACGGTGTCGGCCCTTGGCCTGTACCAGCGTGATATCCAGCACGGCCGCGCCGTCGCCCTTATGCCAGACTACCGTGTCGATACCGAGCCCGGAGTCGGTGGCCTGCTCGCCAAGTCGTCGGTAGAGCGCCAGATCGGCTGCATCGACCGCTTGACGGCGCTCCGCCTCGACGAGACGGTCCTGCAGGGTCGCGATGCTGGCGAGCGCGGTATCGCGCTCGCGCGTCAACGTCGCGGTGTCCGCCTGCGAATCGGACGTGGCAGCACCGATCCCGGGCGCGGACAGCGCGGCCGACAGGGACTTCGTGGCCTGGCGGGCACCGAGGTGCCAGCCGACCGCTCCGGCCGCCACCATGCCGGACACGAGCACCACGGCCGCCAGGGCCGCCCGGGCCGGCAACGCGGGCAGGCCACTCACGGCGAGAGCGGCGGTGCGTCCAGTCCTGCGGTCTCGGCAAGCCCGAACATCAGGTTCATGTTCTGCACCGCCTGTCCGGCCGCCCCCTTGACGAGGTTGTCCTCGACCGCCAGTACCACGACGGTGTCGCGCCCCTGCGGCCGGTGCACCGCCAGGCGCACGGTGTTCGATCCGCGCACCGAGCGGGTCTCCGGTTGCGACCCGCCGGGCATGACGTCCACGAACGGTTCGTCCCGGTAACGCGCCTCGTAGAGCGCCTGCAGGTCGATGGCCGCAGCCGGGTTCGCGAGCCGGGCGTACAGCGTGGCGTGGATGCCGCGGATCAGCGGCAGCAGGTGCGGGGTGAAGGTCAGCGCCACCACGTCACCGGCCGCGCGCGCCAGGCCCTGCTCGATCTCGGGCAGGTGCCTGTGGCCGTCGGTGGCGTACGCCTTGAAGTTGTCGGCCGCCTCCGCGAACAGCATCGGCACCGAGGCGCCCCGTCCGGCACCGGTGACACCGGACTTGGCATCGGCAATCAACGTCGACGCATCGACCAGTCCGGCCTCCAGCAACGGCAGGAAACCGAGCTGCACCGCGGTCGGGTAGCAACCCGGATTGGCCACCAGCCGGGCGGTCCGGATCGCCTCGCGGTTGACCTCGGGCAGCCCGTACACCGCCTCCGCCACCTGCTCCGGGCAGGCATGCGCCTGCCCGTACCAGCGCTCCCAGAGCGGAATGTCCTGCAACCGGAAGTCGGCCGACAGGTCGATGATGCGACGCCCGGCGTCGAGCAGGGCGGGTGCCTGACGCATGGCGGTGCCGTTGGGAGTGGCGAAGAACACCAGGTCGCACTCGGCGCCGGCAAGCTCGGCGGGGTCCCGGAAGGCGAGGTCGGTGTGACCGCGCAGGCTGGGGAACACCGCGTCCAGACGTGTGCCGGCCTGCCCGCGCGAGCTGACGAAGACCACCTCGACATCATCGCGCGGCGCGAGCAGGCGCAGCAGTTCGACGCCGGTGTAGCCGGTGCCGCCGATGATGCCGATTCGCCTGCCCATGCCCGCCGTCCGCCCCGTCTCGATCGACCGGCGAGTATGCCACGCGCTCGTGCCACGACAGCGCCCGGCGAGCCCGGGTCGGCACAAGGTCGGCACAAGGTCGGCACAAGGTCGGCGCAAGGTCGGCGCAAGATCGGTACGGGGCCGGTGAGGGGTCAGCGCGGATCGGTGGCGTTCGCGAAGTCGCCCCAGCGCGCCACCCGCACCTGCGCACCGCGCACGTAGTACACCGCATCGCCCGCGATCACCGAGCGGTCCTGACCGTACGAGGGGTGGCCCGGTCCGTCGCCGGACGCGCTCTCCGCGATCAGGACGCCGCGCGACGTCAAACCGGCGTCCGCACCGGTCGACATGCCTGACGGGCGCAATCCCGCCCGTCCGTCGTATCCCTCGTATCCCTTCTACGATCCGCTCGGAATCGGCGTCGTCGGCACCGGTGCCCCGGCGCGTACCAGCGCCTCGTGCAACAGGTCGCGCGATCCGGGCTTGGCCAGGAAGTCGGCGGCACCGAACGCCAGGGCCGCGCTGCGATCGCGCGCCGAGTGGCGGCTGGTCAGCACCAGGATCGGAAAGGCCGCACCGCCGGCCTGCTGCAGCGCCTCCAGCACACCGAACCCGTCCACCCGCGGCATGTCGACGTCGAGCAGCATCACGTCCGGGCGGCTGCGCTCGAGCGCATCGAGCGCTTCGCGCCCGTCGCGCGTCACCAGCACGCGGTAGCCGAGCGATTCGAACGTCTCGGTGGACCAGGCGCGCTGCGTCGGGGAATCGTCGGCGATCAGTGCCAACGGCGCCTCCAGCGGGCCGGGGTGCGGGTCGGGGCGGCTCGTTCGTACCGGGCGCGCATCGAGCGTGGCCGGATCGATGACGAACACGCGACGGCCGTCCGGCAGGGCGGCCACCCCGGTATAGCGCTCCAGCGAGGCGAGCTGGACGTCGAGCGACTGGACAACGATCTCGCGGTACCCGATCACCGCCTCGACCCGGACGCTGTCGATGCCCCCCCGCGCGCTCAGGCACAACCGCCGCCAGGCGCTGCGGTCGCCCGGGCCGTCCTGCGTCTCGGGGTGACCGAGCAGTGCGGACAGGCGCACGTCCTCGTCGGTGTCGGCCGCCACCGGCTCGATGCTGCCCACGACATTGACCGGTATGGCCACCAGTTCGCCCGCCTGCACCAGCACGACCTGCTGCACCGGAATGCGCTGTGGCAGCCGCACCTCGAAATGCGCTCCACCCCCCTCTTCCCGGCCGTCCTGCACCGGCGACGGCAGCAGCCTCAACCGGCCGCCGAGCTCTCCGAGCCGCTCACGCACGGCGCCGACACCGATACCGTGCCCGCCGATCTCGGTCGCGTCGTCGAGCGTGGAGAACCCGCTGCCCGCCAGCGCATCGAGCAGCGCCGCCGGCGAGGCGAGAGTGTCGGTACCCGCGCCCAATCGGCTCGCAACGCGCGCCACGTCGATACCGCGCCCGTCATCGTCCACCCGTATCACGATGTCGACACCCTCGATCGAGGCGCTCAGGCGCACGCGGCCGCAACGTGGCTTGCCGGTGCGCTCCCGCTCGTCGCCCTCCTCGATGCCGTGCACCACGGCATTGCGCACCAGATGCTCGAGCGCCGGCAGCAACCGTCCGTGCAGCGTGGCATCCAGCGTGGTCGCCCCGCCCTCGATGACCAGCTCCACCTCGCGACCCACCGCTTCGGCGGCATCCTCCAGGGTCCGCACCAGACGCTCGCGGCAGGCGTCGAACCGTACCAGCCGGGCGCGTACCAGATCCTGCTGCAGCGCGATGCCGGCGCGCGCTCCGCGACGCTGCTCGGTATCCACCGCGCGCAGCGCATCGCGCAGGGTCACGCGCACCGATCCGAGATCGCTGAGCAGCTCGCGAGCCGCTTCGGTCTCCAGCACGGTGGCCGCCGCCGGCAACCGTCGCCAGCGCTGCGCGGCCAGCTCCAGCTCACGGCTGGCCTCCTGTACCCGCACCAGCTCGGCCGACAGGCGTGCCTGGCTGCCGGCGATGTCCTGGGCGAGCGTCATCAGCCGCTCCCAGTCGCGCTCGCGTACCCGGGTCAGCTCCGGCGTGTCCTCGGACAGCGTCAGGTCGCCGACGGCGTCCTCGTCGTCCTCATCGGGCTGCTGCAGGTCGGTGGCATCGAACGGCTCGACGTGGAAGGCACCCAGCGCATCGGCATCGCTCGGGCGATCGAGCGGCCGCCACGACACATGGTCATCGGCATGAACATGCCGGTCGTGCACCCTGTCGATATCGGTACCGGTATCGGGCGCGAACCCGGGCGGTGTCCGCCTGATCGGTCCGCCCGCCAACGGCGACACCAGCACTGCATCGAGTTCGCGCCGCACCAGCCGCAGCTGATCGATGCAGGCCCGGTCGGAATCGATGGCGGCGATCTCCACTTCGGCATCGTGGGCACGGTCGGCCAGCCGCGGCTGGCCGGCCACCCGTGCGCTGCCCTTGAGCGTGTGCAGGGCAGCCAGTGCGCGATCGGCGCGGTGGTCGCGCGGACCCGGGCCGTCGGCCACGGCGGCCAGCCGGTCGATCAGCTCGCGCGCCTCCTCGGCGAATATCTCGTCGAGCGAGTCGCGTTGCGGCGCCCGCATGCCGTGCGATGGCGGCGGCGCGGCGCTCGTGCCGTCGCCGGTACCGTACGGATCGAACATCGGGTCGGACCCCGACCCGGAGCCCGACCCGGAGCCCGACCCCGGACCGACCGGGGCCGCCTCGATCGCGATCAGCTCGCGCAACAGACCGTCACGCAACGCCGGCGCAGCGCCGTCCTGCTCGAACGCCCGACGAGCCCGTTCGACCGCCTCGACCGCCTCGCCGAACAACGCGACGGTCTCGTCGTGCAACGGTTCGGCACGTGCCTGCAGCACGAGCGCACCGCGGTGCATGGGCCGGGCGATCTCGTCCACCCGCGCCGCAGCCGCGGTGCGGGCACTACCGCTGAGGGTGTGCAGGGCGCGCAGCAACCGGTCGCTCGGCGGCACGCGCGCCGGACCCGCGCTCGCTGTCGCGAGTTCATGACGCAGCGTGCCCACGTGCTGCGCGCACTCGGCGACGAACACGTCGCGCAGGGTCGCATCCATCGAATCGTCGCCCTCCGGATGCTCGCCGTGCGGATCGTCGCCGGTACCGGCTCCCGGATCGATGGCCGCATCGGTGTCCAGCGCACGAAGCGTGTCGTCGAGATCGTCCAGCACCGACGCTCGCTCCGGGTCCGCCAGCCCTTCGATGAGTTGCGGCAGCGCCAGGTGCGCATCGAGGATGACGGACGCGGTGGCACCGGACAACCGCGTCGGGGACTGCGACAGACGGCGTCCGGCCGCGGTGGCCAACCGCTCCAGCTGCTCGTGACCGGCATCGCGGGCGGCGAGCCTGATCGAGGCGAACGCGCTCGACAGGGCGTCCACGTCGGGAGACTCCTCCGCCAGTGTCGCGCCGATGACGGCGAACGCATCCAGCGCCAGATCGGTCGGCGACCCGGGGTCCGACGCCGGATTCCCGTCGTCCCCGGGGCCGGTCCCGAACGGCCCGCCGGACGGGGGCGGCTGGAGCGTCATGGCATCGCTCGCGGCCCGTGCCGCCGGCAGATGGCGTTCCAGCACGTCCAGCGCCCGTTCGGCCACGTCCAGCGGATCGGCCGCGCTACCGGGTACGTACCGTCCGTCACCGGCCAGGCACCCGTCGATGGACACCACGTACTCGGCCAGGGCCCGGCGCGCCGACGGGTCCGGGCGTGCGGGCAGCCAGCCGACGATGTCCGCCAGCCGATCGATCAGGGCGCTCGCCTCCGGACGCGGCAGGATGTCGAGCGCACGTGCCATGCGGCGCAACCGGGCGGCGAGCGGCTGGAGCGGTGGCGAATCGTCGTCGCCGTTCACCGCCTGCTCGAGCGCGCTCTCGCTGTCGGCCAGCCGCCGACGCGCCTCGGCCACCAGTGCGGCGACCGCATCGCGCCGTCCGGCGACGTGCCGATCGACCTCGGTCGTCCGACTGCCGACCGATGCCATGCGCCTGGACAGCAGGGCCCCCCGTGCCGGCAGCGCATCCGCCGGTCGATGCGGGTGTGGCGAACCGCGTTCAAAGTCGGTCAGTGCCTCGTCGAACAGCACGAACCGTCGGGCCATGGCAAGCTGGGCCGGCTCGTCCAGCGTTCCACCATCACCGGGATCGAGTGATGCGAGCGCATCCTTCAGTCGCTCGCGGCAACGCTGCGCACCGAGCAGTTCGAATACCGGCAACAGCTCGCGCAGGCGTTCGCCACGCTGCACCGCCACCCGGTCGCCCTTGTCGTGCCCGCCCCGGGACAATCGGTCGACCAGCGGCTTCAGGTCGTCGCGCACCCGCGCCACGACGTCGGCCCGCAGCCGACGTCCGGGCGGGCGAGCGCCGTTGCGGGTGCTCCGCGACGCGTCTTCCTCGACGGTACCGGCACGCGCCAGGCGCATCACACGGTCGAGAGAATAACGCTCGACCAGATCGGACCACGCACGATCCTGGTGGGGAGGCGTGGCCGTGGCCACGTAGTAGAGCAGGTTGCGCAGCAGCGTGTGCCGGGGCCGGACCACCCCGCGGACCGGTCTGCGCGGCGCTACCCAGCGCTCCACCAGCCATCGCTCGAACTGCCCGAACAGGCGCCGTATCGCACCGTCGTCCGGCAGACGGCGGGTGGAGACCGCCTCGGCGATACCTGCCGCGGCGCTGAGCACATCGCGATCGGTGGTGGACAGCCCGGCCGAACGGGCATCATCGACCAGCGAGCCGATCAGCGTCGCCAGAGAAGCGGTGGCGGCGGCTCCACGCTCGGCGTCGGTCTCGTTGACGGCCTTGAACCAGTCGATCAGCTGACGCATCATCCGCGGGCGCATCGTGCGCACCGCCGGGGCGAACCGCGCGGTGCCGGTCGCACCGTCGTTCCCGTTGACCTCCTCGCCGGC
>Ga0209831_1004517_pt1 | contig 10878 bp, 8 predicted proteins | sample Maine_Asex4_meta_FD_187451 | JGI IMG/M metagenome (GOLD analysis project Ga0209831, IMG submission 187451) | Marine algal microbial communities from Maine, USA - Maine_Asex4_metaG (SPAdes) (version 2) | ecosystem: Host-associated > Algae > Red algae > Unclassified | place: Maine, USA | collected...
CGCCACGCCAAGGATGCCCTTGTTGGTTGGCAGCGAGCGGATCAGTCGCCGCATCACGATCGCGGCATCGTTGCGATAGGCGAGTGAGTCGAACATGCCGGTGGTGCCTTGCGATCGTCCGTCGCACGGGTCACTGCAATAGCCCGCGAAGGGAATGCCGTCGCGCTGTTTGATGCGGTCGGCGGCCGCTTTGACCAGTAACCCAATCTCCCAATGACCCGTGTGGTATCCCAACGCGATCGGCGAACCATCGGGGGCGCGCATGCCGCCCATGGTGCTGAGGATAAGGTATTCATCACGCGCCAGTTGCGCCGGTTCCCAGCCCATCGCTGCATCCTGGGTCCATCCAAACAAGTCGCCCGAGGGACGGTGCCGCAACATTTCGTCCGTCAATGGCAGTTCACCCGCAGGCCCGTCGGCGGACGTCTGAACGTCGAGAATCGTTTCGTCGGTGATGTCGAATGGGTTCATAGAAGTTCGCAGATGAGACGCAAAGAAGAATATGATTGGGGCGTGGAAAGAACGACGCGTTGGGATATTAGCCGACCATCGGTAAAACATTTGCCAAGATCAACGTCATCACCATCGAAACGATGCCTAGGATCGCCAGCAGGGGCGTCCATGTTTTGAGTCCCTGAGTTTCCGTCAGCCCGCCCATTTTGGCAAAGATCCAAAACCCGCTGTCGTTCATCCACGAACCCACTAAAGAACCACCGCCGATCGCTGCGGCCAAATAAACGGGGTGATAGCCAAGCACTTTCGCTTGGGCGGCGGCGTCGATGACTGTTTGGCCGTTTTCGCCTTCTGGGTAGATGATCGCGGCGACCATACCCGCGGTCACGATCAGCGCCGTGGTGCTGCTGCCTTGAGCGAACTTGATCAGCGCCGCGACTCCGAAGGATAAAACCAGCAGGCCCATACCTTCGGCGGACGACTGTCCGAACTGCCCTTTAATGGCTTCGGCCAATTGAGCCTGTTGCAGCATTTTTCCAAACGCGCCGCCCGCACATGTGATCAGTACGATCACGCCGCCGCTCATGAGGGCCAGTTCGACGTTGTTTGAAAATTTTTCAATGGTGGGGCGACGATAGAACCAATAGGTTGCCATCGCGATCACCGTAGAAAGGAATAGGCTGAGCGCGGGCGTTCCAATCGCGCCCCAGATGGAGGGGTCCGGTTCACCACGCGGTGGATTATGAAAGAAGCTGACCGCGGAGATCATGACGATCGGCAGCACGATCGGCAGCAACGAAAGACCCAGTGAGGGAAGTTCTTCATCGGGAACCGGTTTGACATCGGGTAGAACTTCTTCGCCTTCGATCGTTGGTGGTTTGAGGTTGGGCATCAATTTATCTGCAAAGCTGGCAAAGACCATTCCGGCGACGGCGGCGGGGAAACCCACCAGGCAACCGACCAGCATCATGCGGCCCATACCGACGCCAAGTTCCGATGCGGCCAACAGTGGACCGGGTGTGGGAGGAATGAGCGCGTGCGCTGTGGCGCAACAACCGATTGCCAGCAAAAATTTGAGATAATTCTTGCCCAGTTTTTGATAGAGTCCTCGGGCCAGGGGCACCATTAAAAAGAACACGGTATCAAAAAAGACAGGCATCGCCAGAATAAAACCACTGGTCATTAACGCCGTCGAAGCTCGTTTTTCTCCAAACCAAGCCAGCATCGTACGCACGATACGATCGGCCGCTCCGCTTTCGACCATTGCCATTCCGATGATTGACGCCAGCGCGATGACGATACCGACGCCGGTGGCGGTGCGGCCGAAGCCATCGGAGACCCTTGATATTTTTTCGCCCCAATCGCCGGGGGCCATGAGGCTGACGATCAGCGCGGCGCCGATGAGTGCGATGAACGCGTTGAGTCTGGCGAAGACGATGCCGCCAATGACAACAGAAAGCCCAACAAAGAGAATTGTGAAAGGATGTGAGAACAGCTCGAGCATCGGTTTGCTTGCCTTTTACAATTCTGGTGGATTGGAAGTGGCTCATTTTAAGTCGCATCATGCTGGCCAACAATCAGTATCCAATCGCTTAGAAGATTTTAATCAGATATGATGTGGTGTACGCTGAATTGATTTATCGACCACGTTTGAGAAAAGAGGTTCTTCGGGAATCTTAATTGCAGAAGCAATCAAGCAGAAGAAAGAGAATTTTCGCCCGTTTAACGATTAGCCGGCAGGCGTCGGCGTTTGCCCCGGCAAGACACGGTCGCCTTCCGGCTTGTCGTTAAACTATGAGCGATAACTGCCACTAAATCCCCTGAAGAACCAGAAAAGATAAACGCATGCTGCTATATAGAACCGCAACGACACCCATCTTAGAACACAACGGCCACTGGTATCGTATCGATCGGGCTTGGGATGAGATGCTCAATGACGACCATCTCTACGAATGTCTGGATGCTTGCATTGGATCATATCCGGCTGATGATGCGTTGGCTGAAACGGTAGCCGATACGCTTCCGCCATCGGGCAGCCAAGAGATTTGGGCAGCAGGCGTAACCTATCTTAAAAGCAAAGCCGCCCGCATGGACGAGTCCAAGGATGCCGGAGGCGGAGACTTCTACGATCGTGTCTATGATGCAACGCGCCCCGAGATATTTTTCAAAGCCAACGCTGCACGAACCGTTGGCAACAACGATTGGCTGAGATTAAGAAGCGATTCAAAATGGGTCGTGCCTGAGCCCGAGTTGACGTTGGTTATCACTTCAAGTGGGAAAATTATTGGATATACGATTGGCAACGATTTGAGTTGCCGAGATATTGAAGGGGAGAACCCTTTGTACCTTCCGCAAGCAAAAACGTTTGATCGTTGTGCGGCGGTGGGGCCGGCAATTTTGGTGGCAAAACATCACCCGCTGCCAACCACGGAGATTCGGATGAAAATCTTGCGTGACGGTGAGACAATCATTGATGAGGTAACAAAGCTCTCCCAGATGAAACGTGGATTGGATGAACTGGTCGAGTTTCTATTTCAAGATAACGCTCATCCAAGTGGTTGTTTTTTGATGACGGGGACTGGAATCATTCCTCCAGACGATTTTTCTCTGGTGGAAGGCGATACGATTGAAATTGAGATTGATGGCATCGGGAGATTGGTCAACTCGGTGAAGTGATTGGGTCTCATTAAAGATCGGTCGAAGGCGAGCGTAGAGATCGCGACTCTTATTTTGTTCAATCGTTTCATTAAAAAATTTTATTTAACAGTTTGTTTTGATTTATTCAGGGATAGTTTTGTGGCATTAACGGGAAAGCACTTTATCGCCGGAACGCGCGGTGGCGTTGGGAATTCAGCGGACAAATTTACGGCGATCAATCCTGCCAACGGAGAAACGTTGGAGGGTGATTTCTGTGAGGCAACTCAAGCCGATATCGACGCTGCGGTTGTGGCGGCCGATGAAGCATTCGACCCGTTGCAAACGGTTAGCGCCGAAAAGATTGGCGATTTACTCGACGCGATCGCGGACGGAATAGATGCCGCAGGCGATCGGTTACTGGATCGAGCTCACGCGGAAACGGCTTTGCCGATGGGACGGTTGCAGGGCGAGCGCGGGCGGACGACCAATCAGACTCGCATTTTTGCTCAGATGGCACGTGCGGATGATTGGCGGCAACCAAGAATTGACCGCGGCAATCCAGAACGGACACCGCCCAAACCAGACGTAAGGACGATGTTGTTTGGAGTTGGACCGGTCGTGGTTTTTGGCGCCAGTAATTTTCCGTTGGCGATTTCTGTTGCGGGAACTGATACTGTTTCGGCACTTGCCGCACGGTGCCCTGTGATTGTGAAGGCCCATCCCGCTCATCCGGGGACGTGTGAAATTTTGGCGCAAGCGATCACCGAAGCGGTTGAAAAATCTGGTTTGCCGGCAGGTACATTTTCTTTGCTGCAGGGTAAGTCGAACGAATTTGGGCAGTCGCTAGTACAGCACCCGGCAGTTGCTGCGGTAGCGTTTACAGGTTCGCTGCGTGGCGGCCGAGCGTTGTTTGACGCCGTCAATGCGCGCGTTAATCCGATTCCGTTTTACGCAGAGATGGGTAGCTCGAATCCCGTGTTCTTGCTGCCGGGGGCGATGAAGCAACGGGCTGCGGAGATCGCACAAGGCTACGTTCAGTCGGTCAACTTAGGCGTCGGCCAGTTTTGTACCAATCCTGGAATCGTGCTGGGTGTAGAAGGTGATTCGCTGGAGCAGTTTTTGTCCGCGGTCAAGACGTCTGTGTCTGAGGTGACTCCGGCGACGATGCTGCATCCGGGCATCCATCAATCGTATCAGGACGCTCAAAACACCTTGGAGTCGATCGAGGGAGTTGAGAAAATCGCGTCGTCGGATCAATCCCCGGCCGATGGAGCCCATCAAGCTGCGTGCAATATTTACGCGGCGGATATTTCTGTGTTGCAAAAATCCACCGAAGTGCATGAGGAAGTTTTTGGTCCCAGCTCGGTTGTCTTGCGTTGTCAGTCAAAGGATCAGATGCTTGCTTACGCGGCATCGTTGGACGGGCACCTTACTGCGACGATCCATGGAACTGAGGATGATTTAGATTCGCACTCAGAACTGGTCAGATTGCTGCAGCGCAAAGTTGGGCGAATCGTCTTCAATGGTTTCCCAACGGGAATTGAAGTGTGTAACGCAATGCATCATGGCGGACCCTATCCTGCCACAACCCATAGCTTTTATACGTCCATTGGGCACCAGTCAATTTTTCGATTTACGAAGCCGGTTTGTTTTCAAGGGTTTCCCAAAAAGTGTCTGCCTCCGCAACTGCAGACTTAAGTCGGGTAAAAGTTTGGGTCGGGAAAATTTGCTGTTTGGGCGCGAGCCCTATTGCACTTACTTTAGAAAATAGAACGTCATTGGTATAGCCAATTCGAATCAGCCGCCACGCGATAGCTTCCGGTTTTGTGCGCGTAGGACCGGACGCTATCGCGTGGCGGCTGGTGATACGATCCGTAGGATCACCTAAAGTAAGTTCCATGGGGCGCGAGCCCCGGTTTTTCGTGCCGCAACCGTGGCTAGCGCCAAACGGCTAATCCTTCTATTTAACTTTGACCAAATACTAAGGGATAACAGGGATTTCGGTTGAGGTGGTTTCGCCCATTCCGACCGTGATAACTTCCGAGCGGGTCTTTGAGCGACTTTTGTTCCTCGATTTAATGGGAAGATTTAGCGAGAATGTAGCTCCTTTGCCTATGCCAGAGCTAACGGCAATCAGTGAGCCTCCAAGTTCTTTTGCGACATTGGCACTGCTGTGTAATCCGAACCCTTTGCCGTCTTCTTTCGTTGTGAATCCATGATTGAAGATGCTTGTGAGATTACCTTCCTCAATACCAATTCCATTGTCGCTGACTTCGATCATGAAATATTCGTCTGTGGGTTGAGAGATGGAGACTTGAATATGTTTTGGTTCTTCGTTGGCATGGTCTTCGCAAGCGTGCATGGCATTGCGGATAAGGTTGACCAAAATCTGAAGCACGCGGTGTTTATCGGTTTCCACTTCGATATCGACCTTGAGGTGCTTTTCGATGACGACGTTTGAATTACCTAAGGTGCATTGACCGATTCGAATAGCGTCTTCGACCAGTGGTGATAATTCGACGGTCTCGATCACCAAGGTTGCACCTGCGTGCTCCTGCTGCATCGATACAATCGTTTTGATGTGTTCAACATTTCGTCCGAGTGAATCAAGTTCTTCCACGACCTTGGTCTGCGTTTTTTTCAAGCTTTCAGCCGACATGCGCAGGAAGTTGTGCAGAACCTTTCCCTTTGGATCTTTGCTGAGGAATTCCGGCGTGGCTTGGTTTTCCTCTAACAGATCAGCGGATTTGATGACGTTTTCAATGCCGCTATTGTTCACCATGTCCCGCGAAACAGACAGCGATACATTGATGCTGTTAAGCACGTTACCTACATTGTGGATGACGTTGCTTGCAATCTCTGCCATTCCAGCTCGGCGAGACGCAGAAACCAGTTGGCGGTTGGTCTCCTGAAGCCGAAGTTCGGTTTCTTTCAATTCCGTAATATTCTTGCTGATACCAAAGGTGCCAAAGACATTTCCAAATTCGTCCTCCAATGGCATCTTGGAACTGATAACCCAACTTCTGGTTCCATCGGGCTTGATCTCTTCTTCGCAAATACCAATGAGGGGTTCTCTGGTCTCTATGATTCGACGTTCGTTTTGAAAGAATCCTTGCGCACAATCGAAATCCCAGAAGTCAAAGTCGGTGCTTCCAATGATACTTTCAATATCGCGTGCCCCAAACAAATCAACCATGCTATGGCTAACACGAATGAATCGAGAGTTGAGGTCCTTGAAGTAGATGAAGTCTTGTGTTGACCGCATTAACGAGTCCATTAGCATTTTTTCGAAGCCAAGGGATTCAAAAATGTCCTCGACGTTGTACCGGCATACAATTCCATGAAAATTGCCGTCGTCTGAAAATATTGGATGGCATTCAAGAGACACAATTAGATCTTTCCCTGCGTCGTTGCAGCGAACGTGTTCCCTTATCTGAGATTCTTGCGTTACTGAGACCTGATTTTCTACTTTAATTAGTAAATTTTGAATTCCGTGAAGCTGGACATTGAAGTCTGTTAGACGCGTGCCCAAAACATCTTCCAACTGCGCACAGCAGATATCATTCAAGTAGGATTGGTTAGCAGATATCAACTTGAGGTCGTTGTCGCGAAAGTAGATTCGCTGTGACGTGAGGTCGTAGAATCGAGATTGATGGAGAGATAGATCGTGCATCGAACTTGTTTCGTTCTGTCAGACGAATGGAAGTGAAAATTAGTGGGAAGGCGTTGTGAGTGAGTTCTGAACTTGTGCGAGAAGCTGCCCAACCAGAGGCACTGTAGGCGGAGAGTGTTGGCGATCAGCACATTGCTTGAACTCATTCCACTGTGCTTCAAACGCTTTGACGATTTCAGGATCAAAGTGCTCTCCTGATTCGGAGAGGATTAGCAGTTTCGCTTCTTCGGCTGGCATTGCCTTTTTATAAACGCGTTCCGATGTGAGTGCGTCGAATACATCAGCGACAGCGACGATACGTGCAGAAAGCGGGATCTGGGTTCCAGAGAGCCCGTGCGGATACCCGTGGCCATTGAATTTTTCATGATGGTAGCGCGCGATTTCGACAGCCAAAGAGAGGAAATTGCTAAAGTCGGATTGCAGCGATGAATCCTCTAGTGCATCAGCGCCGATTTCAGCGTGTTGCTTCATGACTTCAAACTCGTCGCGCGTCAGCTTCCCTGGCTTCAGCAGAACCGAGTCAGGAATTCCGACTTTGCCAATGTCGTGCAAAATACTTGATCGGCAAATCTCGTCGCAGTATTGCATCGTCAACGTCTCTTGGTAGGGGCCATTGTTTGACAGCCATTGTGTTAAGAGACGGGTGTAGCCCTCGATGCGCTCGAGGTGATGGCCTGTTTCGGGGTCTCGCGATTCTGCAAGTCGAGCGAGCGTGAAGAAGACTAAGTCACGAGTTTCAAAAATTTCATTAGTTCTTTCGAGCACACGCGTCTCAAGCAATTGGGTGTTTTGTTCGACGGTTTTTGAGAGTTCCCAGCGTGCTGTTTGAGCCGCGGCGACTTGGCGAAGTTCCAGCGGATCAAAAGGCTTCTTTAGAATCAAAAGTTTATCGGTGCGGACTAATTGGAGGGAAATTTCTTCCCAAGAGTGGTCGGAATATGCAGTACACAAAACGATCGGAAGGTTTGGATCAATCTCCCAAATCCGTCTTGAAGTCTCGACACCATCTATTCCCGGAGGCATGCGAACATCAATGAACGCGCAGGCATATTGACGGTTTTGGGCAACGCTTTTCTTAACAAGCTCGATTCCATGCAGGCCCTGAAGAGCAGAATCAATCTGATAGGTGGGCGTACTGAATTCCAAAAGGCGTTGTTTTTCGGTTTCACCAAATAGAAACTCAGTCGCTTCAGTTAGCTCTTGGTCTTCCGGGGAAGCGCAGAGAACTTTGCGATAGTCGTCATGAATCGCTTCATTGTCGTCGATCGTTATGATTCTGAATGGTTGCTGAGTCATAATCCAAAGTCGGTTTGAGAAGAGGTGGAGACGCTAAATTTGAAATGAGGTAGCGTTGCGGATTGATCCGTCGTTAAGTGAAGGCTAGGACGCATCTTAGGGCCAGATACGCACGGCGCCGAAAGGAATCCAAATTCAAATTGGAGCTGTTCGGTTTTTGCAGGCAGTTCTATTTGTAAGGATGAGCAGATAGAGCCCTGATGTGAGTAATGGGAGGGGGGAGGCTATATTCAGTAGGGGAACTGTAAAGTTCATTTCAATGGTAGAGGCCGCGGCGCGGGCCGTACGGTTTTGCACCGACCAGGAGGCTAGCGCCCAATGGCACTTACTTTAGACGAAACGTGGGATAATCTTATCAGCCGCCACGCGATAGCGTCCGGTCCTAAGCGCGTAAGACCGGACGCTATCGCGTGGCGGCTGGTGGGTCGATGCGTGGCATCAATCTAAAGTAAGTGCCATTGGGCGCAAGCCCTCCGGTTTCCATGCTCTCCAAAGCAAACGCTATGTTCGTCGAAGCTCGGCAAGTTCCATAACTGCTGTTCGTCCGGCTACGTTGGTGCGGAAGATGGCCAGCAACATCATCGGCAGATACCACGCGGCAAAAAGACCACCACCGAACCCGTGCCAGAACTGCACGGCGATCATGATCGCGGCCGAATAAGCGACAAGGATCCCGATATCTTTGGTCGTTGGCCAAGCCGCGAATGAGAAACTGAGAATCACAAACGCGATTAAGAGTGGTAGACGCCAGACACGGTCCCAACCTAAGGCCCAGATACCCTCGAGGCCTTCCATCAACGGCTGCCAGAAACCAAACATCTTTTGAAGCTGCTGAAGGAAATCACTGCCGCTGATGGATGTGAAAATTAGCGAACAAACACACAAAAGGATCGTCACCGCAAAAAATATTGAAAAACGCTTCGCGCCACGATCCCAATAAAAACTTACCCATAAAGGCAGCAGAAACAGTGGATAGTAAGACGCTCCGGTGGCCAGTCCAATAAAAATCCCTGCGAGCGCGGGTTTGCGAAAACACACGAGCGCCCACAGCATCAGCGCAGAGGGGAGCGCATGTTCCACGTGCCCGGTGTAAATAGCCGTATAGGGCAACATGAGATAGATCGACGCGATGCCAACGCCGATGTAGAGGCTGTTGAAATTTTGAATGGCGAAAAATATCAGCCCCGCCACAATTAGCGACTGACTGATGATCGCCAGCGACTTTAGCACCAAAATGTATCGCTCGATGTTGGCTTGGGCGCCGGTTTCGCCCGTCGTCGTATTATTGGCGTCTTCGACATCAGAAAAAACAGAAATGACGGCTACCAGAAACAGCATTTGGTAACCGGGCCCGCGTTTGCGGAGATACTGCGTGTCCGCATCGTCAGCCGCTTCGCGCTTGGCCATGCTGATGGTCGATTTGACCATCGATAGCTCTTCGGGAGTCGGTTTCGAACTGACGATGTTGGCAAACAGCAGCAACATCAAACAGATCCCCAAGAAAATCAGTCCTCCCAATGACAGATTGGGATCCAGCAATGGTCGGCGCACCAATAGCGGATCGAGCAACATCCGGATTAGATAAATTGACCCCACCATAAACAGTCCAATAAATCCGCGGCGCTGAAGGTCGATACCGGCCTGCTTAATTTCAGGTGCTTGTGGTTGGATCGTCGGGGACGACTGCCAGGCGGTCGATAGGGGGGCAGGCGTGGTCGATGAAGTTGGCGTTGCTGTCAGCGTACCGCTGTGCGTCTGCGATGCGGTAAGAACGGGGCTTTGCTGGGCGGCATCTGCTTGGTTGGACATGGTCATGCCCTTATGGACCATGATCAGCGAAGGAGCCAGCAGAATGATCAACAGTAGGTCGAAGTTTCTCACGCTCCAAAAACGATTAAACTTGAAAAACAGGGATATCATCAGCAGTGAACTCGCGAAGGCCCAGATCGTGCCGTCGATCTGTTGGTACGCGAAGGAGAACTGTTCCATGATGAGGCTGCGATGAGAAGATTTTTGAAGGACGCTGCTGTGGAGAATCGTGATTTGGGCATCGACATTATAGGGGGAAAATTCTTATTCAGAACCCATGGCCTGCTTTGGTCGTTTCGCTTGTGTTTTACCGATGATTTTCTGAAAAGTCGCTCGATTCGCGTGCTCCTCTTTAGGCAGGCCTCAGAGAACACAAAACATATGAAAGAGAGTTTGCACCACGCAATCATGGGCTCCGCCCGCTATCAATTTGGGAACTTGAGCGACAATGAATTCATGCAGGCGTCGCTGGTTAGTTTGGTTTGTTGTTTGCAAATTAAATGGATTGTCGAACCTCAAAAAACAGTTAGTTTTCCCCATTCAATTGAAGTACGATGAAGCCTGTTGGTATCCTGTCCGTGCAGAAACGCTTCCATGTTCATTCCTTACGGCACCGACGCGCCGATCTATCACTGGCCATTTGCCACCGGCGCGATGATGCTGATCAATATCGTGGTGTTGGTCCTTCAGTATATGCATCCCGAATCTCAGGCCGATTTCGTCTTGGTTCACGGAGACGGTCTGCATCCGATACAGTGGCTGACATCAGTGTTCATGCACGAAGGGGTTTTGCATCTGCTTGGGAATTTAATTTTCCTATGGGCGTTTGGCATTATCGTCGAAGGAAAAGTAGGCCCGATCATTTTTACGTTGCTGTATGTTGGCATCGGCGTTTTTCAAAACATGATCCAACAGGTGATGTTTTTGCCGTTCTCTGATTTCTCGGGCGTCTCACTTGGTGCTTCGTCGGCCCTTTTTGGTTTGATGATGATCGCGCTGGTGTGGGCTCC
>Ga0209831_1004519_pt1 | contig 10876 bp, 9 predicted proteins | sample Maine_Asex4_meta_FD_187451 | JGI IMG/M metagenome (GOLD analysis project Ga0209831, IMG submission 187451) | Marine algal microbial communities from Maine, USA - Maine_Asex4_metaG (SPAdes) (version 2) | ecosystem: Host-associated > Algae > Red algae > Unclassified | place: Maine, USA | collected...
TTAAAAGCTCGCATTAAAATCGCCTCTCTCCAGACTACTGATGCGGCCCCATTATTACTGACAGATACCATGTGGTCAATCCATTCGTATAAGCTAAATACATCCTTTTGAGTCACTTTTCGCTTAATTTGTTTATTTGTTTCAACATCATACACAGGCACCGTATGATGGTCATATACCGCAAATTTACCACCCGTTATTAATCGGCTTTTTAATAGTTCTTTTCGTTTCTCAAAGGAGTTGGGGAAAAGATTTTCTAGCTCACAAAAAATAGCCGTCAGTACGGCTAATTTTCCCACACTACCAGGCTGATACCCTCGTTCTTCTTTGTGTGCCGCATAACGAACAGGTTTTCCTGGGGTAATTTCCATCAATGCCAAGGAATAGCTTTCATCTAAACTAGGAAATATTTTTTTGAGTTCCTTTTGTAAATCAGGGTCAATAGCCGGTAAGTCGTGTAGCTCATATCCTCTAGAAGTACCATAGAGATTTAACTGCACTTCCTCCAATGTTTTAGTCGCTCCCGGGATAGCTTTTTTGCCTTTAATTTCTTCACTTTCTACTTTTTGTAAATAAAGTAATCTGCGAATACCCGTGAGTATATATCCATCTATTGGATATGCCGCTAATTCTATTAAAGCAGATGAGAGAAAGAGACACAGGAGTATAATTGATTTCTTTTGCATCATTTTAATGTTGACTGTAATACCACTTTCTTAGTGGTATAAAAATATAATTCGTATCCCCTTTCAAGTTTTGTAATTTGATGATTGTTGACATCATTTTTTGCCAACTTTTGGCATTAGGTAAATAGTAAATTAGATAGATTTTTTTAGAGGGAGTGAATTTAATTTGTTTTTTTGTAAAAAAGCAAATTAAATTCACTCCCTCTAAAAAAAAAATCCTGCCAAATATACTTTTTACCCACTAATTTAGATGAAGAAAAAAGGTTTGAAAATTTCTATTTACACCCCTAATCAACCAACCAATCAATAAACAACTCAGCGCGTTGTGTTATCGTACCACCACCAGTTTATCCGTAGGTATCTGTGGTGAAATACTTTCTAAATAAGTCGAACTTTTTGCTCGTTTATTTTCCACAAAGGGTCGCACTTGAAACAACCACGGGAAATCATCTTTAAAGCCTAATTCTATATCAAATGGACCGTGATTTGAACTATTAGGATTTTTGGGAAATTGATGATGAATATCGTAAGCTAATTTTCTTAGTTGATATAAATTCTCCTCCTTTAGAATAGCATTTTCAAAAGTCGTTTTATTCTTGGTAGAACCACCGCTAGTTGGTAAGCGCATATAATTGGGTTCTCGTGCAGGGGATAATAATATATTTTCTTGGTCATGCTTTAATAAATAGGTTTCTGCTGCTTGTCCGTCCACAGCCCCACCTGCCCCTCGGCTAAATGCTACGGTTACATCTCGACCATCTCTTGTCGTAATTCCTTTCGTAATCACCACACCTGAATATTCTACATCCACTGTCGGAATGATTAAAATAGATGGGAATACGTTTTCTGGATTTAGTAAATAGCGTTGTCGCCATTTAAAACTTCTTTCCGTGTAGGGAGAGGCCCAAACTTCTTTGATACCGTCTATAATAGCTTGATTACTAACTACATTAAATTTCGTTAAATTTAGACCTGCCCCAGTAAATTCCTCTAGGTCTTCCATATTCGTATCACTCCGTAGAAAAACGGGAACTTTACCAATTTTTTCACCAAATGCCTCAACAAAACTATTTTGGAGGTCTTTCATAAAATTGGATGAAAGCTTTATATTTAGAATCGCTTTGCGTAGTGTCGCTAACCTTTCGAGTACATACTCTTCTTTTTGAATACTGGTTTTTCCTTCTGCTTCCATGCCTTCTGCTCGCAAAAAAGTTTGATTTAAAAATTCCCAATAAGATTCATCTTGCCCGGGCATTGCTTGTCCTAAATGTTCTCTAAAGATACCGAATGGAATGACTATTCCTTCTACCACATTTTCTGGAAAGAGTGCTTTTAATTGTCCTAAGTTGGCAGCTTTGGGGCCGCACAATACACCCGAAGAGGTCGCATCTATTTGTCGCATATTTAAGACACTAGTTTGTGCCAAATCTATTTTTTCGGTTGGGACGGTTACTTTCTCTGTGTTTCTTTCCTTTTTAGAAAATAAATCTTTTTCGACTTGGGTCATTTGGTCGACTGCTTTCATGATCACTGTCCCTTCATTAGATACCGCATAGAAAACCTGTTGACCTTGAAAGCGTTTTAAATCAGAAAGATTTTCACTAGAAATAACTGCATTCGGAATACCTAAATTTCTAGCTAATAATTGTACGTGCGAAACCATATTTCCCTCTGTGACCGTCGCAATTCCTGCAACTGGTTTTAAGCTAGACGGTGGACGGCGAAACAAATAAATCTTACCGTTATCCACTTCGGGGTCTTCTTCGTATCCATCTACAACAACTAACTCCCCCATTGCGTAACCGGGATTTAAACCTCTTGCGCCACTTTGACCAGCAATCGTAAATAATTGATTAGATAGACCAGCTTCTTTGCTAATTCTGTCTCCCAATTCACTAACACTTTGACCTAATCGCAATAAAACAGAAGACCGAATCAAGTCGTCCGTAAAGTCTTTTGCCATTGGTTCAAAGCCATCGTACAAATCTACAACATCTCCATATACGCCATTGACCATGCCCGTACCCCATTCTACAACGCCCCTCGCTGTAACCAAATGATTATTCAAATCAGCCAATGTCATTTTGTTCTCCAAGGGTACCGCCAATTTGCCTTCTACTTTTTCCCATTCCCACAATTCAATAAACCCTGCGCCTGCGGTGGCCATCGCAGAATAGCAAATTTTATCCATCACTTCTGCAATATTCTTAGGTTTCCATTCGGCGATTTCTTTGAAATAAATTTCTTCCAAAGCATTAGAAATATCTAGCATCGCTAATCTAGAACTAGCACTACCCGTTTTGGGCATCGCCGTTCTAATCGCCAGTATTATTTCTGCTATAGCTATTACTCTGGCAGGACTCCCTGCATTATCACCGTGTTGCTCAACAAAGGTGGTTAGTTGTTGTCTAATAGCATATTTTCTTGATATGTCATTAATGGTTTCATTTAGTACAGACAAATTAATCGGCTGATACATCAATTCCATATCCTGCACCAATTCCTCAAATTGGTTTAGTAATTTAGGCGATAGTTTTTTGCGGTATTCTTTTTGAAAATTGACAACTCTGCCAATATCAGAGACATCTGGTTGACCGTGTATTTTTACTCTAAGATCTTGAAATTTTGGATAAGCCTCCGATATTTCTTTGGATACCACCCGAACATTATAAGAATTCTTGGTCTCTTCTTTGTGCGGGATTGATTTGGCGGCTTGTCGCAACAAAAAGAACTGCTTTTCAATAGTCCCCGCACTTTTCAATTGACTTAACAAAAATTCTTTTCCCCAAGCTCGTTCATCCTCTACTTGAAAAGCGCCTCTGTAAAATTGCCCGCGCTCTAAAATCCAACCGTTGTCATTTTGTTTTAAAAATTTTTCTAATTGATATTGCTTTAGGCGAGAATTATAATTGTTTGCATCCCAAAAATCATCTATTGGAGTGGTTGCTAAAATTTGCCCTAAATAGATATGTTGCTTATCTGCTAATTTAACTAGTGCCTCTTTATGTCTAGCACGTTGATGACCACCTTTTTCCGCACAGGGTTCTCTAGGCATTTGAATAGAATCGTTTGGACAAAACCATCGAATATCTTTAAATGGTCCACGGTCATTCACTCTATACTCTTTAATAAGTGCTTGGATGTTTTTATCTGAGAGATCTTGAGCCTGACAGAAAGAAGGTATAAACAAAAGCATTGATATCAAATACTTCATTAAAAGACATTTTTTTATTAACGACGAAATAATAGGCTGGTCATCTCGAAAGGATATAGTATTTTATTATTCTTTAAAAAATTCTCGGATAGCAGGGCTACAGAATAATTTTTGAAGTAAAATAGGATGAGCAGACATTGTGTGTGAACTGTGCGGACGGGATGCTAAGCTGTTTCCAAAATTCTGAATTAATTAGCATACCGAACTCAATAAAGGTACTTAGTTTTTAATGCCTCCCTATAACGGGTGAGTCAATTGAAAGTTTAAACCAAAAAGCTATTAACAAAAATTAATTATTCAGCATACGTTTCTACTAAATCTTCTTCTTGTTGTGTCAGATCATTGTCGTCATCATCGCAAGATGTCAGAAAAAGGGAAAAAGAAACAAAGAATAAAAGCACACCAAAATTTATAAATTTCATCGGTTGATAGTTTATTTTAAAAAAATAATGAATTAAATTAACGCTGTTGTCAATCGTCAAACTCTCAGGACTGAGGCTTTGTTCATTAGGAATTAAGCATATCTTTTGATCTGTCTAAAGAAAGACAGGAAGGGTAAATTGATTGAACAAACGCTAATTTGACTTCGTTTTAGGGAATAAATTTTAGCCCAAATTGGCTTACTTTCTAGTTAAAAAAGGCTCGAATTCGACGCTTTGGTCATTTCCATCCACCCACCTGTAAACGGTTCTCTTCCTTGTAACTGGACACAAATCCAGATCCCAACAACTCTATCAACTAAATTATTAGATTTACATTATTTGTATTACCTTTAATAATAAATGAAGAGATTATATCAATTACCAAAGCTCATTCAATGGATAATTGCACTTATTTTAATTGTCGTGGGCTTCGGGGCTATTATGCCTCTTTTAAGAAAGCCGTACAGTCTGCTCTTACTTCCAATATTAGCACCTTTTCTTAATTTTGTTTCTGTTCCCTTTCTTAGATTAATAGGCTATTACAAATATCTAAACCCATACGTTATTTCTACAGTTCAAACAGATAAACAATATGATTTACATAATATATTCACCTTTGACTATTTAGTAAACTTCAAATGGTCAAATCGTGGAAAATATGCACAAAGAATTTTACTTGGTCATTATTTCAAAGCTTTAATTACAATTATTGAGCGAATTGAGAGCGGACAATTATCATCTAAAGTAAAAATTGTTGGTCACAGCTATTTTTTTAATAATAGAACAGCCGAAAAATTGGGCTTCACTATTACCAATGCATCAAGTTTTTGGGTACTTAATTCTGCAGTTCAGTTTATTGAACTCTCCTATTTATATTCGTTTAGTAAAGGGAAATGGGCACTGCCAAAATTCTGGAAAGTAAAACGAGCAGAAATTACTGGAAGTGATTTAGTCACTAAAAAAGAAATTTTGGAAGAATTGGCACGAAAAATATTGTCCAAATAACATTAGACTTGTTACCCTTTAAGAAAGGCCTATATGAAATAACTATTTTTTTGTTAGTTTTCTTTAAAAAATCACTGAATAATCATTTTATTGAGTTATTTTTTAGAGGAAAATAACAGAAAAAGAGTATTTTAGATAGGTGTTTCTTAAAGGGTAACAAGTCTATTATAAAAAAAAATTAGTAAAGGCAACCGTAAGATAAACTCAAATAGATGTATAAAAACAAACTATGAAGAAAGTAGAGCGCATGGAGAAGGTTCTGAGAAATTCGGAGTCAAACCCAGATTATTTAACCGATATACTTCCTGAGTTTCAATCTTTTACCAACTATGGCAATATCCTTCCCTACGCCCATTATCAAAATTGGATAAATGAGGTCTGTGATAAATGGCAAGATTCAAACAGGATGGCCATTATTATTAAAGTATTGACAGATGCCTATATTCAATTCTGTTTAGGAAAACACGATAGAGCGCTAGAACTAATAACAGACTTATCAGAAAAACACGACTTAAGTATCAACCCAGAGCATTTCGGTTTCTCGGAATTACTCTTGGGTGTTTGTACACGCAGCATTGGTCATATAGACAAGGCAGTAGTTCACTTAACTAATTGCACCCTATCTTTAGACGAATTTGGAGCACTTGCAAAATTCAGTTGTCTTGCTAATTATCAACTGGCAGAACTGCACTTACAAATATCGGATATCGACAATGCGGGTAGCTTTTACAAAAAAGCATTGGCTATTGCAGAGCGATTAAGAATCAAAGTTATAATTTTCAGATCCTTGAGTGGCTTGGGGTCTTGGTATCATTCTAAAGGAGAATATGATAGCAGTATTCAGTGCTTCAAACAAGCATTGACTATTGAATCCATCGCTCAAATACTTAAGGCTAGAGTCTTATGTGACATTGGCAAACACTATATTGCCTTGGAACAATATGAAGAAGCCCTAATAGTCTTAAAAGAGAGCTATCAGATGGCAAGCGAAGGCAAATACATGGACGCTGCTTCAACGAGCCTTACCTACATGGGAGAAGCATATTTAGACCTTAACAAACCAACAGACGCATTAAAAGTACTCCATGAGGCTGTAGAGATTTCGTTAAGCCTGAAGACTCGTGCGAAGCGGATGGACATAGAATATCTTCTTGCCCGAGCTTATGAATCAATAGCCGACTACCAGGAAGCATACAACCATCTAAAATTAACACAGCAGATAAACAAAGAAATATATACCACCCGACAAGGGGAAATTTTCCGATTTTACACTAAACGAATACAGCAACAAAAGGAAACTATTCAAGAGCAAAGAGACCGCTCGGACAAATTGCTACTCAACATTCTCCCTGCCGAAATCGCTGAAGAGCTTAAAGAAAAAGGAGAAGCTATTGCTCGGAATTACGATAGGGTCTCCGTCTTGTTTACCGACTTCGAGGAATTCACACAAGCGTCCGCAAAACTTAGTGCAGCAGATTTAGTGGCTGAACTCAACATCTGCTTCAAGGCATTTGACGATATAGTGGACAAATACAAAATCGAGAAGATCAAGACCATCGGTGACTCCTATATGTGTGCAGGTGGTTTACCTGCTCCAGATCGGAATGCTGTCAAGAACACCGTGCAAGCTGCTCTTGAAATGCAATCTTTCATAAGCAAACGCAAAGCCGAAATGGATGTAAAAGGGAAACCAGCTTTTGAAATGCGTCTGGGAATACACACAGGACCAATAGTTGCTGGAATAGTTGGTGCTAAAAAATTTCAATATGATATTTGGGGGGATACCGTAAATACCGCCAGCCGACTGGAGAGTTCTGGTGAAGTAGGAAAAGTAAATATTAGCCAAGCCACTTATGAAATTTTGAAAGAAGATTCCGATTTCGTATTTGAAAGTCGGGGTAAGATTGAAGTCAAAGGTAAAGGAGTTTTAAAGATGTGGTTTGTATCAAAAAAATGAGGTTGGATTTTAAGTTTAAATGAACAAAGCGGGTTTAAGAAAGAGTACTATAGAAATTCGATATTTTAAAATCAAATAGCTCTGTGATAAATAGATAACAACTTCGTTTTTTATTATACCTTTGTCTAATCTATTGAGAAAGCGTTGATTGTGGATTTCAAATCTATAGCATTTTTCTCTTTTATTTCACCTATTATCTTTCATTATTCTTAAATAAATTTGACGACAGAAAAAATATTTATATTTAGTTTTTAATTTTTATGGGGTGCCAGGTGGACAAGGTGGCGAAGATATTTTTGTTTCAAAAAAGACAGAAATGGGATGGAGCAAAGCAAAACCAATCGGACCATTAATCAATTCGAAGGGTGAAGAAAGTAGTCCGAGATTTTCAAGAGACGGCAAATATTTCTTCATTAGTAGAGCAGAAAATTTAGGGAATAATGAATATGGTGAGTGGAGCATATTCTTCGTTGAAACCAAATACCTTAATTTAGAAAATATTTTTAATAATTAAATTAGATAAAATCACTATTCTTCTTATCAATTACATTTATATCGTGAGACGAGAATAAGTAACGATGAAAAAAAATACCCAATGAAAGAGATACTCCTGTTTGTTATTTTGATAATCTTCCTTTCAAGTTGTGGAGGGAATGACTCAAAAACGTCAAGTACTAGTGGAACAAATATTTCAGACATATCTATCTATAAGGGAACTGCAAGCCTTACCCAAGGGTTGGCAAGTACAACCGTAGAAAATATTTTTAAATGCGAAAGAGGAAGAAAAACGGATATAGGCGAAATTACTTCATTAGATGGAAAAAAGAAATGGATAGTACCTGCTAAAACTAATTTTCAAAATCAGGCTTTTCCGTTTGCACCCGATTTGCACAATTCCTGTGACGGAAATACTTATCGGAATGCCGAGGAAGCAATTTCAAAATTAACGGAATCAGATATTGTTGAAATTGACAAAGAAGGCGAACTCTTTACGATGTATATTTTTGGAGATAATTATTTTGAAATGTACATAAATGGAATTCCAACAGGAAAAGATAAGGTACCGTTTACACAATTCAATTCTAGTGTAGTACAATTTAGAGTCAAAAAACCATTTACCGTAGCGATGAAATTGGTAGATTGGGAAGAACATCTTGGGGTCGGATGCGAACCAAATAGAGGAAAGGCATTTCATGCGGGTGATGGCGGAATGGTCGCAGTTCTCAAAGATAAAAATAATAAGATCATTGCTACCACTAATGAAAATTGGAAAGCACAAACCTTCTATACGGCTCCTATTAAGGATTTAAGTTGTGTGGAGGAAAAAGGAGCTATTCGATATTCAAAAAATTGTGATGATTCAGGTGGTCAAGATGGAACTGCTTTCTTTGGTTTACATTGGGATATTCCAGAAAACTGGATGAAACCTAATTTTGACGATACAGATTGGCCAAATGCTACTTCTTTTTCGAATAAGACAATTGGCGTGGACAACAAACCTGCCTATACTAATTTTGTTGATATTTTTGATGACGCTGCGAATGATGCCCAATTTATTTGGTCAACAAATGTTGTATTAGATAATGAAGTTTTGGTGAGATTTACATATAAGTAAGTAGTCAATCGAAATTACAATGGAATCAAAAATTAAAATACGCTGATATTCAAAGTGTTGTAATGTTTGATTATATTTTTTTAGAGGGAGTGAATTTGATTTGTTTTTTTGCAAAAAAACAAATCAAATTCACTCCCTCTAAAAAAGCTTTCTGCCAAATATACTTTCTACCCGCTATTTTAGATCAAAAAAAGGATTTAAAAATTCTCTTTGCATACCTAATTGTACATTGAGAACTTACATTTTATACTTCGATTAAATATGTAAGACTACTTAACATAGACAAATGAAAAAAATAATCTTCATCTTACTCTTACAAGTATTAGTTGCTAATTTATTTGCCCATAAACATGGTCATGGTACACCCAGTCAATCATGGGAATTAAAAAATAAGATTGAGGTAATTCATGCAGATTTTATCCCCCATCGGAGGAAGAATGGTCTTTTTTAGTAGCGATGAAATGGAACATGAAGTACATCCTTCCTTCACCAGAGAACGAATTAGTATAGCAGGTTGGTTTAAGAGTTAAGTAAAGTCCAACTAAGTTAAATAGTCCTTCATCCCTACACAAGTTAAGCCTAACCTTTGTTGATATTCTTTTTTTTTCTTATTTTTGAAGAGTAGTACCTTTCATAAAAATTTAGTCCTAAATTCATCACTATCCAGCATGAAAAACGCCCGACCCTTAGTTTTTTACTATAAAGCGGTCTGCTATTGTTATGTTTTATTACTTAATTATTTAGCGTTTATTCTGAAGTTTTTCGTGTATAAATCCTAAATTGCCTATAAAAGGGCAGTTTGTAGGTTGCACACATAAATTCGAATAAGCTCTATTAAAATCCAATTTTATGAAAACTAAAGACAAAGTACACAACCTAATCATTCTTGACGAAAGCGGTTCTATGAATTCCATCAAACCGCTAATAATTAGTGGCTTCAATGAAGTTGTGCAAACAGTAAAAGGAGTTGCTGAAAAATATCCAGAGCAAGAACATTTTATCACTTTTATCTCCTTCAATAGTTTAGAAATTAAGACTCATTTAGATGCTGCATTGGTATCCGAATTAGAAGAAATAACGGGTGAAAAATATAAACCAAATTCTGGTACGCCATTATTTGATGCAATGGGCTATGGAATCCATAAACTACAACAAGCCAAAGCTAATGAAGGAAGTAATGTGCTAGTAACTATACTTACAGATGGAATGGAAAATGCCTCTAAAGAATATAATAAGGCGGCAATTAAATCATTAGTTGAAGAAATGAGAGGGAAAAAATGGACGTTTACTTATATAGGAACAGACCATGATGTAGAAGAATTTGCCAGTTCTATTGCGATAAAGAATACGATGTCTTTTGGAAAAAACACAGCAGGATTAAAAGAGATGTTTAAGAAAGAAATGGTATCCAGAAGTAGATATAGTGAAAAAATAAGAGCGAAGGAGGATACGGAATCGGATTTTTACATATAAAAAAGAGGGTATCTGTTTAGAGCGTAGCATTTTATAAAAAGAAAAGGTAAGTACTCAATGTTGAATTTTGAATTAGGGATGTTAAGAGAAATTTTCCAATCCCTTTTCTTTACTTAAAATGTCGGGTAAAAAGTATATTTGGCAGAAAGCTTCTTTAGAGGGAGTAAATTTGATTTGTTTTTTTACAAAAAAATAAATCAAATTTACTCCCTCTAAAAAAATCTATCCAATTTACTATTTACCTAATGCCAAAAGCAGGCAAAAATTAATGTTAAAAACAAAAGTTAGATGTTTGGAAATTTTTTTAAAAAGAATAAACAAAAGAAAGAATCCATAAAATCCAATTCTACATCACGAGACCTATTTGCAGAGATTTTCCCATTGACGGAAGAAAATAAGTCAAAACTTGAAACAACTCTAAGTTCCATTCTAACAAAGATGTTTGGGGAAGAGGGCTATCAAAAATTAAAAACTTATTCAAGAAATTATACTTACAAGGAATCT
>Ga0209831_1004525_pt1 | contig 10859 bp, 7 predicted proteins | sample Maine_Asex4_meta_FD_187451 | JGI IMG/M metagenome (GOLD analysis project Ga0209831, IMG submission 187451) | Marine algal microbial communities from Maine, USA - Maine_Asex4_metaG (SPAdes) (version 2) | ecosystem: Host-associated > Algae > Red algae > Unclassified | place: Maine, USA | collected...
TGATTCTATATTAATCTTATTTCTTGTACAACTGGATAATAGTAGAAAGATTATTAGTATACTTATTGCGTCAATTTGGAATTTCATTTTTTTATTTTTTTCTTCTTGCTCAGAACTGCTAATCAATAAGTGGTTAACTTATTTAGAATCTATTCCCTTGCAAGTATTTCATGTAGTTAGATGCTTTATTATTTATTTTTGGTGTTTGAGTGAAGAAACAAAGCGTACTTTTTTAGTGTTTTAATTGTCTTCTTTAGAATAGAGAGCAGAGAAGCGAGAATAGAGAGAAGGTCGTGCTTAGCCTTGAATAGCTTTTATAGGGCGCAAATTAGATTTGTTTTTTTGCAAAAAAACAAATCTAATTTGCGCCCTATAAAGAGAACTAATTTTTAGTTTTAATTTCAGTAGAATCGATGTAATAAATAAAATAATGAAGAAGGAAAATGTACTATTTTTATTAATAATAGCTTTGTATCTTAGTTGTGCGAGCCCCTCTAAAACACAGGAAGTAACAGCTAAAGAAGAAGTTGCTCCAACAACTAAACAAGAACAAGTAACTAAGCAAAAAAAGGAAATCCAGCCAACAACACCTATCTACGAAGACGTGGTGATAGAAACGGAAGAATCGATGGTAGATCCAATGATAGATTTACCAATGGAGGAAGCACCCGTAGCTAAAAAAGAAGAAACAACCAAAAAAATACTAAGTAAAAAAGAAAAAGTTGCTTTAGTCGCAACAGGAAAGATGATTCCTGATGGAATTATTTATAACTTGGCTCAGGAAGCAATACACACGACTGATTTCAAAGGAAAATTATTGGTACTCGACTTTTGGGCAACTTGGTGTGGTCCTTGTCTTAGAGAAGCCCCTATCTTTCAAAAACTTGGCACTAAGTATAAAGATAAAGATGTAGCTTTTGTAGGCATTTCGATAGATGAAAGATTTGAAACTTGGAAAAGACATGTAGAAAGAAAGAATTATACGGGCAATCAATTTTGGCTCGGTGTCCAAGACGATCAAGATTTCTTTTCTTTTGCTTATTCCGAGATGAATTTTGATGGAGAAAAAATGATTCTAATGGGCGTGCCGAGATATGTTTTTGTATCGCCTGAAGGAGAAATATTAAATAGTGCCGCTGCTAAACCAAGCAATCCTAAATTTGAAGAAGAATTAAATAAATACTTGAAATGAAAAGAAGTCAGAAGTCAGATCGCAAAATAAATTTTGCTGTCAGAAGTCAGATTTATGACGTGTTCTTAGACGCACATAAGACATGTGTTCCTTAACGTCTAGGAACACGTTATTTTTGCATCTAAGAACACGTCATAAATCTGACTTCTGACAGCAAAATTTATTTTGCGATCTGACTTCTGACTTCTGACTTCTGACTTCTTAAAAAAACATAATATGACAACGAAAGAATTTTTAAATATCTTAGAAAGCAATGCCAATTTGCCATTATTATTTGAATACAAGGCTGGTGCTTTTACACGTATGGATTACCACATTACCGAAATAAAAAACGTCACTTTTGACACCGTCGATTGTGGGGGCGTTCGGAATCAATGGCAGGAAGTACATATTCAACTTTGGGAAAATCAACTACCAGAACCCAATCATAGAGTAGATACCACAAAGGCTTTGGATATTTTTAACGTAGTAGAGAAAGTTCGAGCCACCTATGGAGACGTTCCCATTAAATTTGAATATGGGAATAAGGATTTTCATACGGCTATCCTGCCTGTGGGTAATGTGGCGATGCACGGTAATCAGATTATTGTACAATTAGGGATAGATCAAACTAGTTGCAAAGCTCAAGATCGGGCGGCTACGCCTGAAGAAAAAGCGGCAGCTTGCTGTGCACCTGCCGTAGCAGAAACAGCAGTTAGACCAAAAATGAATCTAACGCAATTGATACTGCCTACAGATAATGCTTGTACGCCTGGCAGTGGATGCTGTTAGGGTTTATTAATTAGCGGTAGAGAAAATTCTTAAATTTTCTTTACCGCTAATCTATAACTCCGTCTTATGACAATTATAGAAACCCAGCGACTCTTACTACAAGAAGTCCAATTAACAGATGCTCCCTTCATTTTTGAATTATTAAATACGCCCTCTTGGATAAAATATATAGGAGATAGGGGTATAAGAACTATAGCAGATGCCGAGCAATATATTCAAAAATCCTTCCTTGATAGTTATAAAAAGAATGGATTTGGTTTGTATAAAATGGTCTTAAAAACAAGCAATGTGCCTATTGGTTTATGTGGTTTGGTCAATAGAGTCTCTTTAGAAGATATAGATATTGGCTTTGCATTATTACCAGACTATGCTAAAAAGGGCTATGCTTATGAGGCTGCCAATGCAACTATGGAGTATGCTTGGAATCAGGTAGGTTTAACCACCGTTGTTGCCATCACTTCTAAGGATAATGCTAACTCTCAGCAACTACTGGAAAAAATAGGTTTACAGCAAACCGACGTGATTACTTTGGAAGGTGATGACGAAGAATTGTTATTTTACGCTGTATCTCTACCTCAATAATATTTTAATTTTGTCTATTATAAGTTATTTAGCAGAAAGCTTTTTTAAAGGGAGTGAATTTGATTTGTTTTTTTTCAAAAAACAAATCAAATTCACTCCCTTTAAAAATATATATCCAACACTATATTCGCTACTTACAAATGTTAAATTTTAAAATACAATAACAGATGGCATTTTTATTGCATTAGTCAACAATGTTATACACATACTATTGAAACGCACCCTATGAGAAAAATTACACCCTTTGCCATACTAGGCAGTCTACTCTCCTTATTTAGCATGGATGTTTCCGCCAATACGGAAGCTCCTGTTATACAATACATAGCACAATACAAACCGATTGCGATTAGTGAAATGCACCGAACGGGCATTCCCGCAAGTATTAAGCTCGCTCAAGGTATCATAGAATCTCGCTATGGCACAAGTACGCTTTCCACTCAATCTAACAATCATTTTGGTATCAAATGTAAAAGCGATTGGCAAGGAAAAACCTACCACTTTAAAGACGATGATTATCAGAATGGAAAGTTAGTAAAATCTTGTTTTAGAGGCTATGATGATCCAGTACAATCTTATTATGATCATTCCGATTTTTTATTGGATAATCCTCGCTATGCTCCTTTATTTAGATTGCGAAGAACAGATTATAAGGCATGGGCAAAAGGTTTAAAGAATTGTGGGTATGCAACAGCTCGCCACTATTCGAAGACCTTAATTGAGACTATTGAAAAATATAAATTAGATCGCTACGACAACATAAAAGCAATGCCAAATGAAGCGATGGTCGACCTACCTGCACCTGTCAATAAAATAAAATTTATTTCCTACCATAAGCCAACTTACAAACCTGCCATTACGCCACCAAAATCGGTGGAATTACCTAGAAATTATAGAAGAGGAACGGGGGCAAGAATGCCTTCTGCCTCAAAAGCGCATTCTTTCAAAGAAGAAGTATTTCGGGGAGAAGGCCCTTATTTATTTGAAATAGTGCCATCTGTTGATCGGAAAAGTGTGGAACGATGATTATTGATTGAGGAATGGGAACAACTAGTTTAACATAAAAACGCTCTCCTAAACGTTTTTTTTAACACAAAAGGCGCAAAAGTACACAAAAGGGTTTCACAAAAGTTTTTTTTGCAACACCTAAGACGTGAAATAATATATAACTTTTGTGAAACCCTTTTGTGCGCTTTTGTGCCTTTTGTGTTTCAAAAAAACGTTTAGGAGAAACCCTTTTCCCTAAGCGTTCAGGGTTGAACGAGGTTATTCCCACTCCTCAAACAATAATTAATCCTCCGATAATCAATAATCAGTAAGGAGTTATCAAAAAAATATTCTTTCTTTACGCCACTTTCAAAAAAAGAGGTCAGAAGTCAGATCGTCAATTACATTGACTGTCAGAGGTCAGATTTATGACGTGTTCAGCACATCGCAAGTTGACTGCGTGCTGAACACGTCATAAGTCTGACCTCTGACAGTCAATGTAATTGACGATCTGACTTCTGACTTCTCTTCAAAACACAACAAGTGGCTACCGATAACAAGACCTTTCCAATTATAATAAATAGTTTCATTGGCACTACAGGCTTAGGCTTTCCTGCGGTGTTGCCGCTATTAGTAGGAGCGATAGTAGACACCCTTGGGTTTGAGCGAGCGATGGTTGGTTGGATAGCCTCTACGAATATATTTGGTATTGCTTTAGGTGGTTTGATAGCGACCTTATTAATTGGCAAAGTCTCTTTGGTTAAAATCGTTCGAGTTGGCTTAATTGGTTTATTAATTCTAGATGTATGCTCTGCCTTTGTGTTACAAGCAATCCCCATGCTGGGAATTCGTTTTGTGAGTGGTATTTTTGGGGGCTTGGCTTATGCAGGTTCTTTAGCTGCTTTTTCGGGGCTTAAGAATCCGATTAAAGCTTATGGTATTTATGTAGTCGTTTACTGTGTTTGGAGTGGTATTGTTTTAATGACCTTACCATTATTAATACAGCAATTTGGCTTAATGGGTGGTTTTGGGGTATTGGTTTTTATGGCCTTTGTTAGTTTATTAGGCAGTGGTGCCATTCCAAAATTAGCCGCCAATCTTAAAGAAAAAGAAATGATCAGCCTCTCTACGCTATTATCTCAAAAAGAGGTTTTATTAGCTTTGCTAGGATATTTTGCTTTGCAAATGGGCGGTGGAACAATCTGGGCCTACGTCGAACGAATTGCTAAAGAAGCAGGCTTAGAATCTACTTTGATTGGGCAAATTATGGGGGCGAGTACTATTTTGGCGATCTTCGGAGGTCTATGGGTGTTTAAAGTAGGAGATTCTAAAGGGATAAAAATTCCACTGCTTACAGGCGTTTTTATCATGGGCTTGGGTGCCTTTTTATTATTTTGGGCGAGTTTGCCGATTGTTTATTTTCTTGCGATTAGTTTATTTGGAGGGGCTTGGAGTATCGCTATTCCCTTTTATCAACAAATACAAGCCAAATTTGACCCAACCGGCAAAGTCGTTACTTTAGGAACGATTGTCAATACGATGGGACGGGCAACAGGTCCCGGTATGGCCGCCTTATTTTTAGGAGCTAATTCCTATTCCAATGTTATCTGGTTAGCTTTAGGGGCATTAAGTTTGAGTATACTTATATTATTGCCTTTGCTCTGGAAAAGTTAAAATTATAAGTTTACCTAACAAGTTTATTCTTTTTCTTGCATATTTGCCAACAATCCAGTCTACGAGTTCGTAGAACAAAACATCTTTCCTTTCCCCATTCTTACACAAAAACAGCTTGCCTTAATAAACGATTAATTATTTAGAAAAGAAAGCATAGATCATTTCATTGGAAGAATAGAGATTTATCGCAAGAATACATTAGAAAATCGAATAAAAATCTAAAGAATTCTACTAGTGCTTGCGTCTTGTCTCTAATCTCACTTCTCTGTTCTCTAATCTAAACAGTCAAATATTTTTATAAACCGATAAAAAAATATCATGTCAGACAAATTTAAAAAAGTAGAATTAGTAGATGATTTAGGTAAGGAATCCATTATTTTAAATGGTGCAACAGGCAACGCTGCTTTAGGTGGTGGTGGTCATGCTGGAGACATTTCCATGAGAGATGAATTTGGTAAAAACACTATTCACATTGATGGTAATGATGCGAACATTACTATGGGTGGTTTTGGTAAGCAAGGAGATATTCGATTAAAGAACACGCAAGGTATTGAAACGACACACATTGATGGTGGACATTCTAACATCACTATTGGTGGTGCAGGTTCAGAAGGCGATATTGCTTTAAAAAACACCAAGGGAGAGCAAACTATCCATATTGATGGAGGTAGTGCGAATATTAACATGGGTGGTGCAGGTGCCCAAGGCGATATTGGTTTGCAAAATGCAGAAGGCAAACAAACGGTACATATTGATGGAGGCAATGGTAACCTGACTTTAGGTGGCGGTGGCGCACAAGGCGATATTTCTTTATTAACGATTGAGGGCAAGTCAACGGTACACATAGATGGTGGCGATGGTAACTTAACGATGGGTGGCGAAGGTACTCAGGGCGATATTGCTTTAAAAAATGCAGAAGGAAAGCAATCTATCCACATTGATGGGGGCAATGGAAATATGGCTTTAGGTGGCGGTGGTCACGATGGTGATATTTGGTTGACGACTAGTGATGGTAAATCTAGAGTAGAATTAGAAGCACATGATGGCCAAATTAGGGCTAAAAATGGTACTGGTGCAATTACTTTTAGTGTAAACGGTAAGACAGGAACGGTCTCTATAGGTGGTGGTGCTTCTGATGGAGAATTGATTATTAAAGATGGAAAAGGAAATACGACTATTGAAATGGACGGCACTGGTGGTGTAATCAAAGTAAATGGTTCTACCATTATGCCTGCGGATTTCGTTTTTGAAAACAACTATGCTTTGCCTCAACTAGAGGAAGTAAATTCTTTTATCCAAACCAATAAGCATTTGCCAAATGTACCGTCTGGTGCAGAGATGAAAGCGAATGGTTTAGATTTGAATGCTTTTTCTATGAAATTACTACAAAAAGTAGAGGAATTAACTTTATACGTTATTCAACAAAACGAACAGATTAAAGCACAACAGCAGCAGATTAATGAATTGAAGAAGTAGAGATTGTGTTGCGGGTTTCGAGTTGCGGGTTTGCTAATTAAAAGTATACTTACGGGTATTAGTAAACTCGCAATTTGTAGCTCAATCCGCACTTATTTATTTTGCTGTTTTAGTATTGATTAGTAACGATGAAAAAATATTTGGTCGTTTTTGAAATGGGCTTTTTCTAATGGGTTGAAAACATAAGAGAAAAAAGGTCAATTCAAAAACAAAAAGATCAAATATTTTTTAATCAATACTTAAAACTAGAATTTCCCTCTAATACCGAAAATAAAATTACGTCCTGCGGCACTCACACCAGAAGAAAAAGGACGGTAGTGTAAATCTAAAATATTCTCCACAGCGAAGTTAATTGAAAATCTTTCATTAAGTTGGTAGTCTCCATAAAAATTATAGGTCATCCAAGCTAAAGAACCTGCATAGCCCTCCGAGCAAAGCGATTCGCCTCTTGACCCAGTTGCCACACAAGGATCTCCATTTGCATCTATATAGCCATAAGGGCTATATTCTAGATTATCGGAAGTCCCTTCTCGCTCAAACTCAAGTGTACTTAAATTGGTTATTCTTACGGAGGAAATCGAATAGTCATTTGGTCGTTTTCGACCATTATATCGAACCACCGCAGCTAATTTAAATTTATCAGCTTGATAACTTAGACTGGTTCTACCATAAAGAGGTGGAATATGTGCAAAAGGAACAATAGTATCTATAAGAACCCCTTCTATATTATCTTTAAATTCACTCTTGCCTTTAGTTAGATTAATATTTGATTCCAGTTTCCATTTATCTGCTATATTGAAAGACATGTTGCCAGAAACTCCATAGACTTGCGCATTTTCTGCGTTGACGTTAGCCTGAATTTCTAAGAGTTCATTGTCCTTAATCAGCGTATTACTTCCATCAGGTAGCACAAAGTTTTTTCTTATTAAAGCATCTCGTAACTGCGTATTGAAAACAGTAGCACTTAATTTTAAAGAAACGCCCGTACTTTTTCTAATTTGTTGATCTATCTCAATACCACCAAATTCTTTACTAATTGTTCCTTCTACCGTAAATGCTTTCTCTGGCGTTAAATTAGGATTTGGCACGGTAACAAAGCCATTTTTTTCTCTAATTTTAGCAAAATCATCAATATTAGGAGAACGGAAAGCCGTTCCTGCTAAAGCTCTAAATTGCCATTTATTTTCGGTTTTATAGGTCATTCCACCGCCATAGGTCAATGCGCCATTTTTTAGGAAAATACCATCAATATAATTTTGAGGCCAAACGATAGGGTCTGTTTTTCCAAACTTAGCCCCTAATTTCACATAGCTATATCGCAAGCCTCCTTCCGCAGAAAGCCGTTTGTTATCACTTTTCCATTTCAGATTAGTATAAGCCCCATAACTATCCATCGTACTACCAGCACTAGGATAACGCGTGATAATATCGGAGCCTTCTAAAAGAATATCTTGATTTCTAACATTTTTATCATAAGCCCAAGAATCAACAATATTTTTATTCCAGTCTACACCATAAGACAAGGTAATATTTTGTTGTTCATCTATAAATTTATCAAAGTCAGCAGTTACAGAAAAAACATAGACATCCGTCTCTGTTGCATTTCGCCAAGTCTTCCCCCATTTTCTTTGATATTGATCCTCATCAATTCTTTGAAAAGCGGCAATAATCGTCCCTTTATCAAAAAAGGATTTATTATTAATACTAGTTTTCAAGGAAGTCAATATTCTTTGTTGAGGACCATAGTACCAATCAATCCATTTTAATTCCTGAGCAGAACCTAAGGTGTCTACTAGGTTATCATATCTAGGCACATTGGAAGAAGAAGAATATTGAAGATTCGCTACAAAAGACAAATCTTTAGAAGCTTGAAATTTTATTTTTTGTAAGAAGTCTATTTGTGTATATTGTGTACCCCACTGTTTATTAGGATTAGCTATATTTTCTCGACGCTCCCCTATTGAATTATCATCTAATAAAGTTCCATAATTCTGCTGCAATCCAAATTTGGGATAAGCTTCCGGTCGTACTCCGCCTGCAATGAGATTATCATAATCGACATAAGAAAAGCTACTAAAAGAACCCCATTTTTTCGCACCTTGATTAAAATCTACATGAATCGCTTTCTCGCCATTGGCATAAGCATAGCGTACATAAGCATTCGCTTCCGAAACCTGTGTTTTATCATCAGGCTCCGCTAATTTAGGGTCTTTCGTCCGATAATGAACTACGCCACCTAAAGCATCACTACCATAGATTAAAGAACCGGGACCATAAATAACTTCCACTTGTTCTAACATAGCAGGATCAACGGTAATGGCATTTTGTAAGTGACCACTTCTATAAATCGCATTATTCATCCGAACACCATCTATAACCAATAAAACCCGATTGGCTTCAAAACCTCGAATAATTGGGCTACCTCCGCCCATTTGGCTCTTTTGAACGAATAAGCCTCCGCTCTTTTCCAGTAAATCAGCAGAAGTCTGCGCATTAGAAAAAGCAATTTCTTTACTGGCTATTTTATCAATTTGATAAGGAATATCCTCAATTTTATCATCTCTTCGACCAATTACCTCTACCCCTTCTAATTCTACTGCATCCACTTCCATTTTTATCAAGCCTTTCATTCGCCTGATTTGATACATCGGCAATTTCAAAGATTTGTAGCCAATGTAAGTAATCACCACTTCTTCTCTATAGGTCAAACCTTCTAGTATCGCTTGCCCATCAAAGTCGGTAGTCGCAGTAAAAGAAAAATCTTCTGTATAGATATTCGCCCCAATGATAGCTTCATCGGTTTGTGCATCTTGTATGGTAATAGTGATTTTATTGAAAATGGAAGAAGCGTTTGTATAGAATATAGGGGTGGCTATACTTCGGCAAGGGAGCAGAAATAGGAAAGAAAATAGTAAGATGAATGGGAATACATCAAACTTTAAGGAATGCTTATCTCTTTTTAGGCGAATCATTCGCACTGCTAATATTTTTTTTCGGGAGTTTGATAGTAAAAGTAGTTCTGTCACCCGGTACAGATTCTGCAACAAAAATCCTGCCAGAATGGTAAGATTCTATAATACGTTTTGCAAGAGATAAGCCTAAACCCCAACCTCTTTTTTTGGTGGAGTAGCCTGGTTTGAATACTGTTTTAAATTTGGAAGGTGGAATGCCTTTACCCGTATCACTCATGTCGATACAAACAAAATCTTTTTCTTCGTATACACGAGCTCTAATTTCACCTTTTGCGCCCATTGCATCTAGTGCATTTCGTAGTAGATTTTCTAAAACCCAATTAAAAAGATGCACATTCAGATATACTATTTTTGGTGCTGCACTAGGATCTGGAAATTCAAAAGTTATTTTCTTAGAAGCCCTTCGAGACATATAAGCTCTAATTTTTTCTAATTCCTCATAAATATTTACTTCTACTAATTTTGGTTTAGAGCCGATTTTGGAAAACCGATCCGCTACTAAATCTAGTCGATTGACATCTTTTTCTAACTCCCCTACCACATCCTGCAAGTATTCATCCTGTGGATACATCTCTCGTAAATGACTAATCCAGCCCATAATCGCACTGATAGGTGTGCCTAATTGGTGTGCCGTTTCTTTAGACATCCCTACCCATACTTGGTTTTGTTCTGCCCTTCGAGCTGAACTAAATATAAAATAACCAAAAGCAACAAAGGCAGAGATGAGTAAAAATTGTAGGACAGGAAAGTATTGAAGTAGGGTCAGTAAGCGAGTATTTTTGAAATAAATCTCTGCAGCATAGCCATCTCCTTTGATAGGTTCTAGTCCAGATGCTTTAATGCGTTCCAATTCTTTTTCTAAAAAAACCAAAGATGTATCTTTCTCTGGACTAAAATTAAAACCACCCTCAATAAAACCTGATTCGCCTACCATAATCACAGGAATACCTTCTAGTAATAGTTGAATCCTATTTAAATAGCCATCCGCATCTTCTCCATCTAAATAAGCTGCGTAGGCTTCCTCTGACTCTTGTGCTTTTTGCTCTTTTGCAATCTCTTCATTAAGGGTGTTGGCAAATAACTTTACTTGTGTTTCTTCCCCTTTACTCAATTGCTCCACTAAATAATTGGTATAAAACATAGTAACTGCCACTATAATTAAGCCCACTATGATTAAGGACCACTTCCACATTGAATTACGGGCGTAC
>Ga0209831_1004528_pt1 | contig 10849 bp, 9 predicted proteins | sample Maine_Asex4_meta_FD_187451 | JGI IMG/M metagenome (GOLD analysis project Ga0209831, IMG submission 187451) | Marine algal microbial communities from Maine, USA - Maine_Asex4_metaG (SPAdes) (version 2) | ecosystem: Host-associated > Algae > Red algae > Unclassified | place: Maine, USA | collected...
TCATAGACCATTGCAGGATGAATAACCATTCCACGAACATTGGGTGCGTGAAGTACTTTTTTCATCGAGTTAATTGTCGACATATTTCTAGGTATCGAGTGCAACGGGGAATTCTCTGTTGCAATAGCGTCACCAGTATCACCGTAAAGCCAGCAGCCACCCGTATAAATTAGAGTCTTTGCAGAATCGGGTGTTTCCAATCCTTTAAGAAGTGCTGTGACAAGCATTTGATCTACGACATCCATGTCGTCAGTCCAGGTGGCGGCAGCATGTATCACAACATCCACACCCGTTAAACAATCAGTCCATTCCTCTGGCTGCCGAATGTCACCCCTTATAGGTGTTGCACCGGCTTTGAGCACCTGAGCTGCCGTTTGACCCGATCGTGACAGTGCACAGACATCACAACCCTTTTCAACTAATGCGTCTAGCACGGCTCGACCAATAGAGCCAGACCCACCTAAGACTAATACACGCATACATTAACCCCGGTGCCTATAAATGCCTTTCCCAAAATAGCCTCGGGCCAATTGATTATAACTCGCGCTTAATAGTTATAAGCATGCCTTTAACAATGCAAGCGTATTATCGTATGTCATCTCAATAGGATTCCCGCCAGTGCTCGGATCAGCCATGGCAGATTTGGTTAAACTATCCAGATCTGGATTGACGACACCGAGCTCCGTCAGATTTTTCGGAATGTTGAATTTATCGTTTAGCTCGCCAACCATCGAATAAAATCCATCGTAACCACCGGCGATGCCTAAATAGTTTGCAGCACTTTCTAGCCTCTCTTCAATAGCAGCACGGTTAAACGTTAAAACGTTTTGCATAACAACCGCGTTGGTTGTGCCGTGGTGTGTATTAAAAACAGCACCAATTGGATGCGACAACGCGTGTATTGCACCTAATCCTTTTTGAAACGCAGTTGCACCCATGGCAGCGGCACTCATCATATGCGCACGAGCTTCTAGATCAGCACCGTTGTCATAGGCGACAGGTAGATAGGTTTTCACCAAGCGCATGCCCTCTAACGCCATACCCTGACTCATAGGATGGTAGTGCGGTGAGCAGAACGCTTCGAGACAATGCGCAAACGCATCCATACCGGTACCTGCAGTGATCATCTGTGGCATACCAACCGTTAGTTCGGCATCACAAATTATTTGTACTGGCAACATCTTTGGATGAAAGATAATTTTCTTTTCATGTGTTAACGAATTAGTAATAACCGACGCACGACCCACCTCTGATCCAGTTCCGGCAGTAGTTGGTACAGCCACAACTGGCGCAATACCATCTGCATCTGCTCGAGTCCACCAATCACCAATATCTTCAAAATCCCAAAGCGGTCGAGTTTGCCCACTCATGAAAGCCAGTGCCTTACCAAGGTCAAGCGCTGACCCACCACCAAAAGCCACAACACCATCATGACCACCAGCCGCATAGACTTTCATACCAGCTGCTACGTTGACTTCAGTCGGGTTTGGATCAACATCAGCAAATACCGCATCGCCTAAACCACCTGCTTTAAGCAAAGCTAACGTGCTTGTAGTAATCGGTAATGATGCTAGGCCTTTATCCGTTACAAACAAGGGCTTTTTCATACCGGACGCAGCACACGCATCCGCAATTTCTGTAATACGTCGTGCACCGAAACGAATATTGGTTGGATATGACCAATTGCCAACTAAATTCATGATTGAGTACTCTTCTTAAAATGATAGGACTTTGGACGAGTCAGGTTATGAAAACCAATAATAGAAAGACCACCACCACGCCCCGTATCTTTACACCCAGTCCAACACAGTGAAGGGTCTAGGTAGTCGCATCGATTCATGAACACAGTGCCAGTTTCGAGTAACGCCCCAATCGATGCTGCTCGCACATCATCGTCCGTCCACAACGAGGCGGTAAGACCGTAAATACTGTCGTTCATTAAACGGATAGCCTCATCATCATCTTTAACGCTCATGATGCCAACGACAGGACCAAAAGATTCTTCGCTCATCACGCGCATAGAATGATCAACGTTAGTTAATATCTGCGGCATCATATAAGCGCCTTGATTGCTTGGAAACAAACTGGGACTAATATGCGCCTTTGCACCTTGCTCAATGGCCTCATCCACTTGTGATCGGACATGCTCGGCAAAGCGAACATGCGCCATCGGGCCCAGCGTCGTTTCTTCATCCAGTGGATTTCCAAGTTTGTACTTGGACACTATCGCCACGGCTTTTTCAACAAACTCATCAAACCGAGATTCAACAACGTAAATTCGTTCAATACCACAACAGCATTGCCCTGAATTGAACATTGCACCATCGATTAGAGTATCTACCGCGGCATCCATATTTGCATCGTCCATGACATACCCTGGATCTTTTCCACCTAACTCCAAACCAACACCTGTAAAAGTGCCAGCGGCTGCGCGCTCTATAGTGCGGCCAGCCTCAACAGACCCAGTGAAGTTAACAAACTGAAAAGCCTTTTCTGCAATGAGAGCAGAGGTTGTATCGTGGTCGAGAAAGACATTTTGAAATACGCCCTCTGGGATACCCGCTTCAAGAAACGCTGCCTCCATTCGCTCCCCGACTAACATGGTTTGCGTTGAATGTTTGAGCATGACGGCATTGCCGGCTATAAGCGCAGGGGCTACGGTATTGATAGCCGTCATATAAGGATAATTCCAAGGCGCGATAACCATCACTAACCCATGCGGCTCACGAACGATGTAACGGTCGAACTGATCACTCTGCTCAACGACTATTGGTGCTAAAGCATCGACAGCCAGATCGGCCATTTTTTCAGCACGCTCTTGAACGCCCCCAAACTCACCGCCATATCGAATGGGCCGCCCCATCTGTTTTGCCAGTTCAGGGACAATGTCATCGTTCATCGCCCCTAGCACATCAACAGCCTTACTTACCGTTGACAGCCGATCACTTAAACTGCGTTGCGCCCAAGCACGTTGTGCATTCTTTGCTTTTTCAACGGCAGCTTTTGCATCACTCATGGCCAATACAGACCTGGTTGCTAATACCGAGCCATCGATCGGCGAAATGCACTGGAGTTGCTTAGTCATACCCGTTCAAATCCACGCTTAATTTCATAATCCGTAACCACTTTGGAAAATTCTTTAACCTCCCAATTCGCCGCGTGGACGTAGTGATCTACGACCTTATCGCCTAACGCTGCTCTTAGCATTGTGGAGCCTTTTAAAAGATCACTCGCTTCCTGTAAATTGTTAGGTATTTCTTTCACACCTTTAGCACCGTAGCCGTCTCCAGAAAATGCAGCCTCCAACTCCATCTTTTTCTCGATACCCTCGATGCCAGCTGCAATTATCCCAGCCATTACTAAGTATGGGTTTATGTCGCTGCCGCCGACTCGGCATTCAAAACGCACACCTGGTGTGTTCGCCCCAACAACACGGTAGGCTGCAGTCCTGTTATCGATGGACCATATAATTTTGGTTGGTGCAAAAGTGCCGGGGGCAAACCGCTTGTATGAATTTATATAGGGCGCCAAAAATGATGTTAGTTCTGAAGCATGCTTTAACTGACCTGCCAAGTACTGTTTCATCGTGGTCGACATACCGTGCTCATCTTGTGCATCGTAAAACACCGGAGAACCATCTTTGATTTGTAGAGACTGATGAACGTGAGAAGATGAACCAACGGCATCCGCGTTATATTTTGCTAGAAAGGTAACGCTTTTATTATGCTTATAGGCTATCTCTTTTACTGCGTTTTTTGCAATGGTATGGTTATCCGCCATGCTCAGCGCATCTGAATAGGTAATATTGAGTTCAGCTTGTCCAGCCTCGGCCTCACCTTTTGTACACTCAATGGGTATTCCAGCTTCAAATAACTGATTGCGAATATCTCGCATCAAACCCTCTTCCTTAGCGGTTTGAAAAATATGGTAGTCCTCGTTGTACACGCTAACAGGTTTTAAATCGCGGTAATCTTGCTCTTGTAATTCTGTGTAGCTTTGTTGGAACGAGAAAAACTCAAGCTCCGTTGCAGCCATGGCCCTATAGCCCATCGCATCAAGTCGAGCAATTTGCTTTTTTAATATGGCGCGTGGTGAGTGCTCAACATCTGCATGAGTGTGATGATCATGAACATCGCACAACACCATAGCGGTTTTAGTCGCCCATGGCGCCATTCGCAATGTCTGCATATCAGGAATTAGTGTGTAATCACCATACCCTGACTCCCAGCTAGTAGCCTCATAACCATCCGTTGGTGCCATTTCCAAATCGGTGGCAAGTAAATAATCACAGCAATGAGTTTCCTCCCAAGCCGTATCTATAAAGTGTTGCGCATGGAATCGCTTGCCCATGAGCCTACCTTGCATATCGACAGCGGCCGCTATTACGGTATCGACTTGGTGTTCCGAGACCGCTTGTTTCAATTGATCAAGCGTTAGTAATCCAGACATTGGCATGTTAATTCATAAAATGAAAAATGAGAGAAAAAAAGCGCCCAAATCTATTGGGCGCGTTTTGATCTACTTATGTTGGCAGCATGGGTTAGCCATAACGATAAGGCCGGCCTGCTTTCTCCATAGTTGCATTGTACTTCTTAAATATTTCTACCACTTTGGCTTTGGTCTCAGATTCAGCTGCAATCTCATCCCAAAACTTCAGTGCCTCAGCCTCAACAGTTGCCCATTCCTCATCAGGAATTGAAGTGAGCTCCATTTTTGGACCATTAACACGTAGATCTGCTTCACCACCCCAATACCACCACTGACGATAGTAATGAGAACTATCCATACACACTTTCAATAGCTCTTTTAAGTGGTCTGGCAGTTCATTGTAGCGCTCTTCGTTGGCAAAGAAAGACCCTGCCCACGCGCCGGAGATATTATTGGTTAAAAAGTAGTTTGTTACATCCGCCCAACCAACCGTGTAGTCCTCAGTGATTCCAGACCAAGCAATGCCATCAAGCTCACCAGTCTGCACCGCAACTTCAATGTCTTCCCATGGAAGTGTGACTGGAACAACACCGAACTTGCTAAGAAACCGGCCAGCTGTTGGGAAAGTGAATACACGCTTGCCTTTAAGATCTTCAAGGCTTCTGATTGGATCTTTAGTAGCGAAGTGACACGGATCCCATGCACCTGCCGATAAGAATTTCACACCCACTTTTGCATACTCAGCGTCCCAGATTTCATTTAATCCGTATTGATTAAACAGCACTGGTACGTCAAGTGAATAACGACTAGCAAATGGAAAATAACCACCAAACACGGTTACCTCTGTTGGCGATGCCATTGAGTCATCATCAGATTGCACCATATCGATGGTGCCCTTTTGCATAGCACGAAACAGCTCACCAGTTGGAACTAACTGATCACCGTAGAAGAGTTCAATCTCCATCTGATCACCGGCGATTTTATTAAATGCATCAATTGCAGGCTTAACAACATGCTCTCCAAGAGATGCTCCAGCATAAGTTTGCAAACGCCATTTTATTTTCGATTGCGCATGTATCGCCGGCGCACCAATAATAGCTGGTGCAGCCACTGCGGCAGTGGTTAAAAAATTACGTCTTGATTTCATATTTAACATCCAGGTAGTTTGTGATTCAATAGTTTAAAAAAACCGTACCTACAGTAACTAATCCAAAAATATCACCATAGTTAAGCTTAACTAAACCGCCATTGCTTATTTTTTAAGCGGAAGTACATTCCTCACTTTCCGTAAACATAATTTGGTAGCCACAACGCAATTTGTGGGAATACCATAACAAGCGCCAACGCCACCAACATGACCAATACAAATGGCCCTATGGAGCGGTAAATATCAGAGAGCGTTATTTCAGGTGGCGCCATCGCTCTCATCAAAAACAAGTTGTAGCCAAACGGTGGGGTCATATAGGCTATTTGTGTGGTGATGGTGTATAGAACACCGTACCAAATCAAATCGAAACCCAGTGAATGGACTAGCGGTACGTACAGCGGAGCAACTATCACGAGCATCGCAGTATCATCTAGAAATGTGCCCATCACGATAAACGACAGCTGCATCATGATCAAAATCCACCACGGACTCATATCGAGTCTTTCGGTGAATAAAGTTTCAATGGCACGCACGGCGCCCAACCCATCAAATACAGCACCAAAACACAACGCTGCTAAAATGATCCACATAAACATGCAGGAGATAGCCAAGGTCTGACGTACAGACACCTCAAACACATCCTTGTTCATACGCCCTTTCGCGACGGCGGCTAAAAACGCGGTCATCGCACCTATTGCAGAGCTCTCAACCAAACTAGTCCAACCATTAAGAAAAGGCACCATCATTGAGGCGAATATGATGATCGGCAACAACCCTGCACCCAATAAACGAATTTTCTCAGATCGAGGTACATTGCGTTCACTTTCAGGCAATGCAGGCCCCAACTCAGGTTGCAGACGACAGCGAACAACAATATAGATGATCGGCAACAACCCTGCACCCAATAAACGAATTTTCTCAGATCGAGGTACATTGCGTTCACTTTCAGGCAATGCAGGCCCCAACTCAGGTTGCAGACGACAGCGAACAACAATATAGATGATAAACAATGTCGCCATCATCAGCCCTGGAACCAAACCCGCCAGCCATAATTGTCCAACGGGCTGCCTTGCGATCATCGCGTAGAGCACCAACACAACAGATGGGGGCACAAGAATGCCCAGGGACGAACCGGCCTGAATGACCCCCGTCACCATGCGTTTATCGTAGCCACGTCGCAATAGTTCCGGCAAGGCAATAGTGGCACCAATGGCCATACCTGCCACAGACAGTCCATTCATTGCCGAAATTAACACCATTAGACCTATAGTGCCGATGGCAAGTCCACCGTTGATCGGCCCCATCCATACATGAAACATCTTGTATAGATCTTCGGCAATTTTAGATTCTGACAAGATATAACCCATGAATATAAACATGGGCAGTGTTAGCAACGGATACCATTTCATTAACTTCATAGCAGCGGTAAAAGGTAAGTCCGAACCACCTACACCCCATAGCGTCATCGCCGCGATGGCACCAACAGCTCCGATAGCACCAAAGACCCTTTGGCCCGTTAACATCATTAGCATCATTGATGAGAACATCAATATAGCGATCATTTCGTAAGACATCAGATTTCTGTCCCGCGAATGCGTGCGATGTCTTTTATAAATTCAGATAAAACCTGCAACAACATTAAGAATATTCCAATGCACATTCCCACTTTAAGCGGCCACATTAAAGGACGCCATGCGGTAGGGCTACGTTCGTTGTATTTCAAAGAATAGGTGGTGCTGTCGATCGCTCCGTAGAGCAAAACACCAAGATAAAATAGTAAGAAAACGACCATTACTGCATCAACCCAGGCTTTCTGACGCAAGGTCCAACGACTGTAAAACAGATCCATGCGAACGTTAGACCCGAGTTGAATGGAGTACGGTCCACCTAAAATATAGTATGCAACCATGGCAAACTGTGCCATTTCAAGCGTCCATAAAGAGGGCATAAAAAACGTTTTTGATACTGATGACCATAACAATATACCGATCAAGATGAAGATCAAATACATGGCGCATCGACCTAAGCGATAGTTTATTGCATCGACAATTTTGACAAATTTCACTGCAAATTTTGGCACGGTTTATAGCAAGCCTTCTTGTGTGACATCAACTTTGGTCAAGCTGAGTGCATCGCTTAATAACGCGGTTAACAGTTCACTTATCTGTTCGATTGACTCTGTATCACCTAATAGATCGTTACGCACTTCCAACATCACATTATTAATTTGCCGAGGTAATGCATGGTGTTTGAGTGTATGGGTAACATCATCATCAGGCCCATAGGGTTGGTTACGTTCTATTTTGTAGTTGGAGTGATTTGGTACAGCGGCTAACATCTGATCAGCAAAACGGCTATCACAATCATGCAAAACACCAATTTCCACAACGCGCTGCTTTCCATGCATGGAAGCCGTGAAGCTGTGAATAGTGACTAATGTGGTATCGAGATTGTTCGAACGACGATGATCGAGCACGTTTGACAATTCATTTGCGAAAGGCTTGTAAACAGCTTCAACACGTTCTTGACGCTGCGTCTCAGTTAATGACAAATTTCCAGGAACCTTGTCATCCTCACTGCGCAAAACAATGGCAGTATTCGACTCAGGTGCACGATTACAGTCGTAAACCAACCTTGAAACGGTAGACGCGATCAATGGTGAATCGAATCGTTCACTGAGCAGTCTGCTCAATTCCAGTGCACCGATATCCCATGCGGCATGAGAGCTTAGAACATCCTCTGTCACACCCAAGTTTTGGTATTTATCTGGCACCCTGTTAGACGCATGCTCGCAGACAAACACAAAAGGCCCCAGTCCAAGGACTCGTTCAGTGTGCACAGGTGATTCGCTGGTTCTCGTCACGCGTTAAGATGGGCCTATCAAAAATTGTGTTTGTATATTATTGTACAGTCTGAATGTTTCTGTCAAACAGAATACAAAATAAACTATAACGGCTTACCCCAAAACTGACCAGCGACCAACTAGACGTGAAAAATAAGTCGATAAAAAAAGGTAGCGAAACCGTAAAAAGTCTTTTGATGCAACACATGACAACACTAACTCGTGCCGAAAAACAATTGGCTAGTAGCTTATTATCAAACTACCCACTTTCAGGAATGGCATCCATTACCGACATAGCCGAAGCCGCCAGTGTTTCGACTCCTACGGTAATAAGAACCGCAAGAAAACTAGGATTTGACGGTTTTAGCGGCTTACAAAAAGCCATGAAAGCTGAGGTCTACGCAACACTTGAAGATCCAATAAAGAAACATGACGCTCTGAGCCATGATGCCGGTGATGAGCATTTCATCAATCAGTTCGCGGATGCCGTCGCATTGAATATTCGCAATACTCTAGCAAGACTGGACATCGAAACATTTGATGAAGTCGCTACACTATTGTCGAACCCCAAGAAACATATCTACTTAACGGGTGGGCGAATTACGCGCTCATTAGCTGACTATTTATTCAATCATTTACAAATTAGTCGGCCCAATGTGACTCACTTGGGTACATCAGCCAACATTTGGCCACAACATGTCGTGGATATGAACAAGGACAGCGTGGTGTTATTGTTTGATATCCGAAGGTATGAGACAGACTTAGCCAAGCTTGCCCGGCTAGCCGACGATCAGGGCGCATCTGTCGTGTTATTCACCGATCAATGGGGATCACCGATAAGTGATATCGCCACACATCGATTTGATGCGCTTGTTGAGGTACCATCTCCGTGGGATTCCAGCGTATCGATAATGATCATCGTAGAGGCGCTTATCGCAAGCATTCAAGAGAAAGACTGGAAGAAAAGCAAACAACGTATGGAGAAACTAGAAACCATGTTTGGCAAAACAAAACTGTTTAGACGCTTCAGCAGTTAAGGATAAGCCACAGCTGTTTCATCATTGTCAGGCCCGTTGTTTCTGCAAATATTTGAAACGATAGACGCCGACCTAGATCAATTTCATCCTATCCAGCATCTACGATAGCTGTTTTCTTTTCATTCGTTAGTTGGTTATCCAGTGACACATCACTTCCATCTGCAGCTCCTGCTGAATGAGCCGAACCACTACGAAAACGCACAGTCCGTTTGCGTGAGCCTTGAATATCGCTGGTGCAATTCTCTTCAACCATCTCACGTTTTCTAACGACTAAAGAAGAACCAAAGGTAGGGTCATTTTTTGCACTGTCTCTTGCGGCTGCCTCTGCACTCAAGCGATCGCTGTGTATAACTCTACATCTATTTAAAACTGATACACCAAACCCAACACGATAATCAAAACTGGCTGATCGCCCAGGCAGTACCGCTCCTTCCTTTTTTCGGACTTGAAGCGAGCGCTCCATTGCTGACACTAGGTATGAGTAGGTTAAAGTCGCAACTTCAGCATCAATACTGTAACCACGAAATTCAATTTCGCCAGAATCAACACAGATACAGTCGTGCAACAAGGCTACAGCTGAGCTAAGCAAGGTAACGTAACTCGGTACATTTCGAAAACTGCGTCCGATAGTGGATGAACCGAATTCAGAGGTTTCTAGCTCGGCGAGAGTGACGCCAAATTTCGCCATCAGCGACTGGCACCGACGCAACGCAATCTCTGCCTCATTCGGGCTCGACTCAGCCTCCTGACTCATGGCATAGAGCTTTCGCACTCTGGAGATAATTTTTTCGCGGTCCATCTACTTGATACATCGGCTTTTCGGTCAGTATATAGGGTCTGAGAAGGACTTAGCGTTACCAAGAGAAATAAAGGGGTTCTAATCAGGAGCTAGTCTTGTACTAGCGTTGCAACAATTAACTCGCTTTGTTCAGTTTCGCATCGTTTTGCAGTAAAAACTCTACCCATTGAGTCGCATGCTGTGGTGCACCAACCCCATAGCCTTGGGCGTAGTCTATACCGAGTTCTTTCAAAATATTTTCTGTCTTTTCGTCTTCAACGAATTCGGCAACAGTTTTCATTCCAAGCTCATGACTAAGTTGATTAAATGCAGAGACAATCGCTCTACAGGTCGCATCGTTTGCCATATTTTTTACAAAACTTCCATCGATTTTCAAATAATCTACGGAGAGCTCTTTTAGATAGCCGAACGAGCTGAGCCCACTGCCGAAATCGTCCAACGAGAAACCACAGCCAAGACCTTTCATTTCCGTGATGAAATTTTTAGCCGTTTCAACGTTTTTTATCGCAACGGTTTCAGTTATTTCAAACGTCAACAAATCCCACGATATTGTCGATTTATCTATGATGGATCGATAAACGTTAAGGCTCTCTTTG
>Ga0209831_1004538_pt1 | contig 10829 bp, 14 predicted proteins | sample Maine_Asex4_meta_FD_187451 | JGI IMG/M metagenome (GOLD analysis project Ga0209831, IMG submission 187451) | Marine algal microbial communities from Maine, USA - Maine_Asex4_metaG (SPAdes) (version 2) | ecosystem: Host-associated > Algae > Red algae > Unclassified | place: Maine, USA | collected...
GTAGCCTCCTGACGGAGCGGCAACTGCCGGCGAGCACGGGCGACCCCTCGCGTGGCGCCTGCGTGGTTGAAGAAAACAGCATGTGGGTCGGGTGCGCGGGCCACCTGAATACGTGGTGTCCGTCTGAGTCTGTTGCGGACAACAGGTCGCAGGTTGGTCATTCACGCACGCCGCATGGGTGGAGGATGTGTGGTGTCGTGATGCGGACGTCGGGTGCAGGGGACGCGGTGCGATGATGGGTCGGTGGGCCTGGTTGATGGTACGGGTCGGTGCCATTATATACGCCTTCGGCTCCTAGTCGTTCACCCGTGCGTCTCGACCACCATCGAAACTAGGGCCACTGGGGGGGGTGGGCAGCGCGCTGTGGCCGCCCCCGTGGGGCTGACCTGTCCCCACCCCGTAAATCGGCCATCCAGGCACAGGTGGCAGTCGAGGACCTCAATTTCAGGCCAGTGTGGGGGGGTTCCGGCCATCGTGGCTGCCGGCATCCTGATCGCTCCTCCCCACCCCCCAAATCGGCCCTCCGCGCACCGGTGGCCGTCGATGACCCTCAAAACTGGGCCGGCTGGGAGGGGTCCGGTCGCTGCGGCGGCTGCTGTGCGGCCAGCCGCTCCCCTTGCCCGAAAGCAGTCATCCACACAGTGGTTGCCACCGAGCACCCTGAAAATTGAGGCTGCTGGGAGGGGACCCGTCCCTGCCGCCATCGCCAGGTGCCTGCGGGGTTCCCCCCCCCCGAAAACAAGCGACGTACGAGAGGGTGACCCTCTTAATCCATACAAAAAACAAGGGGCCTCACACCGACCGTGCTATGGCTGGGCCTCGGTGTGGTCAGCCGCTCCACGCCTCGGCGCGCTGCCCCGTATCTTGATCATGCGTCACGTACTGTCTGAAGTATGACCGCCGGACGTTTGACGCACCCTGCATCGTCGCACCGTGTGAACTGTGACCGACTGATGAATCACATGCCCTGCCTCGCCCAAAGTTTCGCGAGACATGACACCATGTGTGACAAACGACCATCGGCCTGCGTGTCATGGGCACCCGTCACGTACTGACGCTTCGCGCAGGCCGGCCGTCACCTGTCCATCACACTCGTGCCCAGACGCCTCTCGGTCAAAATTCTACCACACGTGTTCCCACGCGTCGTCCCATCACCCGCTTTCCAGGGGCCCGCTGGCCACGTGACTAGTACCTGCTGCTGACACATGGCGGCGTCTTGCAGTGGCCGCGGGGACCACCCGTCCCGATATCTCTGCGACAGCAGACCGGGGCCCGACGTGGACCGGGTCGCCAGTGTGAGCCGCCGCCCCCAGCCATGGACTGGTGGGCCACTGTCGGACGTGCCAGGGCATCACGAAATCACATGTCGCTTCATTCCACGGCATCGCTCCTGCCTCGTCATTCTCGGTCATCCCCACCGATCGTACACCCCGCACGTGGCACCCTCTTGGAAGCGTTGGCGATCGTCGTTTGAGTGATTTCGAACCTCCAAAACACCACATTGGCCTTCCAAGTTGCGTTTTGGGCGTCGAACGGCCCCCAGACGTTCCTATATCACCCCCGATATGCGAACGGTCGACTCGCGTTCGACGCGATTCATGTTTGAATGTAATGTACTTACTCGATTGCGATAACTGCTGGATATTCAATATAGCGCCAAACGAGGACGCGTTCGACGGCCTTTCTGGTTCCACCAACGCTCGTTCCGCCACGTCGCACCATATATGCCACGTCTCTGCAACGTGTCGTAAATATGGCGTCGAACGCACGTTGGTGGCACCGCCCTTAGAGCATTGCCAACAACTCAGGCTATCGCTATCGGCTATTCCATTCTACAACCAAGTCCGCGTCCTTAGACAGCCTTATGTACGTCAGCGGTTGGCTGCTGTGCTGTCATGAGCCTAAGTACCTGCAGGTTTCCTTACAGCAGGCCTTGTCTGGGCCCGATCAAGACGATATTTTCTGCCAGAACTTGATTCACTCCAGCGGCAGATGACAACTGTGGTGAGCAGCCGTATCAACCATAACGAAGGCGCAGAGAACGCTCGTCGGCAGACGGACAAAGAATCAGGTCAACATGCGCACCGCTTGATGACGACCACGCCTAGAAGGACGTCACTGTAGGACCATTGCCATGCACGACAGCTCTTGCGGACGTTCCCACCACCTCTGCCCAGAAGAAGCTGGCAGTCAATCTTGCAGACGTGGCGCACACGTTGCAGCCACGTGCTACTATTTGCTGTGAAACGGGTCGTTGATCCATCACATGGACCAATCAGAGGCCCCCGTGAGATGGCCTCGGCTATCCTAAAAGCTATGCCGACTCGAAATAGAAAAGCGATAGCCGCACAGCTATTCTTGGTCAGCGGATGCCAGAATCAAGTAGGTAGTTCGATTTCCATGGCCCGAACAAAAAAAGGGCTTCTTCGTCTAAAAAGTGGTGTTACGTCGGACTTGAGGTGCTTAATGGGACACGTTGTGCAACGTGGCTTGCATATGGGGATAGCATCTCATTGTTAACAAAGCTCTTACAGTCTCTTTCGATTCTGGCCGACCCGAACAAGAACAGCCTATAGACCGCACAAATTCTGATTGGTCAAGAGTAGGTATCCGGCCGGATGGTTGGCTGTCGTGCATCTGTTCTGCACAGTTGCTCTTGTCGGGATCGGCTAAAATTGGGGAGACTGCAATATAAGAGAATCGTGTATAAGAGATTATGGGTCGCAAGTCTTGCATTCTAGTCCGTGTGAACCATTTTAAATTATTTTGAGATGAATCAGCCGTCGTTTACAACGAGAACACACCGTACTTTTTACTCTCCTATTTTTGTCAAAAATGACACGCTTCAGGTCAAGGGAAGTGCACGAAGCCAGTGCCCTCTCTTGGGGTTTATGGAAGAAGCGCAGGGGACTTCTTGGCGAATCGTAGCCCTCTGTGTGCAGATCACGAGCTCTTCTAGATTGCAAAAGAATCTCAGACCACTGCGAATCTGTGGACGTGAGATGCCATAATATCGATCGTCGGTACGACAGAGAGCCCACACGCCAAGATGCTGGACCTGCCCCTTCATTCTCAGAGCGCGGCTTGAGAAGGCTCGAGACCCTTCAGTGGATCACGCCCCAGTGACTCCCTTGTCACGCCTGGGCCTGCGCACGAGTCATACCCGAATCGCGCGCCTGTGCAGGCCATTTCCTGCGGTTTGCGGGACAACCGGGGCGTGCAGCATAGCCCACGCCTTGTCAAGCCTGCACTGCTAGGTCTGAGCATTACACCAGCACCTCGAGAGATCAGCTGCGACGAGCCTACGGTCAGGTCGCCAAGAGACAATTGAGCCGCGTCTGTGGCGGTCGGGAGTCGCTCGAGAACAAAACGGGTGCTGGTGTTTTCGCAGCTGGAGCAGCGAAAATGACCATCAAAAAATCGGTTTACCAATGAGATCGCAGTATAGCAGTATGCTCAAATGTACCAGTCTGGGCCGAAGCAGAACAATTTGCCGGGAGGAGCGTGGGCCAGCGACGTGGATTTGTCCCGCAAAATTATACCGGGTCCTCTCAATCGTCCCCCTGCTGCCTTCCTCGTTGCCGAGGCGGGTCTCCGATAAACGGGCATCCAGACAAAGGCGGTTGCCTCGACCGATGCAAGTCGGACAGGTTCTGCTATGGGTATTTGTCCATCAGGTATTTTGGCAAGTACGAGTACGAGGACACCCGAACTCTCCGAATTGATGGGGTCCAGGAATTCACTGGCATGTCCTCGGAGGTAGCGGGAATGTACTTCAGAAGACCGGCCGAGTGAGTATTGCTGATCCCCGAAATTTGTTGTGGCACAAAGACAGAGACTGACTGTGAAAAAAAGCACTCTTTGGGTCTATATCGACAGTAAGAAGGCATCGATGCCAATAGAAAGCCCGCGTTCGGTGCAAGGACCTTGCATCCCGCAGAACGCACTGTCTGTCGCCGCTCGATCCGCTTTTCTTGGCAGAGAGCAAGCTGCCCACGCGAGATCCAGAGATTTTCCATTGTCTCCTCGCCAAAGGTGCAGAAAAGAAGAGTAGCTGATGATGATGTCCAGGCTGTATGGGCGCATGTAAGCAACCAGGAGCACCAAGTCAGCCCCAAAGGCACGTCTGATAGGTGGAGAGAGTCGGTCCGTACGTCAGTCTCTGTCTTTCAGGACAAATTCGGAATTCAGCAATATGCAGTGCATATGCAGACAGCATGAGAAAAGCTTTGCTGTCAGTGTCTGCTGTGTCCAGTGAAGAAAAGAACCAGAAGCCTGTGGTACCGAACGGCGTGCCAACCGTGGCTTTAGCTGCTGTTGCCGCCGGGGTGGGAGGCAGGGTGGAAGGGGGGGGGCAGGCGGAAGAGCGGTGGGGTGGGGGTGAGGGGGGCGGTGGGGATTCCTTGAAAGGGCTGGGATGAGGGGAACCTTCGCGACGATGTGCGTTAGAAAGCATGAAGCAGCAGGATGGGAGGGCCGCTCCCCGCAGAGTACAGCATGCATAAGGGAAGAACAGAGGATACTGCTTCGGTGGTTCCCTGCATCATCTCATGGCACGGCTTGGCTGGGCACACCGGTCGAGGACAGATGCAAGCAGCTTCACAGTGTGCAATTGTGGATGTGTCAACCAGCACCGTGCTTGAAAGAACCGGACCCCGCGTTCCAGAGCGAAGCCCCCCGTGTTTCATGCTTGAGACTTTTGAGTGTCTGTACTTGCGGGTGGCAGTATTTTTCGTCATTGGTACCCATCTGAAGCTGTATTTGCTGTAAGATACCCGAACTGACAAGAAGTCCGTAAAAAACAACTCAAGCCAAATTTTCGTACCCATAGAAAGGCCTGGGGTCGGCACAGGCACCGCCGCACGGATAAAAGGTTGGCCGCTATACTCCCGTGAAAGCGGAGGGTGGCAGCGGCCGTGTAGCGTCGGAAGAGAAGGTCGACGCGCGAAAAGAGATGGTCGCTGCCGCGGTGCACGGCACGGCAGTACGTGGCGTCTGGCGCCGGTCTTGTACCGGCCACCCTGCCGCCGTCACTATTGTTACGTATAAACGAGGGGGGGGGCGTTCCCCGAGGCAGGGGCGTGACCTCCCTCAACACAGACGGGTCCAGGAGCAGGCAGCGCCACGCGCCGACTTTGCACTAACGGGGCGTGCGCGCACCTCCTCCGCTCTATATATTTGCGGCAACGGCGGCGGCGTCCCTTCGGAGTGGAAGGAGCGACGCCAGCTTCGGGGCGCTCCGTTGCGCCTCCGGTGGGACGCCGTCCGCGTCACGACCAAGCAGCAGGAGGCGGGCGCCCCCGGGCACAGGCTTATTCAGGTTGGCGGCAGGGTCGCCGCCACTCGCCAAAATGCGTTGGGCCACCGACGGCATCTGCCCGCCAGCGCATTCTAATGAGTGTTGTGGCAGCCGCCTCGCCGCGTCGAGGCGGCCCGGCGTCGCAATGCTACCCAGGGTACAGGAGCTAAGCACAAGAACAGAACGGAGCGAGGACAGACGCTGAGCCGTCCTCCGAGCCGCACACGTGCTGCTGGCCAATAGACTTGAGCAATGTGCGAAGCGCAACGACAAGCCTCGGAGAATGCACCCCCAAAACGCCCAGACAAGGCAACCTTGCTGCCAAAACAGTGTGATCATGCCCGCCGCCAGCGTTGGCGAAACCGACCCGTAGGCCACGCGTGCAGTTTGCCCCGCGTGCTGCCCTGCTAGGTGTCGAGTAGGGTTGAGTCGTCGGTCTCCTTTCTATTCGCCTCCTGGGCTAGTCCCCGGGCGTTACCCTCTATCTACTCTCCCAGGCATTCCCCGTCTCACGGGCAGCTGCTCGTCGGCGCCCCAGAACGCACCGCACCGCACCGCGCAGTCCCTCCCTCGCCTGGTCGCGCCGTGCACCTCCACGTACGCTGGCGGCACCCGGCACTCTCGGTCGTCACATCGCTCGTCCAACACGAGTGCATCTCCTCGGGGGGAGACTTCCGTCCCGGTCGTGCTTCCTTGCGGTGCTACTGATTGTCAGTTGGCACGGTACCTGCAGGGACACCCGTCCCTGTGGGTGCCGCCCCCGAGGGGGGGGACGTAATAATCATGCCCCCCTCCCCCGGCTCAATGAGCTCCAACACCCCTCCACGTGGGACGCCCTGGGGTGGGCCGCGCATCCCGAGGCCCCAAGTCCCCCCAGCGAACGCGATCGTTCCCGAGGGCTTGGTCAGGATGTCGGCCGTCTGATCCGCCGTCCCGACGTACTGCACCACGAGCGTTTCGTTAGAGACGCGCTCCCGCACGAGATGGTGGCACACGTCAATGTACTTCGTGCGTGCACTGGTGACGGGGTTTTGCAAACGCGCCAAGGCGCTCTGGCTGTCGCACCAAAGCGCGACGCTGCCAGCCTCCTCCGTCACAAACGCCCGGAGCAATCGGAGCCACATGCTCTCCTTGGCCGCTCCCGCCGCCGCGATGTACTCTGCTTTCGAAGTGGACGCCGCCACCGACGACTGCAACTTGCTGCCCCTGGCCACCGCGGCCCTACCGCAGAGGAAAACCATGGCGGACGTCGAACGCATGTTGTCGCGGTCCGCCGCAAATTCGGCATCACAGAACCCGGTGAGCTCGCCCGCCGCGGTGAAGCAAAGCCTCAGCTCAGCGCTCCCTTTCAGGTAGCGGAAGACCACCTTGCCAGCGGCCAGGTGCTCCTTCGTCTGGGCAGCCCCATGTTGTGTGAGCCGTTCCGCAGCAAAGTTGATATCAGGCCGGGTGTTTGTGCTCAGGTACAACGGGGACCCGATCAGCTCTTGGTACAGCTCGGTCAGGTCCGCATCCAAGTACCGCCCAACCTTCCTGAGGTGGGCGCCTGCGCCCATGAGCAGGTGCACCGGGTTGTCCTCCTCGAGCCCAAAGCGCCTCACGAGCGAGGAGATGTACTGGCGCTGATGCACCCGCGTCGCCCGCGCCCCGCCATCACGCTCGATATGTATGCCGAAGAAGTAGGCCGGCTCCCCCATCGTCTTGCTCTTAAATGCGGTGGTGATCACCGCCTGGCCCGCCTGCGTCGCGTCCACCGTGGGCGCAGCTACGAGGAGGTCGTCCACATTCATCAGGATGAGGCAGAAATCTCCCCCGGGCCCAACACGTTTACAGGGGCATTCATCGGCCTCGCACGCTTCAAACATGGCGCGCTCCAGGGTCTCGGGTAACTTCCAGTCACACGCCCGTGCCGCCTGCTTCAGCCCGTAGAGGACCTTGCGCAGGCGGCACACCAGCCCGGGTGCCCCGCGCTCGTAGCCGCGCGGCTTGCGAACGTAGAGCTCCTCCTCAAACTCACCGTTGAGAAGCGCTGTGGCCACGTAAAGCTGCAGAAGCGCCAGGTCGTGGCTGTTGCAGTGTGCCAGGAGCATACGGAGGGTGGTGTTGCGGATCACAGGCGCCCAGGTCGTCGTGTATTCAATCAGCGGGATCTGAGTGTCCCCGCGCTCGAAAAGCCGTTCCTTGGACTTGACGATCTCCCCATTGGCGCCACACTTCAGCTCGCAGAGCAGCGCCGTCGGCGTCACCTTCTTCCCGGATGGGATCGGCATCATCTCCCACGGACCATTGCCCCAAAAGATTTGTGTAGCATATCTTCGCCCGAAATTGGCAGATTGCAACTGGTAGCCCCGGTGACTGGCCAAAGCCCATGTTCTGTGCGAATTGGCCTGTGGCATGCCCTTTGGGGGCTTACTTTCGCATTGTCAATTTTTTTTGTTCCTTTGCGTGCCCGTCTTCTCCATCTGCCGTCACTCATTACGATCTCTTGTGATCGGACGGTCGATCGACCAGTGCCCTCGTTTGTAATAAATTACCCTGGGTCCGGCGTCGCCGTCGTGGGCACAACCCGGCTCCCCATCGAATGCCCTTAAACAAAAGGGCTTTCGTCCTCGCCGCGACGGCGGTAGATCTTGCTTTATTTCATGGCTACGGACGGTCCCAATACACTGGTAATTGCACAAACGTTATTAAACAACATTCGGTAGAGCAGCGTGGGATGCAATCACCTGCATGGTGCCTCACAGCGCGATGTTCCCCAGAACCTTCTTGCTGCCTCGTGGCACTGTGACATTGCTGATACGGTCGCTCGGCGCGCGGGGTGTGGTATTAATAACGTTGGTGCAATTACCAGTGTGTTGGGACCGACCGTCGCCAAGCAATAAAGCGAGTTCTATCGCCGTCGCGGCGTGGAAGAAAGACCTTTTGTTGAATGGCATCCGATGGGGTGCCGGGTGGTGACCACGACGGCTACCCCGGACCAATGGTGATTTCATTTAAACGAGCGCACTGGTTGATCGTCCGTCCGATCACAAGGAATCGTAATGAGTGCCGGCAGATAGAGAGGACAGGCAAGCAAACAAACAATAAAAATTGAAAAAAGCGGAAGTAACCCCCCAAAGGGCGTGCCACAGGCCAATTCCCACAATACATGGGCTTTGGCCCGTCAATGGGGCTACGTGTGGCCAATTGCCGATTGGGAGCAGAGATATGCTACATACCTCCAACGCGAGATTTGAACCGTCCCGGTAAGGTCCGAGGACGGTGAAGCCCGATTGAGAGATCGCAGACTCTTACGGGCCCGCGCGGGCGTAACCGCCCTCGCGGCGAGAGTCGTGGAGGGGCGCCGCCCAGTCCCGGTCGGGGGGAGGTGGCGGTTCGCCGTCGCCTGTCGCGACCGTTTGGCCACGCACGCGCGTGCGTGTGTGGCGCGCAGCTTGCGCTGCGAGTCAGATCGACGCTTACGCGTAAGCACGCCCGCGCAGGCGGGTCTGCGTCTAAGTGTGCGCCAGGCGGCCGGGTTCCGTGTGACGAGTGTCGTGGTTAAGACCCGCCGGTGTGTGGACGTGTCGTACAGCACGTGCTGGGGTTACCGTCGTTGGTGCCGGGTGGCACCTACTTCGGCGGGGTTTGACTACAGGGCAAAAGCCGGGACGCAGGTCCGTGTCACCGAGGGGGGGGGGTACGTCCCCTGAGACCGGTCACCACCGTGTCGTGTGCGGGTCCGTGTTTGTCGACACGGGGCCATTTCGTGTCTTCGTGCTCGCGCACAGGTTGAGGCCCAACGGCATTGATTGAGTGGGGGTGCTTTACCGCGAGGTGGCCAACCGCGAGCTTAAGGACCCGGTGAGTGTAGGCAAGGGGTTGGAGCGGGGGGGCGGCCTGCCCGGCGGCGGGGCTCAAGGGCGGCAAGTCGGCAAGGGCGGCAAGCCCGGTGGCGGCGCGCAAAGGCGGACAGGGCAGCAAGGCCGGCGGCCAGGGAGACGGGCCCGTGGGCGCCGGTGGCCAGCCCCGCAGCTAAGCGCGACGGCGGCAAGGGAGGCAATGCCGGCGAGCCCGGCGGCGGCGCGCAAGGCCGGCAAAGCCGGCGGCGAGGCCGACGACGACAAGGGCGGAAAGGCCGGCGACGCGGGTGGTTCGCCTTGCGGTGCGGGCGGGTTGCCGGGCGGCGCGGCGGCAACTGCCGGCGGCGCGGTTACAACTGCCGCCAGCGCGGGCGATTTTCCTTGCAGCGAGGGCGGTTTGCCTTTCGGCGCGGCGACGACGGCCGACGGCGTTAGCGATTTGCCTTGCGGCGTGGGCAGTTTGCCTTGCGGCTTCGTACGGGGGAGGGAAGGGTTCGCACCCAGGTACCAGCATGGCGGGCCAAGCAGCGATGGCAGTCGACGACGGAAACGCCAACGGCGAGGCGCCCGTGGCTCACGCCGTAGAGGGTGATGGACCCGATGTCGAACGGTCCACTGTCCCGGAGATGCTGCGTCAGAATAGGCCTAGCGGCATGTTCTATGCGCACATTAGCCCAACCGAGGTGGTTGACGGGGTCCCGGTCATCGCTGACCAAGGTCTGTATGACATTTGCATTCGCAACCGCGCTCGCGCGCACTCTCGGAGTCTTCACGCGCGGTACGAGCCCTGCCGGGCTTTGTCGACGTGTTGGCCGAACACGGCGCGCCCAGCCATGCTGGGGACCGCGTGGCCGAGGCCCACGGGGACCCGTTCTTTGGGACCCTGGGGCCACAGCGCCGTATATACCAGGCCCTACCATACGTATATTGTGATGGGGTGTTTTTACAGGTGTAAGTGTCTGAACTCCCCTACCCGTAGGCAGCAAGGCGGCTGGCACCCACACCCAAATCAACAACTGAGTGGGTAGCCGTGGGTATCTTTCAATTACGACCGACAGGGGAGTTAAAGCCAGAAGAGCGCGCTTTTCGAATACAATTATGTCGCTTCACCTCCGCTAAGTCCTAGTTGATCTTTGGACTTGACTTGAATACTACAACGGATCTAGTTGGAATGGATTCTCCGAACCGTCGTGTGCTCGCGAAAGCGCGCCCGTTAGAATTCTCACGTGAGCCGTTGACAGCGCCGCAAACATGATGACTCACGTGACATAACAGATCCGACATGCTCGGGAAAAATGGGCTCTTGGCGCTGCTAAAAGTCGGCAGCTGTTCCAAGTCATTCAATTTCGGAATTGATTCGTACCCGTTTTTTCAACGTATATTTCGTATTGAAACACGTGAAGATATACGTGGCCAGCACTCGTACTTGAATTCAACGATTTGTATATACCGTACCCGATGCTGAAAACGATACTTAGGGCAATCCCAACAACGTCGGCCCCATCTCATATTCGTTACACGTTGTGCCACGAAGCAGAAACGTGTCTCTTTATTAAGGAAACGGGGCCACTGGGCTTTTCTGTCAACGTGATCGACCCCATTCTGGCCTTCAATGGTCATGATGGAATCCTGGAAGTACGAGACAACTCCGAAGCGCAAAAATGGGGCGGGCGTTGGACCTGCCCCAT
>Ga0209831_1004539_pt1 | contig 10822 bp, 4 predicted proteins | sample Maine_Asex4_meta_FD_187451 | JGI IMG/M metagenome (GOLD analysis project Ga0209831, IMG submission 187451) | Marine algal microbial communities from Maine, USA - Maine_Asex4_metaG (SPAdes) (version 2) | ecosystem: Host-associated > Algae > Red algae > Unclassified | place: Maine, USA | collected...
CATTATCGGCAAGTGGAGTTGGATCGGTCCATTCAGGAGTAGGTGTACCAAATGGCGAATTCCCAAAAGGGCCGCTTTCTAATCTCGTTAAGCGTCTAAAAGTGTTATCAAATACATCAATGACCCTACATTGGGTATTTGTAATGGTAATAGAACAGCCCGTCTCTTGTTGCTCAATATTATCGCCACAATTCCAAGTAGTTATTGGATTGTCTAGCCCATAAGCAGCAAGACAATCGTAAGCAGGGGCAGGGCGACAATATGGTGTGCCATCTTGAAAATATAAGGTTTGATCAAAATCTCTCCGCTTGAATAGCAGAAATTTATAACTACCGCTTTGAAATACTTCTATTGATTCTACCGAGCAATCATTCGGGTTGACTAGTTCATTAAGCCAAGGAAATTCTGAAAAAATAGGCGCATTATCTACCGCACAATCTTCTTTGAATCGCACCTCGTAATAATATTCTATTTCCCTCTGTTCGATTCTACTACCTGTAGCAGTAGAAATACGACAGAAGGCTCTAGTAATAATAACATGTTTCCCTTGTTCGGGTTGAAAACTAAAACCACCTGCCGAATACGGGAGGGTTTCTCTATTAGATTTTCTAATAATTTCTGCATCTGAGGCAGGGCAATCTATCGACTCTACGTCCCCCATTTCGTTGATTCCTCCCCCACTTGCAAAATTTGGTGGCGCAGGAAAAAAGACCATTTCTCCTGGACAGATAGTAAATATTTGCTGAATTTCTTGGGCCAATAAACTATTCGTACTTAAATAGGTACATAGTAGCATTGGTAATAGTAGGTACAATTTTCTCATTGGGTAGTTGTATATTTTCTAAGGAAGATTGAGAATAGCTTCAATCTAAATTATTGAATGGCTAGTAATGGAGAGTGATATGTAAACTTAAAGTTAAATATCTTATTAGTAAAAAGCAAATTAATACTGGTTGTATTGAACCCTTAAACACTGAAATAAGTGGTTAGGATTAACTTGACACAAAATTAGGCATAAATGATCTTTAAAAAGTAGGAAACTCATAAATTGGTCCTATTAACTTATAAATAGTAGCAGTTATGTAACTATTAAAGAATATTTTTGGATCACTATAAAGTACCTAACATCGAATCTACCTAAATCACTCAATCCTATTTATATTTGCAGCCGAAATCATAAAATTAACAAGCTATCTACAGCGTAATAAAACTAATCAAACCCATTTAATGTCTGAACATCGCCATTTCATCATCCACAAACCTTTTGGTTATCTAAGTCAATTTATTTGGGTAACGAATAAAAAGAAAAAACTCCTAGGAGAACTGTATGATTTTCCCGAAAACACGATGGCAATAGGTCGCTTAGATAAAGATTCGGAAGGTCTGTTGTTCTTAACCACTGATGGCAAAATGAGCGCATTAGTCAGAAGAAAAAGTATTGAAAAAGAATACTATGCGCAAGTGGATGGACTTATCAACCAAGAAGCGATTGAAAAAATGCAAGTAGGTGTAGAAATAGGTATCAAAGGAGAAAAATATATGACTAACCCTTGCAAAGCTTCCATCCTACCTAGCCCACCTGACTTTCCTCCCCGTACCAAGAAACTAAGAGATGATCGACATGGTCCAACAAGTTGGGTATCTATTATTATTACGGAGGGTAAATTTAGACAGGTTCGAAAAATGACGGCTGCGGTGGGTTTTCCTACTTTGCGCTTGTTTCGAGTGCGGATAGATGAAATTTGGTTGGGGGATTTAAAGGCGGGAGAAGTTAGAGAGGTGGCGGATTTTGGGATGGTGGAAGATGAAATAGTCGGAAAGATAAACTTATCGAACAAATAGAAAATAAAGGAACTAAATCAATTGAAATGAAAATTAAAAATTTGCCTTTCGTTTTCACTTAATTGAAGCCTTCTTTCGGAGGGAATAGAAGCCAATCCAAAATATCGACGTTTTAAAATATCGACAATTTGTTGGTTTCAAAATTCGGTTAAGAACCTAAAACACCCATAAAAAGCATTGATAAAAGTAAATCTAAAAAACAATGATAAGATCAAAATTAGCTCTTCTTTTTTTAAGTATTATTTTTTTAAGCTCCGCCTGTCAGAAAGAGGATACTTGCGTAGCTGACGATTTAGCAAGTGCGATTATTGGCACTTGGACCGTGACAGGGGACAAGGCAGGCACCGCTACCTTTATGGAAGATGGCACTCTAATTGATGATAACAGTTCCCTACATGGTCTTTTTACGGATGAAAATGGCTTAACTATTGAAGGCCCTTTTACCTACAGAATTCCAGATAACGCTTCTTTAGAAATAGATAAAATTGAAGCAGATGGAACTGCTTTTCCCAGTACGAAGTTTGACATTGTTGAATTTGATTGTGAGGAAATAAAAATGACGTTTTTCTTTTATGGAGGGGAAATACGTTTACAAAAAGAATAAGCACAAAGTCTTGCAACATGCCTGATAGATCAACATTAAAAATTGGCGATACCATTCGTTTACTAAACGTTCCAGAAGGAGATATGCAACAGAGAAAGCAAGAAATTGCTAAAGGAATAGAAAACCCCGGTTGGACAGCTAATATATTGGAGTTGATTATAGCCCAACAACCCATCGTCGAAATCGATACGATTACTGAATTTGGTCAACCGTGGTTTACAGCTACCATATCCGTTAATGGGCAATTAGAGGAACACAACCTAGCGATTATAGATAATGAATCTTGGGACTTTCACACAAATAAAATGCCTTAACAATCGACATGGATTGTTAAGGCATTTTGTTTTGTAAACTTAAATTTAACGCTTACTTGAGCTTAGTTTTTTTTATATTTTACTGTCTAATCATCTTACCCACAACTATATCATCTGCCGTACGCAATTGGTAAATTAATAGACCACTCACTTTTATATCCTCCTTAGTCAACACTTGCTCATTATAACCTGCCGTTCCCTGATAAATTGTTGAAAATACAGTCGCTCCTTGCAAGTCATATACCTCTAAATGTACTGTTTGGTCTGCATTTAAAGTATAAGCAATTTTTGTAGCTTCTTTAAAAGGGTTAGGTGTATTTGCTAGTAACTGTATGCTAGGTTTTTGGGAAAGATTCGATGCGGTAAAGTTTAGCTCAATCGCCATTGCCTCCGCAGTTTCAGTAGCTGCTTCTGCGGTGATACCTGCTCTATCTATCTTTATTAATTCACTCAATCGACCGTCCTGCTGTGCTTTTAATTGAAGCGTCAATAAGGTTGTCCCCTCTAATTGAGTAGCCGATAAATTATCCCAAACGATAGCCAATCTATCTTTTCTACTTTGTTGGAAATGTGTTGTATTAGCAAGCCCTTCTTCGATAGACAATATTTCCAAAGCACCTGTTTCTAAGCTTACTTGTAAACCTGAAATAGCTTCCATTTTATTTACCTGAAGTGGTACACTTACTACCTCTCCTTTTTTAACTTCTTTATCTAGTAGATTAATCGCAATGCGTTTATTTGTTCTTGGAGTTGCAGCAGCAAATCCACTAGCATTAGCATTCCCATTTAAATCGCCTACTTTAATAGCGGTAAAATGAAAATCTGTTCTATCATTCGTTAAAGCCTCAATTGCCATTGGGTTATCTAGATTTCTTAAATGGATCAAAACTTCTTCCTCTAGCATACTTTCATCTATAAAACGCCAGCCTGGAATATTAGCGACGCTAGGATCATTGGCATCCAAGATTAATTTTCTGAGTTGAACCACATCATAAGTTGTTACAGAACCAGAAAGATTAAGATCTGCTGCAACATATTTATAAGGCGTATCGAATGGAGTAATATTCAAAATATGTCTTAGTACCAAAACCAAATCTATTACAGAAACGCCATTGATCATATCCGTATTCTTACTAGGACTAATCGTATAATCCGCATTACTAGGAAGCCTTAAATCAAAGGCTCCTGTTGCATCTGTAAGCGCACTTAATTCAAAATTGTCTTGGAGAGCTTTCATATTCACATCTGATAAAGGTTCTCCATTCAGCGTATTTACTTGTCCTTTTAAATGATAATAGATAATATCTCCATTAGCTATATCATCGCTCGTGTTCGAGTCGCTACCAGCACCCGTGCCATCGCCTGTATCCGAACCGCCACCCGTATCTACACCAGTATTTGTATCTACACCAGTATTTGTATCTCCGCCAGTATTTGCATCTCCGCCAGTATTTGCATCTCCACCAGTATTTGCATCTCCACCAGTATTTGCATCTCCACCAGTATTTGCATCTCCACCAGTATTTGCATCTCCACCAGCATCAGAACCAGTATCCGTATTTGTAGCTCCGCCAGTGTCTGTACTACTACCTGTATCAGTTCCCGAATCAGCCCCACAACCATGCCCATCCGTAATAGTTACCCAACAAGTATTTTCGCCACCATTTGTATTTAAAACCCTTAAATAAACCTTTACTTCATTCTTAGCATCTTCACAAGAGTAATAGATTTCGTCCGTCCAATTACTACCTTCTTTTTTAACAAATAAAGAAAGATTACTGCAATTGTCGCTACTACCTGCATCTAAATCAATTGCCTTAATTTTTGAATCGCCATTATCAAAAGATACATTCAATTGATCAACACATACTGCAGATGGTACACTACTAGCCTCCATTATAAAATAAACTTTGCAGATAGCCGACCTATTATCACTAGCATCTGTTGCTCTGTATTCTGCATAGTAAGAACCGACAGGAAGCTCATCTGTTGCAGTATAGGTTCTAGAAATTCTGAGTGCGTCTACTATTCTAACGATGGTAGGCGTAACCGCATCGTCACAATCATCAGTTGCAGATGGAGGCGATAGGCTAATTCCACCCTGACAATTAGAAGCTGTTGAAAGCTTGTAAGGATTTTCGAAACCACCTCGACTTCTCCGCTTAGGACAATCAATAACTGGTGCTTTTCTATCTCGAATTTCTATTACTTGTGTTCCAATAGTAATAGGGACTCCCCTTTTACACCAATCACTAATTTTCCAAGTACGGATAATTTTTGTGCCATTAATATTGGCAGAGAAATCTTGATCGGTATAGATAGAGGTGTAATTGCAAGTATTTTCTAAAATATCAATATCTCCTTTTCCATCTCCATCTGTGTCTAAAGTTGGATAGCCTGTTATACTAGGATCTGTGCCTCCTCCACAAGATAATAAGGTATCAGTTGGTTCAAAGAATACCGTTGGTCTGTTGATTTTAACCTCTACTGTTTTACTTGCCGAATTTCCACATTCATCCGTAGCCTTTATCGTAACCGAAATACTAGGCGAACCACCACAAAAATCCCTAGGAAATTGACCTATAGAAACAGTTGTATTTTCTACATCACAAAAATCGACAACAGAATAAGCTAGCGCCTCTTTAATTTCCTTAATAGAAATATCCCCACAAGTGGTAATTGTTTGTGGAGAAACATTTATGATAGGAGGGCTATTGTCTTCAAATCGGACACTACCTCTACAAGACTTAGATAGAGTAGTTGCAGTACCTCCACAACTAACGGCACTTATATTTCTAGTTATTTTTATTTCATACGTTTTATTACAAACAAAATCTTTGTTACTGATTGTCAAGCCATCTGATAAGCTACTGTAAGTACTAGCATTAATGCTTTCTTTGTGTATTCTGTTTTTCTCTAAGGTCACTTCCATATCGTAACTCACTCCATTCCCATAACAGGGATTCTCTAATAAACCATCTATACTTATAAAACCAGTACAACCTGCATTAAGACTAGCTCGAACATTATCATTACAAACAATAGGCCCTTGATCTACCGTAATATAAAAAGTACAACTTTTAGACGGATCTCCAGGTAAACTAGCCGTAATAGCATGAGTACCTAAAGGAAAATTGCCCGTAACGGTCTGACCACTCGTAACGGAACTCGGTAAATTTGCCGATGCACAACCTGATAAATTAATAGTTAAAGGAACTGAACCACCACAAGAAGTAAATTTTGGGGCTTTAAAAGTAACGGGAATAGCACTACTTGGATTATTACAATCGTCTTTAGCGCTTACATTATCCGCACATTCAATTTTTATATCATTCGCTTCACAAGAGATGTTCGCTTTCCATCCTGACCCTTTATTAAAGTCGCCATTTGTTACGAAAACAAAGGTAAGACAACCCGTACTATTAACAGATGTATTACAGCTTGATTTTAACCAACCGCCGTTTGCGCTACTAACACCTGCACCTGTTAAACTAGCTATAAAAGGGGAACTATCTGTGTTTATATTACCATTATAAACATCTAACTGATCACCTGTGGCTATATCAAATTGACTAAATACCACCGTCAATACAGATTTAGCACCATTTGGACAAATAACTAATTGATCAGACCTAGATTCTGCATCTTCATATAAGATATTATCATAAGTGTTGTCATCCGTAAAAAGCGTTGTGGTTCCACAAGTAACTTTTTTTACGCCATTATCACTTTTCCGTTCTAAGACAATTTGTGCGGAGAGCGCAAAATTTTGAAAGAATATAAAAGATAAGATAAGGCTAATTGAGAGATTGTAATTTCTAATGTTCATGCTATTATTGACTGTGTTAAACCAATGGGGTAATTTTTAAATTGATAAACTACTGATTGTTAGGCGTTTTTTAATTTTAATTATTTTCCTAAGTTGACATCTGGTAAAAAGTATATTTAATATTTCTCTTCAGAGGGAGCAAATTGGTTTTGTTTTTTTGCAAAAAACAAAACCGATTCAAAGTTCACCGAGGGTAAAACGTAAATAAATAGTATTTACTGATAACACATTAGACATTTTAGTCAACCTAGTCTTAGTAGTTATTTGTATACTGCAAAGCCATTGCCAAAAGGGGCAGTATCTAGTAATTTATTATTTTTTATACTTATTAAATCGGTAGATAAGGGAAGAGGGGAGAAAATTTGTGGTTGTAGATGTCTTGAGGAGAACAAATTGATAAGGATTTCTTTTGTCTCAATAGTATATATAGACCTCTTGCGCTCAAAATTAAAAGAATTTTAAGTATAAGGCAAATTTTCCTTTTCATTTCAAGGTAAAAAAGTGAAATTTGCAGCATCTTTAACAAAATGGCACTATATATTTTAATTACTTATTTCTTTTTTTTGCGAATCCCAGCTATATTTCTTTTACATTATCTGCCATTTTTACAAAACCTATACAGAACTAAACCTACTATGATATTATTTTTTAAAAATAGCAAGGATACTGTGTTTGCTGTACAAATTCTTCAAGATTTAAAATCTGAGAATATACTAAAATTACAATGGTTATTCGGCAACAGTTCGTTAATAGATAGTGGAATTATCAAAGATACCTTTACTGGTCCTCGTGCCGCTATGGTCACCCCTTGGAGTACTAATGCCGTAGAGATAACCCAAAATATGGCTATTAAGGGTATTCAAAGAATAGAACAATTTCAAAAAGTCGCTGAAGAGTCTTCGGATTATGATCCTATGTTGAAACAAAAATATCAGCAGCTCAACCAAGAAATTTTCATTATAGATACCCAACCCAAGCCTATTATTTCTATTCAAAATATAGCAGCATATAATGAAATGGAAGGGCTGGCATTAAACAAGGAAGAGATTGCTTATTTAGATGAAGTTGCAGAAAAGATTGGTCGCCCCTTAACCGACTCCGAAGTTTTTGGTTTTTCTCAAGTAAATAGCGAACACTGCCGACATAAAATTTTTAATGGCGTATTTGTAATTGATGGAAAAGAAAAACCGAATTCTTTATTCCAATTAATTAAAAAGACAGCCAAAGAGCATCCAAATACTATTGTATCTGCTTATAAAGACAATGTAGCTTTTGTGGAAGGTCCAATAGTTACTCAGTTTGCCCCAAAACGGGCAGATGAACCTGACTATTACCGCAAACAACCTTTCCAATCCGTTATTTCTTTAAAAGCAGAAACGCATAACTTCCCTACTACGGTTGAGCCTTTCAATGGTGCGGCTACGGGTTCGGGGGGTGAAATTAGAGACCGTTTGGCTGGAGGTAAAGGTTCTTTACCTTTAGCTGGAACAGCAGTGTATATGACTTCTTATTCCAGATTAGCTGAAAATCGACCTTGGGAAAAAGCTATGAAAGAAAGGGATTGGCTATACCAATCTCCTATGGATATTCTCATTAAAGCGTCTAATGGCGCTTCTGATTTTGGAAATAAGTTTGGTCAACCATTGATAGCGGGATCTTTATTAACTTTTGAGCATGAAGAACCTGTTAGAAAACTGGGTTTTGATAAGGTCATCATGATGGCAGGTGGTATCGGTTATGGGAAAGCAGATCAGGCATTGAAAGACGAACCCAAAAAAGGAGATAAAATTGTCATTTTAGGTGGTGATAATTATAGAATCGGCATGGGCGGCGCAGCGGTATCTTCTGCTGATACAGGAGTGTTTAGCGCGGGCATTGAATTGAATGCAGTGCAACGTTCTAATCCTGAAATGCAAAAAAGAGTGGCGAATGCTATTCGAGGTTTGGTGGAAAGTGAAGAAAATCCGATTGTCTCTATCCATGATCATGGAGCTGGTGGTCATTTAAACTGTTTGTCAGAATTGGTAGAAGATACTGGTGGAAAAATTGACCTACATAAATTACCCATTGGCGACCCTACCCTATCTGCTAAAGAAATAATTGGCAATGAATCTCAAGAAAGAATGGGTTTAATCGCTGCCCCAAAAGACATGGAACTGTTGAGAAAAATAGCCGCCCGAGAAAGAGCGCCTATCTATGAAGTAGGAGATGTCACAGGGGATCATCGTTTTAGTTTTGAATCTTCTGTATCGAAAGAAAAACCGATAGATCTTGCTTTAGAAGATATGTTTGGTAGTCCTCCTAAGACAATAATGTCAGATAGAAGCGTTGGAAGACCTTATAAAAAAATTATATACTCGGAGGTCTATTTGCACCAATACTTGGAGCAAGTACTTCGACTAGAGTCCGTTGCTTGTAAGGACTGGTTAACGAATAAAGTAGATCGCTGTGTTGGCGGTCGAGTTGCCAAACAGCAATGTGTCGGTCCTTTGCAATTGCCGCTAAATAATTGCGGCGTAATGGCTTTGGATTATGATAGTACAGAAGGTGTAGCTACCTCTATTGGACATTCTCCTATCAGTGGTTTAATTGACCCAAAAGCAGGGGCGAGAAATTCCATCGCAGAAGCCTTAACTAACTTGGTATGGGCCCCCTTAAAAGATAATTTAAAATCCGTTTCGCTTTCTGCCAATTGGATGTGGCCCTGTCGTAATCCTGGGGAAGATGCCCGTCTATACAAAGCGGTAAAAGCGATTTCTGATTTTTCTATCGAACTAGGCATTAATGTGCCAACAGGTAAGGATTCCTTATCTATGAAACAAAAATATGGAGAGGAAGAAGTTCTTTCTCCGGGCACGGTCATCATTTCCACGGTTGCTAATTGCGATGATATAACTCGCGTTGTAGAACCCGTTTTACAAAAATCAGGTGGAGATATTTACTATATTAATTTATCTAAAGACGATTATTATTTAGGAGGTTCTTCTTTTGCCCAAGTCAATAATAAGATTGGCAAAAAAACGCCTAGCATTAAGGATAGTGAGTACTTTGCTAAAGCTTTTAACACGGTACAAGAATTAATTAAAGCGGATAAAATTGTAGCGGGTCATGATGTATCCGCTGGGGGACTTATTACTACCTTACTTGAAATGTGTTTTGCAGACAATCAAGTAGGGGCAAAAATTAATTTGTCTAAACTTGGAGAAAAAAATATTATCAAATTATTATTTTCTGAAAATAGTGCGATTGTTTTCCAAGCTAAAAATCCGTCTATTGCTAGGTTGCTTCAAGATTCTGGATTAGAATATTACAATATCGGAGAAGTACAGTTGAATGATACGTTGAACATTAGCTTAGGAGAAGCTCAATATACCTTCGATATTCCACAATTAAGAGATGTCTGGTATGAAACTTCCTATTTATTAGATCAGCAGCAAACTGCCGCACCTTTACCCAAACAACGTTTTGACAACTACAAGAATCAAGCATTAAATTTTATATTTCCTGAACAATTTACAGGGCAATTGCCTGATATTCCATCCTCAAATATCCGCCCTAAAGCAGCAATTATAAGAGAAAAAGGTAGTAATTCTGAGCGAGAAATGGCTCATGCGATGTATTTAGCAGGCTTTGATGTGAAAGATGTACACATGACGGATTTGATTTCGGGTAGAGAAACATTGGAAGATATTCAATTTATTGGCGCAGTCGGTGGTTTTTCCAATTCAGATGTACTAGGTTCTGCTAAAGGATGGGCAGGTGCTTTTCTCTACAATGAACAAGCAAAAAAGACACTAGATAATTTCTTCAAACGTACAGATGTTTTATCTGTCGGTATTTGTAATGGTTGCCAATTATTCCTAGAGTTAGAACTCATTAATCCGGAACAATTAAAGCCCCCTAAGATGACATTCAACGATTCTCATAAACACGAAAGTGCTTTTACTTCTGTTAAAATTCAAGATAATAATTCGGTAATGCTTTCGTCTTTATCGGGTAGTTCGCTAGGCGTATGGATTTCTCATGGCGAAGGTAAATTCCAGATGCCATTGCCAGAGGGAGAATACAATATTGTTGCTAAATACGGGTACGAAGGCTACCCTGCTAATCCGAATGGTAGTGCCTATAATACGGCTATGATTTGTAGCAAAGATGGTCGCCATTTAGTCACGATGCCTCATATAGAACGTTCAATTTTCCAATGGAATTGGGCTAATTATCCTGCGGATAGAC
>Ga0209831_1004540_pt1 | contig 10822 bp, 18 predicted proteins | sample Maine_Asex4_meta_FD_187451 | JGI IMG/M metagenome (GOLD analysis project Ga0209831, IMG submission 187451) | Marine algal microbial communities from Maine, USA - Maine_Asex4_metaG (SPAdes) (version 2) | ecosystem: Host-associated > Algae > Red algae > Unclassified | place: Maine, USA | collected...
CCCCCCCCCCCCCGCCCCCCCGGCACGATCCCCATGCCCACATCGCAATGGCGACATACCCCCCCGAGTATGCCATGATGTCCTTCCCCCCCTGCCCACTGGCATGGGTCCATTCTTACTACAAACGCTGTCAGAGCAAAGCCTGCATCACCCAGAATGAACTACGGAGCGGCCAGCGGGTGAGCACTCACGTCCTCATTGAGCATCGCCTCGTACCACGAGCGGATTCGAAACGCCAGCGAGTCCCCCTGTGAGCCGAGGATGCCGCCAACGAAGTAGCAAATACGGCGGGTGTCCGTGATGGCCAGCAGTAGGAGAGAACAGTTCGAGTTTTTGTCCGTGTAGTCTTCTTTGTACTCTTCGAAAGGGGTAAGCAACTGCGTGCGGCAACCATCGACAGCGCCACAACTGCCCAAAACAGTACGACAACCACGGAATATCAGCACAGAGTCACTCAATACACAGCACACACGCAGGGAGCCGCGCACGTGTCCATATGGACATCATTGCCCAACCTTATTGCGCCACCCCCCGCACCTCTGCTCACCGACAAAACTGGAATAGAGCGCCCACGAGAACATACAGAACCTCCCACCCGGCGACTCCCCAGCCACTCTCAAAGCGTCAATGACGGAGGCCGGGACAGAGTCCATGGCGCCCCTCGGATACTCGACCGGTCGAGCGATGGTGTCGCCATTCAGATCATCGGAGCGTCAACAAGGCCAAGGAGGATCTGTGGCCAACGCGAGAAGCGGCAAGCGCGTGCGCGAGATCCCGCAGCCAGGGTTGAAGCGGACAGCGTGGGGAGTGGGTTGCGGTGAGGTGCTGGGCCGGTGGAAGTGGGCACGGCGACGGGGTCGTTGTCGGGTCGCGGCGGCGTGCGATGAGTGCTGTCGTGCTTTCTCTTGCGAATTGTTCTCCGAGAGTCCCCAATGTAAAGGTACGTTGAGTCGGCAGAGACTGAAAGGACTCAGAATCTGGGAAGGGTCCCTGAGCTGCTTTGTTCGTTGAGTCGGGATGTGCCCCTCGAGGCTCATCCACATGCAAATAGCTGCTGAGTCAGAACTTGAGCCGCTCAAATCGTGAATAATCCTCTGGTGTCACCTTCCACCCTAGAGTTGCTCAGAACGCTCAGGGTGTCGTTAAGGGCGTTGTTAAGGGTGTCATCAGGGTGTCATTTGGGCGTCGTGCGCCCCTATCGCCTCAACTCAAATGGGGGTCAGCAGGGCGTCGCGAAGTGGAAGAGTAGAGGGGGGTCTACATGGTTTAGCAAGTGGCAGATGTGCGCCTTGGTTGGGGACAGGCACCTAGTCTTGACACAGAAAATGACATATGAGTGCACAGCATGGGCGCCACTTCTACTAAATTGTGAATAGTGAGGGTGCTACTTGGGGCGTCGTACGGGCGTTTTGACTGTCTAATGGGGCGTTAGTAAGGCGCATTATCCGTCGCGCGCCCTTGGCGCCCCCCACATAGGGGCGTCGCGTGCAGCCATATTCCACCCCACGATGTGAACAGTGAAGGAAGCGAGTGAAGCTCTGGACGCTTCGCAGACGAGGAGCACATGGATTGTTGGCGAACCGCTGTGGTGATGAGACACAGAAGGTTGCTAAAAACAAGGCTTTGGGCGGGGGCCGAGGATAGAGCATGGGGAAGGGAGAGGGGGAGGCGGGGGGGCAATGTTTCAGGCCAAGGACAGAAGTGGGGACGGGTGGGGCACAGGTGGGGAGGAAGTGGGGCGGAATGGAAGGGGGGGGGTGGGTGAGGGGGGCTCAGGGGCTATCAGATGGACGATAAATTGATGAGAAAGCCTATGCTGGTGCGCGTGGAACTGAGACAGGGTTGTGCTGAGGTGAACTGAAGGGCAATCCTGCGGGAAGTCCGCTGGATATCCAGTATCTCTGACTGGCGATCCAGTCACATGCATACACTGGCACCGCGTGGTGGGCTGTTTCTGATCTGCGCAGACCAACACAAGGGCTCATTGGGCCAAGCAACTGGTCCTCGTTGTGCACCACGAATGAAATCAGCATTTCTCTCGTGGCTGACAGTTGCGGCTGACTCTTAAGTATTGCGTTTGGCGGCTTCTGTGGGGGTGCGTCCACTGTGTCTTGTGTGTGTGCAAATCCAAGGGGTACCAGACTCCATACAAGGTGCCGCCTCCTCCCTTACCAACGCGCGTCGTCGTCTTGGACGCCGGCTCTTGTTGATTTCTTTCCCACGTCTTACCCTACCCTCACCCCCCTGCCCCTTTCCTGCGAATCTTGCCCAACCCTCATCCCCCCCTTCTCCCAATGCGCAACCCACGCTGCCTGACCGCTGAGTACGTCACATTTTTTTTCATTCGAGTGCCCACCTTCCCTACGGTCTTGCCCGACGCCCTTCCCACTCCCCAATATTTCCAGGTCCCTCACCTCCTTTGTCATTCAGTGCACGGATCTTGCAAGATCATTGGCATCGGGTGCTGCTTTTGGTTGAGTTCTGGTGCTCCTGTCGTTCTTTTCTCCTTTTTCTTTTGTTTTTTTCGTTTCTAGACAACGGCATGGCGGGGGGATCGTCCAACGCATCGTCATCCTCCGGCGGGCGTCCCCTGCATGTTGGGGGGGTCGTTTTTAACGCCCTCGTGAGACGTGCTCTTTTCTTGCCCTTTTCTAGCCCTTCCTTCCCCCCTCTCCGACTCTCCACACCAATCGCTGCGCAAATTTTGCACCCTCGCCTATTGATTCTATTCTCCCGCAGCCCACGGCAGCTTCACCAAAGTCTGCTACGCTGACGGGTATCCCTGAGCGCGCCCGGCGTGCTGGCGCTTCGCGTGAGGCGGCGTCGCCACCTGCAGTTCACCTGCACGGCGGACATATTGCAGACATCGATGCGGAGCTCTCGGCTCGCCACTCCAACTTTGTTGACGTGTGGCGAAGTACACGATGAGGGATGTCGTTTTGCGGCTTTTTTTCTCACAAGAGCGAGATCGGTGGGCGGCAAATCCGCCAGGAGTGTCTGTTCTGCGACGCCAACCGCAGCGGCCCGCTGGACGAGGGCTGACAGGGCAGAGGCGTCCCCCTCTGCGATGGGCGGTCCGCTGCTGAGGCGAGGACGAACCGCGGCGCGTACGAGGCAATCATAAATAATGCCAGCTACTGCTTCGCATTCCGATTATAGAAGGCTTGTACGAGGCTGGCAGTGATACAGGCGCTGCACATCGCGCAGCGCGGCGCCGACCATCTGATGAAGCCCGTCATCAGCGCCATCACCAACGACTGTCAGCAGCGCCCCGTCAGCGCCACGCACAGCGGCGCAAAGACAACCACGAGAACCTACGCAGGTTACACCTACAGGTCTTGCGCGCGGCGCGCCGCAAACCTGACTGCCGCCCTTTGGCCACTGAGCCGCCCCGTAGTCGACAGCTACCTCGACCCCGTGGCGACTCGCCGCAGCGCCCGCTCTGAACGATAGGAGCAACGGTGGCGACGCGCGACAAACACCTCTGTCGCGAGCGCGAGAGTCGAGAGCGACAGGGGGGACCTGTACAGCAACAGCAATGAAGCAATGGAGCAGCGAAAAGACGACGCGGCGGTGCCCGTAGCCAAGCGTCTGAGGCGGGGGGGGGGCTGAATGCCGCCAGTAGAAGAATCCCCCGCGGAGAGAGGATGGCAGGCGTCTTCGGGAAGTGGGTGGAGGTGCATCGTTCGAGGTCTGCTACTCACTCTCCTTGCCTTCCTGTTCGCGCACCGCCGAGCACCACGCATTTGGATCAACGTTGGGTGCCGCAAAGGGCGCCGGTAGTGGGAACGAGCGCTGAGGGATGCCACGGCGCGGCACCTCTGGCTGGTTGAAATGCACGGAGGGCGGGCGCCCGCACAGGTCCGTCGCCCGCTGCGGCGGTCGGCGCAGGTGGCGCGTCAAGTAATGGAAGATTGGGCGGTGCGGGCGGAGCGGGCGGCACGGGCTGCGCGGGGGGTGTGGGCGGCACGGGCGACGAGGGCGGCGCGGGCAGCGTGAAGGTTGCGGACGGGGCGGGGGGCGCTAGAGGCGCGGGCGGCCCGGTCGGAGTGGGAGACGCTCGGGACGTTGGCGGTACTGCATTCGCAAGGGGCGCGGGCGGCGCAGACTGAGCGAGCAGCGCGAGCCGCAAAGGCGGCGTAGGCCGCACGGCCGGCTCGGACGTCGGTGGTAGCCCGGCCAAGGAAGACCATGTGAGCGGTGCGGGGGGAGCGGGCGGCACGGGCGGCGCGGAGGTCGCAGGCGGTACAGGCGGCGCGGGGGGGTCGAGCGGTGCAGGCGGCGCGGGCGACGCCGGGAACACCGGCAAGCTGGTAAGTAACCATGTGATGCAGGGCAATCTCAATGCGCTGGCCGAGGTCGCACACCTGTCCAATCTATCGGGGCGCATGACCACGTGCTTGTGAGGTAAACAGTGGGCTGAAGACGGGTTCTTCTCGGCCGGGTGTTTCCAAGAGGCCTTCGAGGTGATGGGGCGCCGCAAGAGGAACCGGATGCCGTACGAAACGCCGAGGGGGAGGCCAAGACGTTTAAAAGATGTCAGACGAGAGGCGGCGCTGGGTCAACAAAGCCCTCCTGCTCAAGCCGACGGTGGTGTTGAATTTCCTCAAGGAGTCGATTCTGAGCACGCTCTTTACGGTAATGTTTGTCCCCGAGGCGCGCGGGGCCACGACGTGTGTCGCGACGTGGAGCGACTTTGTCATGCCTCAATTCGCGAGAACGTTTGCGGTGACATGGAGGGAGACACTAACGGTGCTTTGCTCTTGAGTTTCGGCCACCAACACGACCTAGGGGTTGGTGCGGTGCATCGAAGCGTTGCCACATGTGGATCCGTGGGTATGTCCGAAAGAGGCCATTTCGGACGCCGTGTTTTTCTGGCGCCATCGGCCAGGCGCCAACGCGTCGACAAGGCCTTTGACTTTGCGCCCGTATTTATGCCTAACGACGAGGCGCTCATCGCGGCAAGCATAAAGCCGGCGCACCTTTGAAGGCGGTAATGGAGAGTGACTTCTGCGGCTGGCAGCGGTGCCGGGTCGTGCCCGGCGCGAACTGCGACCATATGAAGACAGAGAGCTACTTTACCACCACGATTGCCTCAAAAAGGTGCTGATGGCACCGGGGGACCTGAACGTCAAGACCCATTTCGGCCGCCTAGCGGCGAAGCAAATGGGCAAGCAGCGGGGCGCCGTCGAGAGCGACATCAAGGAGCACGGGTTGAGGTCGGCAATGAGTGACGGCGCCACTCAAGAGGAAGCCATCCCCAAAGCAGGCCTTGGCCAGAGCGCTGTCGAGGCATCTAGCCAACTGTCCGTCGCCCTCCACTCCCCGTCTGAACGTTTTCGTTCCGCAGGCGCTGCAGGAAACCTTCTTCCCCTGGTTGAAGGACCTAGAGAAGGCGCTGGATGAGCAAAAATTTAGGGACCACAGGGCGAAGAACGACGCGCTGCGAGACTTCTTTTCGCTGATGCCGTGGTGCTGGTCTTTGCCACCAGCCAGCAGCGCGTGGTCGCCGCCCCGTCGTCACCGCCACCTTCGCGGCGGAATTCTCCGTGATCGGTGGCGAGAGGGAGCTTGACGATGTCAACGACGTCATTGCCACGGTCGGTGGCGCCGATGCCGCCGGGATGAAGGTGAAATCCGGGCCGATCGGGACCGCAACGGCGACGGCAACGCTCTTGCGTCCTAGATGGCCGCGTGATCGTGGTCGGGCGTGGTCACCAAGACCTTCTTTGCACCTCTTTATTTTGCGGGCGAAGACCGACGTCGCGACGATGGTGACACTGTCCGAGACCGCCGCGCAGGCGCCGCCGCGCCCCTCATGCAAATCGACGCCAATGTCGCGGGCGATCCTGACAAGGGCAGACGCATCTATGGCGTGGTGATCTCCGGCAGTGTGGAAGTGAATGTGGTGGCGACTTCCGGGGTCGACGCGGTGATATCGCGGCTACAGAGGCGTCGGTGATGGTAACGTGAGCACGAAGACGCCCACTGTTTTAACGACGGGCGGGACGGCGGCGAAGACTAGGGCGAGTGCGCGTGGGGCAATGGGGCTCGGCGGCCAATGCCGGCGATCCGGGGGCAGCTGGCGGCGGCATGCAACAGGACGGCCGCCAAATGGACGCTTTACACGTGATGATCGGTGGCATCGCTAAGGAATGGGAGGTGGGGCCGCTGGGAAAGTCGTGGCTGGTGGAACGGATATGGAACGCTGTATGTTGTTTTAGTTTGGGCGGTTTAAGCGGCTGCGCAATCGCCGCCACGTCGACGGCGCCATCACCGTCGCACTAAAGAACCGACGACAGACCTGCGGCTCTTCTATTGTTGGGAGGTCGCAACTGCCACTGACGGAACAACGACGGCGGCGCCGACCTGCGCTGTCGACGGTCACGTTTACGGCGACGCATGGCAGCTGTGAGACAATGACGAGGTGAACGTGGCGCGAGGCATCGGCAATACACCTGCGGTGTTGCCGGTGGTCAGGACGGCCGCGGCCGCGTTATGCTGACTAGTGGCAGCTTGGAGGCTGGTCGCCGTGGTGACGGAGGTGGCCACGCCGCGGTGGCGGCGACGCAATCACTATCGCAGCAGTATTACGCGTGCCGTCGTACGGCGCCGCCGACGACGTCTCAACTGGCGTTGTCGTCGCCGGCGCCGGCTGCGGCCACTGCAACCGTCTTGTTTCTCCGGCCGCCGTCCCCGTCGTAATATTTATCAGGGGGCACGGCAATGGGGACGTCGGCGGCAAGCGGCGGGGCGACGGCAACGCCACGGGCGATGAAATGCAGATGAGACAGGGGATGCGGGACTGGAGTGAAGTGGTTGAGTGGCTTGATTTTGTGTATGTCTGCGCGAACGTACTTTGTCGGTTGTCCTAAGGTTCGCCTACTTCTCCCAACCGACAGCACCTCGCAAATAGTGCCCGCCGGGCCAAAGTCTCCCTTCTCTCGCGGCCACACAGACGCCCACGCCCTCGCACCGAAGCAAAGCACTCACGAAATAAAAAGCCACTGGAGCAAAGCGAAGATCGAATCCAAACATGTCAAAAGTAACGCCCCAACATGTTCCAAGAAGAATGTGTGCAACTTATCCACGTCTTGAAACAAAACCATCTGGGTTACCAGAGGGGTCATCGGCCATCATCCATCAGCGAACTGTTGAGGCAGCCCCCAGAGCCCGCGCAGCGATGTCGGTGTTTCCGCGGACTGCCTGGCTGATTCCAGGAGTACTGACGTGGTCATCGGCTTGTGTGGCTGTGCCATTGACATGCATTGCTGTATGTGTGTGATGTAATCACTTTTACTTGTATGTCGAGGGCATCTCACTTCGGAGCTGAGCTCTGGAAGATTCTCTTGGGCTTCTCGATGGGCGTCGCGATTTGTGGGGTGGTGAGAGCATTTACCTTGCAAGGGAGGGAGCACTGCGCTGGCGGGGGGGGCCCCGGCCGGATGTGGCGAGAGAGGCACACGGAGGGGTTAAGAGCCTGCTGGCCTGGTGCCGGTCCTGTCGGGTGCTGGCACTCGTTTCGGCATAGGACAGCTGCCCGACGTTACCACGTGGGGCGGTGGGTCTGTGCCACCACCGGCACGGGAACCTGCGGGTGGGAGCTCTAGTCGTGATCCCCCAAGTTCACGGAGTGCCAAGGGTGACCCGGCGCTTCAGCACAGCGCCGGAACCCACGGTATCGGTCCCCCGGCCCTCGATCCCGGTGAGAGATCCCCTCTCGGTGCTTGGGAGGGAGGGGCGATGCCAGAATCGGCACGGGAGCCTGCAGGCGGGAACTCTAGTCGTGCTCACAAAGGCTCACGGGGTGCCAGGAATGTCCAGGGTCTCAAGTGGCGAGACGCCGTGGCCGAGGTCTTTCGGTCTGAAGTCTCCCGATCGCTAGTTACAATGTTGAGGGGCTCTACGCCCAGGCCCGCTGAGCGGCGGGGCAGAGCCCGACGCTCTTCTCGTTGGCGCCGACGCGACAACTCGTCGGGAGACGTCGTCGACCACTGACGTCTCCTGCTCGGGGGACGAGTCAGCCATTGCAGCCCTTCTTGGTGCGTTCCGCGCTACCCGCACGCCTTCGACGGTGGAGGAGGGCACTCATGGTATTGACCCGAGGGCCGAACCGACTCCTGAGTCGGCGGGGGGTGAGCAAGGCGGAGGGGCGGCGCGAGAGCTACCCCGGGGTATTTACCCGAAGTTCGTGACGCAACTCTCCTCCGCCACCGGTCCGGAGGCGGAGGGGTGGCCGACTCAAACCACCCCGACACCCCCAACTCGGGTGGTGCCGCCCAAGATTGTGGTGAACCACCCGTCCTACCGGATGATGTTCGATTGCGAGACCTACGCTCTAGACAACAAGTCGGTTGTCTAAACGCGGCGCCAGGCCCGTACTCTGGCCCGGCGCAAGAAAAAGGTGGCTCAGTCCTTCGGGATACACGAGGAGTGGGACGGTTCCCCCCCGGCCAAGGTCTTCCAGTTCTTGCGCAAGTTCGCCAAGGCCTGTGACTACAACGACATCTCCGAAGGCGAAGCCTTGTACATAGGGATGAGCCTTCCCGACCAAAACCCCGGGCGGGAGAGTACCCTTGCTGGCATTGTGGCAAGGTGGGTCATTGGGCCGAGGTGTGCCTCGACTCGGACGCACGCCTACATGACCGATTGGCTATAGCCAGTCGGTGGTCCCCTCTCGGGACGTCCTCGGGCTCCCGTGATACCCATCGAACGGGCCGGCGAGTTGCCGTTGCCACTCCCGACGAAGAATCCAGCCCAAGCCGCGAGAAGTCGACGCCGCTTGAGAAGGGGGAACCGCAGACCGAGCCCGAGTGCGGACCCACTACCTCCTCTGAGTCCGAGGATGGAAACGAGTAACCACTGGTGTTGGGTCCTCCTCGCTGCAACCGGTGGACCCAACCCGGGACGTCTATGAGATGCCAGTACGCATCCTATCCCGACCCAAGGGGATCCGCCCTCGGGACGCACCCCTCCCGAAGAAGGTAGGCGGCCAGAACGTGGTGGCCTTCCTGACGGGATCCAACTACCAGGTGGCCAGTCGCGTCTGGCTAGACGCGGGGCGTGAGTTAGCCCTCCGCGTCATAGTCGACACGGGGTCGTGCGTCTCCCTAGTACGGGAAGCGCTAATCCCCCCGGAGATGAAGGTGGCGCCCTTACACGCGGCGACCGCCCAGTTATTTGACGTGAATGGGGGACTCCTTCCCATCACGGGCACCGTGATTCTTACGGTGGGAGTCGGAGCTTACTCAACCGCTGTCACGTGTGGGGTAGTGCGTGGCATGTCGGTCCCTCTACTCCTAGGGACCGCCCACACTGACGTCCATGTCCCCAACATTTGCGGGCCCAAGGGGTACATCCGGTTACCGAACGGTTGTAGGGTCCCCATCCTCCGTCAGGGTAAGACGGTGTCGTATGCCCGGGCGGACCAACCCCAGTCGGGGGCCGCTAGTGAGGCGGACACTAAGGTGCGCCTAGCACACAAGGTGGTTCTACCCCCGCGGTCCCGGGGATACGTCCCAGTACAGACGTCATTCCAAGGGAATGGGGTCATCACCCAACGCCATCGAGTGTATGAGCGCCACCGCGTGCATGTTGCCACTGGCACCATGGACTGCACCGCCAACTAGACATGGTGGGTGGAGGTAGTCCATACGGGGAATACGAGTAAGCCACTCCCCAAGGGCATGGTCATTGGACATATGTCGGCCTACTCCGGTACGGTAGCCGCCATATCCCGGGAGGACTGGGCTGCACTCAGCCCCAGCCCGACCACCGCGCCCGACGCGACGGACCCCGTGGAGGAGCCCCACGTTCATACTTCGAACGTGCCCGAGGGGCTGCGGCCTCAAGTGCTCGCCCTACTGGAGAAGCACCGAGCCCTCTGGAGTGGGCACTTGGGCTCCATCAAGGCCACGGAGCACCGGATCGAGTTGAAGCCGGGCTCCAAGCCCGTCCGGCTCAACCCCTACCAGATGGGCCCCCGAACTAGGGAACTCATCAAGGCCCAAGTCGACCGGATACCCAAGCTCGAAGTTATAGAGCCCAGACAAAGTGAATGGGATAGCCCGGGGGTACTGATCTCGAAGCCCGATGGGAGTCCCCGGTTCTTCATCGAATATCGGCAGTTGAACGAGCGCAGAGTACGCGACTCGTATCCACTACCCCGGATGGACGACTGCCTCGACTCCTCAGGGGATGCCCATTTCTTCTCCACGCTGGACTGCAACGCGGGGTACTTGCAGATGCCCCTAGCCGAGCAGGATAAGACGAAGACGGCATTCACTTGCCACTGTGGGACGTACCAGTGTACGCGTCTTCCGTTTCGCCTGTGCAATGCCCCTGCCACTTTTCAGAGGGCTATTGACATGATCCTATCTGGAGTCAAGTTGCAGAATGTGCTCGTCTACTTAGACGACCTCATCATCTTCTCCGCCGATGCCGAGTCCCACTTGTCCCACTTAGACACGGTGCTCACCCTAATCGGGAAGCATGGGGTCACCCTCGAGGCACAGAAGTGACACCTCTTTAGTAACGAGGTGAAGGACCTTGGCCATGTTGTACGGCGAAGACGCGTGAGTGTGAACGAGAAGAACCTCAAGGCCACCAAGAAGGCCAGCTTCGCCCAGAACCAAACCCAACTCAGGAGTTTATTGGGCATGTGCAATGTTTACCGTCGGTTCACGGTAGACATCGCTAAGACCGCGAAGCCGCTAAACAACTTGAACAGCGTAAAGCTTCCTAAGCGGTTGAGTCCCCCTACTCCGGAGGAACAGAACGCGTTCGACAAACTACGCGAACAGCTATGCCACCCGCCCATCCT
>Ga0209831_1004543_pt1 | contig 10817 bp, 13 predicted proteins | sample Maine_Asex4_meta_FD_187451 | JGI IMG/M metagenome (GOLD analysis project Ga0209831, IMG submission 187451) | Marine algal microbial communities from Maine, USA - Maine_Asex4_metaG (SPAdes) (version 2) | ecosystem: Host-associated > Algae > Red algae > Unclassified | place: Maine, USA | collected...
TGGGGCGCGACAAAAGTTGGCGCTACAACCGTTCTCGAAGAGAAATGGCTCGGAATTAAAGCGTCTCCTGTTGACCCAAGACCAAACAGGCACAGCTGGGCTCATTTCTGTTGTCGAAATTGCCATCCAACGAGCTGTTCGGCGAGCAGAGGTCATCCAAAAACGGCATCAATTGACGCCCTGGGCATCAATTGATGCCTGTGGTAGAATAGACACTAGACGGCGGGCCGTCGTGCACGTGATTGGGCATAAACTGCAACACAATTCCGTGAAACGGGCGTGAAGCGAGCACTGCTGTCTTCACGGCAACACGGCATGCATGAACGCGACGTGCTCAAAAGTCGGCTGCCAAAACGAGTAGATCAGATCACGCTCGCATAGGCAGAAACTCACCGTGGGGAATGCAGCACTTCGACCAATCAGAAGAGCGGAAACGATCGCAACTGGAGGCTCAAGTTGACTTTCGAGCACGTTCACGTGCGCGAGATATAAAAAAATATCTCGCACACGTGAACGTGTTCGGCCCAAGAGGGACGAATTGGCACATTTTGGCTCGTAACTCCTTCGTGTGCCATAGCATCCGATCGGTCCGTGAAGGACGAATATGGTCCGCGTGATTCGCGTGTGATTGAAGCTGTGCGTTCTGATTGGCTAGCACTCGTCTGTGCACGCCATACACGCGCCGTCTAGACGAGGCCTGAGACACGGAAGGGCGTTGCAAGACTTGTGCCCCGGTCTTCACGAGGTGTTCCGGGGGGGTAGGCAGTCAAGTTCTGTCAGACTTACGGCAACGGATTACTCGATCGCAGATCAGCTGTGGATCATCACTTCAAGTGCCATCAAGTGCGGTGGGCCCCGCACTGGAGCGATCGAGTTGCCTCAGTTATAAAGCAGGGTACCTGTGGATAAAATCTGGGAGCACGAAAGGCACGAAAACTCGAGAGCAAAAGCGGTGACGCAGCATCCCCACAAGCAACACCCCGACCAGGGGTGGTGCTCATAGACGCGCTGCGTCGTACCGGAGGCTGCGCCACCGCCCGCTAGCCGGTGCCGGCTACTGCTTCTATACCCTCAAACGGTGTCTGCACAGGCCCCACCCCCCCGCTCGTGGGCGTCCCCAGATGGGGGAGGGGGCCTTCGACAGGCACCCAACAGGCTGACAACAGGGGGGTACGCGTCCACACCCCCCGGGTCCCAGCAACAATGCAAAGGCCCAGCGCCCTAGGGGCTACCGGGGCCCTCCGGCGCACGTACGTAGGCGCCGGTTCAAACATCAAGACGAGGACGGGTCCTCCCCAAGCACGCCTAGCTGAGACCCCCACGAAGCGGACTTGAGGCTTTTCATGTGATTTCCACAGTTCCATCGCTGCTGGAAGGGATACCATTCGCGATTGGATCACTGTCGAGGATACAATCGGCACCACACTGGTCCACTCCGTAAACCCTTCGAACAGTTGGCTCAGTATCAGCCTTTCGACAGGCACACGAGATGAAAATCAAGCTCTTTCGGTCCAATCTCCCATCAAGGCCCTTCACAGAGCCTGTCCCATCCACGTGGACAGCTTCTTTCACGCAAAGAGAATGGAAGGCCTCTCAGATTCACTCGCAATTGCTAAAATGTTGCGACACTTGACTCCCCAGGTGGAGCTGCGCCATCGCGGAGGGAGCAACGCGCCCCCCGAATAAAATAACGAAAGAGGCAGCGAGAGCGCTGGACTCACGGGGTACTTGCAGTTATAGAAACAATATATTTACGCTATCACCAAGGCTGCCACTGGGTCGATGCCCTCGTCCACGCCCACAAGCTCACTATCTGAGTACTCGTCGTCCGACACATACTCCACCTCGTGCCGGGCGTTGAACGCATCCACGTGCCGCTTTGCATTGCACGCACGCTTCTTTGCCCATTGGCACATTTCTTCATCCGCGCGGGAGTCGCCGGCCACGGTGTCGCGCTGGGCGTCCTTGTTGCGCCACAAGCGCCAGTCATTCGGCCGCGTCGCCAGACGCGCCCCCGCCTTCTGGGATAGCATGCAGCGTTGGCCGTTGGCCAGCTCAGATGAGGCCCCCGGCTGGCGCTGCAGCGCGGCTTGCTCGACCAGCCGCTTGCACGCTCCGAGGAAGGAGTCGGCTGTCCAACGAGCCTGGGAGTAATGAAAGAAACCATGCCAGGCCTCCAGCGCCTGCTAAACGTAGGCACCCAGGGAGTCAAACCACCGCAAAAAGGCAGGCGCGTAGTGCGCGAAGGCGTGCAGTTTGGGAGTCACACTTAGCCAAGGGAAGGCCACTTGTAGGGGGGGCACCAAACCCCGCGCCAGTCGTGTAAACGACTCAATCTCGGTCAATGGAATGTCCGCAGCGGTGTTTAGCGTCCCGACAATTGCCGCCCAGTCGGTCCACCCAGTGCGCAGGGCGGCCAGTTTTCCTGTCGACAGGTACGGCGCCAATCCGGCACAAACCAGGGGGTACTTGGCGGTCAGCCGATGGCACTCGCGCCCCTCGAGAGCGCCACCTTGGTAGGGTGCGGGACTGACACGAATGTCCTCCAGCAGGGCACGCCCCAGAGCTTCCGCGGCTTCCAAGCAGGCGTCTGACCCCCCAGCCTCATGGCGGCCTCCAAACCCAAGTCGATTAACGTGAGGGTACCTCCTAACGTCGTGTAAAAGGGAATCACAGAGACCTCGGAAGGGTCGACCGCCAGCAATGGACACTTGACAATCGAGAGATGTTGCAATGGGGATAACGGCAGTGTCAAGCTGTCGTTATCGCACGTCCAGTAGGCCATCATCGCGTCGAGGAATTTTTGACGCGTGCGCAGCCCAGTCGGAGGCGCCCCAGGCCGTTGGAGCGTGCCATACTTGGCAATCAACTCCGCGTGCAAGGGTCCCGGTCGTATAACGGCAGGGCAGAACACCAACGGGAAGCGCGCTGTAGCCCCCGCATGGCCGACCAGCGCCGACAAAATGGACAGGTCCCCTGTCCAGATGAGCCTTACAGCCCAGCGGGTACTCCCCACGACGACGCCTCGCTTGAGGGTCCGTTCCAGGTCCACCACCCACGGCCCAATCAGTTTATGAAGGGCAGTATTGTCATAGGCAATGCACGGCATTGTCAACATCAAGATGCTGTTAGGACGGCTATGAGGGCAGGCTTGATTGGCCACAGTAGCCACAAGCTTGGCAGTGGGCGTGCCACCCAGAGCAGTGGGCACAAATGCCGTCGTGTGCGCCATCTTAGCCCCCACTCCGTCCCGGACGAAGCGGTCCATCCATTGGTTTGACGACCACAGCCCCTCCGCCACGCTCTCGAGAGCGCTGTGGAAGTCCACCAAGTGGGCGCCTCGCTCGTCCGTCCGCACTTGCCGCCCCGGCTCGTTAGCCACCGCCGCCGCTGCCCCCCGCAGCGTCTCGCGACTGGAAAAGCAGCTATGGCGTCCACTAACGCCCCCCGCAATTGGCTCCACTGCGCGCCGCTAATATTGCAGCGGAACGCAAGTAGGGCTTTAGACGAGGAGGCAAGCTGCCAGCCCCGCACACAGGGACAACTGAAAAGCCCCGTGATGCCTAGGCCTGCCGCAAGGTCCATTCATGGGCTGACGCGTAGGTAGAAGCCCAGTTGCCCATGATCCGGGCCTGCAGCCCCGTCAGAGGCTCAGCTCGTCGTCGGAGGTGGCAAACACCCACCGCTTTGCCCCGACCGTTTCGTACCCACACGTAAGTTCGGTTCACGCCGTTTTCGAAGGCCACGGAAATGTCCGGAGGTCTCTTGAAAGCCAGGTGGCGGTTAAGAAGGATTTCCAACGTCGTCAGCTCAGGCTCAGCCAACGAATCATACTTGTCAAGCAGCGCCGCTAAGTATCGCTCGGACGACTGCCACGAGAGGTCGGGAGGGATGACAAGAGACAGGCTCCCTGGCACAGCCACCGAGCCACGTGGAGTTGTGAGGGCGAGCCCCGGCTCCTCAGGACCGCACGGCTCTTGCAACGGCGAAGTGTCCGTTGCAGACGTGTCGCTTGCACCACATGCAATTTCCGATGCGTCCTGCTGGGACCCACCCGCGGGGTCCTCTGCCGCAGGCAGGAGAGGCGGGCCACACCGAGCGGGGGGGGGTACCGGCAGGTGCAAGGCGGTGGCCGCCGCCTCTGACAGCGCATGCAGTCCCGAGGGGGTGCCGAGGACCATTGCAGCACGCGGACCACCCGCCGCACCACATTCCTCCACTGGCACGGTGCTTGATGCAGAAAGTGTCTGGGCTTGACCCTCAACTCGGACGCGTTTAGCGGCCCTCTCAGAACTTGTCCTACACCCAGCACACACCTTAGTTCGGCCCGCTGGAGAAGAAGCGCGCTCCTGGTCCGCCTGGGCAGATGACCAGAGGTAGGGCATTATTCCCGGACCAGGCGTGTACTTGGCAGAGGATGTGCTAGCGGCGGGATGCCGCTGGCTTGTGCATGCCTCCAATTGCTTGGACATCCTTGCACGGGGAAGGCAGCGGGGGATGGCGCATGAGTTGCATGTGTACCCCAATGACAACTCCAAAAGCAAGCACACGCGAGCGCCGAGCGTTACGGCTCCTCCCCAGCATCGCCGACTCAGAGTGAGCTTCTAAATCAGCAGGTAGGTGGGAGACCGTGCACAAGTACTCGTCTGCGGCCGCTCCGGGTGGGAGGAAGGCCCGAGAGCAAAGTCCCCAAATAAAAGGCATCGGCCGCCCGGTGATGGGGTGGGTGATGCCCTTTACTTTATCTGCTAGGTCAAGCAACACATTGCGATCAAGAAAACGATGCAGGACATACGGAAAGAAGAAAAAAGATGAATAGAAGCCGTGCCAACGTTAGGAACACTGTCCACCCCATCAGGAACTGAATGGCAGCACGCCCGCATGCTATCCCAGGCTCAAAGGGATGCCCAGCCGGCGCGCATTCCAATCATACCTTCAAATGCTCATGCCGCTGACTGCTTCACGCTGCTTCATCGGGATCGGCGGGGGCGGCCGGGTACGGACCTCGGACACACGCCCTCGTTGTCGCCGTCCATGGATGTCGATGCTTGGACAGAGCGCCTTCAAAGAGTGACAGGACAAGCAGCAGCACGTCGAAGACACGGTTGGTAATGGGGGGTCCCAGCGGGGCGAGGGGAGTGTGGGGTGCCTGTTGTAGGCGATGGTGACGGCGACGGTCCGTGCGACACGGGCCGCGGCGACAGCGGCGTCATAGGTGGTCAAATTACGCCTCGTGCTGTAAGAATGTGACATACGTGGCACCGATTTAGCGAAATTGTTTCAAGCCAGATGTCCGACCTTAACTAAAGGTGGATCTCACGCATTAAAACGTCTGGCGGCGACGCATGTTCAAGCCCACCAGAGACGGACGTCATCGCACCCAATGCCGATTGTTTCGCTATAGAGAGAATCACCAACTCGCAAGCTTTCAGTCGATGCGCGTCGTTCCGATGTGTGGACTGTATTTTGGAGCTTTGTCGTGCGTGCAGAAAAAGTAGGGTGCCGGTTTTGCAGTACTTTTTGCGCTCTCATTGACGCCATGCTTACATGATGGGCATGTGAGGCGTGCTTGACTAGGGAAAGTTGTAAGCATGTACATGAAGAGCCTTACAGCCTATCAGAAGTCGAAACTGAGCATTGCGGAAGCGCTGGCGGTCGGGACCGAAACTGAAGCGCCGGCCCTTGGACTCGGCCGTATCTGGTCGCACAGATTTTGAAGCGGGGGCTACTATTTGATTGCATGTTTTTTTTTTCGTCTCATGCAAGCCAGTCGGCTTGATCCGCCCTATCAGTTTGAGTGGACTGTATGTATCATCTGGATCATTGTTGCAACGGCTTGTGCTGAGCTGGAAACCGGACACAGCGCTTCACCAGTATCGCGCGACCCACGCGCATTCCGGCGCTTCTCGCACTCACAGCCCCATTTTGTCAGAGTACCGCCGGAACTCCCATATCTGTCATCTGAGGGACTTTTGCCCCTGGAGGACTAGTTCCGACGCTCCCACATCGTTTTTGGGACAGGTTTTAGTGCATGAGATATACCTTTAGGCGTGCACGCGGGTCGGCCCGTCAAATCACACAACAACCGCAACGTGGCGCCGCCCGGCTCACCACCCAGCCACGCGCAACCCAGCCAATCAGACGCCGCGCGCGGTCCCACCACACCACCGCGGCTCGTCATTGGCCACTGCCAAGGGCCCCCATCTCACCGTGCGCGAGGTTCACGCCATGGCTGACAGTGGCAAGAATCGTAGATTCACAGTACCTTAAAAGCGGGACACATAATGCGCAATGACTGTATGCGTCTGTCACCTGTTTTTGAAACTGGTCCCAGTTCTTGGCAAATCGGGCTCGTGTGGGAAATCCCAAGTGTATATATATGAAATCGGGCTCAAGGGGATGCTCCGGAACCGCCAACGGCGCAGTTCACTCGTTTTTATACCAGCATAGGTAGCCCCCCAAGAAGCGGAAGGCTAGTAGCGAAGCTTCTTTCAACTGGTTGACGGAACTGTTCTGGAGCGACGTGTGTTCAGGACATTAGCCGCGGGGTGGTACAGTGCAGGCGCGGGCGCGGGCACGGCGTCCACAGAAAAGACGTCAAACGCCAGATGTGGCGCTTTCCTTTAGAGTTCTCAGTTTTTTGGTGCAGTGCCGAACGGAGCTAGAGGCATTCAAAGGTCGAGGCCTCCAGGGCCGCTTGGTTCAAAAGAAGCCTACCAATCCATGCGGACTGCCCCTGAGAGAGCGATTTCGTGCAATGCACTCGGTCCTGGTCGAACGTACCTGACATTTGCTCTTGGACAGATACAAGCGCTACGTCACAATGAGAGAAGCATGAAGATCGCAGGGAGCACCATCAGAAACAGCACGTCAAAGAGCATAACGTGTTTGTCTTATCTTGCAAACTCGTCAAGCCTCATAAGATGAGAATTCTAAAATAAAGCGCCACAGATGGTGGTGCCCATGTACCCCTCAGTGGAGAACTTCTCGGCTTCTGGTGTTTGGCTGTTGATGCCCACCTCCCTTGAGAGCAAACCCTGCAACGTCGGCCCCAAGTCATATTTGCGAAATGTGGCTCAACGTGGCGCAAACGTGTCTCATTATTAAGGAAATGAGGCCGGCACGCTCCCGCACCAACGTCTCCGACTCAAATTAGACTTCATTTCAACCAAAATCAAATGACGTATGTACAACGCATATGTCGCTTTCAATAATGGGGCCTGAGCCCCATTCCCGACCGGAAATGGGGCCGGTCCGAAGCCGACCCCATTCTTCTACGCTCTGTCATTGGTCGTACGATTCCAAACAGTTTAGAAGATAGCACGCTTGAGCGAGCAACGTGTGGGCCCGCGATCAGCCGTGGTTTTCAACAATCATTTGGAAACCAGAAAATGTCGATACGGACCACTTCTCTCGAAAGCAGACCCACGGCTCTCGCGAGATATTTTGGTTACGGCGTGCACAGAGAAAGACGCTGTGGATCTTTTTGCGTCTGCGTGAGGCCCACGCATCGCTCGCAGAGCAATCTGAGAGGGGTGGGGCTGTCAACCCAGGTGTGCTGCGCCTGCGTGGGGCCTCCCTGGGGGCCCATGCGCAGGGAGGTCGCGGCGCGAGGGCGGCGCGGGACATCGACAGCGCCGTGTGGACGGGCGAGATCGGGCCGGTCGCCGAGCGACCGCTATTGGGGCGCCCTGACAGGAGCTTAAGGGGGACCTGCAGCCTGAACGGTCGCGCCTGGATGGCAGGGGCCGCGATCGGCACCGTATGGAGGGGGGTTGCCGCGCAGCCACCGTGCCTCAGTGGCAGTGGCGCACGCACGAGCGGCGCCTGCGGGATGTGGTGGCGGGGCATCCCGGCGTGCATCAGCGGTGGGGGGGTGCGCTGGGGTGGCTGTCCGCAGTGGTCGGCCGGACACGTCATTTAGAGGACGGCACGGGCCGCACGCTGATTGCCACCGCCGTCGTCACCCCCATCCCGCTGCCGCCAATTTTTGCCCACCCACCACATTCGTGAGCACGGCCGATGCGACCCCTCCTCCATCGCGCCGGCCACGCGCTCCGCTCGCAGCGCTGGGCTCCCTCCCACTGCCCTTCCCTCCTCGATCTCGCTGTTCACGCGCGCTGCTCGCACCGTTCGTCCCCCCTCCCCCCGCCTCCTCTCTTTCGGCGACGTACTAGGCGCCCCTGCTGCTCTTCCCCATTCTCCCCCCGCGGGCCACGGGGTCCGGTCGTCTGCGTCCCTTCTCTGAGTATGGATGTCGAGGAGGAAGAGGTCGCGTCCACCGCCGCCCCACTGGCCGAGGCCGACGGCGCGGACGTTGCTGCTGTGGTGCAGGCGCGCATCAATGTGCTCATGCCGGCGTGCCGACGCGCGCGCGCCAAGCGCATCGCCTGACGATGGCTCTATCGTGGCTCCACCGCGGGGCGCCGTGGCAACAAGCGCCGCGACTTTGCGGCCGGTGTGCACGCCATTTTACGAGACTACTCCTTTGTCGGCGGGCTGCTTTCTGTCTACGATGACCGGGACTTTGAGACGCGGTTCCGTGTCCCGCGCGCCGTCTTTTGGCGCATCTTTTTGGCTGTCAAGGACGAGCCTTTCTTCCAACAATACAGTAATGCGACGGGCAAGCTACAAGCGCATCCACTGCAGAAGGTGGTCGCAGCCTTTCGCGTGGCCGACGGCGAGGAAGCCGACTCAGCGCAGCGGGCCCAGATCCGTCGTCAAAAGCACGTCTGATTTTGCCTGTTTTGAGCCTCATGGAGGCCCGTGTTCCTGTTTGATGAAACAGAATTCATGTGTAAAAAACAGATCGACCCCCCTTGACAGGCTCTCAGAGGCTATCCCATGCGAGGTCCTTGCATCTTTGTGATTGCGAGAACAGGAATTGTTCCTCACTCCACACATCGCGCCTGCTAGCAGGGCCATAGATGCTTCTCCGTCTCTATCTCTTTTTGGAAGGGTGAAGCGTATACGTCTGATGCTGCGTCTCTCTTTTTGCGAGTGGAGATGCATCTATCCCGGCGAACAGATGATTTTGGCGCCTTTCTGGAAAAAAGCAGCCTTGACAAAGCCCCAGGGCGGTTTGCAGATTATCTGTTCGTCCCAAAACACCCAAAAGCAGACGTGCTCTTGACGACGGTTGTAGGCCCGCTGCGCAGTGGACGAGTACGTGCGCCTCTCCCGGATTATGATCGCCAGGTCGACCAAGTTGCTAATGGAGGTTATTGTCAAGCAATGGGGACTTACCTACCTGCGACGGCCGAACCAAGAGGAGCTCAGCACCATTGTGGAGCGCAACTCGGAGCGCAGGATGCCGGGGTGCATGGGCCCCTTCGACTGTTGCCACTAGGAGTGGCACCAGTGCCCGACGGGGATGGTCGGGGCATATCAGAGTCGCAAAGGAAAGAGGGGCATCGTCATAGAAGCTGTGTCGTCATAGAAACTGTGTGTGCCGATGATCTGTGGATGTGGCACCAGCTTGTAGGGGCCCCCGGCAGTCTTCACGACATCAACGTCACGCAGCAGTCGCCGCTGTACCTAGACGTCACTGGCGGCCGGTGGCCGCCGCGCGGCACGCCCTTTACTATCGATGGCAGCACCCGCACGCTACTCTACTACCTTGCCGACGAGATTTACCCGCGCTACGCTTTTCTGATGTCGCCGCACCCCAGGCCGTCTACGGAGGAGCAGAAGACGTTCATCCGCCTCCAAGAGGCCATCTGGGAGAACGTGGAGCGGCTCTTTGGCGTATTGATGAAGCGCTTTCGTGTTGCGCTCCACCCTGGGCGGTACCGCTCTTTGTCGCGGCTGGTAACGACCTACAAGGCCATGTGCATTCTGCACAACGTGTGTGTGGAGAGTCGACGAAGCAACTTCATGAGTCGCCGTCGACGTGCGTCGGGAGGTGATGATGGGACTGGCTGCGGCGTAAGTGGCAATGCTAGCGGCAAATCAGATGGTGGGGAAGGACAGAGCGGAGGGGCACCAGCTGGCGGCACTGCTGCCGCTGGGAAACTTGCACCCGGCCGCGGCAGCGCTGGTGGCGTCGGCGGTATCATTGCTTCCACCGGAGCTCCAGCACCTGGCGGTGGCGTCGGCGACGTCGCTGCGGTAATGGACAACATTGACGCCGTCAACACCGCGTCCCCTGCTCTGAAACCCGGAGCCCACCCGCCTGCAGTCGGCATGAATGCCATTTTAGATGCTTGGGCTGAGACATAGAACGTGGCGGAAGATGAAAGTCTGCGAGCCGACCTGACTGCGGACATTCTGCGCGACCGGGGCGAACTGCTTGCTTCGTACATTGGGTGCCGTGATGTCGGGCATATTAGAGTGGACACAAAGGTTTTTTCTTCCCACTAGGCAGGTATGTTTGATCCTATACACCTTTGTGACGATCGTGTAAACAGCGGGAGGCTGCCAGCGCCGTTAGCACCGAACGGGTGGCACTCGAGGGCGGCGGGGCATCCTTCGGACTTCTGTAGCCGCGGTTGTCGCTAAAGGCCGCCCCCGCCGGCCCGCGGCGGCCTCCAAACGGTGGTGACCCGTGGTGACGAAGGCGCACTCGACTCCCGCGACGGCGTCTGCGCAGCGCCTGCAGGCGATTCCCGACGGCAGGTCGCCGACGCCGCCGTCGACGCCGCCCCCGTCACTGACCCCGCGCCACATGCGAGGCCACTCTACACGCAGCCGTCGCCGCCGGCGCGTGCCGACGGCCAACTGTGTGTCGGCAGCGGCGGCATGGGGCGCGACCGAGTCGTTTGTGGCGGTGGCAGGCAGCTGCAGCGGTCCGGCCGCCGCCGCCGCCACCCCCGCCG
>Ga0209831_1004544_pt1 | contig 10815 bp, 13 predicted proteins | sample Maine_Asex4_meta_FD_187451 | JGI IMG/M metagenome (GOLD analysis project Ga0209831, IMG submission 187451) | Marine algal microbial communities from Maine, USA - Maine_Asex4_metaG (SPAdes) (version 2) | ecosystem: Host-associated > Algae > Red algae > Unclassified | place: Maine, USA | collected...
TGCAGCATATCTGCTTTTCGGTTGGTGACGGGTGGGCGAAGGCAGGATGGCAATGGTATCTCGTATGACGCGTCTGTGTGCGGCGCTTTTCATGGCGGTTCTCGTCCTTGGCATGGTGCCGGGCAGTGCGGTCGCCAACTCCAAGTACGCCTCCATCGTCATCGATGCCGATACCGGCCAGGTCCTGCGTCAGCGTAACGCGGACAAGCGGCTCTATCCCGCCTCCCTGACCAAGATGATGACGCTCTATCTCGCGTTCGAGGCGCTGGAACGTGGCGAGTTCACGCTCGATTCCAGGCTGAAAGTCTCGCAGAACGCGGCGAACGAACCTGCCTCCAAGCTCGGTCTTCGCCGGGGCAGCACCATCAGCATGCGCGACGCGCTCCAGTCCTGCGCGACCAAGTCGGCCAACGACGCCGCAACCGTGATCGCCGAGGCGCTCGGCGGATCGAAGGCCAATTTCGCCAAGCTGATGACCGCCAAGGCCCTGCAACTCGGCATGAAGAACACCCGGTTCAAGAACCCCCACGGGCTGACGGCGCGCGGACAGCTTTCCACCGCCCGCGACATGTCGATACTCGGACGCCGTATCTTCGAGGATTTCCCCGATCACTACTCGATGTTCTCGCGCAAACGCTTTAAGTATGGCGGGCGCAACTATCGGGCGACCAACAAGCTACTCGGCAAGTATGACGGGGCGGATGGCATCAAGACCGGCTACACCCGCGCGTCGGGTTTCAACCTCGTCGCTTCCGCCGAGCAGGACGGGCGCCGCGTGATCGGCGTCGTCTTCGGCGGCAGGAGCAGCGCAAGCCGCAACCGTCACATGCGCGAAATCCTCGACGAGGGCTTCGCGAAACTCCCCGCACGGGCGACCGTCATGGCCTATTCCGGCGCGCTCGAAGAGACACCGATGCCGCGCGCGAAACCGAGCCGCAGGGATGACCCCGCCATCGCCGAGCCGCTGGTCGCTTCCCTCCCCACGACGGCGCCCAAGGCCATCACGGCGATGCGCACCCAGACCGATCCCTGGGCGGTGGCGAACGGCCTGCTCGCGCTCCAGCGCATGATCGTGCCGCAGCCCGAGAGCGAGACCAGAGCGATGGGAGAATGGGCCGTTCAGGTCGGCGCCTATCGCAATCTCGACCAGGCCGAGCAGATTCTCGAAAAGGCCAAGGCCATGCGCTCGCCGCAGCTTTCGCGGGCGGAACCCGTCGTCAGCCGCCGCGATTCGGGCGGCCGCCCCATCTATCGCGCGCGGTTCTACGGGCTGGCCAAGGGTCAGGCCGAGAACGCCTGCCGCTCGCTGTCACGCCGCGGGATCGCCTGCTTCGCGCTCAAGTCGAGCGGGTAGGTCGTGGCGGCGGTCTTCGCCAAGCTATCGGATTAAAACAAGCCCACCATGATGACCGACCCCTTGCGGAGTCGGGCCGCTTTCCGGTGATAGTCGTGAAGGTGGGGCGCTCAGGTCTTCTCGGGAATCTGGAGCGTGGCGATCATCTCGCGCATCTCCTGACGCGCCGCGACGTGCGACATATCCAGCTTGGCACCGGATTCGCGCAGGTCGAGCAGCGTCAGCCCCGAGAGGAACAGTTCCCGGAAGATCGGGCGTTCGCTTAAGCCCTGCGATACGCGAAAGCCGATGCGGCGCGAAAGCTGCTGCAGCATCTCGCCGACCCGGCGCTTGTTGCGCGTGTCTTCCAGCGGGGTGCGGTTGCGCACCACGACCCAGTCGAGATTGCCCATGCCGACCTGCGCGCGCAACTTGCGGGCTTCCCAGACCATCTCCGAATAGATCGACGGACCGCTGATCGTCAGATTCGACGGATCGACCCGCGCGAGAAGATCGAAATCGATGAAGCTGTCATTGATGGGGGTGACGAGGGTGTCGGCCGAACTGTGCCCGAGGCGCGAGAGGTTGGAATACGCCCCCGGGCAATCGATGAGGATCGCGTCGCAATCGCGGCTGAGTTCGGCAATGGCGGCGTCGAAACGCTCGCCCTCGATCCGCCACGCGGTCTCGCGGTCGGGATCGTTGCTGATCTCGATCCGCACGGTACGCGGCAGGACGAGCTTGACGCCCTTGCGCTCGCACCAGCCCTGACGGTTGTCGATGTAGCGAAACAGGCTCTGCTGGCGCAGATCGAGGTCAATGGCACCGACGCGCATCCCGCGACGGGCGAGGGCGACGAAAACGTGCATGGCGGTCGTGGACTTGCCCGACCCGCCCTTCTCGTTGCCGAAGACGATGATATGCGGCTTGTTCCGTCGCATGCGCGCGATCGTGACCCGGACTTCCTAGAAGCCGAATCCCTTGAACTTCTCCTTGAACCGCGAGACGCGGCCGCCGGTATCGAGCAGGCGCTGCGTGCCGCCCGTCCAGGCCGGGTGCGTCGTCGGATCGACGTCGAGCGCGAGTTCGTCGCCCTCGGAACCCCAGGTCGAACGCATATCCACGATGTCGCCGTTGGTCATGCGAACCTTGATCGTGTGATATTCGGGATGCAGGTCTTTTTTCATGGGTCGGGATCCGGATAACGGTGCTCTTGTGAACGCGCTCTATAGCGGGGAGGACCGGGTGTTGCAAGGGCCGCGGCGCGGCGGGGTTCAGGAAGTGGGCGCCCTGTCGAACAGGCGGGAGACGCTGTCGTGCCGGGCGATGGAATCGATGGCCATGGCAAGCATCGGGCCGATGGGAAGGACCTCGACCTTTCCGCCCTTGGGCAGATGCGACTGGTCGATGGAATCGGTAATGGCGAGGCTCTTGAGCGCCGACGCCTCGACCCGGTCGACCGCCGTGTCGGACAGGACGCCGTGGGTACACATCGCATGCACCTCCTTCGCGCCGCGCTCCATCAGGGCATCGGCAGCGCGGCAGAGGGTGCCCGCCGAATCGACGATATCGTCATAGAGGATGCAGGTTCGCCCCTCCACGTCGCCCAGCACGTTCATCTCGGCCACGACGCCGGCCTTCTCGCGTCGCTTGTCGATCACGGCGAGGTCGCCGTTGATCGTCTTCGCGAAGGTGCGCGCGCGCACGAGGCCGCCGACATCCGGAGAGACGACCATGAGCGAGCTGTCCTCGGGCTTCGTCATCGTCTGCGCGTGGTGGGCGAAGACCGGCGTGCCGTAGAGGTTGTCGACGGGAATGTCGAAGAAGCCCTGTATCTGCCCGGCATGCAGGTCGACGGTCAGCAGGCGGTCGGCCCCGGCCTTGGTGATGAGGTTGGCGACCAGCTTGGCCGTGATGGGCGTGCGCGGCATGTGCTTGCGATCCTGCCGGGCATAGCCGAAATAGGGAGTGACCGCCGTGATGCGCCCCGCCGACGCCCGCTTGAGCGCGTCGATGATAATAAGCAGTTCCATCAGCGTGTCGTTCGCCGGGCTGGAAGTCGGCTGGATGATGTAGACATCCTCGCCGCGCATGTTGTCGTAGATCTCGACCCAGACTTCCGAATCGGCAAATTTCTCGACCCGCGCGTCGGTCAGGGGCCTGAACAGCTTCGAGGCTATGGATTCTGCGAGCTTGCGATTCGAGTTGCCGCTCAGCAGCTTGATGTCCGAATTCGGCTTCATGTCCATGTCCCGCTGGTCCCCATCCGCGCTGCGCTTCTAGCAATGCGGATGGTGCGAGTAAATGACCAATGGGTCTATTCGGTCAGACCGGTGCGCTCGATCGGAACATTGTCGATCAGGCGTGTCGCTCCGAGACGGACGGCGGCGAAAAGGCGGCTCTCGACGCCCGGCGAGAACATCTCGACGGGTTCGAGCGTATGCGCGTCGCGCGCCTCGATGTAGTCGATGGAATCGAACCCCGCCGAGAGGAGCGCCTTCATGCAGGCATCGGTGACGCGCTCGACCGGCAGGCCATGAGCGATATGGTCGGCGGAGGCAAAAAGCGCCTTGTTGAGCTTGGCCGCGATGCGCCGCTGGGCAGGCACGAGGATGCGGTTGCGCGACGACATGGCGAGGCCGTCCGCCTCGCGCACCGTCGGGCTGGAGGCGATGCGGACCGGCATGTCGAGGTCGTGCGCCATGCGCCGGATCGTGACGAGTTGTTGCCAGTCCTTCTCGCCGAAGATCGCATAATCGGGCTGCGCCTGGTTGAGCAGCTTGCAGACGACGGTGGTGACGCCGTCGAAGTGTCCGGGGCGATGCGCGCCGCACATCCCCGTCGTCACGGTATCGACGCTGACGGTCGTCCCGAAATCCTCGGGGTACATCTCCGATACGGGAGGCGCGTAGATCAGGTCGCAGCCTGCGCCCGCGAGCAGTTCCGCATCGCGCACCTCGTCGCGCGGATAGGCGTCGAAATCCTCGTTCGGGCCGAACTGGGTCGGATTGACGAAGATCGTCGCGATCACCCGGCGCGCCCGTCGGCGCGCGGCCCTTACCAGCGACAGGTGCCCTTCGTGCAGACCGCCCATCGTGGGCGTCAGCGCCACGAGATCGCCCGCGCGGCGCCAGTCGCGCACGATATTGCGCAATTCCACGACGGAGTGGACGGTACGGGGACGCGTGATCTGAAGCATGGGGGTCTCGTGCCTCCGGTCTGGCCAGACACGAAGCATAGACGAAGCGAAACGAGACACAAGTCCCGTCCATGCGGAATTTATCCGGAACGGACCGGGGTCAGGCGAAGTAGGTGAGCGCGTAGGCGATGATGAAATTATTGGTGACCACGCTCGACAGCCAGCCGCACATGACGGTCATGATGCCGATGGTCGCGACATTCGGCGACCAGACGATCATCGCCGCGACCAGCGCCTGGAAAACCAGCTTGGGAACGATCCAGAAGACGCCGAGATAATCCATCGCCATGCGCATGAACCAGTTGATTTCATATGCGCCGACGGAAATCGCCCAGTTGGTCGACAGGCAATCCATGATGCCGAGAAAGACAAACAATCCGGCGACGGCGTAGCCCATGAGAACGAGGATGGAGTTCTGCCTCGCCCGCATGGCAAGTCGCTCGTACCTGTGCGCCCTCTGCATGATCGTGGCCTTCGCTCTTCTTCCCGCCGCGCGAACCACCATGTCGTAACGCCCCTAATAACCAATGAACCCCTTGGACTCATTGACAGAGCAAGACTTGCGCCAAAAAGAAACATCTCAGGCAAGAAGTCTTAACAGACTGGCAAACTTCGGGGCAGGCCCCCTACAACCAGCCCGCGCTCTCGGTGCGCACCACGTCGACCAGCATGTCGATATGCGCGTCGTCGTCGTTGAGGCAGGGCAGGTAGGTGAAGCTCTCGCCCCCCGCCTCCTCGAAGGCTTCCTTGATCTCCTCGTTGATCTCCTCCAGCGTCTCGACGCAATCGGCCGAGAAGCCGGGGGCGAGGATCACGAGGTCCTTCTTGCCTTCCTTTGCCAGTTCCGCCACGCGCTCGACGGTATAGGGTTTCAGCCATTCCTCGCGCCCGAAGAGCGACTGGAACGTGACCTCGATATACTCCTTCGACCAGCCGAGCCGCTCGCGCAGCAGGCGGGTCGTCTTCTGGCACTGGCAGTGGTAGGGGTCGCCGGAGAGAAGGTAGCGTTTCGGGACGCCGTGATACGATGTCACCACCACGTCGGGCGCCGGGCGACCCGCCGCCTCGCGCTCGGCCATATGCGCTTCCAGCGATTTGGCCAGCGCCTCGATATAGAGCGGATTCTCGTAATAGGCCGGAACGGTGCGGATATAGGGCTGCCAGCGCATCTCCATCAGCGCGCGGAACGCCTGGTCGTTGGCGGTGCCCGTCGTCGGCGCGGCGTATTGCGGGTAGAGCGGGAAGAAGACGATCCGCTCGCAGCCCTCGGCCTTCATCCGCTCGATGACCGATTGCGTCGAGGGGTTGCCGTAGCGCATGCAGTAATCGACAACGATCCGGTCGCCATAGATCTCGGTCAATGCCGCGCGCAGCTTGTCGGTCTGCGCCTTGGTAATGGTCAGGAGGGGCGATTCGTCCGCCTCCTCGTTCCAGATCGAGCGGTAGGCTTCGCCGGAGCTGAACGGACGGCGCGTCAGGATCACGCCGTTGAGCAGGGGCCACCAAAGCGCGCGGTTGACGTCGACCACGCGCCTGTCGCTCAGGAATTCCTTGAGATAGCGCCGCATCGGCCAGTAGCTGTGATCGTCGGGCGTGCCGAGATTGGCGATGAGGATACCGACCTTCGCGGGCGCCACGGGCGGGTGGGCCGCCCCCGCATGGGCCAGTCGTCCCTCGCCGGGATGGTCGAGCACCGTATGGGGAGGGGAGGCCGCATCGAGCATGAAAACAGTTCCTGATTTTCGTCGGTAGAGATGTGTAGGCTAGGAGGCAAACGCGCCGCGTCAATGGCCCGCATCGTCGCGCAGGGGTCGTTCGGTCGTCTTCAGCGCATCCGCGAGGCGCATCATGGCCGAACCGGGGCGCAGGGGCTGCTGCTGTTCGGGCGAGGGCGCCCAGCCGTGGAGAAAGGCGATATCGAAGCGGATCGGCACCTTGCCCTCGTCATCCGCATGGTCCTGCGCGAGGATTTCCATCGCCCGCCCCAGCGTATCGCGCCGCAGGAAGACGCGCCGCCGCTCGGCCAGCGCATTGCTCTCGCCCATCGCGCGCAGGTCGTGGAGCAGGCGCAGCGGCGAGGCGTAGCGCACCGTCACCGTCTCCTTGTCCGCCACCGGCAGGGCGAACCCGGCCCGCTGGAGCAACCCGCCCAGATCGCGCAGGTCGGCCATGGGAGAGACGCGCGGACTGACCCCGTCGACCGTCTCGATCTCGGCCCGGGCGAGGGCGTCGCGCAGGGGGGCGAGCGTATCCCCCGCCAGCATAGCCGCGATCAGCAACCCGTCGGGGGCCAAGGCCCTGCGCATCTGGATCAGCGCGCCGGGCAGGTCGTTGACGGCGTGCAAGGTCAGCGGCGCGACGATCAGATCGAAGGCCTCCTCGGCCAGCGGCAGGGCTTCCTCGTCGCCCGTGATCGTCAGCGCCTCGGGAACGGCGGCTTTCGCGCTCCGGGCCATGGCGGAGGACCCATCGACCTGCACCAGCACATCGGGCGCATAGCGGTCCCGCAGCATCCGCGCGACCGACCCGTCGCCCGCACCGACCACCGCGATGCGCGAGAAACGCCGGTTCACGTCCTCCAGCCGCTCCTCGACCGACGCGCGGACATGGGCGAGCAGGAAATCGGCCTCGGCCAGCGTCCCGGCGGCTCGGGTGCGGCGATGGCGGACGGCGGGGCGGTCGAACGGCCCGGGGGGAGATGGCGTGACACTCATTCGGATGATATAGAAGTCCCGGCATGGAAAGGGCAGGGCATATTTTCGCCTCGGCGGGTCGTCTTCGCCGCAGGGCGGGCGCAGCGGTGGCCGCATTGGTCTGGCCGCCGGTCTGCATGGGCTGCCGCGCCGACGTTTCGGACCCGCACGGCCTGTGCGTGACATGCTGGAGCGACCTGCGCCTCGCGGAGAGCGCGCATCAATGCTCGCGCTGCGCCCATCCGCTGCCCGAGATCGGCGAGGGCGACGATTGCAAGGGCTGCACCGGTCGGCACCTCGAATGGGCGCGGATGCAGGCGGCGACGCTCTACGGCGGCACGGCCCGCTCGCTCGTCCTCTCGCTCAAGCATGGCGACCGGCCCGACCTCGCGGTACCGATGGCGCGATGGATGCGGCGGGCGGGGCAAGGCGTGCTGTCGGGCGCCGATATCGTCATCCCCGTCCCGCTGCACTGGACCCGCAGGGTAAAGCGGCGGTTCAACCAGTCCGCCGAACTGTCGCGCCGGATCGCGAAGGAGCAGGGCATCGATCACGGGGCGGACCTCCTCCTGCGCACCCGGGCGACCGGCTCGCAGAAAGGGCTGAACCTGGAAGAACGCCGCGCGAACGTCTCGGGCGCCTTCGCCGTTCGCGGGTCGGTCGCGGGGCGGCGCGTCGTATTGGTCGATGACGTGATGACGACCGGGGCGACGCTGAACGCGGCTTCTCGGGCGCTGCAAGTGGGCGGGGCGAAGTCCATCGACGTGCTGGTCTTCGCCCGGGTGACGAATGACTGATCTGTTCTATTTTTGTTCTATCGCTTTATTCCTGTCCCGGAATAGGATATCGCTTTGCGCCACACCACCACCCGGAAGGAAGCCGTCATGGCCAAGATCGAAATCTACACCAAGGATACCTGCGGCTACTGCATGATGGCCAAGCGGCTGCTCTCGCGCAAGGATGCCACCTACGAGGAATATCCCGTGGCGGGCGATGCCACGAAATTCGACGAGATGGTGCGCCGCTCCGAAGGCGGGCGGACCGTGCCGCAGGTCTTCATCGACGATATCCATATAGGCGGGTTCGACGACCTGAACGCCCTCGACCGCGCGGGCAATCTCGACCCCATGCTCGCTACCTGAGCGCATGACCCGCGTCGCGCTGATCCAGACCAACGCCACCGGCGACGCGGACCGCAACCGCGCGCGGGCCTGCGCCCTGATCCGCGAGGCGGCGGATTCCGGGGCCGCCTTCGTCGCCACGCCGGAAGTGACGAACCTGATCGCCCCGGGCCGCGAGGCATTGTTCAAGGTGATCCGGGAAGAGGGCGACGATCCCTGCTTCGCCGCCATCCGCGATATCGCCGCCGAACGCGGCATCGGCGTTCTGATCGGCTCGCTCGCCTTGAAGGCCGATGGGGAAGAGGGCCGGGCCGTCAACCGCTCCTTCCTCATCGACGGTACGGGCGCCATCCTCGCCCGCTACGACAAGATTCACATGTTCGAGGCCGACCTCGGCGCGCAGGGTCGCTATCGCGAGGCCGCCTCCTATCGCCCCGGCCAGCGCGCCGTGGTCGCCGATGCCGGATGGGCGCGGCTGGGGCTGACGATCTGCTACGACCTGCGCTTCCCCGCCCTCTACCGCGCGCTCGCCAAGGCAGGGGCGCAGGTCCTGACGGTGCCCAGCGCCTTCACCGCGCCGACGGGACGGGCGCATTGGCACACCCTCCTGCGCGCGCGGGCCATCGAGACCGGATGCTTCGTCATCGCCCCCGCCCAATGGGGTCCTCATGGTGGCGAGGACGAGACGAGCCTGCGCGAAAGCTACGGCCATTCGCTCATCGTCGATCCGTGGGGCGAGGTGCTGGCCGATGCGCAGGACGGGGAGGGCATCGTCCTCGCCGATCTCGACCTGTCGCGAATCGAGGAGGCGCGCAGGCGCATCCCGTCGCTGAGCAACGACCGGGACTGGGTCTAGGCTTCCTTCACCGTCTCCATCGCGATGATCGTCGCGGTGCGCGCCACGCCGGGCAGGGAGGCGATGCGATCCGTCAGCAGGGCGCGGAACTCCGGGATCGTCTTCGTCCGCACCTGGAGCAGGTAGTTGAAATCCCCCGCCGTCATGTGACACGCCTCGACCTCGCGAATCGCCCGCACCGCATCGCGAAACGCGCCGAGCGTCTCCGCATTCATCGCTCGCAAGGCGACCTGCACGAAGGCGATCTGATCCAGTTCGTTCCGGTTCGGAGCCAGCACCGCGCGATAGCCGAGGATCGACCCGTTCCGCTCCAGCCGCCGCGCCCGGTTGGCATCCGCCTCGCGCGACGTGCCCGCCCATTTGGAAAGCGTGTTCCTGACGGCCCCGGCCCCTTCGGGCGGAGCGGGGCGCCCGACCATCTCCGCGAGCTGGCCGAGGGTCAGCGGGCCGCTGTCGTGCAACCTGTCGAGCAGTTCGCGGTCGTCGCGCGAGATTTCTCTGGGACCGTCATCCATGCGCAGACGTTAACCCATCTCGTACCCGGCGGGAAAGGGGCGGCGCGTCAAGTTTCCTTCACCGTCTCCATCGCCATGAAGGTCGATGTATGCGTGATGTGCGGCAGGCGGGAGATCGTCTCGCCGAGAGCCTTGCGATAGGCGCCCACGTCCCGCGTGCGGATCTTGAGCAGGTAGTCGAAGCCCCCCGCGATCATGTGGCACGCCTCGATCTCCTTCGTCCCGCGCACGGCGGTGTTGAAGGTTTCCAGCGCTTCCGACGTCGTATCGTCCAGCGTCACCTGCACGAAGGCGACCTGCGCGGCCCCCAGCTTCACGGGGTCGAGCACGGCCCGATAGCCGAGAATGAACCCCGCCGCCTCCAGCCGCCGCACCCGCGCCGTCACGGGCGATTTCGACAGGCCCACACGATCCGCCAGCGCCGCCATCGACAGGCGCCCATCGGTTCGCAGCGCGTCGAGGATGCGTCGATCGATACGGTCGAGATCGTCTGTTTCCGCCACCATGACGATACGGATAAAGCAGCGAAGCCTGCGATAAAAGGTCGAATGTCTCGCCAACCGCCGTATTACGGGCAACATGTCTCCCCGATACCGGATAGGATCGAGAGGTTCTGACAGGAGTACCGACGATGCCCGCACTCGCCCGTGAAACGATCCGTGACGCCACCCTCGCCGACGAGGCGACGACGATGGCCATGCTCGAATCCCTCGCCGACCTGTCCGTCAACGAACGCACGCGCATCTGCGAGCGGGCGGCGGGCATGGTGCGCGACGTGCGCAAATCCGGCGATCCGGGCATGATGGAATCGTTTCTGGCGGAATACGGCCTTTCGACCAAGGAGGGCGTCGCCCTCATGTCGCTGGCCGAGGCACTGCTGCGCGTACCCGATGCCGAGACGATCGACGACCTGATCCAAGACAAGATCGCTCCCCATGACTGGGGCGCGCATGTCGGCGACAGCGGGTCGCTGATGGTCAACGCCTCGACCTGGGGCCTCATGCTGACGGGCAGGGTGCTGGACGACGAGGACGAGGCGGGCGTCGTCGGCTCGCTGCGCGGCATGGTCCGCCGTCTGGGAGAACCGGTCATCCGCAC
>Ga0209831_1004546_pt1 | contig 10813 bp, 9 predicted proteins | sample Maine_Asex4_meta_FD_187451 | JGI IMG/M metagenome (GOLD analysis project Ga0209831, IMG submission 187451) | Marine algal microbial communities from Maine, USA - Maine_Asex4_metaG (SPAdes) (version 2) | ecosystem: Host-associated > Algae > Red algae > Unclassified | place: Maine, USA | collected...
GTGGTGACTGGAAAGGTATTGGATAGTCCTGCTTCTTTGGTGATTGAACAGGCGAATAATCGGACGTATGCAGCGCAGGCGGTGCTGAAGCAGTTGTTGAAATAAGCAGAAAGTTCAAGTTCAAGTGTCAAGTTCAAGTTCAACATGGAACGTTAATTAGACGTAGCACAACGTCTAATTAACGTCCCATGTTGAACTTGAACTTGACACTTGAACTTGAACTTGAACTTTTCTACCCCTCCAATTCCGCCAAAGCCTCTTCTAACATTTCTGCTTTTTCATCATCCAATTCTTCCACTTCCTCTTCTTCAAGCTCGTCTTTTTCTACCTTCAAATTATCAATAATAAAGACCTGTCGAGCAGGGGTATTTTTACCCATGAAATAAGAAAGGATGCTATCAATATTGGTATTTTCTTGCATAATGACCGGCTCCAAACGAATATCTTCCCCGATAAATCCACTAAACTCATTGGGAGAAATCTCCCCTAAACCTTTGAAACGAGTAATTTCTGGTTTGCCTCTTAGTGCTTTCATCGCATCCTGCTTTTCTTTTTCACTATAACAGTAAAAAGTTTTACTCTTATCTCGTACTCTAAACAAAGGCGTTTCTAAAATATATAGGTGACCATTTCGAACCAAATCAGGAAAAAACTGTAAGAAGAAAGTTAACAATAATAAACGAATGTGCATCCCATCCACATCGGCATCTGTCGCTATCACCACTCGATTAAAACGCAAACCATCAATCCCATCTTCTATATTCAGTGCGTGCTGCAAGAGGTTTAATTCCTCATTTTGATAAACAATTTTTTTAGTCATATTGAAGCAGTTTAAAGGCTTCCCTCTTAGACTAAATACCGCTTGTTTTTGTACATCTCTCGCTTTCGTAATCGAACCACTGGCAGAATCTCCCTCAGTGATAAAAATGGTAGATCCTAGTCGATCTTCTTCACTTACTTTCTTACCATTATCATTAAAATGTAACCGACAATCTCTTAATTTCTTATTATGCAGATTTGCTTTTTTGGCATTTTGTTTAGCCTTTTTTTGAATACCAGCAATCTCTTTACGTTCTTTTTCAGATTGTTCTATACGTGACTTAATGGCATCCGCAACTTCTTTATTTCGATGTAAATAATCGTCTAATTTTTTCTTTATAAAGTCATTAATAAACGTTCGGATAGTTGGGCCTTTGGGACCAATATCAGAAGAGCCTAATTTAGTTTTTGTTTGCGACTCAAAAACAGGCTCTTCTACTTTTATACTAATTGCTGTAAAAATAGAAGCTCGTATATCTTTTGGGTCATAATTTTTATTATAAAAATTCCGTATGGTATTAACGATTGACTCTTTGTAAGCATTCAAATGCGTTCCACCTTGCGTCGTATTTTGACCATTGACAAAAGAATAATATTGCTCTCCATACTGACTTGTATGAGTCAAAGCTAATTCTATATCCTCACCTTTTAGATGAATAATTGGATAACGGATTTTATCTTCTCCAATTTTTCGGGTCAATAAATCAAATAAACCATTCTTGGAATAAAGCGTTTTGCCATTAAAATGAAACTTCAACCCCGCATTCAAATAAGCATAATTCCACAGTTGATTTTCAACGTAGTCCGAGCGAAATTTATAGTTCTTAAAAATCTCTATATCTGGTTGAAAAACGACTAAAGTTCCATTTTGCTCTTTGACTTTTTTTAGTCTATGGTCTTTAAGAATCGCCCCTCTTTTAAATTCTGCCACTTTTGCTTTTCCTTCTCGTACGGATTGCACCATAAAATAATGCGACAAAGCATTTACTGCCTTCGTACCTACCCCATTCAAACCGACCGATTTCTTAAATGCTTTGGAATCATACTTTCCTCCTGTATTTATTTTAGACACACAATCGACTACCTTTCCAAGTGGAATGCCTCGACCATAATCTCTAATACTTACCTCTCCTTCCTCAATGCCTATTTCTACCGCTGCCCCATGTCCCATCACGTATTCATCAATACAGTTGTCTAAGACCTCTTTTATTAAAATATAAATGCCATCATCTGCTGCTGAACCATCTCCTAATTTCCCTATATACATACCGGGACGCAAGCGGATGTGTTCCTTCCAATCTAAGGATTTGATGTTATCTTCGTTATAGGTAACTTTCGCCATTCGTTGATTTTGGTTTTTATAAAATGTAGTTTCTCGAAAATGTGTAGTTGTTTAAAATGTTTATTTGTTTAGTTTGCGAAATACCAATGCTTTTATACAGAACTAAACAAATAAACATTTCCCCTTATCTAGATGCAAAATTAGGAATTTAAAAACAAGCATAGTGCTTTATTTTTTTTGAAACACAAAAGGAACAAAAGTTCACAAAAGGTTTTCACAAAAGTTCTATGTTTTTTATGTGTTTCAAAAAAAAACTTTTGTGAAAACTCTTTTGTGTCTTTTGTTCCTTTTGTGTTTCAAGATTTGATAAAAAACAAAAATACAAGTAATTTTTCTAATTTAAAACAAAAAGTTTTAATTTATTATTTCAAATCATACTAAAAATAAATCCTCTAAAGTCAAAATTTTCTCTACTACCCCTAAACTATAGCGAGTATCTTTTAAACCAAAAGTAGTAATCATCGTCATCATAATATGATTTTTGGTTTTAGATAGTTGCATAAATAGGTGTATTCTTTTGCGTAATTGCTCGGCATATTCTTGAGTAAAAACAAATTCGGTATTATAGAATTTTATTTCAAAGAGATTAATTACTCGGTCTGCACGTTCTATTAACATATCAATTTGTAAACCTTTTTCATCTGCGCTTGCCTTTTTTAAATAGGAATAAGTCGTGGTATAAACCCCCGAAACACCTAATGCTTTTTTTATTTGAGGGACATGTTTCATACAGATACCTTCATAAGCATAGCCACACCAAATTTTAAATTCTTGTTGGTTGCTTAGTTGCAGAAAGGTTCCTTCACCAGAAAAGGCAGTATTTTCAATAAATTTTAAATAAAACAGGGAGTATTCATCCGTCAATCTATACAATTTATCCTTCTTCTTCTTTTTATAAGGATGATAGGCCATTATGAAATCCGATTGTTCCAATTCTTCTAATACTTGAGAAGTGGAACTGCCATTGGGTACTTTTGCCGTTTTTATAATTTCTGTTCTACTCAAGCCTCTTTTTTTAGATGCCAAAGCACGGATGACCGCAATGTGATTATCTGCATTTTCAAACAAGGCAGGATATAAACGGTTAAATTCATTTTTTAGAAAACCCGTTTCCTCAAAACAAATATCGTTGATATTTTGAATAGCACTTTTTCCTCGCTTGATTTCTTCTAAATATAGTGGTATTCCACCAAAAGCCATATATAATTGTACGATTTGGTAGCGAGTGAAAGTAAAATGATTAGCTCGGAGATATTCTTCCGTTTCTGCGAGCGTAAAAGGTTTGAGGTGTAAATACTTGGTGACTCGATTATGTAAGCCCCCTTTATCATTAATGACTTTTTGAATAATCCATGAAGAAGCAGAACCACATAGTACAATAACTAAGTTTTGGCGATACCCCCAATCATTCCAAAAATGACCCAGATAATCCAAAAAATTGGAATCTGGAACGGCTAACCAAGATAACTCATCAAAAAACAAAACGGCCTTCTTATCTTTTGAAATATGTGATTTTAAATACTTTTTAAGCAAAACAAAAGCATCTAGCCAATCTCGGGGCTCTTGTAATTCTTTGCCTGAAAGTTCTTCGATTTTATTAGTAAATGTTCTTAGTTGTGCGGAATCGGGAGCATTTCTAACGCCTGTTTGCTTGAAAATAATGTGGTCCTCGTAAATACTATCTACCAGAAAAGTTTTCCCTACCCGCCTTCTACCAATGACCGCTATCATTTCCGCTTTACGAGATTCTAGTACTTCTTCTAAAACGGCAATTTCTTTTTTTCTGCCTATTAGCATATTTTTTGTTTTTACCAAAAGTACTAAATATATATCACTTTTGGTATTTAAAGTAAGGTACTTAACTCCAATTTCGCCCTTTAGTAAAATTTACTTTGTAATATTCAATTAACCTAAATTATTGGTTTATCTTTGTCGCTTTCTATTTGAAATAAGTAGAGAAAGGCACTAACAAACACGGACTAAAAGTAATACAATGGATTTATTTGAAAAATTAAAAAACAACAGAGGTCCACTGGGCAAATGGGCAGATATTGCAGAAGGTATTTGGATCTTTCCTAAATTAGAAGGCGAATTAAGTAGCCGCATGCAATTTAAGGGGAAAGAAATTATTTGCTGGAGTATCAATAATTACCTAGGTCTAGGTAATCATCCTGCCGTACGTGCGGTAGATACGCAAGCTACTGAAGATTGGGGTTTGGCTTATCCAATGGGTTCTAGAATGATGTCTGGTAACACGGATTATCACGATGTATTGGAACACCAATTAGCGGAGTTTATTGATAAAGAAGCCGCTGTCTTGGTGAACTTTGGGTATCAAGGCATCATGTCTGCTATTGATGCACTGGTCGACCGACACGATGTAATTGTGTATGATTCTGAATCTCATGCTTGTATCGTGGATGGTGTTCGGATGCACTTAGGCAAACGTTTTGCCTTTGAACATAATAATATGGAGAGCCTAGAAAAATGCTTAAAAAGAGCAGAAAATCTAGTTAAAGATACCAAAGGTGCTGTTTTGGTTATCTCTGAAGGGGTGTTTGGAATGAGAGGTGATCAAGGTAAATTAAAAGAAATCGTTGCCTTAAAAGATAAATATCAATTCCGCTTAATGGTAGATGATGCGCATGGTTTTGGTACGTTGGGCAAGACAGGTGCAGGGGCAGGAGAAGAACAAGGGGTACAAGATGAAATTGATGTGTACTTTGCTACTTTTGCAAAGTCTATGGGTAGTGTGGGTGCTTTCCTAGCAGGGGATAAAGATATTGTCCAGTTTTTGAAGTACAATATGCGTTCGCAAATCTTTGCTAAATCCTTGATGATGCCGGTGGTTATTGGTGCTATCAAACGTTTAGAAATGCTTCGGAATGATCCTTCCCATAAAGCGAAACTTTGGGACAATGTGAATGCCCTGCAATCTGGCTTAAAGGCTAGAGGTCTGGATATTGGCGATACGAATAGTTGTGTGACACCTGTCTATATGCACGGTTCAGTAGATGAGGCGATGGAATTGGTCTTAGATATGCGAAATAACTATAACATCTTCTGTTCTTTGGTGGTCTATCCTGTTATTCCAAAAGGAATGATTATTTTAAGATTGATTCCTACAGCTTCGCACACGATGGAAGATATAGAGGAAACATTAGTTGCTTTTGAAGCGATTTCAAATAAATTAAAAAGCGGTGGCTATAAGGCTTCCGTTGATAAATATAGTAGTCAATTGACGCAGGTTTAAAATGATTGAATGATTAGATGAATAAATGAGTAAATGGGGGACTCGTGCAATTTTTTATACAGTTTAAATTCTAATTGCTGGTCTCTATTTACTCATTTTTTAATTGAGTTTTTGAATGGAGTGTATTATAGTCTTTGATGGTACTACAAAGCCTCTTTACTCATTGAACACTTACGAACATTAGTAAGTTCTCAAAACAGTGTTACTGATAACGAGTCGATGGTATTAATAAGAAGGGGATAACTTTAAGTTATCCCCTTCTTATGACTCGACTTCCCTCAATGTACTAGAAACTAGTATAGATTGAGTACTTACGAACATTAATACTAAATAACTAACATCCTGCCTTTTATAATCTGATAGTCAAAAAAAGCGTAACTTTCCTTTCTAGTTCAGTAATCATACTAAAAATAAGTACCTCTTTTGTACGCATGAAGCTATAAGTAGAATTGTTTATTTTTAAAAAAAACGGATATACAGCGTTTTAAACAAATAAACATTATAAACAACTCTACTTAACTCTATACTTTATGAATATAGCAGCAAACCTCTCCATTCCTTTTGAACCAAGTATTGGTGGAATAGCAATTAATGTCCATTTAATTCTAGAATATGTAGCCTTTTTTATAGGTTTTCAATACTATGTGTATTTACGAAAAAACAGCAAAGACGCTATTTCTTCTAGTAATAGACTGTCTATTATTGTAGGGGCTATATTTGGTGCTTTATTCGGTTCTCGTTTAATGGGATTTTTAGAAAATCCCCTGATGGAGCTTTCTTTCGAGCAGATAGTCTATTTGCTAAATGTAAAAACTATTATGGGTGGACTATTTGGCGGCTTATTGGGGGTAGAATTTGTTAAGTGGATCGTTGGAGAAAAAAAATCTTCCGGAGATTTATTTACTTTACCACTTATTGTGGGTATCTTCATTGGTAGAATTGGCTGCTTTCTTTCGGGTATCAAAGAATTTACTTACGGCTCAAAAACTTCTTTTTTTATGGGCATGGATTTAGGTGATGGTATTAATAGACATCCTACTTCCTTGTACGAACTTTTCTTTCTCGCTGCCCTTTTCTTCTTTTTTAGAAAACTATATTATCGAAACACTTTAGAAAGCGGTCATTTATTTCAACTCTTTATGATTAGCTATTTTAGTTTTCGTTTTTGTATTGAGTTTATTAAACCTAATGTTTTCTTTACCCTTGGTTTGAGTAGCATACAATGGCTATGTTTACTTTGCTTATTTTATTACCGCCATACGATTGTCAAATATTTAATTTTGAATGATGAATTTTGAATCTGTACGCCCATTCAAAATTCGTCATTCAAAATTCAAAATTTATCATTCAAAATTCTAATCAAAAATGCCTACTAGAAAATATACTTATTACGATTTTACGTTGAGCCTTTGTCCAGAATGTTTAAAGCGAATAGATGCTAAAATTATCTTTGACGAGGGGAAGGTATATATGCTAAAAAGATGCAAAGAACACGGTACTTCTAAAGTATTGATTGCGGATGATATTGAGTATTATAAAAATATCCGTAATTATAATAAACCCTCCGATATTCCACATACCTTCAATACGAAAACCCATTATGGATGTCCGTATGATTGTGGTTTATGTCCGGACCATGAGCAGCATTCTTGTTTGACGGTAGTGGAAGTAACTGATAGATGCAATTTAAGTTGCCCTACTTGTTATGCGGGTTCTTCCCCAACTTATGGCAGGCATAGAACCTTGGACGAGATAAAGCAGATGTTGGATACCGTTGTCAAGAATGAAAAAGAACCTGATGTGGTGCAAATTAGTGGAGGAGAACCGACCATTCATCCGCAGTTTTTTGAGATATTAGATTATGCAAAATCCTTACCTATTAAGCATTTAATGCTCAATACGAATGGTATCAAAATTGCTAAAGATTTTGAATTTGCCAAACGTTTAGCTACTTACATGCCCGACTTTGAAATTTATTTACAATTTGATTCCTTTAGAAAAGAAGTGCTAGAAAGTATGCGGGGGGCGAATTTGGTAAAAATACGAGAACAAGCTCTAGCACATTTAAACGCTCTAAACTTATCTACTACCTTAGTGGTTACGCTACAAAAAAACTTAAATGATGACGAGATAGGTCCAATTATTGACTTTGCTTTAAAGCAGAAATGTGTACGAGGCGTTACTTTACAGCCTACCCAAATTGCAGGCAGATTAGAAAATTTTAATAGCCAAACGGATAGAATTACTTTAACCGAAGTCCGACGAAAAATATTAGAGCAGACATCTATTTTTAATGCAGATGATATTATTCCTGTGCCTTGTAATCCCGATGCGCTTGCGATGGCCTATGTTTTAAAAATTGACGGGGAAGTGTTTCCCTTAACTCGATATATTAATCCAGCAGACCTGTTAGACGATAGTAAAAACACTATCATTTATGAACAGGATGAACAGCTTCATGGTAAGATGATTGAATTGTTTAGTACGGGCAATTCTGTGGATAAAGCAACAGAACATTTGCATTCTATCTTATGCTGTTTACCTCAAATTGATGCGCCTACGTTAAGTTATGATAATTTATTTAGAGTAATTATCATGCAGTTTATTGATGCCTATAATTTCGATGTGCGGTCTATCAAAAAATCTTGTGTCCATATCGTCAATAAGGATAACAAAATAATCCCTTTCGAGACAATGAATTTATTTTATCGAGATGATAAAAAAGAATATTTAGAAACGCTTAAAACACTTTAAAATGATTCCTGTAGGGTTACAATATACTCTTCTGATACTTTATACGTTTTTCATATTACTTACGCCCTTCGTCCTGTTAATTTTGGGCCTAATACGTCTAAAAAAAAGACCGGAGAATGCTAAAACATTATTGATTGTTTCTGGGGTTTGGCTTCTTGTTGGATTTGGATATTGTGGTCTTGTAATGAATTTCACGTAGCAGGAAAATAGTATTTCAGATAGATGTTTTTAAAAAAGATAAGTAGAATGTAGCATACTTTAAAAACTTGTTATATGTTATTACTTGAAGGAAATATGAATGGTTTAGGTGTACTGATTATAGGTTCTCTTTTATTCTGGTTGAGCACTGTAATTATACTAATTACGGGATTAGTACGATTAAAAAAGAATCCAGAAAGTGCTAAAAAATTATTAATAGGGTCTGGGGTAATGCTACTTGTTGGAGCGGGGTTTTGTGGTCTTATCTTAGGTGTTTATTAGCGTATTTTAAAAACTAAAAAATATGTTATTCCTTGAAATTAATAATCTTGATCTAGGTATTGTTCCTATCATATCCCTAATTAGCTTATTTTTATCTACGATACTGACATTTGTAGGTATCGCAGTAGCAATAGGCACAAAAGGAGAACGCAAAATTGCTAAACAAATCTTGAGTATAAGTGGAGTATTATTGCTTATTGGACTAGGTACTTGTGGTATTGGATTTGCTATAAATTAGAAAGTTTTTTATAGGGAGTAAATTTGATTTGTTTTTTTGAAAAAAACAAATCAAATTTACTCCCTATAAAAAACTTTCTGTCATATATAATTAATCCTACATTTGTACTTCCTGTTTTTCCTCCCGCAAAGCCTTCATCGCTTGAATATGCCGCAAGGTTCGTTCATTAAGAAGCTGATATTTTTCTTCTCGCTCCACTTCCGTCATCCCCAAATTAACGGTACCTAGTTGCATCCAACGAGCTTGATCAGGATGGAATCTTTCCCATTCAAGATGCCCGTTTCCATTCGGATTTCCCGTTTTGGCAAATTGTGTCCAATAATCTATCATCTTCGCAGACAATTGTTTGTCCTGTTCATTCAATGGCAAAATAGGGGTACTAGTGCCATGCACAAAAGGCAATTCCGCAGCATGAAAAGCACCTGCTGTTTGGGTTGCACTAGGCGGCACTCGGGTAAAGAAATAAAAATAAGCGGGCTGTCCTGTTTTAGCGATCTGTTCGGCATAGAATCGGACTTTGGAACCAAACATGCCATCTCCTAGAAAATCTGATTCTGCAGTAGTAATTCGTTTTTCTAGCCCAGGATACAAGGCAAATAATTGGTCTGCTTCCTCTCGGTATTCCTCAAAAAAGATTTTAGGTTGTTGATTGGAAGGCATTTCTCGGAATCGAAATTCCACCAATGCAGCGGGAAGCAAGGGATGCAAAATTGACCCCTCATTGGCATTGCTGCCCAATAAGACAGGTACTTTTGTTTGTTCCCCATCAAAGAAAGTTTCGAAAGGACTTTTAGGCAATACATAGCCATCTATAGCTGGGAAAAAACTACCGATTTCAGGGTTGTTTTTAACGAATTGTTGCAAGGTTTCTGCGGGCAATTTTCGCAACTGTTCCACTTGATTTGCTCCTTGTATGCCATACTCCTTGGCAAATCGAACGCCCATCTCCTCCCCACTTAAATGATCCAAAAAAGGTTTGAATAAATGAATCATTTGTCCAGAATTGGCTGGACTTTGCAGAATAGCTTTATGAAATAAACCTTTAGCTAAAGGCGAACTTAGCAGATGTGCAACGGATTCTCCACCTGCAGATTCTCCAAAAATAGTCACATTATCCGCATCTCCACCAAAAGCAGGAATATTATCTTGTATCCATTGCAAGGCAGCAATTTGGTCAAGCGTGCCATAATTTCCACAAACACCTTTATCTGATGCTTGCGTTAATTCGGGATGTGCAAAATAACCCATCAAGCCCAAGCGATAATTTATCGTTACCGTTACCACTCCTTTTTGAGGAAGGGCATTGCCATCATAATACGGTTCTCCTGCACTACCATCTTGATGATCACCTCCATGAATCCAAACCATTACAGGCAATTTTGCAGCCGACTCCAATTGGGGCGTTCTAATATTGAGGTACAAACAATCTTCACTTTGCTTTGGTGGCGGAACCACTTTAAAAATTGCCTTCATAGACAAAGTGCGCAGTTTTCCCCAACCTTGTCCTTCCATCAGCGCATTAAAGAAGGTATGAATAGTTGCGCCCTGTTGCCACGCACTCGCACTAAAAGCGTTTGTCTTTTTGATGCCTGTCCAAGTATCTGCTGCTTGGGGTGCTCGCCAACGCAAATCCCCCACAGGTGGCTTGGCATAAGGAATTCCTTTAAATACAGCAATTTGTCCTTTTTCTTGCCAAGCACCTTGTACTTGACCTGCTTGTGTGGTAACGATTGGTGGTTTCATAATTAAAAAAGAAGGTATGGATTAAAAAATGTTGTCATCTTCCCAAGTAGGAATGACGGAAGGTAGCCTCTTTTTAAAATAAAAAAGCATCTTCTTAGTTCTACATTAAGACGCTAGATTTTTGATAGCTTTTGGCATCTGCCAAATATACTTTTCACCAAATCTTTTAGATAAAAAAAACTAG
>Ga0209831_1004547_pt1 | contig 10812 bp, 9 predicted proteins | sample Maine_Asex4_meta_FD_187451 | JGI IMG/M metagenome (GOLD analysis project Ga0209831, IMG submission 187451) | Marine algal microbial communities from Maine, USA - Maine_Asex4_metaG (SPAdes) (version 2) | ecosystem: Host-associated > Algae > Red algae > Unclassified | place: Maine, USA | collected...
CTCAAGTGGCCCGAGCCGGGCAGCGGGGCCGCCCCCTCGCCCCGCCATCCCGCGTCGCCAACACGTCGGCCACCACCGCCGCTGGCGTCGCCACCACGCGTCGGGGACCGCCGTCCCCCGCCGTCGCCGACGTCCCCGCGGTGGCCCCCTGGCGCATAGGGGGCCCCGTAGTACTACACACATTATTGCGGGGATAACCATCATCTGATGGCTCATCAGGAGGGTTCCGCAAAAAATGCGGGGTCCACAACACCCAAAACAGCCATGGTGGTTCTACCCCACTGAAGCAGCACAGCGCAGCCATTGTGCGCTTGTAAAGCAGGGTGAAGCACTTTGGAGCCCTACTGAGAATTGACTGCTGAATAGACAATCTGTTCCCTGGCCTTTAGGACAGGGTGCACTCAAACTGTAGTGATGCACACATATACTTAGATCAAGGGAATTGCTCTCCGTTTCAGAGGTGGCAGTCTGCAGTCGTGTCCCCAGGGATCTCAGGGCGTGTCAGCGTTGGAAGGGTCGCGATGACGCCAAAAGCGAATAGAGTTACGTGGCTGAGAAGGACTGTCCTTTCACAGGGGTTACTGGACCCGGACTGCGGCTGCCCCCCTGCCCCCCCCCGCCGCCCCGAGTTGCGCGCGGCGACCGCGCGAAGCAACTTCCGGGGTTCGAAGCGCCCACGATGACACGCGGGTGATCGTGCCTGCGCGCCGGCTTCTGTTGCGGTGGCGCGTCGGCGGTTGCTGACGCCATGTACCGGTGCGGTTGAGGCGCCCCATCGCGCGGCGGTCGATCCTACCCGCCCGCCCGTGTGCCATGTCGGCCGCCCCGCCCGCCGCGCGTTGGCGCTGTGCGGCGGGGTGCCGATTTCGCCCGTGGGCGTTGCGCCACCGCGATGGGCCGCCCCCTCGGCGGTGGCAGCGGCGGCACCTTTTTCTCCGCTCCACGCCCCCCCCACCATGGCAACGTGGCTGTACGTTCCCCTGTGCGTGCTCGCGGCCATGAAGCCGGCCGGCGTGCACGGTGTCGATGCGTGGCCGAGCTCGCCAGTGCCCTGAAGGCCAGGGTATTGCACGCACGTGCTTGGAACGTTTTTGATACTCCAACGCGTGCGAGCATGCCGCTCCTCGCTTATCGTCTAGAAAAAATCACAAAGTGTCTCGGCGTCTGTCGCCAGCTTTCAGAAAGACATGGAACTGCCGGTGGGATCGGGGAAGCGAGACGCTGGGAGATAGAGTCCGTTGTAACTGTGACTGAGATCTGTTTGTTCTCCTTAGTCTAGAAGACCGTCGAGTCGTAGAACGACTTGACGACGGACGGGTCGGCCGCCAACGACGCCGAAGGGGTCTCAACCCTATGGCTGCTGCTTCCACCGCCACGTCCTCCGCATCATCGTCGTCCCCGGTTGGCTCGACAGCCCGTGCGCTCCTTGTCCAGATGACGGGGATGAAGGCCCGGTGCAGCGGCGGGTACTGCCGGTACGACGCATTGCGGGGCTGCAACGTCACGTCGCTCCAGGCCACCACGCTCGTCGCCTTCACCGCCTCACCAATGTTGTTGACGCCGTGCAGAGCGTTCTTGAATTGCCGGCTCACAGTCGCTTGTTGGCTCCAGGTGCCAAAGGCGGGCACCACAGAGTCGAGTGGAGCGGTCGAGCCCGCCGGATCTGCCCGCCGCATGAACAGCGCCCTCGCGCGCGCTGCCGCCCGTGCCGCGCTGTCGCCTCCAAATGGATCCTCAGTCAACTGCACGAGCTCCCAGTGGGCAAGAAAGGGGGGGGCAGCACCGTGCTGCCCGTGCGCACTCAACAGCCTGTCCACCAGCGGATCGACATTGGCGGCAATGCCGCCAAAAAGGTCCGCAGCGCGCACCCAGCCACTCCATCCGTCCCGGTCTTGGAGCCAGAGTCGGAGCTGGGAGAAGACTGTGGAGGGAGCGTAGGTGTTGCGCAAGCACAGAGTACTGCAGAAAATCGTGTCCAGGCCGCTCAGAGGAGACAGATCCCCAGCGATCGTGACGGACGCCGCGACTTGCGACGGTACTTTGGCGCCGCAGACGCAGAGGTACATACGTCATGACGGGCACAAAGCGCAATTGTCATCTGGTGGATGGTCGAACGTACGAGGTCCGGCCGCACCCACGTGGGTCGTGCAGAACACCCAATTGTATGCGGGGGCTTGCATGACATCGCGCATCTTGGAGATGTGCAAGGGAGTGCCGCGTGTCGCAGCAAGGACGGCCTGACACTCTGCTTCCCACCACAGCTGGGGGCCCGCCCGGTCCATGGCAACAAACCTCTCCACTAGTTGGCCGGTGCATAGCCCCGTAAATGCCTCGCACTAAGAGCACATAATCACCTTGTCGTGCTGCGCGCTGCGGCACGAGAAGAGCCCCGCCAGCCCCTCCTCCAGCCAAAGCTTGAAAGTGGGGAAGGCCGCCAGCCACTTCGCGTTCACGAGTGGATAGGCGTTGGCGGGCGCGTCAGGGATCATGCCGGTCACGAAAGACACCATAGAGCAGCAGTTGACATTGTCCGCGTCCATGTGGTGTCGCAGGTTGCCAGCGTCCATGACGGCGCGCATGGCCGCGCTCGCGACGACGGGGTTCTTCCAGTCCACCCACGTGAACGTGCCGCGCGGGCACGAGACGGGAAGGTCGCTGGCGCACCGAACCAACACGTCCAGACGGGCCACCGACGGGCAGATGCGCCTCGCCTGGGCCGTATCCTCGTCTGAAAATGGCCGCAGCACCAACAACGGGCGCGCTGCCACAGGCTCAGGCCGGGGCAACGGCGGCAATGAGGGTGAAGGCGACGGGGGTCGGAATGGAAGGGCAGATGGCGGCAGAGGCGACCAGGGAAGCGATTTCGGGGGAGACGGTGGCCGACAAAGCAAACCCGCCTCGATGGTGGCCAAGATGGCGCGGGTGTTAGCCAGCGGAAGACAAGGGGAAGGCGGCGGCACCAGTGGATGACGGTCCGGCCCCACCGCTGGCGGCCGCCTCTCCGTCGTCATACTACTTCTGCGAGTCATTGAAACCCGGTGTGCTGGTGGGAGAAAATGACTTTGCATACCTAGCCGAGGGGGTGTACGGCGGGACGGCGCCACGGCCGACCACCGGCGGACAACCGCCATGAGAGTGGTGCGGAAGGGGCTAACTCCACGCAAATGGCCCTCCCGGTGCCTGTGCGGCTTCAAGCTGCATGTTGTCCATGATTGCCTGCCGGGACGGCAGGAGGGCCGGTGAGGTTACCTACGACGGCTGGCTGACATGCAACAGAGGCGCGCTTGAGGCCGGTACAGAGGGAGTCGCCGCAGAGGCGGGGGCGCCACCGCCATTGGCCGCAGCCGAGGGCGATGACGAGCCATTCGCCAGAAAGGCCGACCCCGCGACTACGGCCGCTTTGCGCGAAGCCGCGGCAGCCACCACGCCGTTTGCGGTGCGACTGGCGTTGCCCTTTTCGCAAGGTGAAGACTTGGGTGGCGCGCCGCCCGTTGGGAGGAAACTAGGTTTGCGAAGAGCCAGCGACCGCACTAGTCGGGCTCGCTCAAAGGCCCCGTCGACGCTGAACGTCGGCCCTGACGGCAAAACCTCAGACATGACCGCCGAATCAAATTTCATCAGGGTTTTGATGACGCCCAGCAACGTCCGTGTGTCCCGCTCCTTCACCTCTAATTGTGTCTGCCGGTTCAACGAATCGGCGGCGCTCGTACTTTCTCCGGCGGCCATGATCTCATTACGTTTCAAGGCGCCAGCCGAGAGAGGAAACGCAGCCCGCAGCGCTGAGTCGTTGTTCAGCATCCACTTGATCAGCTCCGACTTTTGCATCTCGCCCGCGCCATTGGCACGGTCGGCGAGCACCTCCAGCGCCTCACGGACAGCTGCCGAGCTGCCGAGTGGGGGGCTGTGCTGCAGCGCAAGCACCGCCCGATAGAACGGCTCCTTCCAATCGTTGCCACACTTCTTCAGCAAGAGGTGGTAGAGATGCACCCGGCAGCCGATGGCGCGCCCATTGTAGTCCTCTTTGATGCCGCCAAGCTCCAGCGCCATGGCCTCGAACGCCCCGTCGTGCTCGACCGTCTCAAAGTCGAGCAGCACGGCGACCAAAGACACGCGCGCGCGCAGCTGCCGGCTCGAAGGTGCAGCATCCACCCGCAAAGCTGACGCACCGGCAGGCTCGTTTGCTGCGGTACTGCTGCCCTCGCCAGTCGCGTCGTCACCCGGGGGGGATAGCACTTCGAGTGCCGCCGCGTCTGTGCCGCTTCCCAGTCGGATGGGCGGGTGCAAGCCCTGCAGCGCCGCGTTGCGAAAGAGGAAGCGCCAGAGAGCGACTGACATCTTCTTGGATTTTTCAATCAGAATGGCACGCATCACTACCACAGCCTTGTAGAGGGACGTGACCCACACCCTGTGAAAAGTTTCAGCGCAACAATCAAACGCATAGAAAAGAAGAAGAAGCCAATCCCGTCAGTGAACCATACTGCCAAAAACAACAGAAGTACCAAATGGGCACAACAGGAAACTTACATTGAGAGAGATGGTGTGGTGTACGAAGCGAAGAGCGACAGGATTTTGCACAGCTGAGAAGTTGTGCCAGTCGCCGTCTTTCGGGGCGCTGGCATCAACTGCCGCCTCAGAGACGCCTGTCCGGGCGGAGCCAGGCGCCACCACTTCAAAAGTCGTGTCCGCATGGAAGTACTGCAGGCGTCCTGAGGGCCGCGCGTGCTGCTCATTTTGCAGGAACACGATCTTGTAGTCGTCATTGTCCCAACCTCGCGGATGTAGAGGTGCCCCTCCTCCGCCCGACGCCGCAGGTCCATCACTCCCAGCAGGTCCTGCCCATGCGGACTCTCTGCCGCCCGGGCAGATGCCCGCCGGTTGCACAAGTGGCGTGGATCCGGTCTCATGCCGTCAGACGTCTGGGCAACGGCCGTCTTCCGGGAACAACCCAAAGAAACTTTTCACAGTTACAAAGCATGAGGGGAAAGTGACAGCCCGTACAATTCTCAGAGGTCACGAGCAGAACCATATTCCTCTTTTTGCCTCCGTCAGTGACTGCTGTCCAGAGAAAACGTCCAAGGTAGGGCGGCCAAAGAAATCCGATCAAAGCAGACTCGGCAGGCAAATAGAAGAAATAAGCGACGCGTACCTGCGATGTGCGGATAGAAGCGCTTGAAAGCGCCTCAATGGCGTACTCAATCGCTGCGCTTGACGGCTTGCACACGTGTTATACATGGTTGTGCGTACCATACACCAGCAAAATGACCCGGGTGCTGGAAGGGTCCGAGGTGACCCGCCGGTATAGCAGGCGAGCACGCACAGATCAGCTGGAAGAACCAGCACCCTCCACTGGTGTCTCCAATCCGCCGTGGCGGTCGCACCCCTTACCCTTGTAGCACTTAGAAGCAATGAAGGTGCATGACCTATCAGCGACCGTGTTGCTCGGAGCTCCTTCCGTTCGATACATCTCCAACAGATCTGGGTCCACACTGTCGCGGGTGTAAGCCGCATTGTGCCCGCCGTCGCAGGTGCGCGGATCTCCCGGCTTCCACTTGGTACAGCCAACGAATGGCCGGCTTCGATACAAAGGGGCGACCACGTGCCACTCCCCAGGGCAGAATTGGCCGTCTTCTTCTTCAAACGGGCAGGTATCCATTTTTTCCTGCAGCACCGACAGCATGGCCTGCAAAAGGAAGCCAAGAAGCAGTCCGTACAAGAATAAGCAGCAAATATGTGTTTCAGTAAACAGAATAGCAGTTGGCAATGCTACAGGACGGTCAGGGCAACCGCAAGCTCGGCACGAGAAGGATGCACATAAGTAAAGAGAACTCCACATACCAGAGTCTTCTTCGTCACTGTGTGCTTGGCATCACTCTCTCTGACCGTACCCTCCGTACCAGTCACCCACTGCAGGCGGTCAAATTTAATCTCCTTGTGGCTGAGGGACTTGAGCGACGGGTCTATGGGGGAGCACACCAATGGCGCGAGACGGCCCCTGGTGCTGCCAACGTGGAAGAAGAAGCGGCCGCCGATCTTAACCACCAGTGGTGGTTGATCAGCTCCCGATAAAAGCAGTCGGTCGCGCCTCGGGTGCAGGGGGCGGGGGAGGGGACCACGACCTCCACCCAAGGGTGCGCTTTGTTGTAGTAGTCGACGCGAATGTAGCGGCCTGCTGCCCATTCGTACAGGATGCACAACGCCGCTGCCCGGCGGTCGTCCGTGGTGCAGCTCCGGTTGAACTTATGGACCATCTGCATGTAGAACTCAGCGCACCGCAGCGCACGGTCCGGAGTTTCTTTCATCAAAATTAAGCAGACGTCGCCCTCTCCTCCCCAGGTGTCCATCTTTCTGAAGCCACACTTGGCCGCCCTCATGAGCACCGACCACGGCGTCAAAGGGCGGAGGTGAAAGCTCGCCGAGCCGCCAGGCCTGCCTGCAGCAGCTGAGAGGATCGTAAAAATAGCGTGGATGCCGTGCTTCAAGACAAAAAGCATGTCCTCGCGGCGCGTGGTGGTATACACCCACTGGTCCTCGCCCGTGTCGAGCCACGCGTCGAATATCTCCTAAGTCTAGAACACCGTCGAGTCGTAGAACGACTTGACGACGGACGGGTCGGCCGCCCACGACGCCGAAGGGGTCTCAACCCTATGGCTGCTGCTTCCACCGCCACGTCCTCCGCATCATCGTCGTCCCCGGTTGGCTCGACAGCCCGTGCGCTCCTTGTCCAGATGACGGGGATGACGGCCCGGTGCAGCGGCGGGTACTGCCGGTACGACGCATTGCGGGGCTGCAACGTCACGTCGCTCCAGGCCACCACGCTCGTCGCCTTCACCGCCTCACCAATGTTGTTGACGCCGTGCAGAGCGTTCTTGAATTGCCGGCTCACAGTCGCTTGTTGGCTCCAGGTGCCAAAGGCGGGCACCACAGAGTCGAGTGGAGCGGTCGAGCCCGCCGGATCTGCCCGCCGCATGAACAGCGCCCTCGCGCGCGCTGCCGCCCGTGCCGCGCTGTCGCCTCCAAATGGATCCTCAGTCAACTGCACGAGCTCCCAGTGGGCAAGAAAGGGGGGGGCAGCACCGTGCTGCCCGTGCGCACTCAACAGCCTGTCCACCAGCGGATCGACATTGGCGGCAATGCCGCCAAAAAGGTCCGCAGCGCGCACCCAGCCACTCCATCCGTCCCGGTCTTGGAGCCAGAGTCGGAGCTGGGAGAAGACTGTGGAGGGAGCGTAGGTGTTGCGCAAGCACAGAGTACTGCAGAAAATCGTGTCCAGGCCGCTCAGAGGAGACAGATCCCCAGCGATCGTGACGGACGCCGCGACTTGCGACGGTACTTTGGCGCCGCAGACGCAGAGGTACATACGTCATGACGGGCACAAAGCGCAATTGTCATCTGGTGGATGGTCGAACGTACGAGGTCCGGCCGCACCCACGTGGGTCGTGCAGAACACCCAATTGTATGCGGGGGCTTGCATGACATCGCGCATCTTGGAGATGTGCAAGGGAGTGCCGCGTGTCGCAGCAAGGACGGCCTGACACTCTGCTTCCCACCACAGCTGGGGGCCCGCCCGGTCCATGGCAACAAACCTCTCCACTAGTTGGCCGGTGCATAGCCCCGTAAATGCCTCGCACTAAGAGCACATAATCACCTTGTCGTGCTGCGCGCTGCGGCACGAGAAGAGCCCCGCCAGCCCCTCCTCCAGCCAAAGCTTGAAAGTGGGGAAGGCCGCCAGCCACTTCGCGTTCACGAGTGGATAGGCGTTGGCGGGCGCGTCAGGGATCATGCCGGTCACGAAAGACACCATAGAGCAGCAGTTGACATTGTCCGCGTCCATGTGGTGTCGCAGGTTGCCAGCGTCCATGACGGCGCGCATGGCCGCGCTCGCGACGACGGGGTTCTTCCAGTCCACCCACGTGAACGTGCCGCGCGGGCACGAGACGGGAAGGTCGCTGGCGCACCGAACCAACACGTCCAGACGGGCCACCGACGGGCAGATGCGCCTCGCCTGGGCCGTATCCTCGTCTGAAAATGGCCGCAGCACCAACAACGGGCGCGCTGCCACAGGCTCAGGCCGGGGCAACGGCGGCAATGAGGGTGAAGGCGACGGGGGTCGGAATGGAAGGGCAGATGGCGGCAGAGGCGACCAGGGAAGCGATTTCGGGGGAGACGGTGGCCGACAAAGCAAACCCGCCTCGATGGTGGCCAAGATGGCGCGGGTGTTAGCCAGCGGAAGACAAGGGGAAGGCGGCGGCACCAGTGGATGACGGTCCGGCCCCACCGCTGGCGGCCGCCTCTCCGTCGTCATACTACTTCTGCGAGTCATTGAAACCCGGTGTGCTGGTGGGAGAAAATGACTTTGCATACCTAGCCGAGGGGGTGTACGGCGGGACGGCGCCACGGCCGACCACCGGCGGACAACCGCCATGAGAGTGGTGCGGAAGGGGCTAACTCCACGCAAATGGCCCTCCCGGTGCCTGTGCGGCTTCAAGCTGCATGTTGTCCATGATTGCCTGCCGGGACGGCAGGAGGGCCGGTGAGGTTACCTACGACGGCTGGCTGACATGCAACAGAGGCGCGCTTGAGGCCGGTACAGAGGGAGTCGCCGCAGAGGCGGGGGCGCCACCGCCATTGGCCGCAGCCGAGGGCGATGACGAGCCATTCGCCAGAAAGGCCGACCCCGCGACTACGGCCGCTTTGCGCGAAGCCGCGGCAGCCACCACGCCGTTTGCGGTGCGACTGGCGTTGCCCTTTTCGCAAGGTGAAGACTTGGGTGGCGCGCCGCCCGTTGGGAGGAAACTAGGTTTGCGAAGAGCCAGCGACCGCACTAGTCGGGCTCGCTCAAAGGCCCCGTCGACGCTGAACGTCGGCCCTGACGGCAAAACCTCAGACATGACCGCCGAATCAAATTTCATCAGGGTTTTGATGACGCCCAGCAACGTCCGTGTGTCCCGCTCCTTCACCTCTAATTGTGTCTGCCGGTTCAACGAATCGGCGGCGCTCGTACTTTCTCCGGCGGCCATGATCTCATTACGTTTCAAGGCGCCAGCCGAGAGAGGAAACGCAGCCCGCAGCGCTGAGTCGTTGTTCAGCATCCACTTGATCAGCTCCGACTTTTGCATCTCGCCCGCGCCATTGGCACGGTCGGCGAGCACCTCCAGCGCCTCACGGACAGCTGCCGAGCTGCCGAGTGGGGGGCTGTGCTGCAGCGCAAGCACCGCCCGATAGAACGGCTCCTTCCAATCGTTGCCACACTTCTTCAGCAAGAGGTGGTAGAGATGCACCCGGCAGCCGATGGCGCGCCCATTGTAGTCCTCTTTGATGCCGCCAAGCTCCAGCGCCATGGCCTCGAACGCCCCGTCGTGCTCGACCGTCTCAAAGTCGAGCAGCACGGCGACCAAAGACACGCGCGCGCGCAGCTGCCGGCTCGAAGGTGCAGCATCCACCCGCAAAGCTGACGCACCGGCAGGCTCGTTTGCTGCGGTACTGCTGCCCTCGCCAGTCGCGTCGTCACCCGGGGGGGATAGCACTTCGAGTGCCGCCGCGTCTGTGCCGCTTCCCAGTCGGATGGGCGGGTGCAAGCCCTGCAGCGCCGCGTTGCGAAAGAGGAAGCGCCAGAGAGCGACTGACATCTTCTTGGATTTTTCAATCAGAATGGCACGCATCACTACCACAGCCTTGTAGAGGGACGTGACCCACACCCTGTGAAAAGTTTCAGCGCAACAATCAAACGCATAGAAAAGAAGAAGAAGCCAATCCCGTCAGTGAACCATACTGCCAAAAACAACAGAAGTACCAAATGGGCACAACAGGAAACTTACATTGAGAGAGATGGTGTGGTGTACGAAGCGAAGAGCGACAGGATTTTGCACAGCTGAGAAGTTGTGCCAGTCGCCGTCTTTCGGGGCGCTGGCATCAACTGCCGCCTCAGAGACGCCTGTCCGGGCGGAGCCAGGCGCCACCACTTCAAAAGTCGTGTCCGCATGGAAGTACTGCAGGCGTCCTGAGGGCCGCGCGTGCTGCTCATTTTGCAGGAACACGATCTTGTAGTCGTCATTGTCCCAACCTCGCGGATGTAGAGGTGCCCCTCCTCCGCCCGACGCCGCAGGTCCATCACTCCCAGCAGGTCCTGCCCATGCGGACTCTCTGCCGCCCGGGCAGATGCCCGCCGGTTGCACAAGTGGCGTGGATCCGGTCTCATGCCGTCAGACGTCTGGGCAACGGCCGTCTTCCGGGAACAACCCAAAGAAACTTTTCACAGTTACAAAGCATGAGGGGAAAGTGACAGCCCGTACAATTCTCAGAGGTCACGAGCAGAACCATATTCCTCTTTTTGCCTCCGTCAGTGACTGCTGTCCAGAGAAAACGTCCAAGGTAGGGCGGCCAAAGAAATCCGATCAAAGCAGACTCGGCAGGCAAATAGAAGAAATAAGCGACGCGTACCTGCGATGTGCGGATAGAAGCGCTTGAAAGCGCCTCAATGGCGTACTCAATCGCTGCGCTTGACGGCTTGCACACGTGTTATACATGGTTGTGCGTACCATACACCAGCAAAATGACCCGGGTGCTGGAAGGGTCCGAGGTGACCCGCCGGTATAGCAGGCGAGCACGCACAGATCAGCTGGAAGAACCAGCACCCTCCACTGGTGTCTCCAATCCGCCGTGGCGGTCGCACCCCTTACCCTTGTAGCACTTAGAAGCAATGAAGGTGCATGACCTATCAGCGACCGTGTTGCTCGGAGCTCCTTCCGTTCGATACATCTCCAACAGATCTGGGTCCACACTGTCGCGGGTGTAAGCCGCATTGTGCCCGCCGTC
>Ga0209831_1004551_pt1 | contig 10808 bp, 12 predicted proteins | sample Maine_Asex4_meta_FD_187451 | JGI IMG/M metagenome (GOLD analysis project Ga0209831, IMG submission 187451) | Marine algal microbial communities from Maine, USA - Maine_Asex4_metaG (SPAdes) (version 2) | ecosystem: Host-associated > Algae > Red algae > Unclassified | place: Maine, USA | collected...
GTCGACACTTGCGTTCTGATCGTCACAAATTTGATCATGTGACCTCGACCGACCCAGAACGGGCCTGTGATCTGGACCGTCGGGCCATCGTTCAGGGATCAAGATAGGGTCAAAAGATGCTGCGATTCCCTATGATTTCGCAATGGACTTGCCAGCGGTTCGAAATGGCGCGGAGGACGAGATCTACTGGTCTCTGTCCTGCTCGCACTGGGCTGTCAGCAGAAGTGGGCGACACGGCCGGGGCCGCGCTCTGATCATTGACACTCGACGTGTGACGCCTGGCACGCACGCCACAGGCGGAACAGCGAAATTGGTCGACGGGCCTGGCACCCCGACGTGGGGGGCCAGTGAAGGCCCTCGAGAAGTCCTTGCTGTTTTTTGCTGCCTCGTGTGGCAGTCCAGCTTGCGTGTGATGAGCCCATTTCGAAAACAGGCGACGGCTTCCAACAGAACAATTTCAGTGAGTCGTAACGTGCGTTCCCGCTGCGTGTGAGCCGGTAACAAGTGAGGCATCTATTGCAGGGCCCGTTCTCAATAGAGGCACTCTGGCGCTCTCTCATTGGTCCACCACATCAGCGAGAATGTGGGCAGTGCCTTGTGGACTTCCGCGCCAATGAGAGCGCAGGGCCGGAGGATCTATCGAGGGAACAATTTGCTGCCATGCGTGATGGTGCCCAACACTTGTGAACGTAGGCGACATTCTCGTGCCACGCGTGCAATGGACCTGCCACGAGTTCCGAAAATCGGTGCAGCTTCAGCTGTCTCGGGAATATTGTTTCAGAAAGCCCATGTCCCTCTTGAGAAGGTCCCTCAGGCCCGCCGCGCCTCCGCTGTAATCGTGGATTGGTCATGTTCGAGGAAGTTTCAACAGCGCATGTCTAAAAAAGATAGCATTGGAGAGCAGAAGAGGCACATGTGAGATGTCGATGGAACTACTGGTCCCGCGGGTGTGCTAGGTTTTTGGTGGAACGACTGTAACCAACAAAGCACGTTCGCACTCATACACACAAGCTCAAACCACTCAACCACTTCACCGTGGTTCCCCATCCCCTATCCCCACTGCGTTTCAACAGCAGACGGCCCAAAGCCTTGGGCTCCCACCACACAGGCGGCGCGGGAATGTTGGCGTTTACCAGGGGCTTTCATGAATAAATGGCACTCTGAATTAATGGATAGATATACTCGGATATACTCATATTCAAAAATAGCGAGCCCGATTTTACATACTCATATCTGAATGGTCCCGCCATTTAATGGCACCGAAGAGGATAAACGCAAGTCCAAATACTTAGCCGGCGTGGGATGCAGGCATCTGACTAACTCAGGAAACTTTTCTTGCCAGGTGCCTGACAATGCTTAAAGTCGTGACAAAAGACGCAGGTACATTTTCGAAAAGTGCTGAACAGTAGTGAGAAAACTCAGGGCCGATCGTCGACAGTAAACAATTGTGACAAACGTCGCGCGCGGTCCCCCATGGAAGGCCCACAAGCATCAGAATGAAAATCAGGACAAAAGGCTAACCAAGATACCATGATGGACACGAAAGCCAACGCCCTTTGCCTCACATTGACCTTCGAACGCTCACTGCGCAGCGGGCCCTGAACCGTCGTCAAAAGCATTTCTGTTTTTGCCTGTTTTGAGCCTCTTGGAGGCCCGTGTTCCTGTTTGATCAACCAGACCTTCTGTGCAAAAAACAGATCGACCCCGCTTGACAGGCTTTCAGAGGCCATCCCCTGCGAGGTCCTTGCATACTTGTGTTTGCGTGAACTGGAATCGTTCCTCACCTCACACATTGCGCCTGCTAGCCGGGCCATAGATGCTTCACCGTCTCTCTCTCTTTTTGGAAGGGTGGAGTGTATACGTCTTATGCTGTGTCTCCCTTTTCACGAGTGGAGATGCATCTATCCCGGCGAACAGATGTTTTTGGCGACCTTTCTTGAAAAACGCAGCCTTGACAGAGCCCCAAGGCGGTTTGCAAATTATTTGTTCTTCCCAAAACACCCAAAAGCAGACGTGCTCCTGACGACGGTTTTGGGCCCGCTGTGCTGCGAGTTATGGTCTGGCATGGGCCGCGTTCACAACTCGCAGCACGACCTGCTCTTTGTTTTTTCTTGGCAACACGCCTTGAAAGTACATCCTATCGGACATACTTGTTCAATAATCTGATATATTCTGGATAGATTCCGTATTCTTATTCATATCCTTCTCGTATTGGCTGCGGATACGCATCTTATCCGTATTCAAGAAGTTGCGGCAAAGTTCTTATCTGATTAAAAAAATGATGGTGCTGAGTATATCTGAGTCGTCACAAATATGGCATATTCATAAGCCCCTGGCGTTTACCCAATACTCCTCGCGCCTGCCCTGGCTGTCGGGAAGAGAGAGGCGGCGTACCCACCGCGGTGGTTGCTGCCGCGCCCGCTCCTCGTCCGCAGCGCGTCTCTCTGCAAGCACTTGCTGGTGGCTCTCCCAGTAAAATGACCGCTCAACGCCTTTCTCGTCCGGGGGTAGCTTGGCCATGGGGGGAGACGCCCAGGGGCAGGGGCACCACGGCGGGCACAGAGGGTGATCGTCTCCGACCGTGAGAGTGCATCGACAAACCAAACACATGCGCCGGTTCGCCCGCCGCTCCACTGTGCGGCTATAAAAAGCAGTGTCACCCTGCCAGACCTACTGCCAGCCCCAGCCCGGCTGCGCCGCGGGCCGGACAGCCGAAGGGCACGGGCAATTGCCGGGGCACATGGAAACGTTGCTGCTAACGCTCTGGGACCTCTTCCACGCGGTGCAGATGCTACGCACGCCCCGCTGCAATTGGGCCTTGGAGATGGTCGGAGCGCGCGAGCCGTAGCGTGGGCGGGGCGTGTAAGCGGGGGAATCGTCGTGAGGGCGCGTCCTGGCCGTCAGGGGAAAAGCGGCAGTGTCACCGGCTTCCGGCATGACCGCCGCGCCGGCCGGGCTCGCAGAGGCACTAGCCCCTACGTCACAGACAGACGCACAAGCAGGGGCCACAGTGTGGGAGCTGATGACCGCGTGTGGTCGGGCGGGTGACGACGCTCCAGCTGCGCTCGGCCCGGGTGTCGGAGGCGGCGGAGTGCGCACGCGTGGTGGCGTCGGCGGAGGGGTCGTGCGGAAAGGCGGGGGAGTCGCAGCCATCGCTGCCGCTCGGCTGGAGTTCGGAAAGAGCCGTAATGTGTTGCTGGCTCTGCGGATCCGATAGCGACAACACCAAGCGCAGCTAGGTGGCAACAGCTCGTCGCGTAGATGCCGCCGGCGCGCGCGCACAAGTCGATGACCGCGGTAAAAAAAAACGGCTGCTGCTTGCGAGCGGCCGTATCAATCAAATCAACGGCGCAGTACAGCCCCATTGGCGTTGTGCGATCGGGATGCGGCAGCACGGCAACGTCGAGTGGGCAATACGGCGGTGCGGCAGTGACGGAGAGTGCGCGCTCGGCGTGTCGATGACGGAGCGTGCGTGGTCGGGTCGGCGCGTGGCCAGCGCGGCCAGTTGGCAGGTGCGAACCCCAAACCCTGGTGATAGTACTGGTGCGCACGCGGTGGTACCGCCTTTGAGTGTCTTCACTGCGCCCAGGGAGTCTGCTAGATTGCCCCACGGCGCGGACCACTGGCTGCCTCAAGAGAGACTGCCACAACGCTCCCTGTGTGGCCCCACAGCTCGCCGCTCGGGCCTGGATCGTGTGGCGCCCGAGCGGGTCAGAACAAGTGTCCCTCCGGAGTCCTGACAGCCTAGTGAGGCTGGGATAGTGGCCCAGGCTCATGAGGGGCCAAACGCGCGCCGATGGCCAGGGCAGCCGATATGAGGACCACCACGCCCTACCCTAGCGAGCTGCAGATGAAGCAATGACTGTCTGCTGCCAGTTCTGATTCACGCGCGCTTTCTGCGTCAGAAAAAAAAGTGGAACTCTCTGCGCCGTCGGATTTCCCCGCATCATGCGAGCCGTGGCGACCCGGTCACCCTGCGAGAAGGACAGCGCGGCCACTGGCCGACAGTCCAGATGGCAAACAGTTTTACAATCTAGGACCCCTCTCCCGGGCGCCAGAATGGGCGACCCGTCCCAGACATGCGGTCTTCACGCAGCGTGGCCACGAAGCGGCCGCCTGTCCCATTCAGCTGCTAGTGGGGGACAGCCTCTGAGTAGGGGCCGCGGCGCGGTGCTTCCATCGCTAAAATCTGGCCACGCCTCGCAGGGCCGATCGTGCCTCGGTTAGTGCGCCGGCCATTGGACAGGGACTGATGCTCCGTCACCACCGATGCGCGCGTCATCACGTGGCGCCTTAAGATCTTCGAGATCTCTTGTTTTTAGCCAATCAGAATCCACCATTCGTTGATCCGGGCCACTCTGCCTCTGCTGTCAATCTCGTGGTGTGCAAGGGGAACATCCGGTCACCGCTTTGCGCCGTCGCATTGCTTATTCTGAGCCAATCAGAACCCGCCATTGCATGATTCGGGCCATGCGACCTTCGCTGCCGGTCTCGTGCTTTTGAAGAGTGAGAGTCAGTCAATACGTGGCGCCGTGCCATCTCTTCTTCTCAATCATTCAGAACACGCCATTGCATGATCCCGGCCATGCAACTTTTATTGCCGCTCTCGCTGTTGTGACGCGTGAGGGGGGGGCTTCCATGGGAACGCCTGCTGACACCTGGGGCCCCGCTTCTCGGCTCGCACTGTGGACAGCGCACTCCGCCGCGCCCATTCATTGCTCGGACAACGTGGTGATCGGCATCACAGAAACGGATCGATGACAAGATAGGCGCCGCCGGTTTCAGGACGCGTCCGAGATACAATGGGACATGACAAAGAAAACTTTTTGATTAATCCACGGGTCGGACATATACTGAAGAACATACGGGAAGCGTGCAGCACTGGTAGCCCTGGCGAGCGAAAAGGCCGGAAGGGTGCTGGAACCATGTGCTGCACATTGAAAGGCACGTACAAATCTCTGGCCTCTGCATGGCCAGACGGGCTCTTCGTGTTGCCCACTATCTGTCGAACCACAGAAAAACATGAAGCAATGAACGTACCACAACAGAGTAGGGCATCAACAAATGATGGGCAAGCGCTGATTTAACCAGTGTCTTCTGCCAGGAAACAAAAACCAGACAATACAAAGAACGACTCCTTCATATGCGAGAACATGAAACAGGCGCGCAGCATCTACCAGCGCTGGCCGAAGTGCCGCCTACTGCTACGCCAATGGCTACGACAATCGCTACGACTACTGCACAATACACGGCCGCACTGTACACGCGGCCGCTCGCCCAGAACATAACAAGCAGTCTTACAATCGGCCACCCGGCCACTACACAGTACGCGGCCGCGTCTTACAAGCGGCCGCCCCGCAATCATCACCAACCTTCACGGCACACCCCCACAAGGAGACAAAACCCGTCACTCTCCCAGCCACGAGGTCGACTCCGGACCGTCAAAGTCCGAGTATCCCAGCACACCTGCCACAGACGGTATAGATCCATCCCGATGCGCCACACGAGCCTCTGCCTCGTCCTGCGGAGGCTCATGTCTAGCAAAGGAGCCTCGGCCGACCTCATTGGCCCACCCTGGTGCTGCTGCCCCCCCAGGAGCCTCACCCGCCGCGGTGACTGGCCCCCCACATGTCGTCGTCTTCGGCTTACACGCTCCCAGCAGACCAGCGGAACCCGCAGCCACGGTCTTTCTCGAGAGGAAGACGTTGACAATGACAACGTCATCGTCGTCGGTCTTGACCGCCGCGGCCGCTGCGGCCTTGACCATCCCCGCTGACTCTTCAGCAGCCGAGGCCACGGCGGCCTTGCTCATTCCTATCGATGCCGCGGCGACAGTTCGCTGGGCCGTCCCATGCGCGCCCGCCCGGGCCGCGACGGCCTTGCCCTTCCCCTTATCCTTCTCAGGTTCCTCCGCTGCCGCCGAAGCCGCCCTGTCCTTGGCAGCTGATGCGACCACGGCCGCAATCGTATCAGCCTTGAATGGACCCTGGTACCCGTCCTTGATGGCCTGGCTGTTGACGTAGGCCATTCCATGCGGCCCGAAATCCTTCGCTGCCTTGAGGGCCAAGTGCGACTGGCGCGCCACGTTGCAGTAGACTTTTGCAGCGGCCACCTTCCGCAGCTTGGCCGCGTAGATACGCTCGGCCAACAGGAATGCAATGGCGCGCTGCTCCATGGTAGCCCCACGGAGGACCGCTCGCTGCGCGCGCGTTGACCACTTCAGGCCCAGCGCGTCTACGGCCTTGAGCGCACGAGTAAACTTGTCGACAGGGAACTTGTAGCTCGCGGCGGCCGCGTCAACCACGTCGGCCTTGTCCGAGGCCGACATGCCGGCCACCGTCTTCTTGGCCGCCTGGACGGCGCTGTCAGAGCCGTTGCGCGCAGCCCCGCCTCTCCGTCCACCTTAACCTTCTTGTCGGCCATTTCATCGACCACGTCGTAGCCGTCAGCTTTTCGCTTCCCACTCCCGCTGCTACCGGCCTTTCCCGAGGCCAGATGTCGCGTGGCGGCCAACGCACTGGCCACGCCCTTGCCCGTAGTCGAGGAATCAAGCTCGCTCTTGATCACGGTAATCATCTTCTTCGCCGCGTCATGGCCAGTCTTGGTAGCTTCAGCCATATCACGCTCGTACATGGTTTCGGCCTCCAGGCGCAAAGCGCAGCAGGGAGAAGAGGGAGAAAGAGGCAGCTGTGACAAGTGCATCCTTGTAGTAGGCCAGCCCTTGGCGGCGCAGAGGTCACGTCACGGGAGGGGAGTGGACGCGGTAGAGGGGATGGTGAGCAGGACGTCAGACCCAGGAGCGGCAGCGCCAACGGTGGAGAAGTGGACTGGAACTGGTGGGCACGCCTGTCACGGTGAGCGCCGTTGCAAAACGCGGGTCAGGTGAGCGAGACACTTGCTTCCATACACAGTCTTTCTCTGTGCCCAGGCACCCCTGGCCGACAGGCTCCGAGTGGCCTGTGAGGCGGTCCCGTCGCGTGCCCTAGTCGCCTGGTCACGTCCGAAAAGCGCACCGGCGCTCGAGGCCCATCCAATCACTCCATTGCCAGCAATAAAGCAAAGCTCGGCAGTGTCAGGCAGGCCCCCATGTGAGGAGGAATGTCAGCGACGGGTCACGTGCCACCCTCTGAGTGGCATACGGATGGACTGTCGGACACTTCTGTGTGATGTCGTGCTGTGGTGCCGTGCCCGCAGCAAAGACGTGGAATTGGTGGTCCGAAAGCGGCCATCAGGGGCGCGCCGAGGATTTTTCCGTGCCGTGCCCGCGTCAGAGTCGGGGCACGGGTGAGGCGAAACAGGCTGATAGGGGCCTGCCCAGAATTGCTTCCGGACATCTTCTGTGCTGCTGTTTGGCCACTCGCACTGCAGTGTTGGCCCCACTAGCAACGTACTTGGGGCCGGTGCGAAATCAATGTGGCCCACGCGAGGCCGCCGACGGATCGTCCGCCACGCGTGATTTTCTCTGTGGCCCCACCTATGTCGTCGCCGGGGTGGGGACCAGCTGAGTTCTGCCCACAGGGGACCGCCGACGGAATTTCCGCGGGTCGCTCCTTCCGCTTAAGCCCAGCCCGTGGCGGGGCCGCGTCGGGGGTCGGTTGCAGGCTACGCACGAGGGTCTGGCTGCGTGTCATCCCGGACTCGTGTCCCCCTCTTGGGCCCGGCCCGTGCGGTGCTCAGCGCAGGGGTAGAAGTGGCCGAATGCGGCCCAAACGACGCCCCCAACGTAAAATCCGCGGCTCGTGCCCTGCTGTCTGAACACCCCCGCAAAGCAGCCGGCCTATGACCTGGCGAGCACCGCCTGGTGCATGGCCAAGAGCGGCCCGCAGGCCCAGCGTCCTCGCCTCGTGCGATGCCGCCTGGGTCATCTCACAACGTAGACCGCTTCAGAAGCGCCCTAGTGGCGTCACTCTAAAATCTGGCACGGTGAGATCAAGTAGAACAGCGCTGAGACACGTGATGATCGCAAATTGGGCCCGAATCGCCGGACGACCGCCTTCTGAAGTGGCTATTTGGGCACAGGTAGCCCTGTCATCGGGCAATATCGGGCTCGAATCCAACAACGATTGCGCTCGCGATTGTCGCCATTGTCTGAGATCGCAGGCCCACACCTGGCAGCGTGAGCTCCCTCCTGAGTAGCGCCCGAGGCCGATGAATGTGAAACGCCAGAGCCAGCAATGCGGCTGGTGATTTTCACATATTTTTGCTTCGGTTTGCCAATGTAACCCCTGTTTGTTGACCAGTACGAAGCATATATATATGGCAGTTCGGAACAGGGTGGGAACGTGCCGGATGCCCAATGATATCCACACACGTTCTTTACGTGGCAGCCTTAAATGAGTTCGGGTTCGGAGTCGATGTGGCGATGGTGGCTCTGCTCTGAGACCAAACCGAGCAATGATGGACTAACAAAACGTGTCTCATATTTTCGTGCAACGTGTCTATATTCGGTTATTGGTCCACGATTGTGAATCTACGATTCGTGCCACTGTCAGCCATGGCGTCAACCTCGCGCACGGCGTGATGGAGGCCCTTGGCGGTGGCCAATGACGGGCCGCGGCGGTGTGGTGGGACCGCGCGCGGCGTCTGATTGGCTGGATTGCGCGCCGCCGGTGGTGGGCCGGGCGGCACCGCGTTGCGGTTGTTTTCTGATTCGACGCGCCGACCCTCTTGGGCAGGACCCATCGTCGTCTTGATGTTTGACCCGGCGCCTACGTAGGGGCGCCGGAGGGCCCCGGTAGCGCTGGGCCTTTGCTTCGTTGCTGGCACCCGGGGGGTGTGGACGCGTGCCCCCCTGTTGTCTGCCTGTTGGGTGCCTGTCGAAGGCTCCCTCCCCCCTATGGGGACGCCCACGAGCGGGGGGGTGCGGCCTGTGCAGACATCGTTTGAGGGTATAAAAGCAGTAGCCGGCACCGGCTAGCGGGCGGTGGCGCAGCCTCCGGTACGACGCAGCGTTTCTTTGAGCACCACCCTTGGTCGGGGTGTTGCTTGTGGGAGTGCTGCGTCACCACTTTTGCTCTCAAGTTTTCGTGCCTTTCGTGCTGCCCGATTTTATCCACAACGATCCACGCTCTCGTCAATGTAACTGTGCCCTAAGGAACGAGATTCCGACATTCCACCGTGTTCGCCAAGATTGTTTACTGTAAGGCATTCACTTCGACGGCCTCGCGCTGCGCCGCTCGCAGATCTGGATGTATTCGATCCGGGCGTTCAAGCAGGTCCTTAGAATGTTTGTCGTCGGAATGCGCTGAAAATCTGGGCCGTTGCGCAATCCATTTGTTTGCCATTGTAGCCCGTGTGCGCGACCCGATCGCGGGCGACCCATTGGTTGGCTGCACATACAGACAGACGCATGTGGCCCACCGCGAGCTTAGCATAAAGGGATTCTGGCCCAGCCTTGCCATTTTCTGGACAGCAGAGCCTGGAGACGGGGCGTGACAGAGCCGTTGAAACCGCCCTAGTCAGCTTAAGGTGGCACGCACACGGTCGAGGGGGACAGGCACACGGCTCTCAGGCCACCCGTTTGCGTGGTTCGTCAGGCCACTGTGGCTGCAGGCGACCGCTCGACCGGCATGATTCAGGCTCCAACACCTTCCACCACCAGAGAGGGTGCGACCGCATCACACGTCACGCACTCGAGCGGACTCGATCCGAAATGATACCGAAAGGCCTCCACGTGTCTCGCTAGATTGCCTTGATTTGGGTGGTTCGGGCTCCGTTCACACGCTTTCCGTGACACGTTCGGCACATATTCGATGGATGCCGCTTCATTTCGATACTTGCGACGACGCTGATACGTGACCTTTGTTGGCAACCACCGACTGCGGCCAACAACGTCGAGGCCAACGGCGCTCAGATCTTCGAAAGGTAGCCCACTGTATTTCACCCATTACATTGCCCGTTGGCAACGCGTTGGCCCGTTGGCAACTGACCACTCGCAGGGCCACACGTAGCGGTTACGTTACACCGTTTCAGACCGTTGGCCCGACATTGGTGGGAATGCTCTAAAGGCGGCCAGCGCTCATCCCCCGCCACCGCCGCCCGCACGTTGGCCCCAGCGCAGTGGTGACTAACCGGGGGTGGGACACAAACGACTTTATACCATGTGGAAAGGTCAGACCGACGTGTGGGGCGTGCGCAGGTCGACAAAACCCGCACACATTGACATGGTTCTGTGGTGGCCGTTGTGGGTGACAGTTCGTGAGTTGACCCACGGCATATCAGCTCATGGAATCTCCCCATGAACAGAGAGCCCGACAGTGCAAAACAGCCAATCAACGCTTTGTCTTCAAGCTGATGATGACCAATGAGAGCTCGAAACTTTCTTCTGACGTCGCGCCATGATCTCCACTGGGCCAACATGGTGGGAGAGCACCCTCGTCTTGACGCCTTACTGTTGGGAGATATCCCCACACGCAACACGCCGCCCACACAGCAGCGGTCGCCTCCACATGCCTTTGTGGACGGACGCTACGGCTGTTCCACATGGCTTTGTGAAGCGCACTTCCTGTCCACTTGGGCGGCCAGACTCAGCGCAATGCACTTTCTCTCGTCGAGACGCTTCTGGCGGTGTGAAGGCATCCAACCCCAGAAGACAGGAAATATCATCCACAAAGGTGTGTGGAAAAAGTGTGCGTGTGTGAACCCGCGCTGGTCGATTCCATGACCGAATGTGGGTCCACATGGCCCAAAATGGCACTGGTGTCCCACCCCCGGTTAGTCACCACTGCGCAGCTCCGAGAGTGGCCGTGGCGAAGGCGGCTGTGTTGGTGGTGGCTGTGGCTTTGGCGGGGGCGGCGGCGGCCGGGGTT
>Ga0209831_1004553_pt1 | contig 10803 bp, 14 predicted proteins | sample Maine_Asex4_meta_FD_187451 | JGI IMG/M metagenome (GOLD analysis project Ga0209831, IMG submission 187451) | Marine algal microbial communities from Maine, USA - Maine_Asex4_metaG (SPAdes) (version 2) | ecosystem: Host-associated > Algae > Red algae > Unclassified | place: Maine, USA | collected...
TTGGGGGGAAGGGAGGGGGGAAGAGGGGGGGGAGGCAGGGCAAGAGGGGGAAAGTTGCGGCTGGTCGACGAAAGAAGAGGGGGGCGCCGAGGAAACAGTACGAAGAAGAGGGCAAATTCACACAGCGAAAAGGGAGGGGGGAGGGGGGCAGGAGGTCGGGGAGGTGGTGGTAGAGGCAGGGGAAAGGGCGATGGGGGCGCCCGTCAGACACAGGGTGAGACACTGCCGAATGAAGCAGACGTGCCAACGACGGCGTGATCACCCCGTCGTGACGGGGGTTCCACAGCCTGCCGATTGGGTCGTGTCAGGGCCCCTTCTGCTGGCGCCTGCCTGAATGATTTGTGTACTTTGGGCGGGCATGTCAAGCGGATCATCGTCCGCTCAATCCGGGTTGTGATTGGCTGAATCGATTCATCTGTCTTTTCTCACGCTGATCCAGGCGCGCGCGCGCAAAAATGAGCAGAAGGTTGTCCGGATGGTGCTTGCCCAATAAGCTCGTCCGGGGCCCACGGACCCGCAAGGGGCGAGCGTGTCTCGTGTGCGTCGTGGGCACAAGCGATAGCCGAGGTGGACCGCTCCATCAGGTTTCCTCTCCCCGGGGTTGAGGGAACCGCTGGGGTGCGAACTGCAACCTTGCAGGCGACGGACTTCAACAGCATTATCCACCCATTGGCCAATGCAAGAACATGGGACTGACGAAGCAGCCGGCTGAGATAATCCAACGACCCAGTGCACATGATTATGGATCGACAACTCATGCTTGCTCAACACATTCTCAATGAATGCCCAACATTCTGATCGGCAACCTGAAGAGGCGCACATTCGCAGAAACTCCAAGACCTACCATTCCTCGTCAACGGCCCTCGTGAGGGACATCGATGGGCCTCAAAAAGCTTCCATCTTTCCTCGATTGGTGAACTGAATTCACATTGCAAATGTCATTGCACGCCTACCAAGACATGACCGCTGTCTTTATGGTAGTAGTAGCAGTTCTGTTGGAAACTTGCGGTTTCAAGGCCTTCCCCACTGTGTGAGGGGCAAAGAAGGGACGCTGATGCCGAAACGGAATCACGGTTTAGGGTATACATTGCCCACAACTCGGCAGATCGACATGTCGGGGGGTGTACGCATAAGTTTTCTACCAAATTGATTCGGGAACTGGTGCAAATGGGACGTTTTAGTCCGATTGTACCGCACAGAGCTCCCTCAGTCGGGAGGCATTTCACACATGGCTCGCCGCGGTCTGTCAGCTCTCACAAGACTTGCAGAGTACTTGTTCCCTGGAGCAGTTCTCTTCTTCACTAACCAACTCGATATTTAAAAGGCTATGCCTGTTTCGACCACAAGACCTTCACGGCCCGAGCTTGAGCTGCAAGATGCGAGTCACAGCCCAAGCGGCAGCGCTGAGAGGTGCTGGCCACCCTGCCGGTGGGCTGCTAGCACACGCGCATGTAGGAAGAGCGGCAGCGTTAGGTGGGAGTTGATGCAAGTGAATGTTCTATTCGTGGTGTTGACAGGTGGGCGCACTACTGTGGTGGTTGTGATAGCATGCCACCGTGCTGCCACAGGACTTGTCGCGCATATTGCCCGAGGTCACGTGCCCGCAGATAGTCTCGACAGTCGTGATGGTGCACCAATGTCTCGATGTCTCCGGCAACTGTCTCCTGACAGAAAGCCCGCATAGCTCGTCATGTATCACACCCCCTACACTGTCGCCTGTGTTTTTTTGAGACACGTCTTACATGCCGCGCCTATCAATGTATGCCCATAGCGGATCATGTATGGTCGCATTCATTATGCTTATCTGCGGGTCACCAAATACGAAAGCGATGTAGTCCTAGTCCCGGCGCCGCCACGCCGCCCCCCTGCCGCCGCCATCCCTTACCACGGCCGAGACTCGCTCAGTCACCTCCGTGATGCCCGGTAGGTCGCCTGTCAGTTCAAACAGATTGTGCGCCGTGTTGATGCCGCTAGTCCCACATGCACGTGTGCCAGCAGACCACCGGCGGGGTGGTGAAGGTCTTGTGAAAACGGGCAGAGCCTTTATAATATCGAGTTGATCCGTGAAGAAAAGAACTGCTTCCAGGATCAAGTACTCACCAAGTCTTGAGAAAGCAGACAGACCGCGACGAGCCATGTGTGAAATGTCTCCCGACTGAGGCAGCTCTGTTCGGTAGAATCGGACTAAAACGTCCAATTTGCACAAGTTCCCGGATCAATATTGCTGATCCCCCAATTCTGTCCTCATCGACCAGGAACGGTTCCTGGCGGTACGGTCCTTGTAGAACTGGCCATCTATTGGTTTAACGCAGCCGTACACAGCTGGTCAGCACGAATCTGAGACGTTCTATTGGCTCTCCCACCGCCACTTCCGAGCAGAACAGAGATCCTTCTTCTTCTTGAGATTTTATTCCGATCCCTTCCGTGTCAAGGGAGCAACCGGCCCGCAATCGTTGGGATGTCGAGAATTTCTGGGAGATACACAGAAAAGTGCAGAAAAACGCAGGCGTCGATTGTGCGATTGGGGGCCGTACGGGCACATTCTGTAAAGATCGGGCCGGACATGCACTGCTGTCGGACTGCTCGACCAATGAGAGATCTGCATTCATTGCCGTTCCACTACCGTTCCTGGGCGATGAGGACAGAATTGGGGGATCAGTAATATGATCGAAAACGTGTGTGGACACCCTGAAACCGCAATCTTCCCACAGAAATAAGACTATCATACTACCGTAGACACACCGATTTGCGCTCAGTAGGCGTGTAATGAGGTTTACATTGTTGATAATTCTCAAATGGACGCAAAATGGAAAGACTCTGAGGCCCATCGATGTCCCTCAGATGGGCTTTTAACGGAGTTTTCCACATGCGCGCCACGCTGATCAAGGCCCCACAGGCCCTGTCGGAACAGGCCCAGGGCAGGGTCAGGACCGTGGGCTCACGGGGGCAAGGAGTGCTCTGACGGCTTCGTAGATGGAGCTTGTCGTGTCGATCTGGCGGAGAGCAGATATTCGTGGACGGGGGCGGGCGCCTTTTACCGCTGCTGAAGTTTTCCCAGGGGCTCGTATGGTGGCGGGTCAGCGGTGTCTGCCCCCTTTCCCGTGCGCAGCGTCGTTGCAGCAGTGCACGAGCCTGGCCACATGGTATACATGGCGACAGTGGTCTGTCCTCTGTATGTAAGGCTCACAGGGGGGGGGCGGGCGCCGCGGCTGTGCCGTGCGCCCCTCATCGTCCGCCCGCTGCAGAGTGGGGAACGCGCTGCCGCCATAACATGTAGGTCGCTCGTTTTTGGTGGGGGCGGGAGCCGCGGCGGCAAGCTGTCGCGGCAAAAGCCACACCGCTGCCCGCTGCCACGACAGCAGTCAACGCGACAACCACCGCCGCTGCTTTGTTTGCCACTGCCATCACCTCCACCGCCGCCGCCTGCCACCGCCGGTATTCGGTAATTGGAGCGGCTGGCAACAGACTGAGTGGGATTCCACACCCCCCACTTCAAGCACACTCTTTAGCGGCTGATGAGGCCGCCTCCTACGTCTGAGAGACCCAACCGCCCCCAAGTCATTCTGATTTTGCGTGCAGGGTGCTGGGCGGAGGTGTACGTGGCAGCCATGTGACTGGCGGCAGGCAGTGGCACTGCAGCGTACATGAGGAGAGTGGGAATGATTGCGAGGCGGTCGTGCCCACGGGAACGCAGTGACTTTGAAAATCTTGGGGAGCACGTTAAAGAACAGATTGCATGAAGAAGTGTGGCGCCTTACGATAAGATCCTCATTGCACTTGAGATCGGTCAAACCGAGATATGGCCGCTTGAAGTTTTCTACAATTCTAAAGTCTCTCAGAAACCCCCCCGTACGGGGCTGTCAAGCCCGATTCTCAAAGTCGAGGAGAAATATGCCAGAATGCATTCTTGGTATTCGGTCATATTGACGTGGAGATAGCCTCATAGGACAGATCTCGATGAGCTGAGTCGAACGGTGTGTCTAAGTCAAAAATGAAGCTCGCGCAAACAATGACGATCTTATCGTTAGGCGCCACAAGTGATGTTCGATAGTAGTACCTCAAGAACACGCAAGAAAGAAGGTGCAAAGACAACTACACAACACGGATAAGAGCACGAGACCACACAATAGATTTTTGCAACACGTCCGCCATCCTCAGCTTCGACCGCTGCATGGCAGGCGGGGGGAACCGGTTCTGCTACGGGTACGAGTGCATCCCAGCTCTCACACTCAGAAGAGAAACAACAACTAGATCAGCATCCACCACCCTCCCATGCAAAACGCGCTTGGACTTCAACAGCCTCCCCGCAGCGACGAACCGACCTCCCTTCACGTACAACTGGCAGATAGAGTTGTCTGGGGTCTCCTCCAAAGACTGATGACGCGTGGATGGTGCTGCCAGCACCACTGGCCTGGATCTCGGCATCAAGGGTGGGCGGGAAGCCGAGGAGCGCATCCCGACCCGCCCCTTCTTTGTCGACGTCTCGTTGTCGGCCTCGTCGCCAGCCTCGGCCGGGACCACGCGCTTGCCGCCCCAACGTTTGGCGGTCAAGGTGGCAGGAACTTTTTCCACGGGCTCGGGCGGCGCCAGTGGTGAGCTTGAAGTGTCGGCCGCCTCCATCCGCTTTCCACCAGCCGCAGTAGCTGCCATGTGACTGCCGCTGCTGCATGGGGTTGTTGACGCGTCCTCAGTTCCAGACGCTGTCACGGGCCCCTGCCCTGTGCGTGGTGGTTGCTGTTGCGGAGGGGAGGCTGACCGTGTGCTGGGGGCAGTGTCCGACGACGTAGCCGGTGCCGTGCCCCTCAGCCTCGTAGAACCAAACGCCGCAAGAGCACTGGCACGAGCCGAGCGACGAGTCTCTGGTTGCGACCGTCGAGAGCTTGTCGAATCTGGTGCCGGCGGGGGGGGGTGCAGCGCAGCTGCCGCCGTACTCACCAAGTCGAGCGACGGCCCCATTTTTGCCCCGCGTTCCGCTGCCGACGAGCGCAACCGCATAGCGCGTGTACCAGTGAAGGTACTACGTGGTTGCATGGGCAGCTCCGGCACGGAAGCCACGAGGGCGGCTGCAGGAGAGTCGGGCGCGGAGGACGGCTGCAGCGGCGAGCGCGTGCCCCTAGCCGAGGACGCGGATGCGGACCCAGCCGTCAGAGCCACTCCCGTCACGGCAGCCTCCATCTGCGCCAAAGCCCGACCGGACCCAAAGGACTGTCGTCCCACTCCGACGCGTGCAAGCCTGCCCAAAAGGTCCCTGGCCAACAATCGGCTCGCGCCGATTGCTCCAGCAGGCACTGCCGTCGACCCCACCCCTCGCTTGCGCTTGTCCGCCTGAGAAACCGCCCCACCTGCGCGGGTCTTCTCCAATCCAGCAGCCGCCCCAGAAGAACCTTGGAACCCAACCGCGTCCGCCCATGACACCGTCCGCCTCGAAGACCATCCATGGTGCTCGGGCGCCTGCCGGCATGGTTCAGGGGGAGGAGGTGCATCCGGAGGGAGTGAACGCGGTGAAGAGTAGGTTTGCGAGAGGGAGGTGGCGCAGGCAACGAAAGCCGACTACCGGCAGTTGGGTGACCTGCTGGACGTCCAGCCGAAGGTAGAGAAGACACTGGCGGTCGAGCAGATGGAGGCCGTGTAGCTGTGGATGTAGAAGGCGCCGATTGAGGATGTGCATGTGCAGCAGCAGCAGCTGCCGGCGTGGACGCAGCTGAAGGAGATACCGTCGGTTGAGGGGGAGCACTTGCAGCAGCAGCAGCGGCTGGCAGTGGAGAAGCTTCCGGCCGAGGGGGAGCACTTGGAGCAACGGCTGCCGCTTCCGTAGCTGGTGGAGAAGCCGCCGGCCGGGGAGGAGCACTTGCACCAGCGGCCGATGTGGCCGCAGCGGGTGAGGCGGCAGCATCCGTGGAAAGGGTTGCATGGCTTTATCGCGAGCGGCGAGGAGGCAGTGAAGAAGGGGTGGCCGGTCGTCCGGCCGCGGCAGACCGGGAGTCCCTGTCAGCGATGTGTGTCGGCGCACAGGAGTCAATCACTCGCTAAGCAGCCAAAAGGGCGGATGTGACGCTCTGCGCGTCGAACGCTTCCGCGCTATCGCTCGCCGTCACAGGCGACGCTGCAGAACCACCCCAGCCGGTGGCGCCAGCCGCACCACCAGACGGCGGAAGAGAGTGGCCAGGTACAGGGGGCGGGGGCATGCATGACGGGTGGTGCGTTGGAGGGTTAGAGCCGATGGCAGCCCAGTTTTTGGCGCTGAGTGGAGTGGCATCAAACGGCGTGCTCGGCTGACGCGGGTCCGTCCACCATTTCGCCAATTCTCCCAGTGTAGGCGCCACCCTGGAGCCCGCTCTAAGGGCCGCCAGGGAAGAGAAGCTCGCCAGCCGCGGAGCTGCGCGTGCTACCTCTTGCAAAGATGGTGGCTTGATGGTGCGGACGTAGCTCTTGAGCGCCTCCATTGCCGTTGGTTACAGCTGTACCAGCAGAAGCAGGTTGGCCACGCGCTTTATCGGCGGGCCATTTCGTTTGGTGAGCCACCGCTTGAGGGTAACCGTCACCCGCCCGTCCGACACCTCGTACGCGGGGATGATCTTGGCCAGTAGGCAGTTGCGGACGATGACGGTCATCGGCCAAACGTCGCGTGCCGACTTCCGCGGCCACCAAGGCAGCGACAGCAGCTTTGACTGCACGCTGCTGGCGCCCGTGCGCCGCATCGCCGCCGACATGAGGGGGATGACCGCGCGCACATGCTGCTTGGGTCGGTTGTTGCCCAGCAGCTCCACCACCCGTTCTACGGTGGCATCCGACGGGACCACAGGGGAGGGCTCGCACGTTGACACCGGGGCCTTCAGCACCCTTGAACGGCGCCTGCTATGCAGGTAGCGACTCTCCATCAGAATTTCATCGCTGTCCTCCTCCTCGTTGATGCTGCGGCTCCCATCATCGGTCACGTAGGTCGCGTCATTAGGAGTGCTCTCATGGCCACCGTCGCCCGCCAGAGCGGCGGCCAGCTCTTCGCCGGCGCTTGCATCCGGCACCGTGCCCCGTCCCGCTGCGTCGCGGATACTATCAAGACCCGAACCCGCGCCGCACGAGACAGACGTGACAAGTGCTGACGAGCTGGCTGGCTCGTTCTCTTGCGTGGACGCCGTCGGCGTTTGTAACAGCCGCGGCGCTTGAGACCCAACTGGCGGGGAAGAGATGCGGCGTGTTGGGATTTGAAAATTGTACCACTCAGCTACAGCCACAATACCGGTGTGAATGGTCCTGAGGAGTTCAAACTTATAGTCCAACACTCCTCTTAACTTCACAGGACCTCAAGCCGCCAGGTCTCACTCACGAAGCCAATCCCCTGACTCCTGCGATTTCAAGTCGCCCTCAGGTGAGATATGAACCTGCGACCTCCTGCAGTGACAACCAGCTTTAGCTGGAATATTTTGGGCCCATAACCTGTTGGGATTCGAAAATTGCACCACTCAGCTACAGCCACAACACCGGTGTGAACGGTTCTGAGGAGTTCAAACTTATAGTCCAACATGGCGGGGGGCGAACGGCGCAGAGAAAGCAGCACGCGGACGAGCGGCGCCAGTACTAAGCGTGTCTTTGTCGGCTCTGCCGACCGTCGCACAGGAGGGCGCGGTACCATTCGCACCCACGGCAGAGCTTGTGGGAGGCACAGCAGTAGGGAGCGTCTTGGTCTCGACTCCGCGCCGCGCACCCGACGCCGCTCTGCCGCCTTGTGCTCTTCCATTCAGCAGCGGGTTGATAGCGTCCGACCCGTGCTGCATGGCGTCGCCGCTCTCTGCAAAGCGGTAGACCATGGCCATCACATTCCCTGCGGCGCTGTCCAATAGCTGCTGGTCCTCGTGCACGGGTAGCAAAAACGTGTTGCCATTTTCGTTGTGGCCGGTAAGATGCGAGTGGACGTTGACGCGCGGGTTCTGGGCCCCATACACCGCAGTAGACGATAACGTATCAAAAATCGGCCTAGATGAGCCCGCGACGACACCCGCACCCAACAGCTGTTGAAGCCGCGACCGCACGTCTGCCGCGACGGTGCGGACGTCACACGCCGGCATGTCGGCGGCAGAAGCCGTACGACCCCCCGCCTCCTCGTTCCCGTAATCCCCCCCCCGCTTGACCAGGCGTCTGACCCCGCTCCCAAGAGCGCGCAACGTGGGGGGAGCGATGGACACTACCGGCCGTCGTAGGCACAGTGGCCACGAAGAACGCGAAAAGAGCGTGCCGAGAGAGCACAGCGCGTGACGGTAACGGGCGCCTTCTCCGCGTAGGGCCACACGAGGACGTCGCGCAGGCGTGCTGCACGGGGCTACTCCACGGCACGGGGGCTGCTGGCACCTCCTACAGTACCGCACGACAACCAGAACGAGAGCCCCTCGACCTTGCGCGGCGTCGATTTCGATAGCCTGCGTTGGCCCCAGCGAGGGTCGCCCTCGGACCTCCACGGGCAGCCGAGTTCCTGATTTGCTGGCACCGTGGCCAGGGTGCCGAGGGCGCCTGTTTGATTGCACCGACGAGCATTTTGAGAGGCCGTGACGGGACCTCCCAGTCTGACGCCACAGCCTCGCGCCAGCCCGGTCCGCGAGAGTCACCTCCAGGCCGCCCAGGGGCACCCAGGTTGCTGATTCGCTGGCACCAGGTCCGTGGGCGCTGACAACGCCTCATGGTGCCAACAAGCATCCTGCCGGGCGAAGACGCACAACCGGCCCGTCAGGGTGCCACAGCCTCCTGCCTAACCCTCGCGCGAGTTGCCCCAGGCCCGCCAAGTGCCGCCACGTTCCATATTTTCGGGCAGCCCAACTGTGCGCTCGCCGCCAACGCGTGGCAGTACCAATGAGAACACAGCCATGAGCGGTCAAGAGATGAGCTGCCCAAAGCCATTCAATGGCATCTGCTCGATGCCGACCGGGCCAAAAGGAGTCGAGCCAGGGCTTCGCGAGCGTGCGTACACCGTTGGACAAGCGAGCAGAGCGCTGTTGTCAAGAATTCTGGGGTGTGCATGGCACAGAGCACAGCCAACATGAAGGACAGTTGCGGCCCGGATCTGGGCGAGCACGCGCGGCGCTTCAGAAGCCCGCTGTGCTACTAAGGGCGTTCCTTTGGGGGTAAGCGGGCGCGCACGTGCCGGTTGTTGGGTGTTCGACTGTGAACAAGAGTGGTGCCAAAGAGGCTGATGGCACCAACACTCACCGACAGCCATGTCCTGACAGTTTGAAAATTGACTGTCCAGCAGCTGTGTCAGATGGATTGACACACCGCACAAGGAATCCATGGGTCCATGGGTCCAAGGGTCCGATGTCACTGTGTTCACGCTTGAGGTCCAGCCACATGAATCCTCCTAGCAGGCATGTAGACTCCTCTAGGAGGCATATGAACCCCAGTAGCCGTAATGAGACCACCAGCAACCGGCCATTGCTGCCCAGACCCTGCCCTCGCCAGTCCCTCAAAGCCTCCAAGAGCTGCGATAGCCCACTGATATGTCGGCAGCACAGCCCTCACCAGTGTCTCGCAGGCCATAACGGGGACCAAATGTCTTCCAAATAAACGGTCAACTGGCCCAGTTGTGGTCTATGTGCACATCCCTATCCGCGGCATGCAGGGTCAAACACTGCCCCAGCCTCGCCACCGGAGCCCCAAGCGACTACCAGCAACCGGCGCCAGAATTCCCCCGCCGAGACTGCAAGCAGCAACGCCCTCAGTGACCACAAAAGAGGTAGCGGGCGGCAGGAGCCCGCTGCCAGCGGACGGGGCGGGGGCGGGGGGCCCGGCGGCAGGCGGGCCGCCCAGGCGGGGGGGGAGGGCACGCCCGCCGGGCGGGGGCGATCACGCCCGCTGGGCGGGGGCGATCACGCCCGCTGGGCGGGGGCGATCACGCCCGCTGGGCGGGGGCGATGAAGGCGGCCCAGAGGGTTCTGTGAGGCCCCAAGACGGAAATTTGATTGGCCGTCACAATGGCACGATCGACTGGCACGTTGGGCAAGCGTGCCAACAGGCCCGTAGGGCCTGGAACGGCGTCCAATGCAGCCCGTAGAGGCCGATGACCCCAACGTGCCAAGAGATTCGAGGATTTCCCATGCCGTTGTCAAGCGGTTCTGACAACGCTCGACGAGTCGGATTCCAGATCCGCGTCCAACAGACGAAATAAATCAAATACATGTTTGATGTAAGTTCTTCAGCCCGATCTGTGGCCGTGCACACTCGAGATTAGGGTTCCTCAGAACGCCCGGGGCGTCGATAAGGGCGTCGTTAAGGGCGTCACTAGGGCGTCATTTAGGCGTCGTGCGCCCCTAACGCCCCAGGTCAAAAGGGCGTCAGCAAGGCGTCGCGAAGAGAAAGTATTCATGGAGGTCTACATGACCCAGCAGGGGGCGGCTGTGCACCCTGGTTGGCCCAGTCTTGATACAAACATGACATATGAGAGCATAGTATGGGTGCCACTCGACTTATATTGTGAGTTTTGAGGGTGCTACTTGGGGCGTCGTGAGGGCGTTTTGGCCGCCTAATGGGGCGTCAGTAAGGCGTCTTATCCGTCGCGAAATGAGGGCGTCGTGTGCAACCCTACTCGAGATTGATTGTGTGAAGAACTGGTATGGTGCGTGTCCCAAAAATGAGACATCGCGGTTTTTTCTTTTTTTCTCGGCCCACTGGCCTTCTGCAACGGTCCTATAATGCAATGTGACCCACTCGGTCCCACTGTGCTTCCAGAACGGCCCCTGACAGTGATAGCAGAGGCGGCACCTCCTGACGTGTCATGGGGGAAAGTGTCATTCATTGCAGCTTCGACAGGTGACGATCACG
>Ga0209831_1004554_pt1 | contig 10803 bp, 6 predicted proteins | sample Maine_Asex4_meta_FD_187451 | JGI IMG/M metagenome (GOLD analysis project Ga0209831, IMG submission 187451) | Marine algal microbial communities from Maine, USA - Maine_Asex4_metaG (SPAdes) (version 2) | ecosystem: Host-associated > Algae > Red algae > Unclassified | place: Maine, USA | collected...
TATCTTGTCAAAATATTATTTTATCTTCATCATAAGTGTCAATCTCTAATACTATTTGAGTCTTCTCTGGATTCTTGAAAGATTTCTGCACCATTAACCAGGATGCACCAACGATAGTATCTGTTTTGAATCTGTACAGATAACTAAAAATAGTATCCTTACGAGGAGAAGAAGTAAGGATAATCATTTTATTAAAGTCAGGGATAATGTTTTCTTGAAAATTATCAATACTTCTTTTTAGCTGTGGGTCATCTATTTTAAATTTTACTGATTTGTTACCATCGTTTAGTGCCCAAATTTTAGCTGCGCTTAATCCATCATATTCCATTGTAACTATATTCTTTGAACCAGTAGTTTCAATGATATTATTTAATAAATCCATTTCCCTAGTTAGCTTTTTTTGAGCCTCTCTTTTTGTTTTTGCCTTGCTAATTCTTTGTCCTGCATTCTTGAAATCAATAGACAAATTGAAAGATAATTCCTTGATTTGTACACCTGTTACTTTGTTTGTTATATAAATAAAAACAGGATTCTTGCCATTTGCTTGGATGCTTACCACTGTTACATCATCAGGTATATCTTTTGGTGTTAACTCTCTCATCTCTAAATAAGCAACCCGCATATCATTTTGTTCTTTTGGTATTCGACTAAGTATTTGTAAGTCCTGCTCTTTAATGAAATCCATTTGTTCATAAATTTTTGCCAGACTTGGATCTTTTTCTATTTGCTCTATCGCAGCTTTTGCGATTGATATATCCTTCTTACTAGGTTTATTTGAAATAACTAGATTATTATTTCTCTCTAAAGTAACTCCTTTCTTTTTTGGGACTGTATATAAGTTTAATTCAGATGTCGGAGTAAGAATATTTTCTGCGAGTTTCTGGATTAGAGTATTCTTATTTCCCTTTTTCTTAAAACTTATTAGTTGTTGATTATAATAATAAGCTGCTTCTGCTTTATTTCCGATTTTTGTCCAATATTTGACAGCTTCCATTTTTACCGCTTGAATTTTATCGAGTGCAGAAAGTGCTGTTTCGTTTTTAGTAATTCTCTCTAAATGTAGTTCATTGAGACCGTTGACAAGCTCTAATGGTTGTTCATTACCTTCAATTGTTAACTCTATTCTATCATTTTTCCACATTTCAGAACCGTACAGAGAAGGAGCCTTTTTATCAACTAAAGTTATGGCTTTATTGTTGGTTTCTTGAATAGTCCAAAAATCGTAAGCATTTAATTGGGTTTCAACTTCATTTATATTGTCTTTAAATGAAAAAGCTCGCTTGGTTTTATAATTGCCTTTGGCTATGGCATTATAATTAGTATATGGAGTATATTCTGACGTATATATCCATTGTCCTTCTATTTCCACCATATTTCTATTGCGATATGGGAACAAAACTATTTTCTGTGCTTCGGGGATAGCACTAATATTCTTAGCAATCTCCTTTTGATTTCCTTTTATTGCTATTTTTGCAAATTCTTCTAATTTTCTGAAAATCCTTTTTGTGATATTAACTTGGACAACCCCTTTCTTGGATGTAAACTGAATTTCATGGATAGGCTTATTTCCAATTTTTTGGATAACTAGCAAATTGCTATTATCTTTTTGGATAGTTTGCTCAATTACATTATCTACTACTTCTTGTTTTAAACCTTGCATAGGTTTTTTGGAAGGTCTACTAGTTGTAATCCCTGACTCATTTTTTGTGAAAATAACCTCTGGTTGGTAGCCTTCTGAAGTATATATTTCTTTGACTTTAGTAACAGATGATTTTGCTCTAATTGGAGATTTGTTTAAATGTCTTTTTGTTCCAGGACTGACCCCTCCATATACATCATTGCCTTCATATAGCTTTAAACATTCTGTAGTATCTGCTACAAAAGGTAAAGGAGTTCTTACAGTAAGGCTAGAATTATTTTTATACCAATCTTGAAAATTTAGAGATTTATCGAATTTGACAGTATTTAAAAAATTAAATGTTGTATTTTCTTTTTCTTGAAGCCACAAACAAATCAATGACCATTTTATGATTTGATCTAGCTTATGAAATTGTTGTTCATAGTCTGCTACAATATCATAATGGTTATTCCACCAACTTATGAATTGAACAGTAGACGGTAATGCATCTCTTTCGCCAGCATCACTATAAGAATCTGGTTTAGCTTTGGCATTTAACTGAGTGGCTATATTTGAAAATATTATCTCGTCCTTATCAAAAAAATTAAAGCCTCTATCTGATGGAGAAAGCCAAAATCTAGTGGTAGGAAATTCATAAGAAATATCATCGTAAAGATAGGAGGTGTGTAAAGAAAGATTCTGTTTTGAAAGCATACCTGTTTCCCGAAAAGGTGTAGTTTCTTTATAGTCTATTGCCCATAATTTCATTAGCGCATCTGTGTAGAATAGAGTCATTCCTACCTCTGTTCCTTGAGTGATTCCATAATACTCTGGGCATATTTTGGAATCAATCATTTCCGCTAAGTGGAGGAATTTCTTCAATAGGGCTAGCTTTTGACTTCTAGTAGTGGATTCATTTATGATAGATTTCCATACTTTTCCATCAACTGTTTTATTCTCTAAAAATAGGTTTTCTTTTTTGTAATTTAATACCTCTTGTGTTAATTGGCTAATATCCAGACAACTTTTATTACTTTTTTCAACTAATACTTCCCATATATCTTGTGTTATATAGTCAACATAAAGTCCATTCAAAGTATCTAACTCAAATGGTTCAAAAATACCCCAAAGCTGATTTTTAAATTTTCGGTAAGTATTACGCTCACCTTCCAAAATATTTAAGGCACTTTCTTGGATAGGGTAGGCTTTTTCCAATAGGACTTCTCTTAACAAAATAATCTCTTTAATAGAGAAGCCTTCTTGTAACAATTTTTCATAAAAAGACTCTGAGTCTTTAGTTGATTCTAATAAGTGCTGGGCAAATTCTATGTCATTCTTTTCAGGTTCTAGCGAAAAGCCCATTCTGCCTCTTTGATTATAGGATTGGAAAATCGTTGCTACCTCTGCAACAGATAAATTAGTTCTGGGTTGGTTTTGATATGTTCTACCTCCCAGTATAATACCTTTCTTATCTTTTTTAAAATAAGTTAGATCCTCCACTTGGTTTAAAAAAATAATCAGGTCATCATTATTTCTGACAGTCACTTCTTGGTATCCAGTTTGCAGATCAAAAAAGTTGTCTCCATCTTTTGTTGATACAAATCGGAATTGAATATTATGGGTATTTCTTAGGTTGTTTGTGTTATATTCGTATATCTTAATTTTATTTATTTTTCTACCTGTTTCCATTCGGTATTTGTCAACTTCATTGGCTATTAACTCTAAGTGTTTTAGCGAATCATTGGGGAGTAGTAGTAACAACTCATCATTAGATAATGTAACACTTCTTGACAAGCCATATTGATAGCTATAAACATTTTGTAAATATCCTTGTCGAAAAGGAGAAAGGTCATATATAGAATTTTTTAGCTCTTCTTCTGAAATATTTTCTTTACTTAAAATAGCATATAGTATCCAATCTCTTATTTGTTCTCTTCTTTCTTCTGTAAAAGATAGCTCATCCAAAGTTAAATAAGAGTCTAGTTCTGATGACAGTTCTAAACTTATCCAATTTGATTTTGGTGTATTATAATTTAAGGTATCAACCTTATAGTTAGCTAAGAGAGTAGTGAGAAATCCAAAATAGATTAAGCAATAAATAGAAAGTGTTTTGCTCATAATAATTCATTTTAAAGGGTTAAAATAATAAGACATGATGTATATTGGTGGAAATTATACAGCCTTATTTATGGTATTAAATGCTGTTATTTTCTAATTAACATACTCACTAGATAAGGTATTGTTATTACCACTAGTTTCAGTATCACCTTTAATCAATTTGCTTTCGCCAATACCTTATACAGATTTATTTGCTATTTCTTTATCTTCATTTTCTTTTTTTCTTTGATAATAGACATGTTTAAAAGTGCATATCACCTTCATTACTTTCAATATTCACCTGCTTCCCAATCTTCCCATAATTATTCACTTGCTGTCCAATAGAACTAGTCTGATCCCCAATCACAATATCCCCACCAGCAGAAATCATACTCCCTTGAATCACGTTCTTACTATTAGAGACTACATTAGAAGTAGCAGACGCACTAGCTTGATACTTCTCCCAAAGCAACCCTAAAGATGTTGCTAATTCATCCTCTTTAGATAACTTCCGTTTAAGCTTCGTTTGTATACTTGTTTTTAATCCTGCTTGCACTCCATGGTCTTTAAGATCTTCCCCAGCTTCTACTTCTGCTTCAAACTCCTCAATAAAAACAGGACTAACCTTTTCCCACATTTCTTTAATAGAAGTATTTGTAGCCTCTTTAAGTTGGCTACCAATTGTTTGCACAGTATCAAATTTCAATAGTGGAAATACTAGATTAACCACCTCTTTAGCTAATTTTTTAACATCCATAGTAGGTATATTTAATTGATTAGGATTTAGATCATTTAATAATTCAAACACGAAATCAGCCGCATTAGCTGCTGCCAATTCTTGTGTACCTTCTGCATCAGAAGCAGATTTGTGATTCAGTAAATCAGAAATACTTCTGATATTGAGTGCATGTATAGACCTATAGGGGGCAGTAGCTTCTGCAAAACCAATAGCCTCCATTTCCAAGGCCAATGTATCGTTATAGTGTAGTTTTAGGCGTTGATATACAGGGGAATCTGTAGAGGCAATCACCTTATCTCCTGAAGCTATAGGACCAAAAAAAACTTGATATTTTTTATCTAGGAGTTGTCGAGTAGCAGCTTTTGCTTGTTGAAGCAACTCGGTACTAAAAGGCTTTACGTTCGGTCGAGCAACGAATCCATCGGTCGTTTCTTTTCCTGATTCATATCCATAAGCTTGGGTAGCGACGACTACATCTCCAATCTTTGCATCTTTGACACCTCCTGCAATACCCGTCAAAAAAAGGAGGGTTGGTTGAAAATGTTGAATAATTTTTTCAGTGGCAAGTGTGGTGGGATTCGTTTTAGATACAGTTTGAACTAGTGTAATTTGAAAGGTTGCGTGTTGCCCTTTAAAAGAGCCTTGAATAGCATAATAAGGGAAATCGCCTATTGGTTTCCAATTGGGTAAATGGCATTTGACTGCTTCAAATTCCAAAGCTAAAGGGGTAAGTATGGCGCAGTTCATTGTTTTATAGGCTTTAAGAAATATATAGATGCTAAATTATAACAATATATTTGTGTTGCAAAAAAAATATCATAAAAAAAAATAATATTTTTTGTGAGAGGGCATATCTGCATTAAACAGATATGCCTTCATAGAGCGTTTTATATAAAGTATCATTTGGTTTTTTGTGCTCTATAGATTACTTCGTATAGTCAACTTTTTTCTTTTTTATTTGATCTTCATATTTTAAAATTCCCCAAATATGTCGCTCACTAATATGGAACAAATCGGATAATTTCCGTATTGTTTGAGTTTTATCTTTTTGTGTTGGAAATTGTTTTTGAAATTCCTCTTTAATCGTGAATCGACGAATTTGGGGAGAAGGAATCAATTCTTTATCTATTAAAAAGGTTAATAAGCCTTCTGGTGATTTTTCTTTATTATGTGTTTGACAGTGTGCAAAATAACTACTTGTAATATGTTCTTGAAACATATCAAGGAGTGTTTTTTTATTGAAGGCATAGTCGTGTGATTTTTGGAATTTCATCTGGTAAAAATTTCATTTGTTGGTTATAGAGGTACTGAACTACTAATGCTGTTGCAAAGATGTATATAATACGTATTATAAAAAACTTAAAGATATTTATTTTCCCCACAGAAGAAAATGTGATTTTTTAAATTATTGTATATATTTTAACTTGTTTATTAGTATTTTGTGCTTGTTGTTTGTTTAATTAAGATGTGTTTTTTCTATTTTCCCCATGTATATAGATTTTTTATTTATGAAAAATTCTAAATTTTTTCGACTTTTTAATACACTGACTGAAGAAGAACTGAAGAAATTCTTATCATTTGTTCATGTGATGTATTCAACATATCGGAACCAAACGATCCTATTAGAATACATAGCAGAAACTTTATCAACAAAGGAAGAATTGAATTTTACAAAAGCTTTGGTTTATAAAGCTGTTTTTAAGAAAGACATGGTAACAGTTTCTGATAAAAAGAATTTATCTAACCTGCTATCTGATTTAACTAAATGGTTAGAAAATTTTTTTCTTTGTGAATATGGTGAAAAATTCAGTTTTGCTAGAAGTCAACTAGTCAAAGAGATCTACAAAAAACGAAATCTATACAAAGATTATATTAATACTATAAAGCAAGCTAAATCCCAGAATACTAGGCAAGTGAAAAATGAGTATTGGTTTTTAAATGATTATACCTGTAATTCGCTTTTATATTTTACCTCAGAAGAAGATGAACATCGTATTTCTCAATCTTATCTAGTGGAAGGTTTAACCAGATTAGAACAGTTTTATACACTTACCAAAGTAACCTTACTTTGTGAGATGATGAATAGAAAGTTTGTGTTAGCTGAAAATTTGGAAATAGCTGAAGTGCATAATATAGGGAAGTATAATGAAGAACCTCTAATAAATTCTTACTACTTATTGTTTCAGCTCTATAGCGATCCTTCATACAATAAATTTTATAAGTTGAAAGAAGCAATTACTACACTAAAAAATATAGATGACCATGTACATTTGAAATTGTTATTTTATGCTATTAATTATGCAGCTGCTCAGTATCGCTTAGGGCAGGAAGTATTTTTAAAAGAAGCTTTTGCGCTATATAAATTTGGATTAGAGCGCAAAATTATACTTGAAAATGGATTCCTATCTGAAATGGCTTTTAAGAATATAGTATTCATTGCTTGTCTATTAAAAGAATATGCTTGGGCGCAACAATTTATAGAGGAATGGAAAGTATATCTAAAAAAAGATAGCCGAAATGATTTAACTAGTTTTTGTATGTCTAGAATTTATTGTGATAATGGTTCATTTGAGCTTGCAAAAGATATTTTGGAGCGTACTACTTTTTTTAATGATTTCTATAATGCTGAAAGTAGGCTCTTATTAATTAAATGTTACTACGAATTGGGAGATTTTGAAAAGACTTTATCGGAGTGTATTAATTTAGAGTCTTTTCTTCAGCGAAAAACAAAGATAAACAAGGAATATAAACAAGGTGGGCTGAATTTTTTGAGACTTGTCAAAAAAATAATTAATAGAAGAAAGAAAGAAAAATTGATGGATACTATTGAGCAAAAAGATGTACTATTTTTTAAGGAATGGCTAATTGAGAAGATTAAATTTTTACCATAAAAAAGAACTTTCTTTCCTTGTGAAAGAAAGTTCTTTAATTGACTTTATCCAACGAAAGAGTCCTGTACTATTATCATAAACAACTCCCACATTGAAGGATCTAAGAAAAATAACATAGTCGTACACATTTTAATGGTTAGAAAATCGGATTGAGAAATCCGACGCGTCGGCTAACCACTAAATTCTACCAAGTCGTTAAATAGAGGTATTGTCTTATCTGTCTCAATCTGTGCAATACAAATGGAGTTTCAACCTAATTACTAGGCGTAGATTACGGCATAATACTAAAGACTTGATATAATTTAGTGTACTCTTGCAAGAGGTTTTCAAATGTTGATAGCTAGGCTTTCTTTCATTTGATACAGCAAAGATGGGCACAAAATAGAGTTGATACAATCGAAGTTTCCATTTCATTAAGTTGCTTGAAATTTCAAGAAATTTCAATGTTATATTACCTTTGATATTATTTTCTTTACAAAAGAATGCTAATGGAAGATTTAAATCGTAAAATTATAGTAGAGGGATTTCATTTATTAAGCGAGCAAAAAGGTTATACACAAGTTACTGTCATTAACAAGATGAGTTTTTTAGGTATTATAGTATCTACCGCAACATTCAGCCGGCTCATTAAAAATGAACGGGGTGGGAAAACAAAGTTAGTATCAGTGGCCGAGGCAATTCAAATAATTATCTATAAAGAATTAGGTCTGGGCTTTGATAAGCGTTTTTTAGATAAACGAACAATTGATTGGGAAGAGGAGATAATACCAGAATCAAAAAATACTTTAAATACGCCTGATGGCTTCCGATTTCACTATGATGGGCGATTGGAGGTAGAAGAAAAAGTAGCATTCTTTTCTACTGCAAAAAAAGAAATGATAGAATTTGGTGTTACACTCAATACTTTTTCCTCCTATTTTCATAGTCGAAAAAATAAAACCTTTAAACAACCTATCCTAGATTTATTAGAACGAGGTGTTACTATAAAGTGCTATTTGCTAAATCCTAAATGCCGAGAGGCTGACCTTTATTTTAATGATAGAAGAACCATTCTTCCTGCTGAAAAAGGACAAGAAAAAATAACAGCGTCTATAGAAAGACTTCAAGCCTTTCAAAAAGAGCTTGTTGCTTATAAGTTTAATGGAAAAATGGAATTATATACTTATAAACATATTCCTAATAATTATTTTTTGGCTATTGACGGAGGAGGAATTAGTGGCAAAATGATGGTTTCTCATTATTTATATGGAGAGCGTAGAGCGAGTTGCCCTGTATTTGAATTTACTAAAAAAGATAATCGAGAACTTTTTATGTTGTATCGAAATTCTTTAAAGCATTTAATGAAAGATGCTGTTAAGCTGGGATAAAATAATGGTGAAATGAAAATGAACTCCCAAATACCTATCGTCAATAAACAGTTTTAATTTAGATTTTCATTTTCATTTTATTCCTCCTACTAATCCATCAATTTCAAAACCCCACTAGTCTCCTCCCGAATAGTCCGACACAAATCCCCATGCTCCACCAGCGAAACCCCATAACTAGGAATCATTTCACTCAATCGTTTCTTCCACTTTTCAGACGCCACCTTTTTAGGAAAACAAATTTTTAAAACATCCAGCATAATACCAACAGAAGTAGAAGCGCCAGGCGAAGCACCCAACAAAGCCGCCAAAGTACCCGTTTTATCCGAAACGATTTCCGTTCCGAATTGCAGTACCCCACCCTTTTTCTTATCCTGCTTAATAATCTGTACCCGTTGGCCAGCGATAGCTAATTCCCAGTCTTCCATCTTCGCTTCAGGGTAGAATTTTTGAAGAAAAGCAAATCGATCTTCTTCTGATTGGACCACCTGTTCAATGAGGTACTTCGTCAATTTAATATTGTGGATTCCAGCGGAAAGCATGGGCCAAATATTATGTGGTTCTATTGAAAAAGGCAAATCCCAATAGGAGCCGTTCTTTAAAAATTTAGTAGAAAAGCCAGCATAGGGACCAAATAATAAACCTTGTTCGCCATCCATGTAACGGGTATCCAAGTGCGGGACAGACATAGGTGGAGAACCCTCTGCTGCTTTGCCATATACCTTGGCTTCATGTTGTTTGATAACGTCCCGATTGGTGCAGCGCAGCCATTGGCCACTTACTGGGAAACCGCCATACCCTCGACCTTCTGGAATGCCAGTTTTTTCTAATAAGGGTAAAGCACCACCACCTGCTCCGATAAAAACGAAGTCGGCAACAATTACTTTATCTATTCGGTCTTTAACTGTTTCCATTTCCACCTTCCATTTGCCACTTTTTTTCTGTTTTATTTTGTGAATCTCGTGTCCCAAATGCAGCGTCACATTATTGCAAGTTTGCAGATGCGCAATCATCCCTCTGGTGATAGCACCAAAATTTACATCCGTCCCAATATCCATTCTAGTAGCCGCTATTTTTTCCTTGCGGTCTCTACCTCGCATCATTAAAGGAGCCCAAGTGGCGATTTCGTCGAAATCCTCTGTATATTTCATATCCTCAAAAAGCGGATATTTGGTCAGGGCTTTATAGCGTTTTTTTAGGAATTTAATATTTTCTTTTCCCCATACAAAGCTGATATGCGGGATGTCATTAATAAAGGCTGATTTCGTATCAAGGTATTTATTTTTTTTAAGATAGGCCCACAGTTGTTTAGATACCTCGAATGATTGACCAATGCGTAAAGCTTTGTCAATGTCAATGCTACCATCTTCTCTTTCTGGCGTATAATTTAATTCACAAAATGCAGAGTGGCCCGTTCCTGCATTATTCCAAGCGTCCGAGCTTTCTGCTCCTACTTTGTTTAATCGCTCGTAAATATCAATTTTAGCTTTCGGCATTAATTTTTGGAGTAGCACTCCTAAGGTGGCACTCATAATTCCTGCGCCTATTAAGACAATTTGCTTTTGTTCTTTTTTGCGTTTCATGTATGTTGATTGATACGGAGATAAAATGAATTAAATAGGCAGAAAAAATTGTTTGATTGTTAAGATTGTTTGATGGTTATTTTATGACGTTGATAAACAGTAATTTAACATTTAAGCAATCTGGCAATTATGCTCCGATTAAGCAGCTCCTATTTAATGTAAAAGACAAAGATAATGTAGATTTTAATGCTGTGTAGTCTGCTATCAAATTTTAAAGGTCAAACACCAAAAACGTTTTATTTAGCATCTTCTTTAAAAAAGTAAACACGGATTAAATAAACGAATTTCAATAGTTTTTGAAATTGTTTATTTGCGTCCCACGTAATTGCCAAATTTATTTGGTAGATTTAAAACACGTCAAATTTTGTTCTAAAAAACAAGTAAAACAAGTGGAATCTGCCAAATAAATTGGGACTGTAAAATATCTGGATCAACTTAATTTTCGTATAGCTTTTAAATTTGCTGGACAATCGGAAATTGTCCAGCAAAAAGGAGTCCTCTTGTCCAGCAA
>Ga0209831_1004555_pt1 | contig 10801 bp, 10 predicted proteins | sample Maine_Asex4_meta_FD_187451 | JGI IMG/M metagenome (GOLD analysis project Ga0209831, IMG submission 187451) | Marine algal microbial communities from Maine, USA - Maine_Asex4_metaG (SPAdes) (version 2) | ecosystem: Host-associated > Algae > Red algae > Unclassified | place: Maine, USA | collected...
CTGTCCGTCTCCTTCGCCGGCGCAGCGGCCGTAAGCGGCCGTCAGCGGCCGTGTTGACAGCCGCCTTTGCGGCCGCTTCTGCGGCCGCTCTAGCTCTTGTGACGTCGGCAGCACTGGTGGATTGAGATGGACGCGTCCACTGAAGATGGGTCTGGGTCGTCGAGCGATGACGGCCGCGGGCAGTCGGAGGGCTCCGCGGACGAGCTGCTTGCGGCCGTCATCGGAGCGCGATCTCTGTTCCTGATGCGCCGTCATCGTAGGAATGCGGCGCAGCGAGCGCGCAGATGGCGTTTTGTCGGGTCTGAGGCCGGGCGGCGTCCCAACCGGCCACGTGATTTCGACCAGGGTATGCGCGGCATAATGCGGGATTATTTTGGTGTGGATGGGCAGCCGCCTGTGTATGGAGAGGATACGTTTGAGCGTCGCTTCCGTGTGCCACGGTCTGTTTTTATGCGCATTTATGAGGCCATCCGGGACCGGCCATTTTGGCGGCAGAGCATCAATGCGACGGGGCGGCCACAAGCTCATGCTCTGCAGAAGCTGGTGGCCGCCTTCCGTGTCCTCGCGTACGGGGAGTCGTATGATCGTGCGGATGAGTATGTCCGGCTGTCCAAGTCTACAATGAAGGTGGCCACGAAGAAGCTGATTGACTTTATTGTTGAGGAGTGGGAGCCCATCTACCTGCGGCCTCCTAACGACGAGGAGGTCAAGCGCATGCTGGAGCACAACGCAGCACGGGTCATGTCGGGATGCATCGGCAGCCTCGATTGCTCGCACTGGGAGTGGGCCGCGTGCCCAAAGGGGCTTGCTGGGCAGTATCAGAACCGCAAAAAGCGGCGGTCCGTTGTCATGGAGACGGTTTTTAATGAGGACCTTTACCTCTGGCATTTCTTTATCGGGGCGCCGGGGAGCCTCAATGACCTCAACGTGTAACGCATCCGACCGTTGTATTTTTGATGTGGTGGAGGGTGTGTGGCCGCTGAAGTTTTTCTCTTTCTGTGTTAATGGTCGTTCACGTCGTTTGTTGTATTATCTTACTGACGGTGTTTATCCCAAGCATCCATTTTTTGTTTCTCCGTACCCCAACCCCATCACACCCGCAGAAAAAAGTTTCAACCGGCTCCAGGAAGCGCCGCGCAAGGATGTCGAGCGGCTGTACGGGGTTATGACCGCGAGATTTCACATTCTTCTACACCCTGGCCGATTTGGCTCTGTAGAGCAGATAATGCTTGCCGGCAAGGCGGCCCCCATTCTACACAACATGGTCGTTGAGCAGAGGCGTGGCCGGTATGTCGCTCATGAGCGTATGGCAGCGGTGGCTGCCGCAAGGGATGGGGAACCTGCGGCCGCCGCCGATGATGGCCATGCCGTTGGCGCAGGCGACGTCGGCTGGGCTTGCAAAACGGGAAATTGTGCGGCGGCCGCCGGCGATGTCGAATAGGCGGCGGCCGCCAGCGGAGACCCCTTCGCCGGCGCAGTTGGGCAGCGAGGAGCTTGTGCCGATGGCGCCGCTGCCGCGGCCGACGGCCTTGGCGCCGCGGCGGCGGCCGCCGGCGATATATCGCCAGCGGGCATTGGCGGTGGCAGAGAAACTGATGGTGCGGGCGCCACCGCTGCGGCCCCCGGTCTGGTTGGCCCAGCGGCGGCCGCCGGCGGTGGCTTGCCTGCGGGCGTGCGTGGCGGAAAAGGAGCTGATGGAGCGGGCGCCACCGCCGCGGCCGCCGACTTTGGTGGCTCGGTGGCCGCCGCCGGCGGCGACTCGCCAGCGGGCATGCGTAGAGGAGACGGAGCCGGTGGAGCGGGCTCCGCCGCCGCGGCCGCCGACTTTTGTGGCTCGGCAGCCGCCGCTGGCGGCCACTCGCCGGCGGGCGAGCGTGGCGGAGAGGGAGCTGGTGGTGTGGGCGCCGACGCCGCGGCCGCCGAGTTTGGTGGCTCGGCGGCCCCCGCCGGCGGCGAGTCGCCAGCGGGCGTGCGTGGGGGAGACGGAGAAGGTGGAGCCGGCGCTGCCGCCGCGGCCGCCGACGTTGGTTGCTCGGCGGCCGCCGCCGGCGGCGACTCGCCAGCGGGCGTGCGTCGAGGAGATGCAGCTGGTGGTGCGGGCGCCGCCGCCGCGGCCGCCAACTTTGGTTGCTCGGCGGCCTCCGCTGGCGGCTACTCGATATCATGCGAGTGGGGCGGCAGAGGTGCTGATGGTGCGGGCGCCGCCGCCGCGGCCGCCGAGTTTGGTGGCTCGGCGGCCGCCACTGGCGGCCACTCGCCGGCCGGCGTGCGTGTCGGAGATGGAGCTGGTGGTGCGGCCGCCGCGGCTGCGGCCGCCAACTTTGGTGGCTCGGCGGCCGCCGCTGGCGGCCACTCGCCAACGGGCGTGCGTCGAGGAGATGGAGCTGGTGGAGCGGGCGCCGCCGCCGCGGCCGCCGACTTTGGTGGCTCGGCGGCTGCGCCGGCGGCGACTCGACGGCGGGCGAGCGTGGCGGAGAGGGAGCTGGTGGTGCGGCCGCCGCCGCCGCGGCCGCCGACTTTGGGGGCTCGGCGTCCGCCGCCGGCGGTGGCTCGTCAGCAGGCGGGAGGGGCGGCAGAGGTGCTGATGGTGCGGGCGCCGCCGCCGCGGCCGCTGGCCTTGTCGGTCTGCGTGCGGTTGCGGGAGGTGGCCCCACAGCCGCAGGACCGGCCGCTGATGCGGCCGCCGCGGCGGCCGCAGCTCCCCGTTTGGCGGCTTTGCCGCATGCTCCCGTGGTTGTGGGCGGCGCGGACCCCCCGCCGGGTTCTTTTCTGTACCAGTTGCGGGCGTGGCAGACCGCCACGGATAGAGCAGAGTTCTTCTCTCTTCGCGATGACCTGGCGGCCCATATCTTTGTTGATTGCGGGTTTCTTCTGGAGCCGTACCTGTAGCGCGCAACGGTTTTTTTTTGCAATCATGGCATTTTTTTTTTCTCACACATTCGCACGTCGGCGGAGGCCACCACGCCGACCCGGGATAGGAAAGACTCTTAGACGGCCTCTGTTCCATCTAGGAAGACGGAAGAGGCCGCCGCTATGTCTGGCGAAGGCGGATGTCCGCGAGTGGCTTATAATTTCAAGCTGCAGCATGACTGGTGTACAAGTAAGAGGATTTTCCGTGCTCGCTTCTCGGACGGAGTCGCAGGGTCGGAAAGAGTCTGTGTGTAGAAAAAAAAAAACCGGCGAAGGGGAAAAAAAAACCGTGTATGATTGTCGTGCAATAGTCAATGCAGTAGTCGAGCACTCCACACGCGCAGAGACCCCACCGTCACAAATGTCAACAGAGATACAACTCAAGCCCAGGCACCAGCCGCGCAATCGCTGCCACTAGTACCACAGGTAGCGTCCTCCTCGTCGTCGCCCGATTCGCCAGCGGCCGCATTATGCGGCCGCGGCGTCATGCAACGGCTTAAACCCGATAAGGTGTTCCTGGCCGCCGTGAACCGTTCCTGCTTGGTCTGCAACGAGTTCCAGCCCCGCCCCTTCCTCCGCTTGACCGAGCCGACACCGGCCGAGGCCGCAGCGCGGCGGGCAACGGCCGCGCTTGCGGCCGCGGCTGGTGATGCGCCGGTACGCGGCGACGCGTCGACGCCGCCAATCGGAGAAGATGAAGACGGAGGCAATGCGGCCGCACTCGCGGCCGCGCCAGACGCCAGGGACCCGACCGTGTGTTCAGCGGCCGGCGCCAACGCGGCCGCTTTGCCGCCGTTCACAGCCACGCCGCCGGGAGTACCGGGCGCTCCACCAGACTCGGTTGACGCGGCTACACCACCACTTGGAGAAACTGCAGATGCTGCCGATGCGGCCGCACTTGAAGCCCTAACTGCAGCCCTACCCTCCGCCGCCTCAGCGGCCGCGGTAGCGGCCGCAGAGGTGCCCGACATAGACGGCGCATTTGTTGTCGAGCGGGAAGCGACCCGTTTCTCCGAGGCCTTGGCCGTGCGCAGTCTGGCGTTGGGGAGCAGAAGCCGCCGCTCCATCTCGTTCTTGCGCCACTGCTCCGCCTCACCCGTCTCACGCACGCCCTTGGCCTTCCAAACGTCAATGTCGGCGCGCTCGATGGCCGTCCCAGACAAGGACTTGAGGGCGGCCGCCGTCGTGGCGGCCTTCCTTTGGATAGCAATGTCAGTCGAGGCCGCCGCTTTGGCGGCCTTCGTACCGATAGGCCGCTCTTGGAAGAGGCCGCGCCGCCTGCCGACCGTGGAGCTCGAGTCGTCGTCCGAAATGTCCTCGACGCCCCCGTCTGGCACAGGACGGCGGCCGCGAGCGGCAGCCGCCGTGGCGGCCGCCCCCGACGCGCCGCTGAACTTGTCTCACTTGCGCATGACCATCCAACACTTGACCCAATCGGCTCCTCTCGCGCCGCCCTTCATCACCACCAAGACCGGCGCACCCCCGTCGTTGTTGTCCACCTGCACGGCCTCATACAGGTTCTCGGCGTCAAAGTGAGCGGTGGATATGCGTATCAGGTCCTCGTCGGTCAAAGTGCCCGTCATCTGGCGACGCCCGACGGCCACCATACAGGATGAAAAGCGTTGAACATTCTTGAAAACTGAATAGCGCAGTTCGCGGTCGATGGCGGTTTCCGGGCGAGCCCTGCGTCCAGGGCCCAACGGGCAATGGGACTTGTACCCGTTGACGATTGCAGCGGCATAGGTTGCTCGGCTCTGGTCGGTACCGACCACCGGGTCTTGCGCCACCGCCAACCAGGCCTGGCAGAGAGCTACTCGCTCTGCCTCGGTCCATCCAATGCCGCGTCCTTTTCCCCTGTCCGTGAGGGACTCGTTGTCGCCAGTGGTGACGGCGTCGGCTGTGGCAGCGGCCGCTGAAAAGGAAGGGGGCCCGCTACCGTCCCCGCCTCCACCGGCGGCCGCTGCACCCCCTCCATATCTGTCCCCGCCTGGGTCGGCGGGTGGTGCACGCCCTCCATCGCCGACTCCGCTTCCGCCGCCGCGGCCGCCGTCGGCGGCCGCGGCTCCGGCTGTGTTGCCAGATCCACTCGCGTAAGCGGCCGCTGAGGAGGCCGCTCCGTGACCTGATCGGCTGGGCGACGTGACGCCGCGGAACTCTGCGTCGCCACCATCGCCTCGTGCAGCGTCAGAGGCCGGGAGACCGGCAGTGGCTGCAGCGACAGCCTGTTCAGCCCCGCGCACCTCTGCAACCCCTGCACCGCGGCCACCGGGAGGGCAGCGCCCTCAGAATGCTCCGCACCTGCCCGCCCCGCGGCCGCGGACTGCAAGCCCGGCATCGGTGTCGACGGTAGCATCTCCGACGCCGCGTTCACCGCGTCCGCCGGCGCCGATTGGTCCGCCGAGTGCATGTCCACGTCCGCGGCCTCGCCCAACCCCCGATGCCCCCCCGCGACGAGGGTTTATCTGTGGCCTGCGACGGTGCAGCTTGAAGGGGCCTTGACATCTCCGTCAGCGCGTCGGTCTTCGGCCATGGCGGCGGCGTCGGGGGCCGCCCGATCGGCGGCCCCGCTGGCCGCGGCCGAGGAGGCGGCAGGTGATCTTGTCTCATCTGCTGACGACCGTGCCGCCGCGCCTCCCACCAATTGCTCTCCTACAGGGAGTCCGGAATGCCCTCTTGCAGCAGTCATCGTGCAGTCCGGTCCCCGTTGTGCGCTCTGCGGGCAAGCTCCTGCAGCTCCAGCATTTCCCCCGCGGCCACCGGTGGTGTTGGTGGCCGTGCTCGCACGGAGAGACTTGGCGGACTGGATGTTCCGACAGGTGGCCACGTCGTCGCAGGTGGTCCTTGACGCGGCGAGCGTTGGGGACTCGGCGGCCGCTGGGGCGACGGCCGCCGGGTTGCAGAGGGTGAGCCTTGACCGAGTGGGCTTAGCGGCCGCGCCGGGGGCGGCCGCCAGGCGGACTCAGATACGCCTTGACGAGGGTGGCCCCCCAGACCCGATGATGACGGCCGTACTTGGTCACGGGGCGCGCTTTCTCGAGGTGGGCTCGCCGGTGGCTGCCAGCCTCGCGACGGCTGGCATGCGCGAGTGGGGTTCGGCAGCCACGCGGGCGGCGGCAGCCAATCGGAAGGACGCAGGCCTTGACGAAGCGGGCTCGGCGGACGCTGCGGCGGCGGCCGCCAATCGGGGGAACGCAGGCCTTAAAGAAGAGGGCTCGGCGGCCGCTGCGGCGGCGGCCACCAATCGGGGGGACGCAGGCCTTGACGGGGCGGGCTCAGCGGCCGCTGCGGCGGCGGCTGCCGATCGGGGGGACGCAGGCCTTTCTGGGACGGGCTCGGCGGCCGCTGCGGCGGCGACCGCCAAACGGGGGGACGCAGGCCTCGATGGGGCGGGCTCGGCGGCCGCTGCGGCAGCGGCCGCCAATCGGGGGGACGTAGGCCTGAACGAAGCGGGCTTGGCGGCTGCTTTGGCGGCGGCCGCCGATCCGGGGGACGCAGGCCTCGACGGGGCGGGCTTGGCGGCCACTGCGGCGGCGGCCGCCAATCAGGGGGACGCAGGCCTTGACGGGCCGGACTTGGCGGCCGCTGCGGCGGCGGCTGCCGATCGGGGGGACGCAGGCCTTGACGGGGCGGGCTCGGCGGCCGCTGCGGCGGCGGCCGCCACTTGGAAGAGCGCGGGCCTTGGAGGGGCGAGCTTGGCGGCCGGCACGGTCCCGGCCGCCTGTCCGGGGGACCCGGGCCTTGACAGGATTGGCTGGGTGGCCGCGTCGGCGGCGGCCGCCACGTGGAGGGACGCGGGTCTTGACGATGCGGGCTCGGCGGTCGTGACGGCAGTGGACCGAGGCAAGGAGGGTGTACAGCTTGTGGTGGTGGCGCGTCGGCCCCAGCTGCTCATGGTTCAGCCTCTGATATGGGACGAGTGCGCGCCGCCCACTGACATGGGCAGGATGGCGCGCACAGATGATGATCCTCACCGAAGCCCAGCGTGCGTCGACACATACGGCAGAACTGCCGCAGACCGCGCTGGCGCTCCGTTTTAGAGATCGAACGCGGCGCGGGAAGAACAATGCTGCCGTAACGGCCGGTCCTCGCACAGTCCGACGCCTCGTCGGCAGCGAGCGAAAGGCGGCCGTTTGTGCAAAGAGCGGTCGCCAAAAAGGTAAGGCAGCCTGCCTTCCGCCGCACCCTCGTCAAGAATCGGTCGTGACCAGCGGCGCGCACAGAGAAAGACGGCCACCACGAGCAGCGCGCACGCGCACACGGTGCCGCCGAGGCCGTCAACGACGACGGCGGCCGCAGAAAAAGCGCGCGGGTATGCACGTCCTCCCTCCCGTGATGCAACACGGCCGCCAACGACAACAGCGGCCGCTAAAAAGCACGCGCGCGCCACGTCTCCTCTCTCGCGCTGCAACGGCGGCCGCTAGCGACGATGGCGGCCGCACGCACGCACGCGGATGCACAATGCTCCTCTCCTGGCGCCGAACGAGTCAAGGCCCCGGTGCGGTTGCCAAGGGCGCTGCCACCTCGCCCAGAAATGGTCCACAAGCAGAGTCTGCCCCCAACGCAAGCGACCGTTCAAGACGAAGCCCGGCGCCACCACCCTTTCACTGCGTAGAAGATGACAGTGGGGCCCGCAAGGCTCCACCGCTGCCGTTCTTGACGGTCACGCAGGTGGCACAGCCCCACTGTACGCCCCAAAAACAGGCGGCCGCCCTCGGTCGCCCCCTCGCTCGGGGGGAGTCGGGCGGCCGCCTTTCTTGCCTGTAACGCTCAGGGGCCCTGCAGGCCACGCCGAGTGTGGCGCTGGTTTCCACGCGTGGCCTGCCGGGCCCGCAGGCCTTGTTCAAACGCCACAGAGCTACCTGCGCGACATGTGGCGCCCAGTCGGCCGTTCACGGTGGACGGCCAATCGAGGGTGTGGCCGGGAAGGTGCACAGCGAGAGTGCGTCTGACCAATGAGCATGCGGATTGCTGACACAAAACTCGGAAGGGGTCGCACGATTCTGCCGCTCCGCAAGGGACGCGATCGTGCGTGGCCCCTGCCGCGTCTCGGCAGCCTTGCAGGCCGGGCCGCCCGACCGCCACAGGCGGCCGCGTGGGAGCCCGCCCTGCGTCACAGTGACCGGCAGACACCACGCGGCCGCCTCACAAGCGCTTCAGAACAGAATGCTCCAGTTTCGATCGAGGCGAAAGCGTCACCAGATTGCACGCATTCTGTACGTCTGCCGGCTGAACGGACCAATGAGAGACCTACAAATCACTGCTGTCAGTCGAGAGATGCGACAGCGCCGCGAAAAGATGCGAGATGCTGCCAACGTGTCTCGGACATTTGTGCGTCTGACCTCGTCGTGTCTACTCGATCGCAAAAATTTGCAGCCATTCGAAGCCTATCGCGCTGCGTGTCTCACTTGACCGGCTTATTTGCTGATGATTGGGGTCCAGATCAGCGTGATCGCGAGGTCGATCGATGGCCTGTTTGCTTGAAATGTCGCACTGGACTGTCGGAATGTGGACATTTCACGGGAAAGCGCTCGCAGGCTTCAGTTCGCAGGTCGACAACCCAGCAACGTCACCTTGTCCGTTTCCCATACACTGCGATCTGCCGACAGAAGAAAACAAGTACTCTGGATCCGAGCGGAGCGGGTTCGCAGAGCCTGCGCATATCGCTGCCGAAACGCTTTTGGCCACTCATAGGCGCACACGTTGCGCTCTTTGAAGGTTCGCAGATCGTTCGCAACCGACGTTGTTGGGTGTGCTCTCAGGCCCGTTCGCAGACCACTGTCGCAGGCCGTGCATGCATGCTCCCGGCAACAAAAAGGAAACAGGTGCAACAGGTTTCACATTAATTTGATGTGAAAATGGCTGTAAAACGAGGCGACCAATGAAATCACATCATTCAGGTCGCCGCTGGCCCGACTGCGCATCGATATTCCAGCCAGATGGCTACAGACATCGACCAGACACACGGCTTTGACAGGCAGGTGACGCCTTCAGGCACAGACACGACATACTGCTATGTCTGGGGACAGCTCCAGTGATGCGACGTCAGGACCCGACAGCGTGCTAGGTGGGGGCCCTTTCATTAGACTGAGGCCTTTTCTTAGCAGTTCCTTCGCTCATGTGACGCTTCGTGTGACAAGCTCTCAGCTGAGAAAAGTCGCAGTGCGTTGTCCCTTCGTGTGACAGCGTCAGGCGGAATTTTTTCCATGAATTTAACGTAAGTGATTGTCGGTCAAAGCGCTGACTTTGAGCGCTCGATTGCTGCGCTCGGCACGGGCGCACACCGATGCTGTTAAATACAGTGGTTCAACATATGCCATGAGGGCGACGCCTTCGTCGCCCTCTTATCGTTGCCGACGCCTCGTTGCCAAGCCAGACAACCTGAAATTGAACCGTTGGCGCCACTTTCGCGGAACCAGGATAGCCTCCCTGAATGGTCCATGCAGCAGGCTGTGCACAGCCGGGGAAGAATTCCATTTGGGGGCGCAGCTTGGGCCCACCATGATACCCGCAGCGTACGCTCGTATCGCGCTGCGGGCGAAATGAGGAATCCTCGAATTTGTGCAGTCGTACAGAAACGGTGACGGAGAGGCGACCATCTGCCACATGGCAGCGTATGAGGCCAGCTGGTCATTCGGACAAGGCTGGGGGGCGTGGGGCGTCGCCGACGAAGGAGGAAGACGTGGCCCGACTCGACTGTGACGTCGCTTTCGGCTGCAGCCAGCAGGAGCCGACGGACTCGAATGTCCATCACACCAGTCGATTTGGAATTGATTGTTTCCAAGTTCGCGCTTGAAACCGTTCCGCAAGACCAGCACGACGCAAGGTCGATGTGATCACATGAAGCAAAGTCGGAAAGTTCTTTTCCGACATTACTTCGTGTGATCACATGTGATGACATTGTTTCGCGTCGCAGCCAACAGCTGGCCGCCCCACATCGTCACATCGTCGGCAGCCGTGGCCACCTCCATCTGGATGTCATTTTCTGCATCGCACCGCATCTTGAGCGATGTACATGACATCGGGACGGCTCTTAACGTGCTCCAAGAAATACTTGTTTGCATCTTGTCGTCATTTTCTAGTCCGTATATGTCATTTCTCTGCTGCAATGTCCTCGGCCGCGACCGGTCGATTCCAAGACTAGGAGCGTGAGGACTTGACCGCCAACCTGAACTTAGGTCAGTCCATAATGATACCAAAGGCAGGCAAATGCGTGCAACAATCCGGCCATCCGCAACAACTGTGTCGGCTGGAGTTCTCCGATCCGGTTAGGACATCATTTCAACTGCATCTCAAGCGTTGGGGTGGGTCCTCAATGCAAGCCAGTGAGCGCAGTGGCCCAAATGAGCGTCGCCGTGCCTGTAAACAAGCACGAAGAACGTTTTTTGACCACGTGCTGGGGGGCTACATGAAGTAAACCGAGTCCGTGCAGGACTGATTGCAGATGGTTCGTTGGACCTGTGGTCCAACAATCGCCGATCACGAAGGTGTGCCTTCTCGACGCCTCCAGAGAGACCCACAGCGGGGACGGGCGTCTCTAATGCGACCATGATTCTGGGTTGAACAGCTCTCACGGCCAAGACACTCCTGCATGACTTGGGCTGTGCGCGAGCCTCAGAAAAAGGGCCTTCGTGGCCGTCTGAGAGCCTCTCTATCACACGTTTGGAAGTGATCCAGGCTCTGATTTCGGCGCCGTCAGGGCGACGCCGTCGGGGCCCGCGTCGCCGTCGGCTGCGCCGTCCCCCCCGCCGGCGGCGGTTGAACCCCCCTCCAGCCAGAACCCCCCACCAGCACGTACGTGTGTAAGTGGAGTTCCGCGTCTGTAGGGTGCACCAACCGCAGCACCCCCCCCCCCCCCCCCCCCCCCCCCCCCCCCCCCCCCCCCCCCCCCCCC
>Ga0209831_1004556_pt1 | contig 10799 bp, 16 predicted proteins | sample Maine_Asex4_meta_FD_187451 | JGI IMG/M metagenome (GOLD analysis project Ga0209831, IMG submission 187451) | Marine algal microbial communities from Maine, USA - Maine_Asex4_metaG (SPAdes) (version 2) | ecosystem: Host-associated > Algae > Red algae > Unclassified | place: Maine, USA | collected...
CCCCTGCCATTCCCGCGGTGTCTCCACTCACGCCCTCCCCGTGCAGTACTCTACTGCCAGGGGCACCCCCTCCCACAGCGCGCGGCGGCGCACCCGCACCGGCGATAGCCGAACCGTGCAATTCGCCCCCTCTCGGCGAGCCCCGGGTGGCGACGCCGCGCCGCCGGCGCGTGGTACTTTCCGGCGGGATTGTGTCCGCCCAGCGGCCGACCCCCGTTCGTCGACGGCCGTCTCTCGCCGCCGCTCGCGGCTGTTTTGCGCCGCCCCTCGCGGCCGTGTCCCGGTTCGGCGGCCGTGATGGTGGCGGCGGTGGCGGTGCCACCGGCCGGACCCGACGCGGGGCGGCGGCACCAGCAGGGAGGGGGTGGGCGGGCGGCAGCGCGCACGCACCACCGCCGCCACCGCCGCGACGTGCTCGGCGAGCACGCGGAGGGCGTCACTGACGACGCCCATTCCACGAGCGTGGAACCCTTCGCAAGCCCGAAGCCCAAAGGTGTATCTCACGCATGAATACAGTGCGTTCTCGTTATTGCACTCTGCCCAATTTTGCCGGTCCAGAACAGGAACAAGAACAAGAACGGTAGTTTCATATTCAAATATAAGTTTCCATGTTTCGTGTAAGTCCCTAAAAAGCCTCCATCCAATTGAAGTCACGAACAAGGTGGTCTGCCGGCGAAATCAGACCGAGCTCGTCGTCGGCGCTCGACGTCGGCGCTCGACGTCGGCGCTCATCGACACTACCGACGACCATCGGCACCAGCCGCGCCCCCCTCCCGAAGCGTGCCACGGCCTCGCACCTTGCAACATCCACGCACGCGTGCGTTTTTCCGCGTCGCACCATGTCTTCCAATGACGCCGACACGGTCTCTGCTGCAGGAGCGGGCAATGCAGGTAAGCACATCCCCGATTGCATCTATATCACCGTGCTTGCATGGCTTTCGGACTGCTGTGGCTCGCAACCGTATGGTCGCGCGGCTTTACAGCTCGTCACTCTTTTCAGGTTGGACGTTATCTAACTGGTTCTGCCATGATTTTGGCCTTTCTTGTGGCGCTGTCTTTTGTGTGTTTCTTCTGATTGAATGCATGCCGGTTTTCTTGTGCCTCAAAGCAGCACGTAAAGTCGTGCGGAGGTGTGGGGTCTGCCGTCTCGATGGTCACATGGCCCCGCGCTGCCCCATCAAATACAGAAGCAACGTCAAGTGCGGCTGCAAGAAGCGCTCGTGCGGGAGGTGCTCGGCCGCCTGCGATGTGTGCGAGGAGGTCGGGTACGAGCCAGACAACGTTGACGTTTTATTTCAAGGAGGTGCGGCCCCTCGCTGGTCGTGCTCTTCATTTGAGATGGGCGCTATGCAAGCGCGCCTGCAGCCGAAACTGCGGGAGATCGTCCCCACCGTACGCGAGCAGACCAACGCGACCCGCGGGCACTAGCGCACGCTTGCCGAAATGACGCCCAAGGACGGTGATCATCTGGATTTGCACACTCGGCAATCAAACTTTATCGATTTGACGGGCTTGGGCGGAGCGGCCGCATCCCCGGCGGTGCGGACGGTGGGACGCGTTGCGGCCGTGTTGCAAGACGAGGGCTCGTCCCGTCCGGCGGCGCGCGCCATGGGGGCCCTTGCTGCTGATGCAGCCGCCCATCCGACCGGCGGCTCGGCTTAAGCCGTACCGGGCCCCCTGGGGACAGCTGTAGAGGAAGGGGGCCGGGCAGCGACCGTCTTGACGTCTCTGGAGGAGGCGTTCAAGAACGCGCCGAAGTACTCGGCGAGCACCCGCTCTGGCGCCCGGCGCCGCAACAAGGAGGCCGGGCTGAGCGGCGGCCGCTCGCTCGCTGTGGAGGAAGTTTTGGGCAGCTCAAGCCCTTTCTTCCACGTCAAAGGGAAGGAGCTGAAGCGAGCCGCTCAGCGGTACGTGGCGCTCCCGGAATGCCCCGAGCTTTCTAAAGTTAGGGCGGCCATGGCACAGTTTATTGGGCCGGGGAGGATGTACACGGGTGCATCTGTCACGTGTCGCGAGCTCACGCGGGAGCACGTGTGCAACGAGCTGATGGAGTGTGCGGCGAGTGTGTGTCTAACCGTGCCGGCCGTGCTTGCCTCTATGCGCCAGTTCATTACTGAACTGCGCCTAGGCGACGACGACATGAGCCGCTTTTTTGAGGACCCGATGCCTGACTCCACTGGGGAGCAGTCTCGTCCTTCGAGCAGATAGATTACAACCACTCGGCCGCAATAGAACAAGCTGCACAATGTCCACCCATTGCAAAAAGCAAAGCGACCATTCCCCTCTCACTAAAACATCTCGCATGCGCGCACCGCTCCTCTAGTGTCTTCAAGCACCATATGAGCACTTACGTTCCCAGGTGACAGACCCGAGAAACAGTTTAAGCAACGCAATCAGGCGCCGCAAGCATGCCAGGGGTCGGGCAGACAGAGCGCGGAAGCAACATGACCGGTCTATATCAGGGGATGGCACAAAGAGAACGTGCTCACAAACGCATTTTTGTAGCAGAAACGGGCTCAGCACACGTTTTATGTCCCTGCTCGTATAGGGGGACCTCCCAAATATGCGTCATAGCGGGCACTCAAAGTGTTTTTGGGAAGGTCGCACTATTCTGGCTGGGTGCATTGCAGCCCCTCCATTTAGTCGGAAAGTTCCAGAATAACGAGTTTCGGGTAAAACGCAGATTTACGGAAAAGTCCCGTTTGACGACCGCCGACACACACCCGAGCAAGTGACGGACGCTATTGAGGGTCGCTATGACGAACACTTGGGAGGTCCCCCTTTACGAGCAGGAACATAAAACGTGTGCTGAGCCCGTTTCTGCTGTCAAAACGCGTTTTTGAGCACGTCTTCCACGCGCCTCACCCCCATATTCGTCAGAAACAGGACCGAACGGGCCTCTGGACTATCTCTTCTTTGGGAGCTCGCCGAGCTATTCTGTCTTCAGATGTAACTAGAGGGACCCTACAGCTCCATTAGGAGGTCACAACTGCTGCCAGCAGCAGCCCACTGCCAGAGCTATGCTGATTTCCCTTTTGACCCCCCGCGAAACACATGCGACAAAGTGACCCTCGCGTGGAGCCTTTGCCATACAGGATATATGCGACGTCGCTAGTGATATTTGGGGGGTTCTGAGACGTGTATCGGCCTTGTTTGCTGGCAGGAAGAGTTGTGTGGCCAGTCATTGTGTTTTTCTTTCTCGTGACTGTTTTTGAAGGGTTGCTCTTTTTTGCAGTGCTCTCATGCTTTATTGTGCTAAGATATGTAGAGGTTGTAGCGCTGAACGGCCGCCTTCACAAACCCGCGACACTTGTCGCCAGTGATATGAAGAAGCATGGCGTCAATGGTGGTCATGGGCCACGCGTTGAACTGGTCTGGCGATGACTAGCGTCGTAGCCAGCTGCTGCCCACAGAAAAGACATCTGCAATGGGGTTGAGGTCGGGCGAGTAGGGAGGCATGAGCAAAACAAACACCCCAGCGGCTCTCAGGCTCGCCAACGCCACGCTATCATGAATGCGGGCATTGTCAAGGACCAGTACACAGCGCTCGGGCTGGACACTCCACTTTCTCGCCACACACGCTCGCATACGCGGTAACACAAACGAAGTAACAAACAAAAGAAAGTCAACCGCCGTCTGCCCCGGGGGAGGCCGCGTAATCATCCAGTCTAGCACACAGTCATGGGCCATCGCGACAAAGAAGCTCGTCCTCGCCCCCGCAGACGACGCGACGTAACACTCAGACCGCGAACCGCGCACTGACCACGCCCACCGACGCTCGGCCGCCCGTCCCACCCGATGAGCTTCGTCAATGTAGACGCGGCAGCTGAGCGGGATTTTCCATTGGGCGGCAACCCAGGCGACCCGCTCGGCCTCGTTGCGAGTGAAAAAGGCCTTCTCAATAATCTTCCTCGTGTAGCCGTTTCGGGCTAAAATTCGGCTGACCGAAGCCGGGGATACCGCGACCGCCCCGTCTACGCCTGCCGTCAGCGCGTTGACGACATCAGTCATCTTATCGGGGAAGAGCTCTGGCTCATCCTCGACGGCCTTGAGGACGGCGTCACGGAGGGTCGGGTTGTCGACGACATTGTCAGCATGCCGGTTCCACCGCTCTGGGTCATAGTGGAAGTCGCCCCCAGTCTGCAAAAAGTAGGCCAGGAAGCGCCGTGCCGACCGCTCAGAGACGCGAAGGTGGCGGGCAGCGCATGCCACGCTCTTGCCGTCCACGACCACCATGCGGACGAGGTGCTGTCGCGTCTCCGCCGACTTCATGACCCGCAGGGTGAGTGCGCACCAGGAGCAGTGGGTGGGGGGGGGGGAGACCAGAAGACTTGTAGAAGGGAGATGAAGTTGGACAGGGGGTATAGGCACCGGGGCCGACCGATGAGGTGGGCGCGAGTTCACCAAGCCAGAGACGAATCATGCACAGGCCACTTCCGTCAGGCGCGCGCGACATGGCCGCACCATCCGAGGCGCCGATGGCCCAGTCGGTGAGAATCTGTGGGACGGCCTGCTGCCACCTGCAGTTTCTGGCCGTTTGCCAGCTTCTGAGGTCGGTTCCTTGTGACGGACGGCCAATTTTCTCCAGACTCCTACGTTCTTGGGTCAGAACGTCTGAGACTGCCGCGGCGGTCCGCAGAAGCGCGTTAAAGGACCGCAAGGGGGAGCTTGAAAGCGGTAAATGCGACCAGGGATGGCGTAAATATGGAGTTTCGGAGCGTAATGAGTGCGCCGAGCAAGACAGCTGTCGGTTTAATGTCAAAATGAGAGGTATTCACGTTGCAAAATGAGCCAGATGGAGGTCAAATGTACAAAAGAAAGATGCTCAATTGACAGTTTTCATGGATACTGGCTGCTTTAGGCAACGCCATAATTGTTCAGATCGCTTCTGTTCCTGCTCAGAACCGGCAAAATTGGGAAGCTTGCAATACATTGTGTGAAACGCGGCATCTGTAGTGGGCAGGTCGCATCTCACAGCGATCGCAAGGAAGTTTCGGACACAGTGCGCCTGCATGTAGGAATCGCAAATCTCGTTCTACTAGTAATATTTTACCGATGCAGAGGGCTGCTGGCTCCTCAGCGCCCCCCGCCGGGGGCCCGCCCACGTTGCTGACCGGGACGCGGCGTCCACGTGTGCGGTCCCAGGGAACTTATGGACTTGCCATTCGAGGCGGCTCGATCCCATCGACTGCCTGGTCAATGATCTGTTCTCAACCGACAACTGTCCATAGGCGACGACCGTCTCGCACACAGTCAGACCGGTCGATAAGAGCGACAATCACCTATAATCGCCGTTTGTGCACCAGCGGTGCATCCGTACAGCAGGACAGTGCAACATCCTTGCGCCACGCCCTGACAGCGACGCTTCTGCACCGCGGAAACGGCACGCGAGCCGCCAGCCGGTGCAATCGCGCGCTCCGCTAACCGACGACGTGGCACCTTGCCCGGCCCCCCCCTTCCATATCCCCTCCTGCCGCGGTGCGCGCACGTGCGCGCACGAGTGCGTATGCTCCCGCATCTTTCCACGCTGCCACCCCGATCGGCACCGCAACGTGCTGGCGCGTCGCCGCCACCTCGCCCCCGCGTTCTGCCGGCAGCAAAGGCTGCCGCTGCTGCCACGCCCCCCCCCTCCGCCCCCCCCCCTTCCTGCTCGGCCCGCCTGCCGCCTCCTCCCACTGCTACAGTTTGCCACCGGTGGCACCCCCCCTGCACCTGCGGCAGCCGGCACCGGTCGGCACCGCGCCGCGCTGGCGCGTCGCTGCCTCCTCGCCACGCGTCTCGCGGGCAGCGGCGGCTGCCGCTGCTGCTACGCTCCCCCACTCCGCTCCCCTCCCCTCCTGCTCGGCCCCCGCCGCCTCCTCCCACTGCTGCATTTCGCCACCTGTGTCACCCCCCGTGCACCTGCGGTAGCAAGCGCCGGTTGGCACCGCGCCGCGCTGGCGCGTTGCTGCCTCCTCGCCCACGTGTCTCGCGGGCAGCGGCGGCTGCCGCCGCTGCTTCCGCTTTTCCCCCCTCCCCTCCCCTCTTCCCTGTATGGCTCGTCTACCGCCTCCTACAGTTGCCGTTCGCCACCTGTGGCACCCCCCCTGTTCCTGCAGCGGCAGGCGCCCCCGGTGCCTTCTGCGGTCATGCTGCACCTGTGGGGGCGACCGCCCGCCACCTGTTGTCCCAGGCTATGGCCGCCGCTGCCCGAACCCACCGACGCGCTGCTTCTTGGTCACTGCTCTTTCTCCCGCATCCTCTTAGCCTCTTTCGCATGTTCCTCTATCGTACGGCTCATTTTCTTTTCTTTTGCAATCCTGTGCATATGGAACACTGCATGTATGCGGGCTCTGCCCCCAATCTAGACGGAAAAACGGCTGATTTGTACCCTTCGCTCATGCTCTTTCCCCGGGACACTACAAACACAAAGACACTGTTCCGCGCAGCACACTTTTGCCGATTCATACTCTACTCCATCACATGCATCACCTCCTTATCTCCTACCAGACGAGATGGCCCCCTCGCGCGCCTGTCCTGTCCGCCTCACTGGCTCGACCCCGCCATCGGCCAAGTTGCCGACTTGTTGCCGCCCCCCCATGCCCTCCTCCTCATTATCACCTTTCGTCAATGCGCCACCCGCCATGGCTTGCAGCGATAGCTCCTTGGCGCTTTCTTTCGAGTTTTTGCACGCACACGACGTTCGCTGGCACTTGGTGTTGCGGTAGTTGAAGTAGAACTCGTTCAGACGCACGTCCTCGTTCTCTGCCTTGGCGTCGGGATGCAGCTTGTACGCCGCGGACAGGTTCATGAAGGCGAGCTGCGCAATGCGGTGCACCATAAACGACGCCGGCGACATGTATGCCAGGTGGCCGCGGAACTTGACGGACACCGAGTGCTGCACCTCTGCAGCCTGGGTAGGCACTCCGTTGGTAACAGCCAGGGACTCATCAGGGTAGTATATGGCAGAGCAGGTGTGCCCCTTGGCGTGCACCCGTTCGAGGCAGAACCATACGCCATGGCGCGACATAATCGTACGCACGCGCTGTAGGGCGTTGCGGTCGATCTTACACGCGACGTCGTAGAATACGACTTTTGGCAACTTGGGGAAGCGCTCCAAGATCACGGACAGCGCGTCCGCGACGCTCTCTGCCTCAAACATCACGCGGAAGCCGAGCGTGACAACATGAGGGCAAACGACGTTGAAGACACCCGCAGTCAAGTCCTTGTGGCGGGGGAAGGCCTTGGAGCAACGATCTAGCTTATCCTCCGAGACGGCTTGGGAGCACTTCCCGCGACGCCAAAGAGGCCGCCGCGTACGCCCCGTGGGTGGCGCAGCACGCGGCAAAACGATGGCCGGCCGCACGCGACGAAGAAAGCCAAAGTACTCGAAGGAGACGAAGGGTGAGTCAATGTCGTGACGCGAAAACGACGGATCCGTCTTCACCCATGCCTCGTACATCTCAGAGGAGGAGTCGCCGCCCCACTTCTTGCAGTATTCTTGCGTCGTCGTCTGCCCCTCTTTCGCTGCCTTACGTGCGGCCACTGTGAAGGCCGCGTCAGCGAGGCCCTCCACCTGCACTGCGAACTGTAGCACCACGCCGACGGCCTTGCGAAGGCGGCTGTCCGTCTTGAGCAGGCGCCCGACGCGCGCCAAGAAATTGGCGATGAAGCCGACCGTGTTGCTCTCCGACGATGCGCCTACCCACAAGTTGGGCTCGTCACTTTGCAGCTTCGTCGCAAAGTCCTTGATGGGCTCCAGCTTGTGGCCCTGGAAGAGCCCAACGACCGGGTCGCCGAGCATGTCGAGCACGAACGGCCGGATCGCCGCCCACTGCGTGCTCGTCGGCCCGAACTTGGTGAAGTAGGGGCTGCATACACCAGTGCGCGAGTGCCACGGCTTCTTTGGCTGCGCAGCCGCCCGACTCGCGCGTGTACGGCTGCGCGCCGAAGACACGCCACCGCCGCGACGGCGGTCTTGGGCGCCATTAACAGGCCCTTCATTGCCCATCTCGCCGTTCTCACTCCCACTGAGCACGATCGAGCCGCCGTCCGTGGACTCCTCGTGGGTGTCGGCACCGCTGGCGGCGGGTGAGCTCGGCAGCGAGTCCGTGTTGACGTCGTCACCTTGCATTCCCCCATTGGCTGTCCGTTGCCCACCGCCGCCAGACGATTGTCCGGGAGCGCCGTCGCTGGAATACTTGAAAAAGGAAAAGAAGATGGTCGCCGCCGCGTTGAGCAGCTTGAGCTTGGCCCAAGACACCTTGGTGCGCCGACGGGGCGGCAAAGTCGTGTGCTCATTCATGAGCCGGTAAATGGCATCCTCCTGCGTCTTGTTGAATCCCTCGCGGTCGCGTACGGCCTTGCGTATGGCGGCTCGCATGCTCGGCTGCCGTAAAACGGCAAATTGGTTCGTGTTCAGGTTCATGCGCGGGAGGTGGATGGATGGGTGGGAGACGCACATGCCCAGACGCCTGCGAAAGCCGAGCGCTTGGCCGTCGATCACGATGTAGTCGGGGTTATCACCACAAATTGGGCAGGAAAACAGGTCCGGGGACGGCACCGAGCAAGCCGTGAAAAGCCGCACTAGGTCCACAATGGACTGGCGCGAGAAGCCAAGGTTTCCGCCAATTGACGATAGGAAAGACGTTGCCACCGCATAGGACGACCGCGAGTGGTACACGAAAGAGACCAACGAGTCGCAAAAGGAACGCGTGAAGACAAGAACCCGCCCTGTATCGTCCTTTTTCTGCATGGAGAACAGACCATGATCCCCGCCGTCGAACTCAACCCGGTGGCCCGCTGGGTAGGTCCATGATGCCAGCAATAACTAAGGTACGAAAGAATGGAACACGTGCAGCGGGAAAGAAACACAATGTGGACGGTTGTCAGAACGAGGAACGATGGAATGAACGGCAGCAGGCGGCGTGCTATCACGGTAGTCGCCCACTGCCACCGTCGTTGAGAGCCACCTGCACAGAACTGACCACCAGCAGAAACAATGCGCTCCCCACAACAGCAAAAGTCGCACGTCAATGGCGTGCCAAAGAAACAAGAGCATACCTGCACAGGCTGGCTGCCGGGGCCATCGCAAATCAGACGTGCCGGCACAGGCTCCGAGAGCGCCGTGTCTAGCGGCTTCTTAACGCCACAGGAAGTGCAACACGCCTCATGCAGGACGTCCGACGGGTCGAACGCCAGGCCCCACTTTGTCAGCTGCTGCACAGGTGCGAGGAGAGGCCTCGTTTCCGCCTCATCGCTGCCCACCGCAACCGTCGCGGGTCCCAGCGTGCCGGCCGCCACATGCGGCAGCGACGCCAAGTCAGCCGTACGCCGCCACTTGTCGCACTGTTGGTCCTCACTGCGGCACGCAAGCAAGTTGCGTTTTTGTCGACCGCGCGCCGCCGCAACGAGCTCCTGGTGTCACCATCCCGCCGTGGGGCGGTATGGATCCCCAGCGCGGCTGGGGATGATCGAGCAGGGCAAGAGCGTCCAAGGAGGTCAAGGCAGGGCCGAGCAGGGCTGTGTCAGCTTGATTGAGTGGACAGCAGCTAGTGACGTAGACACTGATCCTTCGCAGTGAGGATGAATTTGGGTTGGGACCCTGAGGCCACTTTTATATTTTGTAAACCCACATTTGGATGTACAATAGGCATGTGCTGGGTCATTTGGGTAGCGTTAACCAAAAACATCATGTGGCCGAACCTTTCGGGTTGGAAGAAAGAGCTGGCTTTACACCGGAATAAGCGCCGCGCCGCCCGACACACCACGCCTGCTCGCCACCGAGTGCCGGCTCGACATCGACGGCATCGCGGCCGCACCCGACGACGCGGTCACCCCCCCCTGCCCCGCCCGATTGTCGAGCGGCGTATGCGGGGGGCCCGCCGACGACGATCCCCTCGGACACGAGCGGGTGGCCGACGTCCCTCCCCACCCAAGCAGCCACATTCGCGTCGTGTTCGCCCCCTTCCGTTGGCAGCCGGACCACGGGCGGGAGATTGGCGGCGCGGTGGCAGCCGGGGGAGGAGGAGCACAGTCCGGCGGCGCGGTCGTCGGCGTGGGCGGTGGCGGCCACTCACGTCTTTGCCGGTGCCGGCGTCCGCAGCGTCGCGACGGCGCGCGCTGCCGACGCCGCCGCCGTCGCCGTCCCACGGCATGGCGGCACGACAGCGACGGCAACGGCAACAAGCCGGTTGGCGTCGGCGTGGACGGCGGCCGCGCAGGCAGCGCGGACGACGAACCCATCTGCGCCGCCGGCCGCACCGTGGTCGACGGCGTGGTAGCCGCCGCCTGTGCCATCATCCGGCGTGACAGCGGAGGCAACGACGGCGACGGCGGCATGACTGTCGGCAGTGTGGCGGCGGCCGCGAGGACCGCGCGGTGACCGAACCCTTCTGCGCCGCCGGCGGCACCGCGGCCGATGGTGCGGCAGTCGCTGCCGGTACCGACTCCCGGTGTGGCGGGGTCGGTATCGACGGCGACGGCGGCAAGACTGTCGGCAGCGTGGCAGCAGCCGCGCGGGCAGCGCGCGCAACGAGCGCATGCACACCGATGGCGGCACGGCCGCTGGCAGTGCGGCAGCCGCTACCGGCGCCGTCATGCGGCATGACGGGGGCGGTAGCGACGGCGACGGCAACACAACGGTCGGCGTCGGCGTGGACTGTGGCCACGCGAGCGGCGAGAACGACCAACACTGCTGCGCGGCCGGCGGCACCGTGGCCGGCTGTGCGTCAACGTCGCGGGGAAGGAGGCAGGTGGCGCACCCGCCGGCGGCGCCGCCACACCCAGCCCCGCCGCCGCCGCCGCCGCCGCCGCCCGTC
>Ga0209831_1004563_pt1 | contig 10780 bp, 10 predicted proteins | sample Maine_Asex4_meta_FD_187451 | JGI IMG/M metagenome (GOLD analysis project Ga0209831, IMG submission 187451) | Marine algal microbial communities from Maine, USA - Maine_Asex4_metaG (SPAdes) (version 2) | ecosystem: Host-associated > Algae > Red algae > Unclassified | place: Maine, USA | collected...
GTAATACTGAAATCAGTAAATACTTAAATACGGACTATGGTTTTATGTACTGTAATGCTGAAATCAGTAAATACTTATATACGGACTGTGGTTTTAGATACTGTAATACTGAAATCAGTAAATACTCATATACGGACTGTGGTTTTAGATACTGTAATACTGAAATCAGTAAATACTCATATACGGACTGTGGTTTTAGATACTGTAATACTGGAATCAGTAAATACGTATATACGGACTATAGATTTATATACTGTAATACTGAAATCAGTAAATACTTATATACGGACTGTGGTTTTAGATACTGTAATACTGGAATCAGTAAATACTTATATACGGACTGTAGTTTTAGATACTGTAATACTGGAATCAGTAAATACGTATATACGGAATATGGATTTAGATACTGTAATACTGGAATCAGTAAATACGTATATACGGACTGTGGTTTTAGATACTGTAATACTGGAATCAGTAAATACTTAATATATGGAATGTGATTTTCAATACTGTAATCAGTTGGTAACAATTTCTGTTGTTAAAATTACTCAGTAGCTTCTTACTATGATGTAAATTGATTGTTAAATACTTTTATCTTTTTAACAAACTTGTTACTTATGTTTCTCTAAGATTAAATTCAAATAAAACAAATTGAGGCTTTACAATCAAAATCATGTAGAGTAAAGCTCCTTGAATCGTTTTTAGATGGAGCAAATTTATAAATATACTTTTTACCAGATAGCAAGCCGAAATTATTAAAATCATCCAATTATCAAAGAAATGATTTCTAGTTTTTGCATTTAATTTCAACGAAAAGTAAATTGTTAAAGTTTTAGAATTAAAAAATTCAACAACAACATGGCGATCATTGAATCTAGTAGTGTTTTTGTTGTTTTACTTTTTTTAATACTTTTAATACTTTTAGGGCTTCATAATCTACTAGCTATCAATCAGTTACAACTTTAATTATAACCATTTTGGAACGAACTATAACCAAATTGGAATAAATTATAACTAAATTGGAACGAACTATAACCGAATTGGAATAAACTATAACCAAATTGGAATAGAGTATATTTAATTATAACCAAATTGGAATAAAAAGTTTTCCAATTTGGTTATAATTAGAAAAAAAATTTCTACCTTGTACTGTATTGGGACAAATCGTTCCAAAATGGTTATAATAATCCTAAGAAAAAGCAATAAAACAATAAGTTGATGGCAAGCACAAAGCAAAAGAACACAGGCATTCGGCTGGTTAAGAAAGCCAATAAATTAGTGGAATCAAGATATAAGTTTGATATATGGGAAACGAGGGTTTTTTTATCGCTCTTAGCACAAATCAATCGAAATGATAAAGATTTTCGAGTTTATAGAATTTGGTATAAGGATATAATAAAGTCTTTTGGTTTGAAATCTGCACAATCTTACCAGTTTTTACGAGATGCTGCCAAAGGCTTGATGGGAAAAGTGTTTTATGTAACAAATGTGGAAAAAGGGCAGCAACGGGAAACGCAATACCACATTATACGCACGGTTAATTATTTATTGGAAGGGGAAAAAGGGGGAGAAAATCAGGAATATATAGATATTACGATTGATCCAGAGATGAAGCCTTTGTTATTGCAACTAGGAAGTAACTATCGAGGAGAAAGTGGAGAAAATTTCACAGCATATAATTTAAATAATGTCATTAAATTAGGAGCTTATCATATACGCATATATGAGTTGTTGAAACAATATCAAAAAATTGGACATCGACAGATGCGAATAGAGGAGATTAAACGGATGTTGGAGATTAGTCATGAATATCCACTTTTTGGTAACTTTTTTCAGAAAATAATCAAGCCTTCTGTGAAAGCTATTAATAAACATACGGACTTAACTATAACCAAATTGGAAAAGGTGAAAGAAGGGAGAAAGGTAGTTGCTTTATATTTTGAATTTAAAGGGGATAGACTAGAGAAATTGCCGAAAAAAGAAATAGCTGCTTTTATAAAAAACATACCTAAAAGAAAAACAGAAGACCAAAAATCTGTAAAAGACCTGTTATTTATTCAATATCAAGAAATAGTGGTTAAAGATTTTGGGGTTACACCTACCGTGTTTTTGTCCTTACTAGAAAATGTAGCAGCAGCAGAGATAGAACAAGCTATACGGGTGACTAGAAGAATGCGGGCTAATCAAGAAATTAAAAAAAATGTAGCTGGCTTTTTTGTAAAAGCACTCCTAGAAGGATATACCGATCCTAAAGAGGAAGTACGAAAAAAGAAAATCGCAAAAGAGCAAGCTTCTTTGGAGCGAGTTCAATTGATTAATAATCGGATAAGAGCAGTAGTGGAGGCTGACCCTACTATTACAGAACAGGCCATAATTGCTATCAAGCAAAATCCAGCTTGGCAAAAGCAACTTGAGGAGAAAGCAAGTTTATTAGGTCGCCCATTGGAATTAGAAGATTATAGACAGGACCCTACGCTGCGGACATGGATGATGTCAATGATTGTGGAATTGGCAAAGGAGCAATTTAGTGATCTTTTATGATGAATGAAATCGTATTCGGCAGGACGACCAAAGATTAGCGCCAACAAAATGCGGATAAGCCCTGCGGCTTGCAATCAACGAGATTATGCGTCTATTCTGGATTTGATGGTTTTACATAATCTAGAGTTTTCGGATTTGATGTTACTACAATAACAGATATGGAGATTATTTTTTCATCAGACAAAAAAGCAAAGAGGGGAACTCACGCAAAAAGGGGGGGGAGATAACAAACTACTTCGTTTAATAGCATCTAGTAAAAGTCCTTAAAAATTGATTTAAAAAGTCATACTTTAAGACTTTTTAGTCTTTATTTTAGTCTTTAAGACTTTATAGTACGAATTTTAAAAAATAAATATATCCTCTAAGTAATTGATATATTGGTTATTACAAGCTTATCGTACCCATAAACAGGACAGAAAAGGGGGCTATCGTACCCATAAACAGGAGCTATCGTACCCATAAACAGGATTCCAAAAACTATTTGTAACTTGCGATCAAGTAAAAACGCTAAAACCTTACTATGCGAGAATTCTCCACCTCTATAGCTCGAATAGAGAATCAATTCATTTTTAATGCGCAGTACCAATTGACGGCACGAGAGCAGAAAGTGATTCTATATCTGGTTTCTAAGGTTGATCCTACTGGAAAACAGTTTGGTACACAGGTCGTCCCTATCAAGGAGATTAAGTCACTTGTTATGAGTAAACGAAGTGGGAGTTTCTATGAAATGGAGGAATTCTCTAAGCGGATTTTTGAGAAGAAAATAGTTTTTGATAGTGCCGTAGAAGTGGGCAGTAAGAATAAGAAAAAAAAGATGTGATTGGTGCAATTACAGATTCTGCCAATTCTTCTTCTTATTGAAGTACTTTGCGGGGACGGTTAAATAAAAAAGGAAGTCAGGTTGTCACAAATTGTGAGAGACTGAAACTGCCTTCAAGCGATGGCAAGTTGTATGCTACGGATTGCGCTACTAGAGAGACACTCTTGCTGCTTATTCAATCCATTCCTAGTAAATCAGTTGAACCCTTCAAAATGTGGCTTGCCAATGCAGGGGAACAAAATATCCAAGAAACGGAGAATCCAAACCAATAAGGGGGCATGCGCAATTGGGGGATTACTAACTACAATTCCTCTAGTTTGTAAGTCTAATTGAATTATACAATCCTTAAAAAATTGATTTCAAATGTCCTTCTTTAAGACTTTTTAAGTCTTTCTTTTAGTCTTTATACTTTAGGGAATATATTTTAAAAAGTAAATTTGTTTCATAACTAGTTGATTTATTGTTTTTTATGAACCTATCGTGGAGGTGAACAGGATAAGGGTATCGTGGAGGTAATCAGGACTGAAAAAAACGCTATCGTGGTGTTAAACAGGACTGAACACAAGCCTATCGTGGAGGTAATCAGGTGCTATCGTGGTGTTAAACAGGACATCGTGGAGGTAAACAGGACTACAATTAAAAAATCTAAATTGCGTATCTAAATAGCCAAAATACTATGACTAACCGCAAAACGACTATAGCCAGAATAGAAAATGAGTTTATTTTTAATGCACAATATCAGCTGACCGCTCGGGAACAGAAGGTTATGCTTTACCTGATTTCCAATATCAATCCGTTAGGAAGTAGTTTCAATATCCAAATAATTCCACTCAAAGAAATCAAAAATATTCTTATTACTAAGCGGAGTGGCAGTTTTTATGATGAAATGCTAGAATTTTCTGCACGTATTTCCACGAAACAAATTGTCTTTGACTCTGAAATCAAATTGAAGGGAAAGAAGATGAAAGGCTTTATTAATTGGTTTCAATCAATCGTACCCATACATAATGACCAAGGTGCAATCTGTTTACAATTTCAATTCTCTAATCTACTTGAACCATTCCTATTAGAACTAAAAGAATACACCCAAATCAATTACTTAGAAGCACTCCCCCTAAAATCTAGCTTTTCTATTCGGATGTTGCAGATATTCAAGGCACATCGGAACAAGATGGCTAAGCACCAAAAGAAGTCTAAGCTAAGTTATGGACTAGAAGAATTAAAAACCTTACTTGGAGTAGGCGACAAATATAAGCAGTGGAGAGATTTTAATAAGAATGTGGTTCAAGTAATAGAAAAAGAGCTGAATAGAGACACGAGTATTAAGGTAAAAGCTATTCCGACTCGAAAGGGTAGAAAGGTAGTGGGGATTGTATTCGAGTTTTCGAATAAAGCACTTAAGTTTCCAACCAAGGCTACCCAAGAACCAATTACAGCTTCTTTGTCGTTTGATTTCTTAACCTTCGCTCAATTGAAAGCACATAAACTATTGGTAGAGTATTCTGTAACCGACGACATAGCACTAGAAATGATTAATAGGGTAGGCGGGTCTGAAATAGCTGGATTTGAAGATTGGTATTTTGAAAAAGTGATTGGCATCTTTGAAGCGAAGACCAACCAAGAAGGAGAAGCGGCCAAAGCAGGCACCTTAGTGAACTGGTTTCTAAAAAAGAAAATATTTGAGCAGGGCGACCATTTTGCGACTCTTATGGAACGATTACAAGCAAGGAAGAAGCAATTGCAAAAAGAGCAGTCAGATGCTTGGACAAATCGCTTATTAGCTAGAAATATGACGAGTGAGGAGTTTAAGAAAAGAATCAAGAAATATAAGTAGATACAAAATATTTCATAATTAATAAACACATAATATGGAAATCATCAACTTTGAAAACAAGGAAATTAGAACCATTGAATCTGGTGGACAAACTTGGTATTCAGTGATAGATGTCATTGGTGCTATAACTGAAGCAAATAATCCAAATAGATATTGGTCGGATTTAAAAGCAAAATTAAAAGGGGAAGTTTTTCAACCTTACGAAAATATCGTAAGGTTGAAATTGAAAGCTTCAGATGGAAAAATGAGAGAAACGGATTGTGCTACAAGAGAGACCTTATTAAGACTCATACAATCCGTCCCGTCTCCCAATGCTGAGCCCTTCAAACTATGGCTCGCCAATGCAGGGGAGCAAAATATCCAAGAGACGGAGAATCCAGCTTTGCTATTTGACAAAATGGTGGATGCTTATCGAGAACAAGGGAGAACGGAAGATTGGATACATGCTAGAATACGGGCTTTGATGACTAGGAAAAAACTGACGGCGACTTGGAAAGAAAGAGATATAAAAGGCACTGATTATGCCGTTCTAACCGACTTAATTCACAGCGGTACTTTCGATATGAGTACTAGAGATCATAAAGACTACAAAGGATTAGATCCGAAAGATAGCTTACGAGAAAATATGTCTGATCTAGAGTTGGTTTTTACGACGCTTTCTGAAACACTCACCAGAGAAATGACGGAACGCTTAGACGCAATGGGTTTCGAGCAAAACAAAGATGTGGCAAAAGAGGCAGGAGAGCAGACAGGGGAGAGTCGTAAACGATTGGAAAAGAAAACGGGGATTTCTGTGGTGTCTAAGTTTAAGTGGTTGAAAGGTCGTTAGACGGCAAGTAAAATGTAAATAAATTGTTGACTATTTTACCCGACTGCGTAAAATGGTTATTGGTCTGCTTTTAGATAAAAAGATAGTTGCTCCTGAAGTAATTAGAACAGTCTCATTTCTTCAATTTCTTCTGCGTCTTCTGCTCTGCTTTCATTCTTTTAATAGCCGTATTCTTCTTTAAGATTTTAAATTGATCTTTAGCCGTTTTACTAAGCAATTCAAAGCGTTGATCGATATCGCTATCCCATTCTATCAACTTGGCATTTAAAACTTCTAAATTGGAGAGGACCAATAATTCCTCTACACTAGCGTGATCTCGCATATTTCCTTTAACTTCTGGATTATGTAACCTCCATTCTTTTGCAGTGCAACCAAAAACCACAACATTTAATAAATCTGCTTCATTCGCAAAGATTCCACCTGATTGTTTATATGCTTTAGGTGGCACTAAATAAGCTTTAACCGCTTCATTGTGTATGGCAAAATTAGCTTTGGCTATTTCCCTTCGTACACTCCAGGGTGTACCTAATCTTTTAGCTTCCTCCTCTTTGAGTCGTTGAAACTCTTTAATGAAGTAGAATTTAAAAACAGGACTCACATAAGAACAGAACTCGAAGGCAATATCTCTATGTGCAAAAGTGCCACCATATCTACCCGCAGTAGAATTCATACCCTTTGCACCCGTTTTCGTTACCCATTCTTTAGCGGTTAGCACAAAAGACCCTAAACCTGTTCTGGATTTAATCTGGTCGAATTCGACCAGATTAAAATTTTCGTTGTGGTATTGTTCCCAAGTACCTAGATATTCTACCGTATTTCGGTTACGCATCCATGCCTTTATAATATCGGAAGGCACAGAACTAAAGTTTTTAGCTACATCTGTTAGGCAGATAAAATCTTCCTTTTCTTGTTCTTGAATCCTTACTTCTATACCTTGTACAGTAATCTTCTTTTTTGCCATCTATATTTTTTATAATTACCTGCTTACATTTTTTTTCTTTATCTAAAGAATCTATCCAATTTCCCACTTACCTGATGCCAAAAGTAGGCAAAATACAAAGGCTTTGAAAGGAGTGGATTCCTTTTTTTTAAGAAGATTTCAGCATTTCAAAAACTTTTTGTTTATAGCTTCCTCCAATAGGTATTTCGATTTGACCAATTTCAATGTCATGCGCTGTGAAAGCACTTATTTGTTGTGTATTGACGATAAAAGAACGATGAACTCTTAAAAAATGAGGGGCTAATTTTTTCTCGAATCCACTGATCTTATCCTTAGTGACTATCCTTTGATCTTTGGTATGAATTCGTACATAATCTTTGATGCTCTCTACATATAAAATATCATCAAATAAAATTTTGATGTGTTTTTTGTTTGCATTAACAAAAATAAAATCAGGCGTTTCTACTTGGGATGTCTCTTCTTTTTTACTGCTCAAAGTAGGTTGCCGACTATTTAGAAATTTATTAATCGATTTAAAAAAGCGAGTAAAAGAAATGGGTTTTAGTAAATAATCTACCACTTCTAACTCATAGCTTTCCACTGCATACTCTCGATAAGCCGTTGTAAAAATAATACTTGGTACTTGTTGTAAGGATTTTACAAAGTCAATACCTGTCATGAGGGGCATTTGAATATCTAAAAAAAGTAAATCAATTTTTTCTTTTTTTAAAAGCTCAAAAGCTTCCATAGGATTTTGGCAAGTACCAATCACTTCTAATTGAGGGATTTTTGCAATATGTGTTTCTATTAATTTAATGGCTAATGGTTCATCATCTACGATTAAACAGCTAAGGGTGTCGGGCATAAGTCTATGGTTAAATGAAGTTTATTGTCTTTAGTAGTTAAGGTATATTTCTCCTTATATAATAGATCTAATTGTCGGCTAATTGTTTTTATAGCTGACAAATTTATTAAAGTAGAAGATATGTCTACTCTCAATTGATATGCTCTTTCTTTCACAGATATCGATACCTGTTCCTTATTTTTTATAGTAGGTTCTTTTTGAAAAGCTACTTCTACAATTGATAACAGTATCAATGGGGCAATTGCTATTGTTTGAGTAGAAATATCTTGTTGATAGTCTATGGATAAGTTCGCTCCATATCTAAGTTGTTCCATTTCTAAATAGTTCTTCAATAATAGCAATTCTTTGTCTAATTGTACAGTAGCATCATTGCATTGATAGAGCATATAATCCAACATATCCGCTAATTTTAAAACCATTTCGGGTGCGCTATCGGATTGCCGTGCAGCCAGATGATGCAATTGACGCAAGGATTTTGTGAGTATCCGTGGGTTGATCTGGGCTTTTAACAAATTCAGTTCTGCAGTAGCTTTCTCTTTTTGTAATTGCGTGAGTTGTTCTTTTTCCTCGGATCTATCTTTTACAAACTTTATGATGGATATTAGAAAAACGGTCAAGTAGACGTCCCATCCTTTAGACTCGATATTTGAAAAAGGATTAGTCAATATTTTTTGGAAGGGTAGTGCTTCATAATCAGTTAAAAAGATTGAGTAAATATAGTTTTCTAAAAGATGAGCAAGCGTGCAAAAAAAAACAGCACTTAGAACGAATAGAAAAACAAAAAGGAAGTATTTTTTTGTGTAGATATATTTTGGTATCAAGTGGTAAACTAAAAAATAAGTGGCTAAAATCTGGACTGGTAAGTCAAATAATTTTTCTAAAAAAGAATCTATTATTGGTTCTCCAAACCCTAATGCATAGATAGGATAAATGATTAAGGTAGATAACCATAATAAGGTATGTACTAGCCAATTGTATTGGAAGATATGGAGTATATTTTTCTTCATTTTACGAATTCAATAGGTAAGCAGGTATGCTCGCTCCTGACTTCTGTATGCTTACTTCTTTTTTTATACAAAGCTCTATTTCATAACTCTCTTCCTTATCGTTGATTTCTAAGGTATGTTGATTAGGATATAGTAGGGTCAATTGTCTTTTAACATTATTCACCCCTATTCCTTTTTTATAGCCCGATATATCCGATTGCGTTTTTTGGGGCTTAGTATTAAATACGCTAAAAAAGATTTCGATATCAGTTACCATTAAATTGATATGAATCTTAGGTCGCTTATGATCACCACTGGCCCCATGTTTAAAGGCATTTTCTACCATAGATAACAAGACCAAGGGAGCAATAGATTGTTTCGTGTTTTTAAGATCCTTATGAAATTGTAAATCTAATCTATCATCATAACGCAATAACTCCAAATCAATATAATTTTGAATTAATTCTACTTCTTTTTGTATAGGTATTTCTTTATCCCGTTTCTGGTATAAGGTATAATCTAACATATCTGCCAATTTCTGAATCATATCAGGTGCTTCGGGGGATTTAATCAAAGTAAGGGTATATAAATTATTTAGGGTGTTAAATAGAAAATGCGGATGGAGCTGTGCTTTTAAAAAACCTAACTCTGCATTGACTTTGTCTCTTTGCAATAATTCTAATTCCTGTCTTGCTGCAAAGTGGTCTTTTAACAATTTTACGAGGACAGTAAAAGTGGCAAACAAATACACTTCAAGACTATACCGTTCTAAGAGCGGAGTTGGTTGGGTTAAAATTTCAAATATAGATTCTTGTGGGGCATCCCAGCCTGTTAGCGGTTCGTGCACATAAATTTTAAAAAAGCGAGCCACCGCAGAAAATAAATATAGGCTACCCACAAAGGAGAACAAAAATGCTACATACTTTTTTCGATAAATTAATTTAGGAATCTGATAATAAATCAAAAAATAAGTAGCCATCATTTGAGCCGGCAGGTAGCATAGTTTACTTGTAAATGGATACCATAGATTACCATGTATGAAATTACCGATAATCGTCCAAAGTAGAATAGAGGCTAACCAGTATAACACATGTGTTAAAAATCTGTTTTGTAATATCTTATCTATTAGTTGATTGATTTTTTCCATTTTGAATGTTAGACATTAGGACTATAGACCTAACAACAAGTATAAGCAAAAATCTAGTGCTTTTTCTTCTTAAGTCGCTGAATGTCCATTTCCTACCCCTCAATATGCCCTTCTTACCAATAAACCTATTTATCTGTCTATTTTTAGTTTAAAGAGGTCGGAAACCTTCATTGGTCGTCTTTTATAAATAGGTATTGCTTCTTGATGCATCTTTGTAATGTCACCTGAGCAAAACTTTTTTATTGTTGTTTTAACGAATACCTCACTCGCCTCAGATAAAGTGACTAAAATTATCTATAAACTTTATGAAATTGCTGGTGCTTAGGTCGGCATTAAAATTTTAATAGAATGAAAAAAAATATATTTAAAATCGTCCTAATTTTCCTAGCGATACTCTCTTTTGGTTTTTTAGAAAGGGAAGCGCAATTAGATAGCAGCCTATCTATATCCCAAGAAGCAGATCGCTTAATGAGAAAGGCAAAATTAGAAAGACAATTTGTGGGCGCAAGTGCAGGTATATTCGCCAATGGAAAAGTTCAATGGACGGGTGCAAGTGGAGATAGAGACAAAGGTAACATATCTGCAACAGCAGATATGTTGACTCGTACTGCTTCGATTAGTAAACCCATGACGGCTATCGCTGTCTTACAACTATATGAACAAGGAAAAATAGATTTAGATGTACCCATTCAAACCTATTTTCCAGCATTTCCTAAAAAAGAAAAGGGGGTGATAACCGTTCGGCATCTCTTGCAACAAACTTCTGGAATAGAACCTTATGCCAATAAAAAAGAAGCTTTTCCTTTTAAACACTATGC
>Ga0209831_1004566_pt1 | contig 10779 bp, 9 predicted proteins | sample Maine_Asex4_meta_FD_187451 | JGI IMG/M metagenome (GOLD analysis project Ga0209831, IMG submission 187451) | Marine algal microbial communities from Maine, USA - Maine_Asex4_metaG (SPAdes) (version 2) | ecosystem: Host-associated > Algae > Red algae > Unclassified | place: Maine, USA | collected...
GACGATCTCTGCGCCGGCGAATTCAGCGTGACGCTCGCTCACGGCGAGCACGTGCTCCTGGCACGGCAGTCAAGCGAGGTGACGGTGCAGGATCAGCACTAGCGCGACGTTTCGCTTCCGATGCCCGTCGCTGCTCCACTGCTCGCCGTCGGCGCCTGGGAGTTCGAACAGGGGCAGCGCGTCGCCCGCTTGGAGTGTCATGTCGTCAGTCTGGCTCGCGCTGTCCGGATTCGTCCGAGGTGCAGACCGGCTTCAGATCTGGAGCTGGCGGGCGAGCGACTCGACCGACTCGATGAACTCCTCGATCATCTCGATGACCACTTGGCCCGAGGTCTTGGACTGGTTCATCGTGCCGACGATCTGCCCGACGAAATAGCCGGCGAGGTCGTTCGCTCCGGTGCCGACGGTGTTGGCAGCCCGGTTGATCCGGGTCTGGGCCTCGCTCGTGAGAATCGGTTGCATCGGCATGCCGAGCGGATCGGGCGTGTCGGAGCGTTCCCACTCCTCGGTCCACTTCGTCTTCAGCATCCGGGCGTGCTTGCCGGTCATCGAACGCGACCGAATCGTGTCCGCTGACGTCGCGGCCAGGAACTTCTCCTTCACCGCCGGGTGTGTCTCGGCCTCCTCCGTCGTCAGCCACACCGAACCGCACCACACGCCGTGTGCACCGAGTGCCATGGCGGCGGCCATCTGGCGTCCCCGGCCGATTCCGCCGGCTCCGAGCACCGGGATGTCGACCGCATCGACGATCTCGGGAATCAGGACCATCGACCCGATCTCGCCGGTGTGGCCGCCGGCTTCGGATCCCTGAGCGATGATCAGGTCGACGCCGGCGGCCTGGTGGCGTTCAGCGTGTTGGGGCCGCCCGGCGAGCGCCCCGATCAGCTTGCCCGATTCCTTGCAGCGGTCGATCAGGAACTGCGGCGGCGGACCGAGCGCGTTCGCAACGAATGCGGTGTCGTGAGCGAGTGCGATGTCGAGCTGCGGCATGGCGTTGTTCGCGCTGAACGGCGCGTCGCCGCTGCGTCCGTACGTACCGCGAGTGGCTTCGTCGGCGTCGGCGAGCGGGGGGACGTCGTAGCGGGCCAGGATGTCGTCGACGAACTCGCGATGGGTGTCGGGGATCATCTTACGGATGTCGTCGACCGTGTGGCCGCCGTCGCCATCACCGGCGTACTTCGCGGGCACGATCAGGTCGACGCCGTACGGACGCCCGCCGACCTCACTCTCGATCCAGTCGAGGTCGATCTCCAACTGCTGAGGTGAATGCGCGACGGCGCCGAGGACCCCCATGCCACCCGCCTTGGTGACCGCGGCGACGACGTCACGGCAGTGGCTGAACGCGAGGATCGGGAACTCGATGTCGAGCATGTCGGTGGCAGCAGTCTGCATCCACCCATCTTGCCGCGCGATGCCGACTCACCGAGAAGCAGAGTCACATCGGGGACAGGCACGAACGTGACTGGGACGGTGACGATCTGCGAGCATCAGGCGATGAGTGATGTGTTGTTCTGCACGGACACGTTCTGGGCCGGATACGCCGATCGGGTCCGGGCAATCGCACCCGACATCGAGGCAGTCCTGCTCGAGGGCGATCAACCCGTGAGTGACGCCGACCTGGAGCGGATCACGATCGCGTCGTTCTCGCACGACGCCTGGCCGGAGCGGGCCGGAAACTGGTTCGGGGTAGCGACGAGGGCACCGAACCTGCAGTGGCTGCACTCGATGTCAGCAGGCGTCGACAGTCCGGTGTTCGCAGCGTTCCTCGAACGAGGCGTGCGTCTGTCGAACTCGCCCGGTGCGAGCGCTGCTCCCATTGCGCGGACCGTGATGATGTACCTACTCGCCCTGACCCGGGACTTGCCGAGGTTGATGCGGGCCCAGGCGCAGGGGGAGTGGGCCTGGTCGCGATGGACCGAGCTCGAGGGCAGGCAACTCGCGATCCTCGGGTGGGGTCCGATTGGCCAGGAGATCGCCCGCCTCGCCGATGCGTTCGGCATGTTTCCGATCATCGTGCGTCGCTCGGCACGTGGTGACGAACCGTTCCCGGTCCGGCCGCTCGCCGACTTGCACTCCATCGTCGCGGACGTCGACGCGGTCGCCGTTGCGCTCCCGTTGAACGACGACACTCGCAAGTTGATCACCGCCGACGTGATCGGCGCGATGCAGCCGCATGCCTTCTTCGTCAACGTCGGCCGCGGTGAGCTGGTCGATCAGGAGGCACTGACCGACGCGCTCGCCGGTGGCCGGCTCGGCGGCGCGGGGCTCGATGTGACGGACCCCGAACCGCTCCCGTCGGACGATCCGCTGTGGGCCCTGCCGAATGTGATCATCACTCCGCACAACTCCGGCAGCACCACGAGCACCGGTGAACGCGCGAATGAACGCTTCCTCGAGAATCTGACCACCTGGGTCGCCGACGGCTCACTCGCCACCGAGACCTGACCCCGGCGTTTTCATGAGCTTCTTGCAGAAACTGTGCGCAACAACCTCATGAAAACGGTGATGCGGGTTGCGGTGGGGGAAAGTGTCATGGGCGATGATGGGCCGATGAGCGATTCGTGGAACGCGGCACCCGACATCAGCGAGGTGGCGTTCGACGACCTGCTCCGACTCGAACCGCACGGGCCGGACACCTACGTCGGCATCGCCGCCAAGTACCCGTGGGGCAAGCGGCTGTTCGGCGGGCAGGTGGTCGCCCAGGCGCTGGCAGCAGCGATCGCAACGGTCGACCCGGACCGGCGAGCCCATTCGCTGCACTCCTACTTCATCCGGCCGGGCTCGATCACCGAGCCGATCCGCTTCGAAGTCGAGCGCCTACGCGACGGTCGTTCGTTCTGCACCCGCCAGGTCGTCGCTCGCCAGTCCGGCGGCGCCATTCTCAACGTTTCGGTGTCCTTCCAAGTCGATGAAAACGAAGCCGACGCGCAGATCGCAACGTTCCCCGACGGCATCCCGCGCCCGGGCGATCCGACGTTGGACAACTACTCCTGGGGCGACTTGATCGACCGCCGTGCCGTCGACCTGCCCGGTGTCGACGGGGAGCCCGGCCGCCTCGGCTACTGGTTGCGGATCATGGCCGACCTCGGCGACGACCCGATCAAACACACGCTGGCGATGGCGTTCCTCTCGGACGCTGCTCCGTCCCGAGCCGCACGTTCCCCGCACCCTGATTTCGACAACGACAGCAGTGATCGCAACAAGTTCCAGGGTGCCAGCCTCGACCATTCGGTCTGGTTCCATCGGCCGTGCCGAGCAGACCAGTGGCATTGGTTCGACACCCGGTCACACGGACTGAACGGCGGTCGCGGGCTCGTGACCGGCGACGTCCTGAATATCGATGGTACGCACGTCGCAACGATTGCCCAGGAGGTGCTGCTTCGTCGGACCCGACTCTGATTCGATGGCGCGTGCTCAATCGAGCGGTGATCGGACACGTTTGGCTCGGTGCTGAAACACGATCGACGTGCGTTCGTCGATGACGTTCGGCGCTCCGCTGATCGAGGTGAGCACGGTTTGGCTCAGCGATGCCATGTCACTGGAGCTGATCTGCACCAAGGCGTCGTACTCGCCGGTGACCAGCCAAACAGCGACGGTCTCTTCGAGCGTCCACACTGCGTCGAGAAAGGCATCGACCGCAACGGGTGTCTTCGGGCGGAGTTTCACGGACACCATTGCCTCGATGTCCCGGCCGAGCGCGCCGTCGTCGACATCGGCGTGATAGCCGCGCACGATCCGCCGCTGCTCGAGTGAGCGGAGCCGGTTGACCACCGTCGAGGGCGAGACGTTCGCCGCAGCGGCCAACTCGGTGTTCGGGCGGCGGGCATCGACCTGCAGTTCGTGCAGCAGACGTCGATCGGTCTCGTCGATGTGCATCACAGTGCTCCTCTTTCTGGCGATTGTGCAGAGCTCGATGAGAGCCTTGCACAGCCTGGTGAGTTCGCAGGAGAATTCTGCATGGCCTCACCGTCGTCTGCCCCCGCCGAACCGCGCTATTCGCTGAGCGATCGGTACCGACGAGAAGAGGGCACTGCGCTCGTCACCGGCGTGCAGGCGCTCGCCCGCGTCCCGATCGAACAGCTCCGTCGCGACCGAAAGGCAGGCCTGCACACCGCAGCGTTCCTGTCGGGCTATCCCGGCTCACCACTGGGCGGCTTCGACCAGGAAGTCGCACGGGCGATCAAGGCAGTGCCCGACCTGCCGATCGTGCACCAACCGGCTGTCAACGAAGAACTCGGAGCGACATCGGTGATGGGTTCGCAACTCGCGCAAGGTCGGCCCGACGCGACGTACGACGGTGTTGTCGGCTTCTGGTACGGCAAGGCACCCGGCCTCGATCGTGCTGGCGATGCACTCCGTCACGGTGTCTTCGCCGGCTCGAGTTCGCGCGGTGGCGCCGTCGTCCTCGTCGGAGATGATCCGGCATGCAAGTCGTCGACGATGCCGTCGTCGTCTGATGCATCACTCGTCGACTTCCACATGCCGATCCTCTACCCAGGGACCATGGCCGAATGCGTCGAGTTGGGTCTGCATGCCGTGGCGATGTCGCGGATGTCCGGTCTCTGGTCGGCGATGAAGATCGTCACCCCGGTCGCTGATGGGTCAGGGACGATCACCTTCCCGGTCCTCGACGACGACCCGGTCATGGCGACGGTGGACATCGATGGTGAGCCGTGGATGAGCCGACCCTCAGCGCAGTTCCTCGGGCCGCGGATGATCGAAGTCGAGCGGGAGTTTCGCGAAGTCCGACTGCCGTTGGCGCAGCGCTACGGCATCGACAACCGTCTCAACCGCCTCACGGCGAACCCGCGGGACCCGTGGATCGGTTTCGTCGCCACCGGCTTCACCTACTTCGAACTGCTCGAAGCATTCCGTCGACTCGGCCTCGATGGCACCGACGCGATCGAGGCAGCGGGGATCCGGCTGCTTCACCTCCGGATGCCGGTGCCGTTCAACCCCGATCTCGTTCGGAGGTTCGCCGACGGCATCGACGAGATCGTGGTGGTCGAGGAGAAGAACCCGACGCTGGAATGGTTGATCAAAGATGCGCTCTACAACCGGGGTCATCATCCGCGCGTGCTCGGTAAGACCGACGACGACGGCAACACCCTGATGCGTTCGTGGGGTCAACTGGACGCCGATGCGATCATCGATCCGCTGCGGTCGCGCCTCGAAGGACGGATCGGTGACCGGCTCGTCCCGCAGGCTCCACCTGCCCGCGAGCGCACACTGATTCCGCTGGCGGTCAACCGCACGCCGTTCTTCTGTTCGGGGTGTCCGCACAACTGGGGAACCAAGGTTCCCGACGGAGCGCTCGTCGGCGCGGGAACCGGCTGCCACGGCATGACACTGCTGATGGACGAGGACCGCGTCGGGGAATCGATCGGCATCACCGCGATGGGCAACGAGGGCGCCCAGTGGGTGGGGATGGAACCGTTCGTCGAGACCGATCACCTGTTTCAGAATTACGGCGACGGCACGTTCTTCCACTCGGCCCAGCTCGCTCTGCAGTACTGCGTCGGCGCGAAGAAGAACATCACGTTCAAGATCCTGTACAACGGCACGGTTGCGATGACCGGAGGACAGGACTCGGTCTCGCCGATCGAGGTACCCGAACTCGCGACGATTCTCCTGGCGCACGGTGTGAGCAAGGTGGCGGTCACCGCCGAGGACATCGATCGCTACCGAGGCGTCGAGCTGCCATCGGGTGTGCGCGTCCACGACCGCACGGACATCGTGGCGGTGCAGGACGACCTGCGTGCCACGCCGGGCGTGACCGTGCTGATCCACGATCAATTCTGTGCCGCTGAGCTGCGAAGGTCACGCAAACGGGGTGCCTTGACGATGCCCATCAAACGCATTGCGATCAATCACCGGATCTGTGAGGGATGCGGTGACTGTGGCGACGTCAGCAACTGCCTGTCGGTGCAACCCGTCGAGACGGCGCTCGGTCGCAAGACCACCATCGACCAGGCATCGTGCAACTTCGACTACTCGTGCGTCGAGGGTGACTGCCCGGCGTTCATGACGATCGATGTGGGCCCCACTGGCCCCGGTGATGCCGTTGATGCGGGGCCGGAGCGACCGGACGGCGTGACGGCGAGGCCCGCCGAGGTCGTGCCCGATCCGGTCGGTTCTGCCGAGGTGGGTGCATCGGATCTGGTTCGCATCCGTCTTGCGGGCATCGGTGGAACCGGTGTGGTCACCGTTGCCCAGGTGCTTTCCACCGCTGCAATGCTCGACGGCTGGGACGTTCGCGGTCTCGATCAGACCGGGCTGAGTCAGAAAGCAGGGCCCGTGGTGTCCGATGTGGTGCTGGCTCGTCGCGGGCAGTCGTCGTCGAACCTCGTCGGCAGCGGGCAAGCTGACCTGCTCCTCGGCTTCGACGCACTCGTCGCCGCGGGCGACAACTCGATCTCGGCCACGCAAGCGAACCACACCGTCGCCATCGTCTCCCGCCATCGGACGCCGACCGGTCGAATGATCTCCGAACCGGCCACGCCCTATCCGGACGACGAGATCGTCGACCGCCTGACGGCGACGACGCGTCGCGCCGACAATCGATTTCTCGACGCCACTGCCCTCGCCGAGTCGCTCACGGGTGGCGCTGCGCAGGCCAACCTGCTGCTGCTCGGAGTCGCCGTACAGGACAAACGGATTCCCGTGACGATCGCCGCGATCGAGGAGGCAATCGAACTGAACGGCGTGGCGGTCGACGCCAACCTCGCGGCGTTCGACTGGGGCCGTCGATGGGCACACGACGCCGCAACCGTCGAGGCGCTGGCCATCGGCACCGGGCGACGCGGGGCGGCGACCGACATCGTCACCGTTGACCCGGTCCCGCAGCAGCTCGGCGCACGCATCACGGCGTTGGCGGCCCCGTTCGTCACCGATGCCGATGCTGGCGAGCCCGGCATCGTCGAGACGTTGACGATGCTGACCGGTGACCTCATCGCGTTTCAGAATGTTGCGTACGCCGAGCAGTTCGTTGCGGACGTCGAACAAGCAGCAGCGGTCGAAGCCCGCATGCACTCCACGACGGGGACATTCACGCTCACCGTGGCGCGCAGCATGCACAAGCTGATGGCGTACAAGGACGAGTACGAAGTCGCGCGCCTGATGTTGCTGCCAGAGGCTGACCGCACCGCCGCCGACGTGGGTGGAGCGCGTGCGGGAGCGAAGGTGTCGTGGCAGTTGCACCCGCCGATGCTCTCAGCGCTCGGCCTCGACCGGAAGCTGTCGATCAGTACCAAGACCAGGCCGGCAATGGCCGCCCTGCGAGCCGGCAAGCGACTGCGAGGTACGCGTCTGGATCCCTTCGGCCGGACGAAGATGCGCCGGACCGAGGCGGCGTTGCCTGACGAGTACCGACGTTCACTCGCGGTGCTGGCGCAAACGACTCGCCCAGATCAACTCGACGCCGCAATCGCTGTGGCAGGCCTTCCGGACATGATCCGCGGCTTCGAAGACCTCAAGGTGCGCCGCATCGCGGAGTTCCGCACGGCCATGTCCACCGCCCTCGCCCAGTTCGAATCCTCGACCGAGCGAGGCGATGCTACGGATCGGTGACCGCAGACATCGGTCGAGTCACCCCCGACGCAGGAAGCTGCGCCGCACCACCTGGTGGACGCCGGCGGCGATCCCGATCGCCGCGGCGACCGGCGCCGGCATGCGACACAGCGCGGCGACCCGGGCGGCAGCCGAGCCGACCAGGACCGACGTTGCAGCTTGCGAAACGACTTCGAATCGCTTCGGTCGGTCCGCTTCGAGTGCGACGGGGCCGAGCCGGGCCGTCGCCGCGATCGCGCTCGTGATCGCAGCGGCTGCGCCGACCGGTGTGCTCGCCAGTGCACATGTCGCACCACCGACGAGTCCGATGTAGGTGCTGACCCAGGCGACGTGGAAGTCAGGTGCGCAGTCGAAGCCATCGCTCGGTGGAGGACAGCCGGCGATCTGACGACGGTTGTAGGAGATGAGTGCGTAGATCGGTCGGATGGCCGGCTTCGCGATCGGTAGAGCCATCAGCGGTCGAAGCCAGCGCAGCCGACCGCCGATCACGGTGAAGAGGCTGTCGAGGCCGTACTGCATCTGGCCGGTGACGGGATCGAACATAGGGATCTCGTGACGTGCGCGGTCGAGGTCCATCTGGCTGGTCAAGTCCGGGTCGCACGACCCGAATGCCTGTCGGTCGGCCCATCCCAGCTTGCTGAATGCGCCGGTGTAGATCTGGCACATCGGACAGCTGTCGTCGAAGACCAGCGTCGGAACTGTCGTGTCGAGACCGGTTCCCATCGTCGTTGTTGTGGTGGGAGCGATGTCGTCTTTGTCCACATCTCCATTGTCTGCCTTCGGGGAAGCCAAGGGAAGATGACGTCCGTCTCGTTGCGTGGCTGTACATCCCCGCCGACGGCTCGGGTAGCGGTACCGTTCTCGGCGATGCGGATCTCGGAACGAGTCGACAATGCCGTGCGCGCGATGGCCGAACTCGCATCGGGTGAACTCGCCGAACGGCCGGGCGGAGCGGTCAAAGCCGAGGCGATCTCCCGGCGCCAGGACATCTCGCTGAAGTATTTGCTGGACATCATGCGCGACGTGAAACGTGCCGAACTCGTGCGGTCCAAGCGTGGACCGGACGGCGGGTTCACGCTGTCGCGACCCGCCGAACAGATCTCGCTCGCGGACGTGTTTCGGGCTGTCGACGGACCGCTGGCCGACGTCCACGACGAGAGTCTTCGTGACCTCAGCTATCCCGCTCCCGCCGACGCGTTGCCGGAGGTCTGGATGGCGCTGCGCGGCAGTCTTCGGCGGGTGCTCGAGGGCGTGAGCCTGGCTGACCTCGTTGCAGGCGAGTTGCCGCCGACGGTCGCTGAGCTCGGTGCCGAGTATCGACGCGACACCGCCGCCCGCCATCCGCGCTGATCGATCTGAACGGAGCCGACGGAAATTCGGTGGCGGACACCGCCGTGGTGATTTACCCTATTGTTCGTGAACTTGATAGACAATCACCCGTCGGTGGGTCACCCCCGGCTGACACACCTCCAGCGGCTCGAGGCCGAAGCGATCCACATCATGCGCGAAGCGGTGTCGGAGAGCGACAACCCGGCAATGCTGTACAGCATCGGCAAGGACAGCTCGGTCATGTTGCATCTTGCGATGAAGGCCTTCTACCCGAGCCTCCCGCCGTTCCCGCTGGTCCATGTCGACACGACGTGGAAGTTCACCGAGATGTACCAGTTCCGCGATGACACAGCACAGCGTCTCGGCCTCGACCTGGTCGTCCACAAGAATCCGGACTGCGTCGCGCAGGGCATCAACCCGTTCGACCACGGCTCAGCGACACACACCGACATGTGGAAGACCGAGGGACTGAAGCAGGCCATCGAGATGAGCGGCTTCGACCTGTGCTTCGGCGGCGCCCGTCGGGACGAGGAGAAGTCACGGGCCAAAGAGCGCATGTTCTCTGTGCGCTCGCCGCAGCACCAGTGGGACCCGAAGCGGCAGCGCCCCGAGCTGTGGCAGATCTACAACGCACGGCGCAGCCCCGGCGAGACACTGCGGGTGTTCCCGATCTCGAACTGGACCGAACTCGATGTGTGGCAGTACGTCCACCTCGAGCAGATCCCGATCGTTCCGCTCTATCTGTCCGCGCCGCGCCCGGTCGTGCACCGTGACGGCACCCTGATCATGGTCGACGACGACCGGTTCCAGCTGCGCGACGGCGAAGAGCCCGAGATCAAGAACGTCCGATTCCGCACACTCGGTTGCTACCCGCTGTCGGGCGCGATCGAGAGCGACGCCGACACCCTCACCGGTGTCATCCAGGAGATGCTGCTCGCCACCACGTCGGAGCGCCAGGGTCGCCTGATCGACACCGACTCCGCCGGATCCATGGAGAAGAAGAAGCAAGAAGGATATTTCTGATGCAGCACCCGATTGTTCCCCAGATGGCCTGCTGCGAGAAAGGATATTTCTGATGCAGCACCCGATCGTTCCCCAGATGGCCTGCTGCGAGAAAGGATATTTCTGATGGCGCACGTGTCTGATCTCATTGCGACCGACATCGACGAATACCTCACGTCGCACCAGTACAAATCGCTGTTGCGGTTCATCACCTGTGGCAGCGTCGACGACGGCAAGAGCACCCTGATTGGTCGCCTGCTCTATGAGTCGCACATGGTCTTCGAAGACCACCTCGCGCAACTCGAAGCCGATTCGGCCAAGGTCGGCACCCAGGGCACCGACCTCGACTTCGCGCTGCTCCTCGATGGCCTGACTGCCGAGCGAGAGCAGGGCATCACGATCGATGTCGCCTACCGGTTCTTCTCGACTGAGAAGCGCAAGTTCATCGTCGCCGACACACCCGGCCACGAGCAATACACCCGCAACATGGTCACCGGCGCGTCGACTGCCGACGCTGCGGTCGTGATGGTCGATGCACGCAAGGGCGTACTGACGCAGACTCGTCGGCACAGCTATCTCGTCTCGCTGCTCGGCATCAGCAAGGTCGTCGTCGCGATCAACAAGATGGACCTCGTCGACTACGCCGAAGCGGTCTTCGACGAAATTGTCAACGAGTACGGCGAGTTCGCATCGAACATCGGTCTCGACGACATCACCTTCGTGCCGGTGTCAGCACTCAAGGGCGACAACATCGTCGAACACAGTGCAGCGACGCCGTGGTACGACGGCCCGACGCTCATGTCGTATCTCGAAGACGTGCCGGTCAGCGACCAGCGCGACCCCGACCCCGACCCCGACCCCGGCCCCGACCCCGACCCC